>ERZ1292633.127-Hain-H41-02um-R1-127-length-104916-cov-15_pt1 | contig 104916 bp, 90 predicted proteins | sample MGYA00564406_ERZ1292633 | MGnify/ENA primary metagenome ERZ1292633 (study PRJEB36523, sample SAMEA6512639) | groundwater metagenome | collected 2019-01-08 | study: AquaDiva: Metagenomics assemblies of 32 groundwater samples
GATGGGCGGCTCCTCTCGCTCGCGCGTACGCTTCCCACGCAGATAAAACAGGGTTCGCCCGCGCCACACGGATGCGAGCATGCGCACCGGCAGTCCACGGCGTCAGCCGTTCGTGGCGAGTGGGCCCTCCGCGACCTCGATGAGAATGCGACCGTGCTCGATGAGCACCGGGTAGCGGACCAGCGGTTCTTCGGCCGGGGGGTCCAGCGCCTCGCCGTCGGCGAGGTCGAAGCGCGACAGGTGCAGCGCGCAGGTCAGCGTGTCGCCGGTCAGGAAGCCCTTGTCGAGCTCGAAGTACTCGTGGCTGCAGATGCCCTGGAACGCCCGGAGGTCGCCGCCGGTGTTGATGACGATGACCATGTCGGTGCCGTCGACCCAGGCCATCTTCATCGTCCCGTCCGGCACCTCGTCGAGGGCCAGAAGGTCGATCCGTCTCATGCGGCGGGGGCACTCCCCACGGACACCGGAGCGGTCACGGCGGTCGAGGCGACGGACGTGGCCGTCGACGCGACCGCGCGGGCCAGGCCGGCCGCCCACTTGTCCTCGAGGAGCTGGCGCAGGCGATCCTGCGACTCCTCGAGAGGAACGCGCGCAACGACCGGCTCGAGGAAGCCCAGGACGATGAACTTGCGCGCCTCGTCGGGCGGGATGCCGCGGCTCTCGAGGTAGAACAGCTGGGTCTCGTCGATCGGGCCGACGGACGACGAGTGCATTGCGCGGCGGCAATCCGGCTGGTCGATCTCGAGCGACGGGATCGCGACGGCCCGCGCGGCTCGGCTCAGGTTCATCCCGAACTCGCCGAGGAAGCTGTCGGTGCCGATCGCGGTCTTCTCGATCGAGATGAGGCCCTTCATGTAGCTCCGGGCCTTGTCGAACAGGACACCCTTCGACAGAAGGCTGCCGGTGGTGTCGCGGCCGATGTGGCGGGTGTACGAGGTCAGGTCGAACAGCTGGTCTTCGGCGGCGAACACGATCTCGACCTGCTCCACAGTGCTCCGATCACCTTCGAGGCGGTTGTCGATCCGGCTCCGGACCAGCTTCCCGCCGAGCTGCGCCATCGCCCAGCGCAGGTTGGCACCGTCACCGATCGACGCCATCCGATGCTGGAACACAACAGCGCGTTCGCCGAGCTCCTGGAGGCTCGCGACCGCAAGATCCGCGCCCGAGCCGAGGTGGAGCTCCATGGATCCCGTGAACAGCGATTGCGGGACGCGCTCGCCCGCCGCACAGGCGATGTCCGGACCGGACGGTCGCAGTTCCTCGACCAGGGTGGCCGTCGCTCCCGCACCGAGTTCCACGATGGTCCTGGTGAGCAGTGCCCGATCCGGGTTGCCGGACAGCCAGCGGACGACGATCGGGCGGTCCAGCCGGACGCCGGCCGGCACGCGGATCGCGATGCCCTGGTTCCACCCGGCGCGAGTGAGCTGCGCGAGCCGGTCGTCGTCGGGGATCGAGGCGTGGTTGGTGAGCAGACGCTGGGCCGTCCTGGCATCGCGGGCGATGAGCGCTCCAAGGGTCTCCACCGTCACGCCCGCGGCCACGGTCGCCGCGCCGAGGGTCAGGACGGCGACACGGTCCTCGCGGAGTTCGATCACGGCCGCGGGGTCGCCGTCGGGAGCTCCCCCACCAGCGCCGGTCGCCCCACGGGTCGGTGGTGCCGGTTCGGTCGCCGTCGCCTCCCAGGCTCTCGTTTCGGTGAGGTCGGTCGTCCGCAGGTCGACGTAGGGCGTGTAGAGCCGGTTCGTCTCGATCGGCAGGGCGTCGAAACGCTCCGCCGCGGCGCGTCGGTCTGCGGTCAGCCAGTCGGGTTCGGTCGCCGACCAGCGATCGACGAGATCCCGATCGAGGACGAACGTCAGATCGGCGCGTTTTCGTTTGGCCGGCCCAGACGTCGCCGGCGGAGTGGCCGTCCTGGGCGTGGCAGTCGGAGCCTTCGCCGCTGACGGTTCGGTGGTCGCCTCGGTCACCCGAGCGAGCCTTCCATCTCGAGCTTCACCAGCCGGTTGAACTCGATGGCGTACTCCATCGGGAGCTCCTTGGTGAAGACCTCGAGGAAGCCCTGGATCACGAGGTTCTGGGCCTCGTTCTCGGTCAGGCCGCGGCTCATCAGGTAGAAGATCTGGTCCGCGCTGATCTTCCCGACGGTGGCCTCGTGGGTCATCGTCGTGTCGTCTTCCTGGATGTCGATGTAGGGGTAGGTGTCGCTGCGGCTCTGGTCATCGAGCATGAGCGCGTCGCAGCGCACGCTGGCGACCACGTTCGTGGCGCCCGGGCTGACCTTGAGCTGGCCTCGATAGGTCGCGCGACCGCCGTCCTTCGACACGGACTTGGAGACGATCCGGCTCTTCGTGTTCTTCGCGAGGTGCACGGCCTTGGCGCCGGTGTCCTGGTGCTGTCCACGCCCGGCGACGGCGACCGAGATGATGTCGGCGGTCGCGTTCTCGCCGCGCAGATAGATTGCCGGGTATTTCATCGTGAGGCGAGACCCGGTATTTGCGTCAATCCACTCCACGCGGGAGTTCTCGTACGCGTGGGCACGCTTCGTCACGAGGTTGTAGACGTCGTTCGACCAGTTCTGGATCGTCGTGTAGCGGACCTGCGAACCGGGCAGCGCGACGACCTCGACGACGGCCGCATGGAGCGAATCCGTGGCGTAGATCGGGGCCGTGCAGCCCTCGATGTAGTGGACCTTCGCGCCTTCCTCGACGACGATCAGGGTTCGCTCGAACTGGCCGGTGTTCTCACCGTTGATCCGGAAGTACGCCTGGAGCGGCAGCGGGACCTCGACGCCCTTCGGGACGTAGACGAACGATCCGCCCGACCAGACGGCGCTGTTGAGCGCGGCGAACTTGTTGTCCTCCGGTGGAACGACCGTGCCGAGGTACTTGCGCACGATCTCCGGGTACTCGATCAGGGCCTGGTCCGTACCCATGAACACGACGCCGATCTTGGTCAGCTCCTCGCGCACCGAGTGGTAGACCACCTCGGAGTCGTACTGGGCACCGACGCCGGCGAGGAACTTGCGCTCCGCCTCGGGGATGCCCAGGCGCTCGAACGTCTGCTTGATCTTGTCGGGAACGTCGTCCCAGGACTTCTCTTCGCGCTCGGAGGGCTTTCGGTAATAGACGATCTTGTCGAAGTCGATCTTCGTCAGGTCGCCGCCCCAGTTGGGCATCGCGCGCTTGAGGAAGTGGTCGTACGCGCGGAGCCGGAACTCGAGCATCCACTCGGGCTCGTTCTTGAACCCGCTGATCTCTCTCACCGTGTCCCGCGTCAGGCCGCGCTTGGTCTCCGCCAGGTAGACGATGTCGTCATGGAAGGCGTACTCATCGCGTCGGTCGCTGACGAGGTCTCGGGTGGTGGTCAATGGTTGCTCCCGTCCTGGGTGGTCCGGCGTATCGCGAGTTCCGTTTCGGGCGGATCGGCGGTCCGAAGATCCGGGCCGCCGGCGCCGCATCCGGGCGCCGGGCTAATCCCGAGTGCCATTATCGGAATTAACCGCCGGGCCGTCAATCGTGGGTACCTGCACCGTGCGATTCTGGGTCCCGCGGCGCGCAGCGGGTCCTGTGCGGGAAGTTGTCCCCCGGCCGCGAGATTCCGGCCCATGACCCGGTGCGTATCGCTCCCATGATTGCCGCGAGCGCAGCCCCGACGATTGCCCGCCTTCGGTCGCGCTCTTATCGACCCACCCCTGCCCCGGCATGCATGGGCACGATCGAGGGGCCGATAAGGGGGCCGTGACGAGTCCTTCGGGTCAGCAATACACACGCGGCAGCGATGGGAGCGATATGGATGGCGGCTGCGGCTCGAGCGCCGGGTAGGGGCGCGGGGCCTCGGCGCTGGCTGGGGGCGCGGGGCCTCGAGCGCTGGCTGGGAGCGCGGGGCCTCGAGCGCCGAGTAGGAGCGCGGGGCCTCGGCGCTGGCTCTCGGCTCGGCGTGACGAGCCTCGGCGCCCGCTCACGCCGTGCGTGTCGGTCACTCGGCGGCGAGGATCGCGGAGGTGTCGGCGAGCAGGATCCAGCCCCCGATCGCCACGGCAACCAACAGGCCGAGGCGCCCGACGATCGGCAACACCGGCGCCGGCATCGCCTCCACCTCGCCCGAGGTGATCCGACCGATCCACGAGAGCAGCGTCGCGACCCCCGCTGCGACGACCGCCAGCCCCATCAGCGCGAAGGCCTCCGGCCGGAGGTTCGATTGAAAGTAGGTGGCGAGCGTGATCGGCACGGCGAGGAGCCCACCCAGGCCCGCCACGATTCCGTAGACGACGATCGAGCGGATCGGGTGGGCCTCGGGTAGCGGCAGGCGCCGGTCCAGCCAGCCGTCCAGCGTCGCGACTGCGGCTCCGGCGACGCCAACAAGCCCGATCAGCATCGCGACGAGCGGCCCGTCCGGACCCAGAATGACGAAGTCGGGGTTCGACGCCTTCACGAGGACCGGGCCCCCAAGCGCGACGGCGATCGGCATCGTCACCACGACACGGCGCAGGCCAGATCCTGGGATCCACGGCCTGATGACGACCCACACGACGCCGGCCACGAGACCCGCAGCGAGCCCGCCGAACAGGATCAGTGCGAGGGTGCCGTTCGCGGTGATCGCTCCGACAATCTCCCCGTTCTCCGTCCGTAGACCAGTCGCATCGGGGTTTGCCAGGGCTGCGATGCGCATGACGATCCGACCGCCGATGCCGCCGACGATGAGCCCCCCAACGACACCCGCAAGCCCGCCGCGCGTGATCTCACGCAGGACATGGCCGATCCGAATCACGATGCCCATCCGCGCACAGTAGCGTCCCCGTCGGCCCGCTGGAAGCCCCCGCATGCTGCGCGTCGGCCCGCGGGCTGCGCGACGAGCGTTTCGTCAGGCCTCGGCGAACTCGTCCGGGAGTTCCGGATGGTCTTCCCCAGCTCCAAACCGGCGCCGCACCGCGACCTTGCCGCCGTCGACGAGCGAGTAGACCGCCGGCACGACCAGCAGGGTCAGGAACGTCGAGGACAGCAGCCCGCCGATCACGACCGTGCCCAGCTCGGCCGCGATGATCGAGCCCTCGTTGAGCCCGAGGGCCAGCGGGAACAGGGCCATGATCGTCGCCACGGCGGTCATGAGGATCGGTCGAACACGGGTACGACCAGCCTGCACGAGCGCGTCGTGGGTGCCCATCCCCTTGTGGCGCAGCTGTTCCACGAGGTCGAGCAACACGATCGCATTCGTCACCACGATCCCGATGAGCATCAGGAAGCCGATGAGGGCGCTGATCCCGATTGGCCGGCCGGTGATCGCGAGGGCCGGGAAGGCACCGATCGTCGCGAGCGGCAGGCTGAACATGATCACGAGCGGGTCGACGAGGGAGTTGAACACGAGGACCATCACGAGGTAGACGAGCAGGATCGCGACGGCCATCGCCGCGAAGAGCCCACCGAACGCCTCCGCCTGCTGGGCCGTGACGCCTCCGACGTTGACGTCCACTCCCTCGAGGCGCCCGGCGTCTCGCAGCTCCCGGATCCGCTCATCGACGATCGTCGCAACCCCGCCCTGATCCGCCGACCGGATCGCCCCGGACACGGTTGCCGCCGAGGCGCCGTCGACGCGGGTCACCCGCGTCTGCGCGTCCACTTGGACGACGTCGGCGATCGAGCCCAGCGGGGCCTGCCGGACGGTCCCCACCGGGATGGCCTCGAGTGCGTCGAGCGAGCCGAGGTCGTCGACGGCCAGCTGCATGTCGACCTGGATCGAGCGGCCATCGACGACGATGCGTCCTGCCGGTCCGCCCACGATGATGTTGCGCAGGTCGCCGGCCACCTGGGCGGTCGTCAGCCCGAGTCCGATCGCCCGGTTGGGATCGACCCGGACCTGGATCTCCGGGGACGACCTGATCAGGTCGCTCGTCACGTTGTCGAGTTCCGGGATGGTGGAGAGCGCTTCGAGGACCGCGTCGTTGGCCGCCGCGAGAAGATCCGCGTCGCTGCCCGTGATCACCGCACTGAGGGTGCTGCCACCGAACCCGGACTGCTCCTCGGCGGTGATCGAGAACCCATCGGACGCGAGCGCCGCCAGGCCGGCCTTGGCCTTGTCCACCTCCGCCTCGAGGTCGACGTCCTTGTGGAACCGGACGAAGATCCGGGCGGTGTTGGCTGGGCGTCCGGACTGGGCGGAGGCCAGGGTCTGGAAGCTCGTGTCGTCGGCGCTCGGAATCGTCGTGAGCGCCAACTCCACGTTGGGGGCCGCGATCAGGTACGCCTCGACGAGCTCGGCCCGAGCGATGACGTCGGCCGTGGACGTGCCGGCGGGCGGAATGACGGTGATGTACGAGATCTTCTCGGAACCGGAGTCGATGAACTGGGTGGGCAAGCCGGCCACGAGGCCGCTCGTGCCGACGAACAAGGCCGCGGCAAGACCGATCGTCGCCCATTTCGTGATCCGGCTGCGCAGTGCGAGCCGCAGCATCGGGTCGTAGATCCGCTGCCAGATCGTCTCGGGCAGCTCGCCGTCCGGGCCCACCGTGATCTTGACCGTGCGCAGCAGGAAGACCGCCAGCACCGGAACGACCGTCAGCGAGACGATGAGCGATGCAAGCAGGGCGAAGGTCACCGTCAACGCGAACGGCAGGAAGAACTGGCTGATCAGCCCGCCCACGAACCCGAGCGGCAGGAAGACCGCGACCGTCGTCAGCGTCGAGCTGGTGATCGCGCTGGCAACCTCGCGCGTCCCGTTGAGGACGGCGTCGCGCATCGAATCGCCGCGACCACGGTGTCGGTAGATGTTCTCGAGGACGACGATCGCGTCGTCGACCACGCGCCCGATGGCGACCGCCAGGCCGCCGAGGGTCATGATGTTGATCGAGATCCCGGCGACGAGCATGAACGCGAGGGCGGCCACGAGCGAGAGTGGAATGCTCACCGCGGCCACCAGCGTCGAGCGAACGTTGAGCAGGAACAGGAAGATGATCAGGACCGCGAACGCGCTCCCCAGGCCGCCCTCCTTGACGAGGCCGTCACGCGACTCCTTGATGAAGTCCGATGTGTCGATGAGGGTCGTCAGCGTGAGCCGGCCGGCGTACTGCTCCTGGAGCTCGTCGAGACGGGTCTGGACGTCCTCGGCGACCTGGACGGTGTTGCCGCCGGAGGCCTTCGTCACCGATAGCGTGATCGACGGGACGCCGTTGGTCCGCGAGTAGCCGGTGGGCTGGACCTCGATGGTGTCGATGGTGCCGAGGGCCCCGAGGCGGACCGGCACGGGAAGCGCCGAGGGCGGGTTCAGGGACGTGCCGATCGGCACGCCCGACGGCGTCTTGACGCCGACGATCAAGGCGCGCAGCTCGTCGACCGAACCGAACTGATGGAGGGCCGAAACGGAGACCTGCCCGTCGTCGATCCGGATCGTCCCGGTCGGGATCGTGAGGTCGTTGGCCTGGAGCACACCCTGGATCTGCTGGAGCGAGACGCCGGATTCGGCCAGCTTGGCCGGGTCGAGCGCGATCTTGACGCGCTCCTCAGCGCCGCCGGTCACGCTCACGGCCGACACGCCGGACACGCCGATCAGCTCGGGCACGATCTCGGTGCGGGCGATCCGCGCCGCGTCCTCGAGCGTGAGATCACCGGCCCCCTGGACCGAGGCCACGATGACCGCCTGGGAGTTGATGTCGGCGACGATGACCCGCGGCTGGACCCCGGTCGGGAGATTGAGGGCGTCGAGGTTCGCCTCGACGGTCGCCTTCGCCTCCTTGATGTCCGTCCCGAACTCGAACTGCGCCACGACGAAGGCCAGGCTGTTGGCCGAGGTCGCATTGAGCGATTCGAGGCCCGCGACACTGGTGATCGCCCGCTCGATGGGCTTCGTGACCTGCTCGGTGACGTCGCTCGAACCGGCGCCCGGGTAGGTCGAGACGATCGTCAGGATCGGGAAGTCGACGTCCGGCACGAGCTCCTGGCGGAGCTGGCCCCACGAGAAGATCCCGCCGGCGAACAGGCCGAGGGCGAGAAGGAGCGTGACGCTCCGCTTCGAGATCGCGAGCTGGGTCAATCGGGTCACGGAGCGTCCTTCCGGGGATGGGTGGCAGCCGGGTGGTCGGCTTCAGTGGCGGCGTCCGCGGCCATCGCCTCGACCGCGCCGTCAAGGATCCGGAATGCCCGGATGACGACCGGAAGATCGTCGTCGGGGACGTGCACGAGCAGCGCGTGGAGCATCTGGCGGTTGAGCTCGCGGAACTTGTCGATCAGCTCGAGGCCGGCCTGCGTGGTGGTGATGAGGACCTGGCGACGGTCGGTCGGATCGTCGCGACGAGCCAGCAGCCCCTGATCGACGAGTCGGTCGACGAGTCCGCTGATCGTCGAGGGCGTCGTCCCGACCCACGTAGCGAGCTCGCCGGCATGCAGGCCCTGCGCCGCGGCCACCGCGTGGAGCACCTTCACCTGGGCCATCGAGATCCCGATGTCGAGGATCGCCGGGGTGCGCTGCGTCTGGACTCGTTGCATGAACGCCTGGAACGCCGTGACGGCTTCGGCCCGCGAGGTGCCCCGGGGTTCGCCCGTGGGCCGTTGATCTGGTATCGTCAAATGATTCGTCCTGACCAAATACTTCGGTGTGACCGAACGATACGGGGGCAGGGACGGGCCGTCAACCGCGTGCTCCGTACAGAACCGCTACTGTCCGCGGGTGGTGGCACGAACCAGCGCGGGGATCCTGCTGTACCGGCTGCGTGACGGAGAACTCACCGTGCTCCTCGCCCACCCCGGAGGTCCGTTCTTCGCCCGGAGCGACCATGGCCACTGGACGATCCCCAAGGGCGAGGACGACGGTGACGGCGAGTCACTCGAGGACGTGGCGCGGCGCGAGTTTCGGGAAGAGACCGGCCACGACGTGCCGGCCGACATGCCACTGCTCGACCTCGGATCCATCGCCCAGAAGGGCGGCAAGACGGTGTTCGCCTGGGCGGTCGAGGGAGACCTGGATCCCGCGGACGCCGTGAGTCTCCCGTTCGAGATGGAGTGGCCGCCCGGCTCCGGGCGAACCGGCTCGTTCCCGGAGATCGATCGCGTCGCCTGGTTCGAGCCGGCCGAGGCCCGGGCCCGGATCAAGGCCAGCCAGGTCCCGTTCATCGACCGACTCGAGGCCGCGCTCACGAGCACCGGGTCCGGCCGGTGACCGGTGCTCGACCCGTGGAGCGGGGCGTCGCTCGGCGCTTCCTCGTCCTGCGCCATCTCCTGGCACCGCCACGGTCCCTGCCGGCCGAGCCGGAGAGCGTGATGCGGGTCATGAACCGCGTCGGGTCGCTCCAATTCGACCCGCTTGAGGTCGCCGGACGCAACCACGACCTGGTCCTGCTCGCCCGGATCGCCGGCTACCGGCGGGAGTGGACCGACCGCTGGCTCTACGCGGAGCGCGCCCTGTATGAGACGTACAACAAGATGTTGTCGATCGTGCCGACGGCCGAGCTGCCCTGGTACCGGCTGACCTGGGATCGCAACCGCGAGGAACACGATGGAGGCACATTCGACGAACACGCCCCGCTCGTCGAGGAACTCCTGTCGCGGGTCCGCGACCACGGTCCGCTGCTCCCCCGCGACGTCGGCCCGCGTGCGACGATCGACTGGTACTGGCGTCCGACCAACCGGGTCCGGGCAATCCTCGAGGCACTCGCCGAGGCCGGGATCCTCGGGATCGCCCGGCGTGAGCGGAACCTGCGCGTGTACGACCTCGTGGAGCGCCTGTTTCCGGCGGAGCTGCTCGCGACCCGCGTCCCCGAACGCGACCAGCGGATGCATCGACTGCTCTCGCGCTATCGCGCGCACGGACTGCTCGGGTCGGGCGGTCAGAGCGAGCTGTGGTACGGCACTGGTCGGAACGTGCGCGAGCGAGCCGAGCTGCGAGCCGAGCTCGTGGCGACCGGTCGCCTCGTGCCAGTCCAGGTCGAGGGCGTCAAGGGCGAGCGGTTCGTCGTCGGCGACGAGATCCCGATCCTCGAGCAGGCCGAACGCGAGCGCGCCGCAGGCGACCCGCCGGGCGGCGTCGAACCCGGTGTCGCCTTCCTGGCCCCGCTCGACTCGTTCTGCTGGGACCGCAATCTCCTGCGCAGCCTATTTGACTTCGACTACGTCTGGGAGGTCTACGTCCCCGCGGCCAAGCGGCGCTGGGGCTACTACGTCCTCCCGATCCTGTACGGCGACCGCCTCGTCGGCCGGATCGAGCCGCGGATCGATCGGAAGGCGAAGACGCTGCGGGTCGTCGGCCTGTGGTGGGAGCCAGGCTTCGATCCGCTCACCGACGGCTTCGCCCGGGGCGTCGCGGACGCGCTCGCCGCGCACCGGGACTTCGGGGGCCTCCGGACCGTCACCCTCCCCCGAACGAACGTCCATCGCCCGTTCGTTGCCGCGGTCCGCGCCGGGCTTTCGCGCCCCACGGGTCGATAGAGGCCGCGCTCGTCCGGGCGTACCATCACGAAGCAGCGTGAACCGCGGAGGAGGAACCATGGCCGAGACCCGACATGCGACAGCCACGTGGAGCGGCAACCTGGCCGAAGGCGGCGGGATGCTCCAGTACATCTCGAGCGGCGCCTTCTCGCGGATGCCGATCACGTGGAGTTCGCGCACCGCGGCCCACGAGGGCCGAACGAGCCCCGAGGAGCTCCTCGCCGCCGCGCACGCGAGCTGCTACTCCATGGCCTTCGCGAACGAGCTCGCCAAGAACGGCACCGTTGCCACGCGCGTGGACGTCCGGGTCGAGGTGACGGCCGACAAGCGTGAGGCCGGCTGGACGGTCATCTCGAGCCGGATCTCGACGAAGGCCGTCGTGCCCGGGATCGACGCGGCGACGTTCGCCGAGATCGCCGAGAAGGCCAGGGACGGCTGCCCGATCTCACGCGCCATCGCGGGAAACGTGGAGCTGAGCGTCGAGGCCGAGCTGGTCGCCGAGTAGGATCCGCGCGTGCCGGCCCGAGCCACACCATTCAGCGGCAATCCGCGGCTAGCCGATCGTCAGGATCCGGCGCGGGTTGGCGATCGTTATCGTCTCGATCTCCGCGTCGGACACGCCCGCGTCGCGGAGTCGGGGCAGGAACGACGTCGCGAGGTAGGCGTAGCCGTTCCCGCCGAAGCGGACCAGCTGAGCGTCGTGGCAGACGTCCTGGCTGAGCAGGATGCGGCCGACGTGGCCACGCGAGAGCAGCTCGCGCAGGAGGTCGACGACGCGCCTCTCGCCGTGGCGCTCCTGCGGCGTGAACGACATCCCGAGGAAGTCGAACTCGATGCTCGCGCCGCGACGGACGATCTCGAGGTAGTGATCCAGTGACGGGTACGAATCGGCGTGGCCGATCACGACCCGCGACAGGTCGGCCCCTTCCTCCTCGAAGATCGCGAGCTGGGCGAGCGCGACGTCGGACATGACGCCGTGCGTGGTGATCGTGAGGCCGGTCCTGCGCGACGCCCGTGCCGCCGCACGGTGGACACGCTCCTCCTGGGCCGACAGCCACGGCTTGTCCGTCCCGATCTCGCCGATGATCCCGGGCCGGACGGGCTCGCCACCATCGGCCGGGATGACGCCGCCGGCCGGGATGATGCCGCCGGCCTGCGCAACGCCGTCGGTCGCTTCCGCGACGAGTTCATCGGCGAGGACGTCCACGCTCCGTCGGTCGATCAGCGCCTCGGGCGGGTAATACGCGCCGCGGTACCAGCCGCAGCCCATCACGATGTTGAGCTGGGAGGCGCGCGACAGGTCGACCAGCCAGGCGGGGTCGCGGCCGACGCCCGGGAGCGTCAGATCAACGAGGGAGGCGCCGCCCGCGTCATGGAAGCGGGCCAGCTCGTCGAGCACCACCCCGCGATCGCGGGTCAGTTGCCAGTAGTCCCAACGGTCCGGGATCTGCCAGAGCGCGATCTGGGTGTGTTCGTGGGGCAGCGTGAAGCCGAGTCGCTCCGGTGCGAGGGGACCGAGGACCGTCTGGACATGGGCCATCGCCGGCGATGGTACGCGTTGGCCGATCGGTCGCGGTGGCGCGTTACGCGGTCGGCAGCTCGGGCCGTTCCGGGCTCGCAGCCAGAAGCAGTTCCAGCATCGCCCGCGCCCGCCGTTCGTTCTCGTCCGGGCGATAGCCGTCACCGGCCTCGATCCGCTGAAGCATCAGTCCGTCAAGAAGCGCGGTGAAACCGCGGGTCACGCCTTCGACGTCGATCCATGCCGGAACCTCGCCACGGGCGATCCCCTCGCGGATCAGCATCTGCGAGGCCGCGACAAGACGCTCGCGTCGCCGGACGAGCATCTCCCGCACACCCGGTTCCTGGTCCGCCTCGGCCCAGGCCTGGACGAGCGTGATCTGGCCGGGGGCGCCGTCATGCACATCGATCGTGTCGACGAAGAACCTGACCGCGATCGCGAGCTTGTGCGCCGTCGATCGGCCGCCGGCAAGCAGCGCGGCGAGGTCGGCAAGACCCTGTTCGGCGAGGCGGTCGCAGGTGACGAGGAACAGGTCGTCCTTGCCCTTGAAGTGCGTGTAGATGGCTCCGACGGACAGGCCACTCTCGTGGACCACATCCTGGACGGTGGCCCGTCGGTAGCCTCGCCGCGCGACCACGCGGAGGGCCGCGGCGGCGATCCGGGTCCGGACCTCCGCTTCATGGGCGGGCGTGATCTTGGGCACAGATGCCTCCCGGAGAATGCCTGTTCCTTACAGCATACTGTTCCGTCATGCACGACGCAAGCCAAAGAGCTTGACAAAACGAATGCTCGCTCTCTATGGTTCAGCGCGTCACGTGGCGCCGTGGCGCCGGTCGACGTTTCTTCGGCCATCCGTCATCGTTCCCATGGCGGTCGCACCGCCACTTTCGAGGAGAACAACCGATGTTCACGCGCTGGGGCGCACTCGTGTACCGGTTCCGCCGGATCGTGGTGATCCTGACCGTGCTGCTGGCCGTCGCCGGCGGCGTGCTCTCCTCGCAGACCGCTGGGGTCCTGTCCTCGGGTGGCTGGCTCGACGACGGGTCCGAATCGGCGGACGTCTCGGGTCGCATCGCCGACGAGTTCGGCGGCGGCAAGAGCAACCTGATCGCGGTCTTCCGCTCCACGACCGAAACGGACGCGACTTCGGCTGGATTCCAGGCGGCCGTGGCGGCCTCGCTCGCGCCGCTCGTCGCCGACGCGCGCGTCACCGGCCTCGCGGGATACGCGCAGACGAGCGACGCTCGCTTCATCAGCCGCGATGGCGACCGTGCCTACGTCCTCGTCCTCCTCGACCTGACCGACGAGGAGTCGGTCGACGAGTCGGACGCACTCAAGTCCCTCCTCACCCCGCCCCCCGGGATGGAGGTCCAGCTCACCGGGTTCGGCCCCCTGACGAAGGACTCCGCCGCGCAATCCGAAGCGGACCTCCAGCGCGCCGAGGTCGTCTCGCTGCCGATCGCCGCGATCATCCTCATCGCCGTCTTCGCCTCGCTCATCGCGGCAGGAATGCCGCTGCTCGTCGCGGGCCTGTCGATCCCGTCGGCGCTGGCGCTCGTGTGGGTGGTCGCGCAACAGGTCGAGATGAGCATCTATGTCCTGAACATCGCGACGATGCTGGGCCTCGCTCTGGCCATCGACTACTCGCTCTTCATCGTCAGCCGCTTCCGCGAGGAGCTGCGCAACGGACGGACGGTCGAACTGGCCGTCGAGCGCGCCGTCGCGACGGCGGGCAAGGCGGTCGCGTTCTCCGGGATTGCCGTGGCGATCGGCCTGTCGGGCCTCCTGTTCTTCACCGCGCCCGCGCTCTCATCCATCGGGATCGGCGGATCGATCGTGGTCCTCTGCTCCGTCTTCTACGCCCTCACGTTCCTGCCGGCGGTCCTGGGGATGCTCGGACCGCGGGTCAACGCCCTGAGTTTCTCGGGCTTGCTCGCCCGCATGGGACGGCCACGGAATCCGGACGGCCTTCGCCACTCCCGCTGGGAGCGCGTCGCCCATGCCGTGATGGCTCGCCCGGTCGCCGTCCTCGTCCCGGTCCTGGCCGTCCTGTTCATTGCCGGTTCGCCGTTCCTGCGGCTGCAGCAGGGCGTCCCGGACGCCAGCGTCTTTCCCGCCGGCCTCGAGAGCCGCGACGCCTACGTCACCCTCCAGACCGAGTTCAACCGCGGCGAGACCACGCCGATCGTGATCCTCCTGGACGTGTCCGGCAATGCGACCGACGCCACGACGATCGAGGCCGTCACCGACTTCAGCGCAGAACTCGAGGCGCTCGACGGCATCGATCGGGTCGAGGGCCCGTTCACCATCCGCGATCCGCAGACCGGGGTTCTCCTGCCAGCGGAACAGGTCGCCGCGCTCTATGCGCTACCGGCGGGCCAGCGGCCAGCGGGTCTCGACGCGCTGCTGGACGCGTATGTCCGCGACGGGACGATCCGTCTCGACGCGGTGAGCCCGATCGAACCGGCCCAGCCCGAGGGCACCGCGCTCGTGCCGGCCATCCGTGAGATGGCCGTTCCCGCCTGGATCCAGGGGATCCAGGTCGGTGGAGTCGCGGCCCAGAGCCACGATTTCCTGGAGAGCCAGAACCGGAGCATGCCCTGGGCCATTGGAGTGACCCTGATCGCGAGTGCCGTGATCCTGTTCCTGCTGTTCGGGTCCCTCGCGATCCCGATCAAGGGGGTCCTCATGACGCTCCTCTCGATCAGCGCCAGCTTCGGAGCGCTCGTCTGGATCTTCCAGGAAGGCAATCTTTCGGGGCTCCTCGCCTTTGAGCCTGTCGGCTACACGATCGCGGGCAACCCGATCATCATGTTCGCGGTCATCTTCGGGCTGTCGATGGACTACGAGGTCCTGCTGCTCTCCCGGATCCAGGAAGCCTACCGGCGCACCGGCGACAACCGCGCATCGGTCGCCGAGGGCCTCGCGAAGACCGCGGGCGTGATCACCGGTGCCGCCCTGATCATGGTGGCCGTCTTCTCGGCGTTTGCGCTGGCCGAGATCATCACGATCAAGAGCATTGGCGTCGGGATGGCCATTGCGGTCGCCGTCGATGCCACGATCATCCGGGTCCTGCTGGTTCCCGCAACGATGCGCCTGCTCGGTGACTGGAACTGGTGGGCTCCGGGCCCACTCGGACGCCTGGCCGACCGTCTCGGGTTCAGCCACGTCGAAGACGAGCCGGACGATCCGGCTCCCGGCCAGACCGACCCGGTGGTCAGCCCGGCGGGCTGAGTCTCGGAGCCTCGGCAGCCGGCGCTTCAGGCGAAGCGTCTCCCCCAGATGACGTACGAGCGGTCCGCCGGCGCAGGTGGTGCGTCGGCGATCCACTTCCGCACAACACCCCTCCAAACCCCTTGACATCCACCCATCGGCCCGACTAGCGTCCTGAGATCACGCGTCGACGTGCCCGTCGTCCGCGTGTTCGAGATGGCGACGACCGCGACGACCGGAGGGAGATCGCGGCGACCGCTCCGGGATCGTGCCTGCCGTGCAGGGGCGCCCGGCGCCGGAAAGGGAGGCGGCGATCATGGTGATGACGGCTGAGACGATCGCCTACCCGAGCGTCCTACTGGGTGACCCCGCCCCGTTCCGGCTGCGGCTCACGACGGAGTTCCAACTGATTGCCGGGGCAACGCCCGTCCGTCTGCCACATAGCGCGGAGCGAATCGTCTCGTTCCTCGCGGTCGCGCGCGGTCCCGTCACCCGCTCGACACTGGCCGGCGCGCTGTGGCCGGATGTCTCCGAGGAACGGGCCAACGGCGACCTGCGCTCCACCCTGTGGCGCCTCCGGCGCGTCGCGCCCATCGTGCCGCCATTTGACGATCGAATCTTCCTGATGAACAACGTCGCGATCGACCTGATCGATCTCACGAACCTCACCCGTCAGATCCTCGAGGGACCGTCCCCGTTCGCACTGGCCAGACTGCCCGACCTCATCGAGGGTGGCGGTGTCCTGCCGAGCTGGGACGAGGAGTGGCTGGTCGTCGAGCGAGAGCGCTACCGCGCGCTGCGGCTGCACGCCCTGGAGCATGCGGCGGCCGCACTCCTGGATTCCGGCGACATCCCCGGCGCGCTCCAGGCGACGCTCGCCGCGATCACGACGGAGCCGCTGCGCGAGAGCTCGCACCGCCTGCTCGTACGGATCCACCTGGCCGAGGGAAACCTGGCCGAGGCAGCCAGGGCCTATCGCTCCTACCGGTCATTGATGGAGGAGGAGCTCGGCATCGAGCCATCCAGCCTCATGGAGGATCTCGCCTCGCGCTTCCGGCGTGCGTCGCGGGTCGGCTGACCCGTTGACATGTCGTTGACGTCGCGGTGACGGGCGGTGCCCAGAATGCGTCCGATGGGCGCTCGAACGGATCGCGGTCTCGGGGTCCTGGTGGTCCGCGCCCTCACGGAACCGACCGGCGACCGGCCGATGGTGGTCGAGGTCCTCGAGGTGGACCCGTCCGGCAACGACCGCGTCCTGCTCGTGACGTCGTCATCGCGCTCGGCCACGCGTGCGGTCCGGGACTGGCTCGACGCCCAGGACCCGTCGGCGCCTGAGCGTCCTCCGGCGGTCGTCCGCGCTTCCAGGCGGAAGGGTGCGGAGCTCACCTAGAGACCTGTGACGGAGCGGTGACGCTCGCGTGGCGGTACGGTGCCGGGGTTGCCGCGAAACTCCGCGGACGCAGTCGAAGAACGGGGAGGGATCTCAGCAGTGATGCGTTCCATCGTCGGTACCGGTCTTCGGTTCCGGATGCTCGTTCTCGGCCTCGCAGCCACGATGATGATCTTCGGGGTCGTGCAGCTCGGCTCGATTCCAGTCGATGCGCTGCCCGAGTTCGCGCCCCCCTATGTCGAAGTCCAGACGGAGGCCCTCGGCCTGTCGGCCGAGGAGGTCGAGCAGCTGATCACCGTGCCCCTGGAGGCCGACCTCCTGCACGGCGTCGCGTGGCTCGACGAGATCACCTCGCAATCCGTTCCAGGTCTCTCCTCGATCGTCCTGCTGTTCGAGCCCGGAACGGACGTGTTGCGCGCCCGCCAGATGGTCGCCGAGCGGCTCACCCAGGCGCATGCGCTCCCCAATGTCTCGAAGCCGCCGACCATGCTCCAGCCCCTGTCGTCCTCCAGCCGGGTCATGCTCGTGGGCCTGTCCTCGCAGGAGGTGTCCCTCATCGACATGTCCGTCCTGGCGCGCTGGACGATGCGGCCGCGCCTGCTCGGCGTACCCGGCGTGGCCAACGTCGCCATCTGGGGCCTTCGCGAACGGCAACTCCAGGTCCTCGTCGACCCGGATCGCCTGCGCCACGAGCGAGTGCCCCTCCAGCAGGTGATCGAGACCGCGGGCAACGCTCTGTGGGTCTCGCCACTGACCTACATCGAAGCCGCGACGCCGGGCGCCGGTGGGTTCATCGACACTGCCAACCAGCGCATCGGCATCCAGCACACGCTGCCGATCCGCGGACCCGAGGACATGGCCCGCATCCCGATCGAGGAGAAGCCGGGCCTGGTCCTCGGCGACGTCGCGACGATCGTCGTGGACCATCAGCCGCTGATCGGCGATGCCGTCGTCAACGATGGAGCGGGCCTCTTCCTCGTCATCGAGAAGTTCCCCGACGCGAACACCCTCGCGGTGACCCGCGGTGTCGAGGAGGCGCTGGCCGCGTTGCAGCCCGGCCTGACCGGGATCACGGTGGACTCGAGCGTCTTCCGTCCCGCGGACTTCATCGAGACGGCCATGGGCAACATGCTGCTGGCGCTGGCGATCGGCCTGCTCCTCGTCGTTGTCGTCACCGGCCTGTTCATCGACTGGCGGGCCGGGATCACGAGCCTCGTCACCATCCCCGTTTCGCTCATGGCCGCGTTGCTGGTCCTCGCGGTCACGGGCGCGACGATCAACGTGATGATCGTGGCCGGCCTGGTGCTTGCGATCGGCGTCATGGTCGATGACGTCGTCATCGGGACGGGAAGTGTGCTCCGCCGCTTCGAGGAGAAGCGCGCCGAGGACCAGGCCCGGTCCTCCGTGGGGCTCGTCGTGGAGGCGATCCTCGAGGGTCGCAGTACCGTCGTCTACGCCACCCTGATCATCGCCCTCGTCGTCTTCCCGGTCGCCGTGGTTGCAGGATCCATCGCGGCGTTCCTGCCGCAGATCGCTGCCGCCTACGTCCTGGCGATCCTCGCCTCGCTCGTCGTCGCGCTGACCGTCGGGCCGGCGCTGGCTTCGCTCCTCGTCGCGCGACGACCGGGCGAGCGGCGCGAGTCGGCACTGAGCATCCGGTTGAGGGCCCGCTATGAAGCCATGCTTGGCGCGATCGTCAAGCGGGCTTCCGGCGCCATCGGGCTCGCCGGCGTCGTGACCGTCGCGGTCGTGATCGTCTTCGCTGCCGCCGCTCCGGGCCTCGGGCGGTCCCTCGTGCCGCAGCTCCAGGAGCGCGACATCCTCATCCGGATGGACGGCGCTCCGGGGACGTCGCGCGTCGAGATGAACCGGATCGTGGGACGAGCGGGCGCTGAGCTGCGAACGATCCCTGGAGTGCAGAACGTGGGTGCCCACGTCGGGCGGGCGATCACCTCCGACGAGCGCGGCGACACGAATGCCGCGGAGATCTGGGTCAACATCGATCCTGCGGCCGACTATCACGCCGCGATGGCGGCGATCAACGAGGTCGTCGACGGATACCCCGGCCTGGATCGGAACGTGACGACGTACTCGAGTGAGCGGATCGCCCAAGTCCTGGCCTCCCCCGACGAGGACTTCGCCGTGCGCCTCTATGGCCAGGACCCCGCCGTGCTTCGGGCTCAGGCAGAGCAGGTTCTCGAGGCCGTGTCCCGGGTCGACGGGGTCCGCGCTCCGGTCATCGACGGGGTGGCGGAACGACCGACGCTCGACGTCGAGGTCGATCTCGAGGCGGCCGCGCGCAACGGCCTCAAGCCGGGCGACATCCGACGCCAGGCCACCAGCCTCCTGTCCGGGATCGAGGTCGGCTTCCTGTTCGAGGACCAGCGGGTCTTCCAGGTGGTCGTGTGGAGCAAGCCCGAGGTCCGTCACAGCATCAGCAGCGTTGGCGATGTCCAGATCGACTCGCCCACCGGCACACCCGTGCGCCTCGCCGACGTCGCCCGGGTGTCGGTGACCGCCACCCCGAACGTCATCCGGCGCGAGGGCGTCATGCGCATCCTCGACGTCAAGGGTTTCGTCGACGGTCGTGACTTCGGAGCGGTGATGCGGGACGTCCAGGCGGGGCTCGACGCCATCCCGTTCCCGCTCGAATATCACGCCGAGGTGCGGACGGCCGCGGTGGATCGCCAGGCCGATCAGCTCCGGCTCCTGGCGGCGATGCTCGCCGCGGCGATCGGCGTGTTCCTGGTGCTCCAGGCGTCATTTGGCAGCTGGCGCCTCGCGGCGATGACGTTCGCCACGCTGCCGGCCGCGCTGATCGGCGGCCTGATCGCCGGCTACGTGGCCGGAGGAGCGAGCTTCACGCTCGGCGCCGTCGTGGGCCTGTTCACGGTCTTCGCCATCGCCGTGCGCAACGGGATCGCCCTGATCTCGCATTACCAGGATATCGACGACATTTCCGACGACAACACGCGGGTCGACCTCATCGTCCGCGGGGCGGGCGATCGGTTGATCCCGATCGTCGTCACCGCCCTGGCAACGGCGGCCGCGGCGGCACCGTTCGCGCTCATGGGTGGAGCGGCCGGCTTCGAACTCCTGGGGCCGCTGGCCGCCGTCATCCTGGGCGGTCTCGTCAGCTCGACCCTGGTGACCCTGTTCGTCCTTCCCTCCGTCTACCTCCGCTCGGGCCCGAGCGCCGAGCTCGAGTCCAGCCCCGAGCCCGTCGAGCGCCCGGCGCTGAGCCCGGCCTGATGACAACCCATCGCGCAGGAGACATATCGATGAAGCACAAAGCCACGTCGGCCCTGCTGTTCGTGGCGGGCCTGACGCTCGCTGCCTGCTCGCCGCCGGCGGCGAACAGCACGCCGACCCAGCCGCCACTCACGATCGAGGAGACGGATGGCTCCGAACTCAGCCGGCTGAGGCTGTCGGCCTCGGCCGTCGCTCGGCTCGGCATCGAGACGGTCGCCGTGGGGGTGAAGAACGTCGGCGGCGTGTCCCGCTCGGTGATCCCCTATGCGGCGCTGATCTACGACGCCGAGGGCTCGACGTGGGCATACACCAACCCGGAAGGCCTCGTGTACACCCGGGCCGAAGTCACCGTTGAGCGGATCGACGGCGAGGACGCCATCCTGACCGACGGTCCGGCGGCGGGAACGTTCGTCGTGACGGTCGGTGGTGCCGAGCTGTGGGGCGCCGAGCACGGCGTCGGCGGCGGGCACTAGGCCCGACGTGACGTTCGGCACGTAGGGGAACAACCAGCCATGCTGCGTCGGGTCGTCGCCGCCAGTCTGCGCTACCGCTTCATCGTCGTGGCTCTGGCCATCGGGATGATGCTCTTCGGCGCTTCCCAGATACCGGGCATGCCCGTCGACGTGTTTCCCGAGTTCGCGCCGCCGCGCGTCGAGATCCAGACGATCTCGCTCGGGATGACGTCCGAGGAGGTCGAGTCACTGGTCACGGTCCCGCTGGAGCAGGCGCTCGCAGGAGTCGAGGGACTCGACGTGATCCGATCGACGTCAGTCTCGGGCCTGTCATCGGTCGTGATGCTCTTCGAGCCCGGGACGGACCTGCTGACCGCCCGACAACACGTGGCGGAGCGCGTGGCCATCGTGACCCCGACCTTGCCGACCTGGGCCGCCCCACCGTTCATGATGCAGCCGCTTTCTGCGACCAGCCGCGTCATGAAGATCGGCATGACGTCCGACACGGTGTCGCTCATCGACATGTCGGCAATGTCCTACTGGACGATCCGCTCGCGCCTGCTCAGCGTTCCGGGCGTCGCCAACATCGCGATCTGGGGCGAGCGCCTGAAGCAGTTCCACGTCCAGGTCTATCCCGACCGCCTGGCTGCAGAGGGGATCTCGCTGCAGCAGGTCATGGAGACCACATCCGAGGCGCTGGATGGCGGGATCTTGTTCTTCTCCCAGGGACACGGCATCGGGACCGGCGGCGCGGTCGAATCGGCCAATCAGCAACTGCAGATCCGTCACGTGCCGTCGGTCCTGACCCCGAGCTCGCTCGAGGGCGTGATCCTCCGCGGAACCGGCGGTCGCGAGGTCCGGCTGGGCGACGTCGCCGAGCTCAAGTTGGACCACATTCAGCTGTGGGGCGATGCGGTCATCAACGACGGCCCCGGGCTGATGCTCATCGTCGAGAAGTTCCCGTGGGCGAATACGCTCGACGTGACGCGTGGCGTCGAGGAGGCGTTCGCCGAGTTGAAGCCGGGCATGACCGGCATCGAGGTCGACACGACGATCTTCCGCCCGGCAACGTTCATCGAGGTCGCGCTCTCGAATCTCACGAACGCGCTGCTGCTCGGCTCGCTGCTCGTCTTCGTGGTCCTGATCCTCTTCCTGTACGACGCACGGACGGCGCTGATCAGCCTGGTGGCGATCCCGTTGTCGCTCATGGCGGCCGCGCTGGTCCTCGATCTCGCCGGGGTCACCATCAACACGATGATCCTGGCCGGTCTCGTCATCTCGGTCGGAGTCGTCGTGGACGATGCGATCATCGACATCGAGAACATCGCCCGTCGCCTGCGGCTCGCGCGGCGGCAGGGAATCACCACGCCCACGGAGACGATCGTCCTCGATGCCTCGATCGAGGTTCGCGGTGCGGTCATCTACGCGACCCTGATCGACGTCGTCGCGATCCTGCCGGTCTTCTTCATCGTCGGCCTGTCCGGGGCGTTCTTCCAGCCACTGGCGATGGCCTACGTCCTGGCCGTCATGGCATCGCTCCTGGTCGCGTTGACGGTCACCCCGGCGCTGGCCCTGATCGTCCTGCGCAACGCCCCGATGGAGCGTCGCGAATCGCCGATCGCGCGCCGCCTGCAAGCGGCCTACACCGCGCTCCTCCACCGCATCGTGATCCGATCGCGGCCGGCGTTCGCCGCCGTCGGGGGCGTGTCGCTGGCCGGGCTCATCGTGTTCACGCAGCTTGGCCAGTCGCTCCTCCCCGACTTCAAGGAGCGCGACTTTCTGATGCACTGGGTGACGGCTCCGGGCACCTCCCACGAGGAGGAGGTCCGGGTCTCGACGGCCGCCTGCATCGAGCTTCGCACGATCCTCGGTGTCCGGAACTGCGGGTCGCACATCGGGCAGGCACTCCTCGCCGACGAGGTCGTGGGGATCGACTTCGGCGAGAACTGGATCAGCGTGGACCCGTCCGTCGACTACGACGAGACGCTGGCGGCGGTCCAGGAGGTCGTCGACGGCTACCCAGGCATCCGTCGGGACGTCCAGACCTATCTGAAGGAACGGATCCGCGAGGTGTTGACCGGATCCTCGGACGCGATCGTGATCCGCATCTTCGGACCCGACCTGGCCGTGCTCCGTGAGAAGGCGGACGAGGTCGAGGAGGCCATCTCGCAGATCCCCGGGATCGTCGACCTGCACCACGAGCTCCTCGTGGAGATCCCCAAGATCGGCGTCGAGGTGGACCTCGCCAAGGCCGCACCGTACGGGATCAAGCCCGGCGACGTTCGCCGCGCGACGTCTGCTCTCCTTGCCAGCGAGGAGGTCGGCGACGTCTTCTTCGGCGGGCAGGCCTACGACGTGCACGTCTGGAGCGTGCCCGAGGCGCGCGACAGTCTCACCGCGATCGAGCGCTTGCCGCTCGATACCGCAAAGGGTGGAACCGTCCCGCTCAGCGACATCGCACAGATCGGGATCGCGTCGACACCGAACAGCATCAAGCATGAAGGCCTGTTCCGAAAGATCGACGTGGACGCGAATGTCTCCGGTCGCGACCTCGGCTCGGTGGTCCGCGACGTCGAGGCCGCGCTGGCGGAGGTCGACTTCCCGCAGGGCTATCACCCGGAGATGCTCGGCGAGTTCGCCGAGCGGCAAGCCGCGCAAGATCGACTCCTCCTGTTCGCCTTCATCGCGATCGGCGGGATCCTTCTGCTCCTCCAGGCATCCTTCGGCAGCACTCGCCTGGCGATCATCGCGTTCCTGACCTTGCCCTCGGCCCTGGTCGGTGGCGTGCTCGCCGCCTCGCTGACCGGCGGGGTCCTGTCGCTTGGATCGCTCGTGGGCTTCTTCACCGTCCTCGGGATCGCCGCGCGCAACGGGATCATGATGATCAATCACTTCCAGCACCTCGAGCGCCACGAGGGTGAGACCTTCGGACCGGGCCTCGTCATCCGGGGCGCCCGCGAGCGGCTGTCGCCGATCCTCATGACGGCGCTCGCGACCGGACTTGCCCTCGTGCCCCTGGCCATCGCCGGGGACCTGCCCGGCCACGAGATCGAGCACCCGATGGCGATCGTCATCCTGGGTGGGCTCATCACGTCAACATTGCTCAACCTGTTCGTCACGCCGTCCCTGTACCTGCGCTTTGGGAGGGCTCGAGATACCGATCCAACCCCCGGCTCGACCGCCGCTGCGGCAACGGCCTGAGAGGAGGTGATTCCGTGATCAGAGGTGGCGCCTTCCTCGCGACCGTGCTCCTGGTGCTCGCCGCTTGCACGAGCTCGACGGATCCGTCCGGCTCGCCGCTCCAGCCGGGCGTGACACCCCAGGCGAGCGAGGGTGTCCTGCCGGTCGAGGCAACGCCGGCCCCCACACCGAGCGTTCCATCCGGGACGACCGGCCCGGAGGTCGACATTGAGCCGTTCGATCCAGGCAACTTCTCGAATCCGACGGCGATCAACAACCCGTGGATGCCGCTGGTCCCGGGCATGCAGTGGATCTTCGAGGGGTCGGCCACGATCGACGCCGTGAAGCAGGCACGGAGCGTTGTCCTCACTGTGACGGACCTGACGAAGGTGATCGGCGGCATCCGCGCCGTCGCCGGGTACGAGCTCGACTACACGGACGGCATCCTCTCCGAGGCGGAACTCGCCTTCTGGGCACAGGACGACGACGGAACGGTCTGGCGTCTCGGCGAGTACCCCGAGGTCTACGACCTGGGGCAGATCGTCGAGGCCCCGGCCTGGATGCACGGCCTGGATGACGCGGCAGCGGGGATCGCGATGCAGGCAAATCCCAGGATGTTCACGCCGAGCTACTCGCAGGGGTGGGGCCCCGAGGTGGGCTGGACCGATCGCGGCAGGGTGTTCGAGGTGAACTCGGAGACCTGCGTGCCCTTCGACTGCTACCTCGGCCTGCTCGTGATCACCGAGTTCAGCAATGACGATCCGGACGTCTACCAGCTCAAGTACTACGCCAAGGGGGTCGGCGGCGTGCGCGTCGGCTGGGCCGGAGCCAGAGAGGAGGAACAGGAAGTCCTGGAACTCGTCTCGTTCGTCCGGTTGAACGCGGCCGAGATGGAGGTGATTCGCGCCGGCGCGCTGGCCCAGGAGGCACGCGGCTACGACCTGAACGACGTCTACGCCCAAACGCCGCGGCTCGAGCGATCCGGGAACTGAGCCCGTGGAGGTGGCCACTCAGCCGATCCTGGTCGCCCAGGACCTGCAGCCACGCCCGAGCTCGAGGCGCCGGCAGGTTCCGAGATCAACGTGCAGCTGAACAACCTGACCGATCCGGCCGACGAGGTCGGTCACAACTGGGTCCTCGTGGCGCCCGGCCAGGAAGACAGCGTCCTGGCCAACGGGATCGCCGCCGGCGACGACGAGGACTGGCTCGACACGAGCGACCCCGGGATCATTGCGGCCACACGCCTCATCGAGGGCGCCGAGAAGGACCAGCTGAAGTTCACGGCGCCGGAGCCCGGGACGTACGTGTTCGTCTGCACGTTTCCGGAACACTACGCCGGCGGGATGAAGGGCACCCTCACGATCCGCTGATCCCCGTCCGGATCGAGGCCGCGACGACGTCGACGATCTGTCCCAGCTCGCCGTCGGTCACCACGAACGGCGGGCCCAGGAGGATCGAGTCCCCGTCCGTCCCGTTCGCGAGACCGGTTCCCGAGTACACCAGGACCCCGCGTTCCCGGCACTCGCGCACGATGGCCTCGGTCACCCGTTCGGCTCGCGGGAACGGCCGTTTGTCCTCCCGATCCTGGACGAGCTCGACACCCATGAGCAGCCCGCGACCGCGCACCTCGCCGACGTTCGGATCGTCCGACAGTCGGGTCGCGAGGAGCTCCCTCAGCGATCGACCCTGTGCGGCGCTCCGCGCGACCAGGTCCTCGTCGATGAGGATCCGGAGGACCTCGCGAGCGACGGCGGCCCCGACCGGCGCGTGAGAATAGGTGAACCCATGCGTGAACCCCGTCGCGCCCACGACCGTCTCATGGACCTCGGCCGATGCCGCGACGAAACCGAACGGCCAGTAGCCGGACGTCGCGCCCTTGGCCGCAACCAGGATGTCGGCACGAACGCCCCAGTGGTCGAGCCCGAACCAGGTTCCGGTGCGACCGAAGCCGGTCATGACCTCATCGGCGATGAGCAGCACGCCATGGCGCCGACAGACCTCGGCGACGGCCGGCCAGTAGCCATCGGGCGGCACGGCGGCAGCGAGCGTGGCGCCCACGATGGGTTCCGCCACGAACGCGGCCACCGTATCGGGTCCGGCGGCCTGGATCGCCCGCTCCAGCTCCGCGGCCAGTTCGACCGGATCGCCGAGCGCCTCGCTGCCGGGCTCGCCGGCTCGGTATGGATACGCCGCGCTGACGTGACGGAAGCGGCCCAGCCAACCCTCATAAGGCCGCCGGAGCGCCTTGCGGCCCGACAGGTCGAGGGCTCCGAGCGTATTTCCGTGGTAGCTCCCCCAGCGCGAGATCACGATCCATCGATCCGACTGGCCACGCGACAGGTGGTACGCACGGGCAAGCTTCAGCGCGGTTTCGATGGCCTCTGAACCGCCGCTCACGGGGTAGATCGCGGGACGATCGACGGGGAGGTACGGCCCGATCTCCGTTGCGTACGCCTCGACCGGCTCCGTCGTGAAGGCGCTGCCGTGGGCGTACGCCAGCCGCCCGGCCTGCGCGGCCATCGCGGCCGCAATGGACGCTCGACCGTGGCCGACGTTGACGACGATCGCTCCACCGGCAGCATCGAGATAGCTTCGACCGTCGGCAGCATGAATCGTCGACCCCTCGGCGCGCACGGCGACGGGTGGGGAAGGATCGGCGATGCGTCGGAAGACGCGGCCGGCTCGGGTCACGGGCGCACTCGACACGCGGCCGATTGTAGGCGCCAGGTCAGAGCGTGTTCGTGAAGAACGCGTAGGCGGAGGAGAACCACACGACGATGAACGCGATCACCGCGTAGCGACCCAGCCACGGCGCGACCCGATAGGCCACAGATGGCCGGAACCGGATGAGCAGCAGCTTGATGGCGATCGCGGCGAAGGCGGTCGATCCGAAAATGGCGTGGACGAAGCCGCGCACCGGCGTCGTCGGGGCCCCGATGTCGACGATGCAGAAATAGGCGACAACGACCGACAGGACGAGCGCGATCCGCCCGCCCCAGCGATGGCTACGCATGAGCTGGCGGATCTTGATGCCCGCCCGCGGGAGGTGCCCCATTGCGGATTCCATCGTGTACAGCTGGCTCAGCGCGAGAACGCCCACGACCGTGGCTCCCATGGCCTTGAGCAGCGCCTTGGCCTGGTCCGGATAGCCGGAGCCGGGTGTGGCGATCGCCACGACCGTGAGCACGATCAGGCCCACTCCCCACACGGCGAAGGTCGCCGTGATCAGCAGGAACGCGTCCGTCCACCGATCGGCCGGCCTGGTGGCCGGGTGCGATCCCGGGGTCCGGGCAGGTGATGCCATCCTCAGAACCTCCCTGCGCCCACGCCAGACACGTGCCTGCTGGATCGGCGCAGGACGATGATGACCCTGTGACAAGCGTCCGTCGAGGGCGAATCTGTCAGAGGGAGGGGTCCGGAACGACGAGCACCGGGCCGGCCGCCCGGCTGACCACGCCCGTCGAGACCGACCCGAGGAGGGCCGACGCGATCCGCCCGCGGCCACGGTTGCCCATGACGATGAGCGCATCGGGTTCGCCCGACGCGACATCCAGGATGACCTCGGCCGGCCGGCCGGCGATCCGCTCGATCTCGGGCTCCGGCCCACCCGACTCGCGAACCGCTCGTGCAGCCGCGTTCAGGGCATGATCGGCGTCGCGCAGTTCCTTGCGCAGGGCGTTCGAGTAGTTCGGTTCGCCGAGCTCCGAGTTCGGCTGATCGAACACGGTCAGCACCCGCACTCCCACCCCGAGCTGGCCGGCCAGGCGGCCGGCAACCCGGGCCGCCGCGAGCGACGCCTCGCTGCCGTCCACGGCGAGCAGGATTCGCTGGAACATGGGCGATCTCCTTTCGATCGGCCGGCCGCGACGAAGGTCAGACCCGGCCCTTCGGCACGGTGTGGAAGTACGTCTTGTTGAAGACGAGCTTGCCCAGGTGCCAGAGCTGGTTCGGCTTGGGTGGCCGCGGTGGATGGTCGTAGTCGAACTGGAGCAGCGTTCCCTTGTTGTCGCCGATCTCGAAGAAGCACATGACCTTGCCTTCGTACTCGGCGTGCTTCCCGGCCGGCTCGCGGCCCTCGACCGCGGCGACGATCCCCTCGACGACCACCGGGGCCTCGAAGTGGGCCGTGGAGCCGGCCTTCGACAGCGGCAGGTCGGTGGCGTCGCCGAGGGCGTAGACGTTCGGCCGCTCCCCAACCTTGAGGGTGTGGCGGTCGGTCGGCAGCCAACCTCCCGGTGCCGGGGCGAGCCCGGAGTCCATGAGGAACTGGGCGCCCTTGTGCGGCGGAACAAGGATCAACAGGTCGTACGCGAGTTCCTCGCCCTCGAGGCTCTCGATGACCTTCCGGTCCGGATGGATCATCTCGACGTTGAAGAACGTGTGGAGCTCGATCCCCTTTTCCTCGAGGATCGGGGTGGCCATCTCGGACACGGACTCGATCGTGAACGCCCGCCCGATGGGCGAGCAGTAGTGCAGCTTGGTCTTGTCCCTGAGGCCCCGCTCGCGAAGCTCGGACTCGATGAGGAAGCTGACCTCGAGCGGCGCCGGCGGGCACTTGTACGGCATCGACGCGATGCCGACGACGATCGTTCCGCCCTGGAATGCGTCCAGCGCGGCGCGCAGCCGGGCCGCACCCTCCGCGGAGTAGAAGTGATGGGCCTCGTCCTCGAAGTGCGCGATCGCCTCGGGCAGGATCCGCGAGCCGGTCGCGAGGACGAGCTGGTCGTAAGGGAGCACGGTCCCGTCGGTCAGGCCGACGGTCTGGACCATCTCGTCGACCCGATCGACCACGCCCGTGACGAGGGCGACCCGCTTGTCGAGCAATGCGCGCTCGCGCTTCTCGAGCTTCTCGGGACGCTCGCCACCCATCGCGATGTACATGAACCCGGGCTGATAGACGTGGTTACCCGTCGCGTCGACGACGGTCACCGTCGCCTCGCCGGCGTCGATGCGCCGTCGCAGCCGCCTGGCGAGGAGGTTGGCGGTCAGCGTCCCCCCGACGCCGCCACCGAGGATGAGGATCCGGTCGACCATCGTCCTACCGGACCTTCTCGACGACGATCTCGTCGAACCCGTCGCGCGTCTCGAGCGCGACCAGCCGGTGGCCGGCCTTCTCGATCCACTTGGGGATGTCGACGCGAGAGCCGCCGTCGGTGGAGCGCACGGCGAGCACATCGCCGACCTGGCCCTCGCGGATCGCGCGGATGAGTTCCATGAGCGGCCCCGGGCAGTAGCTGCCGCGGGCGTCGATGGTGCGGGTGATGGCCGTTCCGGCGGTGGTGGCGGCGGTCTCGATCATCGTGATCCTTCGTCTTTCGTCGTTGGTGGTCGGTTCAGATGAACAGCGAGGCATCCGCCCCGGTCATCAGTTCGATCGCGGTGGCAGCGCCGGCCGGCTCGGCCATGCCGTCGATGAGGTCGTCCTTGGTCAGGCCGAACATGTCCATCGACATCTGACACGGGATGAACTCCACGCCCAGGGCCTGGGCCGCCTCGAGCAGTTCGCGCGGGCTGGCCACGTTGTACTTGCGGCTGAGGGTGCCCATCATCCAGGGGCCCATCCCCAGAAAGTTCATCTTCGAGAGCTTCAGGTGATCGATCCCGGGTCGCTGCATGAACGACAGCATCCGCTGCATCGTGTTCTCGCCGGTGATCCGGACCCCGTCCTTCACGAACGGGAGCAGTCCCCAGAAGGTCACGAAGACCTTGCAGCCGACGCCGCTCGCGGCCGCGGTCGAGGACAGGATGAGCGTCGGCCAGACGCGGTCCAGCTCGCCGCTCCAGTTGACGATCACGAGTTCCTTCGTCTTGACCGCGGCCTCCCAATCGGTGGCCGGTGCGGGCGCGATGACGGGGGTCTGTGCGGGGCGCTCCAGCGTTGCGGTGGTCATGTCAGGGCTCACTTTCGACGGATGAGAAATCGATGGACGGGCCCATCGACAGACTGTGAGACGAGCTCGTTGCCGGTCGATCGGCTCCAGGCGGCAAAGTCCTTGACCGACCCGGGGTCGGTGGCGAGGACCTCGATGAGCGCTCCGGACGGGAGGCTCCTGACGGCCTGTGCCGTCTTCACAATCGGCATCGGGCACGACAGGCCGCGGGCGTCGACAGTGACGGTGACTGTTCCTTCGGCGATGGCCATGCGAATGCCTTCCTTTCGCGGGCGGGTGGTCCTGATGGTCTGTTCAGATGAAGACGATCTGGCCGTTGCCGGCGCTGATGTGGAAGGCGGTCACGCCTTCGACGCCGTCGACGATTGGATCGAGTGCCGTCTCGTCGATGCCCAGCAGGTCCATCGACAGCGAGCACGCCTGGATATCGACGCTGCCGATGTCCTTGGCCTGGCGGAGCGTTTCCGCCCAGGACGCCTGTCCGGCCTTCCGAAGCGCGTCGACCGCGGTGCGTCCGGCAGTTCCCGCCTCAGGCGCGAGGCCGTGGTCGGCATCGATCCGGTCGGCACGGAACGCGTCGAGCGCCCAGTACTGCAGGAAGACGTTCACCGGGCGACCGAGGGCGGCGGCACCCGCCGTGAGAATTGCGGCGGCCTGCAACTTGTCGTCGGTCCCCGAGAAGAGGACCAGGTTGAGGGGTTCGTCCATGAGGTTCTCCTTCACGCGAGGGCGTCGCGCGTACGGCCGGCATCGGCCGCGGGACCACGGGCGGACAGGCTCGCCAGGCGCGCCAGCCGGCGCTCCAGGACCTGCCGCATGATCCCGCACGCGGTCATGACATCGGGGTCGGAGATCCGATAGCGAACCTCCCGACCGTAGCGCTCGGCCTCGACCAACCCCGCCGCCCGCAGGACCGCGAGGTGCTGCGAGACGTTGGGCTGGCTGAGGTCGAGATCGGTGGCCAGGCTCGAAACCTCGCACGGCCCACGCTCGAGTCGATGGAGGATCTCCAGTCGGCGCGGACTCGCGAGGGCGCGGAGGGTGTCGGCCTGGAGTTCGACGATCGTGTCCATGGCCAGAGCATCGGGCAGATGCACATCTGCGCATGAGTGCCATCCAGCCCGTCCGGACGGGCCGTCGGCAGTCACCGCGTGTGACCTTCGGCCCTCAAGGCGTTCCGTGTCAGCGGGACGCTCTTCGCGAGCCCCTCCCTGCATTCCGGAACCACCCGCGGCCGACCGGTGTACCGGCTACGGTTGACCGTGGAGGGCCGTCCACTGGAAGACGCGGAGCACAGAGACGCCGAACTCATCGCAAGGGCACGACGGGGCGACGCGTTGGCCTACGAGCAGCTCGTCCGGACCTACTAGGACGTGGCCGTCCGAACGGCCTATGTCATCGCGCCATCGGGCGATGCCGAGGACGCGGCGCAGGAGGCGTTCATGAAGGCCTACGCCGCGCTGTCCCGCTTCCGGACCGGTGCCCCATTCCGTCCCTGGTTGCTCCGGATCGTGGCCAACGAGGCCCGAAATCGACGCCGGTCCGCCGGTCGTCGCGAGGGCCTCGCGCTGCGCAGCGCCGAGGACCGCCGATCGAGCGGCGCGGCTCCGTCGCCCGAGACGGCGGTCCTCGACCACGAGGCTCGCTCCGCGCTGGTCGCGGCCGTCAATCGCCTGCGTGACGCGGACCGCGAGGTGATCGGGGCTCGCTACTTCCTCGACCTGTCCGAGGCCGAGGCGGCCGAGACGCTCGGGATCCCGAGGGGCACGGTCAAGTCGCGGACGTCACGGGCGCTCGATCGGCTGCGTGCCGCGTACGAGTCCGGCGAGGAGGCGCCCCGTGGCTGACCAGCGCGGCCTCCGCGACGATTCGGTCCTGGCCGACGCCCTCCGGGGCATCGGCGCGGCGCTCGCCGTGCCCAGCGGCGGCGAGGCCGGCCTGCCGGACATCGCCGCGCGTGTTCGAGCGCGGATCGTGGTCGACGGAACCATGCGCGCCGCGCCGCGACGCGGGCCGCGCTGGAGCGGGATCGCGCGGCCCTTTGCCGGCCTGGGCCGCGTTCGGCGCGGCCTCGTGCTCGCCGTGGTGCTGCTGATCGCGATCGCGGCGACGGCCGGGGCCGTGGGTCTCGGCCTGCCCGGGATCCGGATCATCCTCGGACCGGTCCCCACCACGGGCCCGTCGAGCGCCCCGACGGAGACCCCGGGCACGTCGACGTCGCCCGGGGCACGTGCGGCCCCGGGGGCGAGCCTGGGACTGGGGATCCTCGTCCTCCCGGCCGACCTCGATCGGTTGACGGCGCCGGATGTCCTCGGATTTACCGTGCGGCTCCCCGCGGATCCGGAGGTGGGCGCCCCGGGCGCGACGTACATCGACGGAGCCCGTGTGGCGATGGCCTGGCCGAGCGGGCCGAGCTTGCCGGCCACCGAGACCCCGTCGGTCGGCCTCGTCCTGAGCCAGTTCCGTGGATCGATCGACCCGGGCTCTTTCGGCAAGATCGTCGGCGCGGGGACGACCGTGGAGCGGGTCGACGTCGACGGCGCATCCGGCTTCTGGATCACCGGCGAGCTGCACTTCTTCTTCTACGAGGATCCGGACGGCAGGATTGTCGAGGAGTCCCGCCGGTTCGTCGGCGACACGCTCGTGTGGACCGTGGACGACGTGACGTATCGCCTCGAGACGGCGACCGGGCTCGAACGCGCGCTGGCGATCGCCATGAGCCTGCGCTCGCCATGAGCCTGCGCTCGCGAGCCTGGTCGACCGCGCCAGACACCGCCCCGGCGGCGCGACCCCGATCAGTCTCCCGCCGGATTGTCCAGCGGAAAGGAGCGCGTCAACCCGTCGAGGCTGCGGAAGCTGCCGTCGGCCAGCAACTCCCAATCGTGTTCGGGCGGTTCGTAGGCGACGGACTGCCAGCCTTCGTCGGTCAGGAGGAACGAGGTTCCCGGCTCGCCTTGCTCATCGAGTTCGGCAACGTCAACCAGGTCGGTCATGGCGGCACCTCCTGTGGTCCATGCTACGCCGGGCGTGAAGCCCTGGGCTCAGCGAATGCCGGCGAGTTCCTGGAGGATCCTCCAGTTGGCCAATCGATCGTCACGCGTCGCGACGATCTCGTCGGTCGCCTCATCCGCCGCACCGAAATGCGGCGCGAACCGGCCCTCGGTCCGAGCGAACGTCAGGAAGTCGATCGTCGCACCGTCCGGCGCCTTGGCCCAGTCCTCCCTGATCGCGGGATTCCCCTGGAGAGAGAGTCGCGCCGCGATGGTCTCGCCGCGCCGCGGGTCGTACGTGAACAGGGGGAACGCCCGCGACTCCACCGCGAGCTTCGCCTGACGGGACGAGGCGTCGTCGGCGATCCCGTGCTCCGGCTGGCAGGGCGTGTAGGCGATGATCACGGCCGGTCCCGGGTAGTCATTGGCCTCCATCACCGCCCGGTAGAAGTGGTTGAGGTGCGCCGGCGTCGTCTGGGCGACGTAGACGTCTCGATGGGCGATGAGAATCCGTCCGAGTTCCTTGCGCGCCTCGGAGCGGCCGTGGAGCGCGGCGCCAAACGCCGACAACTTCGTGACCTGGCCACCGAATGACGCCGTCGACGCCTGGCCGCCGGTGTTCGAGTAGACCTGCGTGTCGAGGACCAGCACCTTGATGTCGGCCCCGCTCGCGACCATCCGCGACAGCGCCTGAAACCCGATGTCGTACATCGCGCCATCACCGCCGAGGACCCACAGCCGGCGGTCGCCGTGACCGGCGGCGTCCCATCGCGTGCGGATCCCGAGGGCGACCGCCGGGGCGTTCTCGAACAGCGACGACGTCCACGGGATGAGGTACGGGTTGAACGGATAGGTGCTGCTGTAGACGGTGTTGCAGCCCGTTGCCGCGACCATGCCCATCGACGCAGGGCCATGCACCTGGCGCGTGGCCGCCACGAGCATGCGAATCGCCGACGCCTCGCCGCACCCCGCGCACGAGCCGGCGCCCCCGACATAGCCGAGCGCGTTCTCGCCGAGCATCAGGTCAGCGAACGCCTTCTCGTTGCGGTACTCCGGTGGCGTGGCGGGCAGCGACCGATAGAACGCCATGTCGCGGGCGAAGCGTTCCAGCGTCGAGGCACCCGTCCCCGGCTCATCATCGACCTTGTCGATCATGACCAGGGCGTCGTGGCCGAGCGCGGCGCAGACCTCGACGCACTCGGCGCATCCCTTGCAGTGCACCGGGTCCACGAAGATCCCGAAGGCGCCGCGCTCGATCCCGCGACGCGCCAGCACCTCGCCGTACTTCTGTGTGGGCGCGAACCTCGCCTCAAGGCTCAACCGAGCGGCTTCGCCATCGGGGCGTGCTTCGACGAACGCGGCGATCGCCGGAGCGAGCGCCGGTTCGGGAACGACCTTGGCAACGATCGCCGTGTCCGGGCAGGCGCTGACGCAGGCCATGCAGCCCACGCACCTGTCGAGGAGGAACTCCGGGATGCGTGGGGCCAGCCGGCTGAAGTCCCGCGTGGCCGATGTCCCCGGCGGGATCACGCTGCGGGCCAGGCCGGCGTCGGCCGGCATCTCGGCGTCGGCGATCCCGCGCCTGTAGGCGGGGACGATCGACCGTCCGAAGTCCTCGACGTAGCGATCGACATCGAAGAGCGGTGGCGCGAGCGCCGCGAGACGTGACTCGTGCGCCTCCTTGAGCTCGCCCGCCTGCTTGACCAGGAGTGCCTCGTCAGTCATCGGCGGCGCCGGGATCCGATGGCGTTGCGGGCTCGGGCGCGTCGCCTCCCGACTCGACCTCCGCGGCGATCGCGTCGATCAGATCGGTCATCGACAGGACCCCGATCGGGTGCAATGGGTCTTCGTCGTCGACCACGACCAGCCGATGGATGTGATGGCGCTCCATCTTCCGGGCCGCCGTCGTGAGAAGCGCCGAGCGCTGGACGGTGACCGGCGGGCTCGTCATGAGATGACGGACGGCGAGGCCGGGCCAGTTCGCCCAGAGATACTCGGTCGATCGCGCCCGGGCCAGGTCGGTCTGGGACAGGACGCCAACCAGCGAGCCGCTCCCGTCGACCACCGGCAGGCCGTGGATCCGCTCACGATGGAGGAGCTGGACCGCTTCCGACAGCGGCGCATCGGCCCGGATCACGATCGGCTTGCGGGCCATGCGGTCACCGACGGTCGGCGGACGCTGGGTCGCGGTCATGGGAGCGCTCCTTCCGGGATGGTGGCCGCAGCGGCGGGATCCGCTGTCAGGTCGACTGGGCGCGCGAGTCCCAGGGCGGCCGTCACGTCGATGACGCCGTCGTAGGCCGCCGCGATCACGGCAAGATTGGCGTCGACGACGGCTCCACCGCGCTTCCCGAAGAACCGGCCCAGCCGTTCGCTCACCGCGGCAAGCAACGCGTCGCGCCCGAGTCCGGCCTGCTCGGCGAAGGGCGCCACGCGGAGGAACACGCCGACGAGCGCCACACCGCGCATGCGCACAACAAGATCGGGCCTTGGGGCGTGGACGGCCGCGAGGGAAGCTGTGTCCAGCGCCGCCACGCGGATCCCCCGGGCGACGATGTCCGCCCGGGCGTGGGCCGGGATCGATGCCCAGAGGGCCTCCGGATCGGCGTGGGCCGACTCGATGAACAGGGTTCCGCCGTCGACGAGTCCGCCAAGAGGATCGCCGAGGCCGAACGCCGAGACATCGTGGAGCGGCACGAAATCCACCCGATCGAGTTCGGCGTGGAGCCGGATCGGCTCGTCGGCGATGGTGAGGAAGTAGGTCGTCGGCAGGCCCTTTTTCTCCGAGCCGTAGCGAGGATAGGCCTGGACGTACTTGTCGAACAGCTCGCCGACCAGGGTCGCGACGAGCTTGTTCGTGGTCACGCTGCCAAAGCCACCGATTGAGTGTCCGCGGAGGCTGTAGGCCCCGGCCGGACGCAGATCGAGCTCCTGCCGCTCGAGCGCCATCGAGTGGCGGATCCCGAGCACGAATCGACGCTCGGGCCTGTCGCCGTGATCGGCCAGACGATCGAATACGGCGGCAAGATCGCCGGCGGCCACGTCGCGTGACCCGAGCCCCGCCGAGATCGACAGGATGCGTGGCACGAGCCCACCCTCGGCGGCCACGTCGTAGAGCGCGGCCCGGATCTCGCGGGCGAGGGGATTGGTCACGGCCAGTGGCTCATCCGTCCGCTCGACGACACCAACGGCGCGCGCACCAGCCAACGCACGGGCCAGGGCGTCGCCGGGGAACGGCCGGAATGCCGTGACGGCGACGGCGCCGACGGGCCGGCCGGTGGCACGCAGGTGGTCCACCACGGCGATCGCGGTGTCCGCGATCGTGCCCATCGAGACGAGGATCTCGTGGGCGCCCTCCGTGCGATACATCGAGATCCGGCCGTGCGTGCGACCCGTCAGGGCGGCCCATTCGCTCATCGCCTCATCGAGCAGGGCCGGGATGCGGTCGGTGTAGGCGCGCTGCCCGATGCGGCCCTTCATGTAGCTGTCCTGGTTCTGCAGGACGCCGCTCATGAGCGCCTCGGATGGGTCGAACAGGTCGCGGATGTGGTCGCGAGGATCGCCGACGAACTCGCGCATCAGGTCGTCCTCTGGCAGGAGCGCGTTCTCGAGCGTGTGCGTCGTCAGGAATCCGTCCTGGGCCACGATGAACGGCGTCTCGGAGGCCTCGGCGACGCGCCGGGCGATGACCGCGAGGTCGGCTGCCTCCTGGGCATTCCGGGCGAACAGGATCCCCCACCCCGAGTCCGCGACCGCCATCACGTCGTCGTGGCCGGCGTGGATGTTCAGCGCCTGGCTCGTGAGGGCTCGCGCTCCGACGTGGAAGACGACCGGCAGCCGCTTGCCGGAGATGACGTGGAGGACCTCCTTCATGAGGACGAGGCCCTGGCCGGCGGTGAAGTTCGTCACCCGACCGCCGCTCAGCGCGACACCCTCGGCTGCGGATGCGGAGGAGTGCTCGGACTCGGGTTCGATGAACCGGATCGGCGTGCCCCACAGGTTCGTCATGCCCTGGGCCACGCCGGCCTGGAAGATCGCGGCCATCGTGGTGGACGGCGTGATCGGATAGACGCAGGCGACTTCGGAGAGCCGGGTCTCAACATGAGCGACGGCCTCGGAACCGTCGACGATGGCCCGGATGCCGGGGTATCGGGGGCGCGAGGAACGCATGGACGCCATGACCCGAGGATGCGTGACGCGGGTGTCGCGCTGCGAGGGACCATCGGCCCCAACGGCGCGGGCCAGACGGCCCGCCGGGCGCAGACGGACGGGCCGCACGTTGTGAACTGGAGGGGCCATTCGGCCCTGTTGCGGGGGACCGATTCGGCCCCACGATCACCCTACGGTGGGTGCCGGAGGGGACGCCCGGCGCCCACCCGTTCCGATTTCTCGCGGTCCCGCTACCGGCGGGGCATCAGGGCCGGTCGATCCGGTGCTTCGCGACGAACGCGGCCGCCTGGGCGCGACGTTCCAGGTTCAGCTTGGACAGGATCGAGCTGACGTAGTTCTTGACCGTCTTGTCGGACAGGAAGATCTCCGCGGCGATCTCCTTGTTCGTCTTGCCTTCCGCCACGAGCAGCAGGATCTTCTGCTCCTGGGACGTGAGCTGGGCGAGTTCGTCCGTGTAGGTCCCGGTGGCGATGCGCCTGACGCGTTCAAGGACCTTCTCGGTGACGGCCGGGTCGAGCAGGGACTCGCCGCGCCCCACGGCTTCGAGGGCCGCCACGAGATCGCGGGCGCGGACCTGCTTGAGGAGGTAGCCGGAGGCTCCGGCCACGATCGCCGACAGGACCGCCTCTTCGTCGGGGTACGAGGTCAGCATCACAATCCGGGTCGCCGGCCGACGTTCCCGGATCTCCCGACAGGCCTCGATCCCCGAGCCGTCCGGGAGGCGAACGTCCATGATCACGATGTCGGGTTGGAAGCGGTCGGCCTGGTCGATCGCCTCGGCCACGGTTCCGGCCTCGGCGACCACCTGGAATCCCTCACGCCGGTCGAGCAGGGCGACGAGCCCCTGGCGGACGACCTCGTGGTCGTCGACGACGAGCAGACGCAACGACGAGGACGGGGACGCGTCGTTCACGATGACTTGGCCTCCAGGGTGGGGGTTGGGCGCGAGACGATGATACGGCTCCCCGCGTCAATCTCTGATTCGATCTCGACCGTGGCCCCGATGGCCGACGCGCGCTGCCGGATGTTGGCGAGCCCGAGATGGCCTGAACTGCGCTCCGCTGCGGGGTCGAAACCACGTCCGTTGTCGGCGATCACGAGCTGGGTCCGGTCGCCGTCGTTCGTCATGCGCAGACTGGCACGGGTCGCGCCCGAGTGACGCGCGACGTTGCTGAGCGCCTCTCGGGCGATGAGCAGGTACTGGCTGATCAGGTCATCGTCCATCTCGCCCTCGACGAGCGTCGCGCCGGCCAGTTCGACCTCGACGTCGATCGTCGTGCTCATCACGAGGTCGTCCGCGAGCACGGCGAGACCGGCGGCCAGGCCGCCACCAGCGGCGATCTCCGGCCCGAGCCCGACGATGAAGTTCCGGATGTCGCGGATGGCCTGATTCAGGCCCTCGATCGCGCGATCGACCCGCGCGGCCGCGTCGTCTCTGTCCTCGTCCATGATGTCCGGGACGTCCTCGAGGGAAAGGGAGACCGCGTAGAGCCCCTGAATGATCCCGTCGTGGAGGTCTTTGCCGATCCGCTCACGCTCCTCCATGACCGCGAGTTTCTGGACGCGGCCGTGGAGGCGGGCGTTGTCGATGGCGATCCCGGCGTGGCGGGCGAACATCTCGACCAGCCGCTGGTCCGAGGCCGCGAACTCGGGGGCGCCCAGCTTGTTCCCCAGGTAGAGGTTCCCGACGGAGCGCCCCTTGACGGTGACCGGCACTCCGAGGAACGAGGTCATGGAAGGATGATTCGGCGGGAACCCGTACGAGTCGCGATGGCGCGCGATCTCGGGGATCCGGTACGAACGCCCCTCGCGGATGATGAGCCCCAGGAGACCGTGGCCACGAGGCAGTGGCCCGATCGCGGCGCGGCCCTCGGCGCTGATCCCGCTGGTGAGGAATCGCTCGATGATCCCGGCCTCGTCGACGATCCCCAGCGCCGCGTACTGCGCCTCGGCCAGGTCGCGAACCCGATCGACGATCAGCTGGAGGACGCGGTCGACATCGAGTACCCCGGCGATCCCGCGAGTCGCAGCGTCGAGGGCCTCGAGCGCTCGGGAGGGGACGTCCCATGGACCGGGCTCGGCGTGAGGAACGTTCTGCTGCTGGTCGCGCACGTCCAGAGAGTAGCGTGACCGCGATGGTCCACGCGGCCCCCGAAGTCGGGCCACAGGTCACTGTCACCCGCGGCGGGCGGCTGTGACCATACGCCGCATGACTGAGCTTCGACAGGATCACCTGTCCCCCGTCCCAAGCCCAATCCCGTCGGCCGCCGGTGATCAGCCGGCCTCGGGTCCTCCGGTGAGCGTCAGCCGGCGCGGGTTCCTGCGGAGCGCCGCGGTCGCCGGTGGCGGCCTCGTCGCCGTCGGCATCGCCGCGTGCACGCCGGCCGCAACGTCCCCGGCCTGGACGCTCGGCCCGACGATTCCGCCGGGGGCTGCCGCGCCGACCCCAACACCGGGGGCCAGCGCGGATCCGGGTCATTCGATGGCGCCCTCGCCCGGCGCATCGGTGGAGCCGGATCACGACGCGAACGCCCTCGAGACGGTCCAGCGATTCCTCGGTGGCGAGTGGGAGCAGGTCCCCGGCTACGGGAACCAGCCCCTGGAGCCGCGTCTCGACGGCGACGTCAAGGTCTTTGACATGACGATCGACAAGCTGAACCACAGGATCGACGCGAAGAAGGATCCGCTTGCCGCGCTCGGCTTCAACGGCACCTGGCCCGGACCGCGTCTCGAGGTGGTCGAGGGCGATCGGGTTCGCTCCATCTTCAAGAACAATCTCGATGAGACGACCGGGATCCACTTCCACGGTCAGGCCGTCCCCAACGCGATGGACGGGGTTCCCCACGTCACCCAGGACCCGATCAAGCCCGGCGAGTCGTTCACCTATGAGTTCACGGCCAAGCCGGCCGGCTCGCATATGTACCACTCGCATCACAACGCGACGGACCAGGTGGGCCGCGGGCTGCTCGGTGCGTTCATCGTCCAGCCGAAGGACCCGGCACTCCGCTACGACGCCCTCTACGGGGCGACGCAGGACATCATCTGGATCAGCAACGACGCGCTCGGCGGATTCACGATCAACGGGCGCGGCTTCCCGGCGACCGCGCCGATCGTCGCCACGCTTGGCGACAAGATCGTCATCCGGTTCATGAACGAAGGCAACATGATGCATCCGTGGCATGTCCACGGCCTGACGATGCGGGTCGTCGCTCGCGATGGGTTCCCGCTGGGGTCGGCCGCGTTCAGCTGCGACACGCTCGGTGTGAACCCAGGCGAGCGCTGGGACGTCGTGATCGACTGCGACAACCCGGGTGCGTGGGCCTTCCACTGCCACATCCTCCAGCACGCCGAGGGTCGCGACGGCATGTTCGGGATGGTCACCGCGATCATCGTCCAGGATCCGGCGACCGCGGCGGTCCTGGGTCGCGCGACGTCATCGCCCGTGGCGACAGCGGCGGTGGCCGCCGGGTCGACCGCCGGGTCGACCGCCACGATCTGTCGGATCGGTGAGGCCTGAGACGGCGGCGATGAGCGGGCAGGTGCATGCCCAGGCTGCTTCCAGCCGGCCCCCCGGGCGGATCCGGACGATCCTGCTTGCCACGGATCTCCAGCCTGCCTCCGAGCCCGCAACGACCGAGGCGCTGGCCCTCGCGGCCGCGCTCGAGGTCCGCTTGCTCATCGTCTCCGTCATCGATCCCGGCCAGCGGCGCGCCCCCGGCCGGCGAGTCGAGGAACGAGTCGACCAGATCCGTGAGCGCAGAGAGGCAGCCGCCCAGGACCTCGTGGCGAGGGGACGACGGCTCGGCGCCGACGTCAGCTTCCTCGTCTGGGAGGGTGATCCCGGTGAGTCGATCGTCGAGGCTGCCGTCGCCGAGGGCGCGGACCTCATCGTCGTCGGGAGCCGCGGCCGTGGCGCGGTCGGGCGATTCCTGATCGGGAGCGTATCGGACCACGTCGTCCGGCACGCGACCTGTCCGGTCATGGTCGTGCGCGCCACGGCGCACGGCTGACGTCGCGGCAAGAAGCTCGGGATGACGCCTTACTTCGTGTAAGCGCCGCCGGGATCGAGCTCCACGCGGATGAGGCGCAGTTCCTCGTCGGTGGGCGCCGGGGTCACGGCAAGATCGTCGGCGATGCGCGGCTCCCAGCCGATCGTCTCGCGAACCTGTTCGAGCGTGGCACCCGGATGGAGCGAGTCGAGGCGCATCTCGCCGTCGTCGCCGAAATGCCAGATCCCGAGGTCCGTCACGACGACCGAAGGACCGCGCCCCAGCCAACCTTGCTCCCGGCGGATCCGCGCAGCGTTGTCGGCCCCGCCGAGGTTGCCTGGCGACGTTCGAAAGTCGATCTTCTCGACGAAGGACCGTGCGGACTGGCGCATGATGATGAACACCTGCCGCGCGTTGATCGCGATCTCGCAGGCTCCCCCGGACCCGGGCAGGCGCGTCGTCGGCGCGTCGTAGTCCCCGATGACCGTCGTATTGATGTTCCCGAACCGGTCGACCTGGGCTGCCCCCAGGAACCCCACATCGATGAGTCCTCCCTGGAGGTAGAAGGCGAAGAGCTCAAACATGCTGGTCACGGCGGTGGCGCCGGTCACGATCGTCGGGTCCCCGATGCTCAACGGGAGTCGCGCGGGGCGAGCACCGAACACGCCGGCCTCGTAGACGAGCTCCAGGTCGGGCGCCACCGTTCGCTTGGCCAGGTTCACGGCGATGTTCGGCAGGCCGACACCGACGAAGCAGACGCGCTGGCCGGCCAGCTCCCGAGCCGCCGCGACGATCATCATCTCGGACTGGCTGAACGCAGTGGCCCTTGGAGTCGCCATCAGCGGGCCCTCATCGGTAGTCGCCGTAGTCGACGACGCCCGACGGAGCAGGCCCCGGCCGGAGCGACGCCACCCGCTCCACGCCCAACTTCTCGACGTACTCAGCCCTCCCCGCGAGGCCGTAGACCCATTCGTCGAGCCATGCCTGCGTGGCCGCCTCGTCGCGCGAGATCGGATCCCAGTCGAGATAGAAGCGGTTATCGCGGTCGTATGACCCCTGGACATAGCTCGGGTGCGCGCCGAATGGCTCCACGACCACCGCGTCGACGATCAGTCCCGGGATGATCGTGCGGTTGGGGTCCGCGCGAATGATCGACTCGTCGACGACCTCCTCCACGACGACGATCAGCCGGTCCGCTGCGAACGCCGCCTCCTTCTGGCAGCCAAGGAGCCCCCAGACCTGAGTGTCCCCCGCCGCCGATGCCCGCTGGGCGTGGATGATGGTGACGTCCGGCTTGAGCGGCGGCACGGCGTAGACCGTTCCGTCGCCGTACGGCGATTCGATCTCGCGGATCAGCGGGTTGGCCCTGGGCAGGTCGGTCTCGAAGTAGCTGCGCAACGGGAAGAACGGCAGATTCGTGGCACCGGCCATGTAGCGCCCCACCATCCCGAAGTGGCTGTACTCCTCGAGTTCGAGGGCGGGTTCGCCGGAGGCGGCCACGGGCCCGGCTTCCACGCGGCGCCGGATCGCGTTCAATCCGCCCACGCCGGGATTCCCCAGCCACGAGAAGATCAGTTTGCGGGCCACGCCGCCGGCGACCATCTGGTCGTAGATGAGGTCCGGGGTGAGCCGCGCGAGGGTCAGATCGCGCTTGCGCTGGCGGATGATCTCGTGCCCGGCGGCGAACGAGATGAGGTGCGTGAAGCCCTCGATGGCGACGGTGTTGCCGTCGCGAACGAGGTCGGCGATCGCGTCGCGCATCGTCGCGACCTTCGAGGTGCTCACCCGGCGATTATCGGGCACCGGCGGGTCCGCCGGCTGACGCAAGCGAGGATGCGTGAATCGCGTGCGCCGCGCTTGACGGGATGCCTACCATGCCCTTGTTCCCGCGTGGATCACGTCCGTCCGGCGCGGGACGGAGGGTGGAGGAGGCAGTCCCGTGTCCATGAGTTCGGGCGCCGGCGAGCTTGGCCGGCAGGTTCGGATGCTCTTCCTGGTGGCGATGGCCCTGTTCGTGGTCACGATCGTCATCGGGATCCTCAACGGTGCCGACGCGGTCGAGTTCGATCGGAACCAGCTCCTGACGCACGTCCATTCGGGGACGCTCGGCTGGCTCAGCCTCGCGATCGTCGCCGCGACCCTGTGGATCACCGGGATGCCGGACCGGCGTCTCGCGATCGCGTTCGCGATCCTCATCCCCGTCTACGTCCTGGCGTTCTACTCCGGGAGCCTGCCGGCGCGCGCGATCACCGGGACGGTCCTCCTCGCCGCGATGATCTGGCTCTTTATCTGGGGCTGGCAATGTGCGCTGCGGATCCGGTCTCTTCCGTCGCTCGCCGTGGCCCTCGGGCTGACCTCGTTCCTGTACGGCGGCATCATCGGCGTCCTGCTCCAGGTCCAGCTCGCGACGGAGACGCAGATCTTCGGTGCCGACGGAGACGTCGTCGGTGCCCATGCGTCCACCATGGTCTTCAGCTACCTGATTCTCGTGGCGATGGGCCTGATCGAGTGGCAGGTCAAGGGGACGACGGGCCGGCCGATCCTCGGCCTCGTCCAGGTTCTCGCGCTGTTCGGGGGCGGCCTGCTCGTCGCCGCCACGCTGCTCTTCGCGCCGTCCCAGATCCAGGCGGCCGGTGGCCTGTACCTGCTCTTCGAGCTGATCGCCGTCGTCCTCTTCGCGATGCGGATCCTCCCGGCGGCCCTGCGCATCGACTGGATGACCGATTCGGCCGGGCGCTACCTCGCGACGGCGTCGGTGTTCGTGATCGCTGCGATGGCCATCTTCATGATCGTCGTCGCCTCGTTCGTCGCGAACCCCGACCCGACGGCCCTGAACTTCGGGCTGGTCGTCGCCAGCGACCACGCGGCGTTCATCGGCGTCATGACGAACCTGTTCGTGGCCCTCATGTTCATCCTCGCCGCCGACCGATCGGACGGACCGGCGGCGCTGCGCCAGCTCGCCTTCGTGGGGATGAACGTCGGACTCGTCGTGTTCCTGGCCGGGCTCATCACCGACACCTCGCTGCTCAAGCAGCTCGGCGCGCCGACGATGGGCGTGTCACTCCTGGTGTTGCTGGCGATCGCGTCGATGCGCCTTCGGTCGTCGACCCTTTCGGCGACCGACGGCTGACGGCTCGGGCGAATCGCTAGGCGGCGCGACCCTCGGCTCCGGACGCGACCGCCGCGACCGCCTCATGGAACAGGCGCAGCGCCGTCGCCATCTCCGCCTCGCCGACGGTCAGCGCGGGTGACATCCGGACGCTCGACGGGCCACAGCCGAGCACGAGCAGGCCGCGCAGGAACGCCTGCCACTGGACGGCCTCCGCGTGATCGTGGCTGTCGAACTCGACGCCGATCATGAGGCCGCGTCCACGAACCTCGCGGCAGATGGCGGGGTGGCGCGCCGGAAGCCCCGCCAATCCTGCGATTGCCTGGCGGCCACGCTCGGCGGCGTTGGCGATCAGCCCGCCCTCGAGCAGGTCGATCGTCGCCAGGGCGGCGGCGCACGCCACCGGGTTCCCGCCATACGTCGAGCCGTGGGCGCCCGCGCCCCAATGCTCGAGAAGATCGGCCCGCGCGATCATCGCACCGAGCGGCATGCCCGATGCGATGCCCTTGGCCGAGAGCAGGATGTCCGGCTCAACCCCCCACTGCTCGACCGCCCACATCGTCCCGGTTCGACCGGCGCCGGACTGGATCTCGTCGGCGATGAGCAGGATCCCGTGGCGGTCGCAGATGGCTCGCAACCCCTCGAGGAACCCGTCCTCGGGGATGGCGTAGCCGCCCTCGCCCTGGATCGGCTCGACGATGATCGCAGCGACCTCGTTCGCCGGAACGAGCTTGTCGAAGAGGACCTCGTCGAACCAGCGCAGCCCATCGACCGTCCCGAACGGCGCGTGGTAGATGCCGGGGAGGAGCGGTCCGAAGCCCGCGTGGTACTTCGCCTTCGATGCGGTCAGGCTGACCGCGCCGTACGTGCGCCCGTGGAACGCGCCGAGGAACGCGACGATGTTCTGGCGCCCGGTCGCGTGGCGGGCCAGCTTGATCGAGGCCTCGACGACCTCGGCCCCCGAGTTCCCCAGGTAGGTTCGGGCACGCCCGCCCTTGATCGGGGTGATCCGGGCGAGCCGTTCACAGACCTCCGCGTAGATCGGCAGGTAGAAGTCCGATGCGCTGAAGTGGATGAGCTGTGCCGCCTGCGCCTTGATCGCAGCGACGACCGCCGGGTGCGAATGGCCCGTCGAATTGACGGCGATCCCGGCCGCGAAGTCGAGGAACAGGTTGCCGTCGATGTCCTCGACGGTCAGGCCATCACCTCTCACCGGGACGATGGGATACGCCCGTGGCAGGCTCGGCGACGTCCATGCCTCGTCGTAGGCGACGTGCGCGCGAGCCTTCGGCCCGGGCACCTCGGTGATGAGGTCGGGGACGGGGCGCGCGGCGTGCGCAGGGACAGCCTGGATACGGGGAACAGCCTCGGCCACGGGGTACCTCGACGCATAGGGTTTATGCACGCTGGATAGCGGCGAGAGTCTAGCAGAGGGCCTCGGCAGTCCGAGACGCCGGTCCGCCCGGTGGGCGCCCGGTGCCGTGCAACCGCGAAGCGATCGGCGGTATCCAGCCCCGGTTCCATTCCGATGCACGGCTCCGTGTGCAACCGCGACGGGTTCGGCGATCCGGGCAAGCCGTTCGGCGTCGCTCGACGCCCACTCAGTCGCGGTTGTCGGTCCTGATGTGCAGGAGCGACCTGACTGCACACGCGGCCGTACATGATCCGCCGCCGACCCGAAGGCATCCTTCGGCGCATCGTCGAGACGGTCGTAGTTGCACGCCCAGCAGTGCAGCCGGCATGTCGTGCGGCAAGCTGGGGGTGGGCCGCCGCTCGTGCCCCGGTGGCCGGGGTCAGCCGGCCGGACTTCGCCGTCGCGCGATGAGCATCGCGAGCGCCGCCCCGATGGCGAGGCCGAAGGCTCCGGCGGCCAACGGGGCAAGGTCGGGCGATCCAGACGTCTTCGAGGCCGGACCGGGAGCGTTCTCCGTCAGCGCAGCCGGAGCCACCTCGGCCGCCGCGGCACTGCCGGCTCCAGCCACCTCGATGATCCCGGCCATCCCCGGATGGATGCTGCACGAGTACGGATAGATGCCAGGCTGGGTGAAGGTCTGCGAGTAGGAGTCACCGACGTCGAGGAGAGGGCTCCCCCACGCCGACTGCGTTCCGGTCACATCGTGCTGCGCATTGGACGTGTTCACCCAGGTGACCCGGGTCCCGACCGCAACGCGATCGATCGACGGAAGGAACGTGCACCCGTCGATCTTCAGGGCGGTCGCGGTCCCGACGGAGGCTGGCGTGCCAGCGCCGTGACAACCGCCGCCGGCAAGCACGGCAGGGGCGGCGGTGAGTGCGACGAGCGCCGCCGCCGTGGCAAGAAGGGCAGCGAGTCGAATGCGCATGACCGGGAGCCTCCGGGGGTTCGTTCGACAGGGGTACACCTGCCGAGCGAGCACGGTTCCCGATCGAGCCCCGCGCCGTCACTGGCGCCGATCAGTCGACGACGGTGTGGCTCTGCTCGCGCATGAACTGGGCAACGTAGTACATCGAGAGGCCGGCCTTGCCGGTCGAGCCGCTCCCCTTCCAGCCGCCGAATGCCTGGATCCCCGGCCAGGCGCCGGTCGTGGCCCCCGCGCGTCGGTTGACGTAGAGGACCCCGGCCTCAATCCGATCGAGGAATTGCTGCACCTCGGCAGCATCCTCGCTGTACACCCCGGCCGTCAGGCCGTACACGACATCGTTCGCCAGCTGGATCGCCTCGTCGAGCGAGTCGACGGCATGGACGGCCGTGAATGGGGCGAAGAGTTCGTCGCTGAACAGGCGGTGGTCGGCCGGCAGGTTGCCCACGACGGTCGGTTCGACGTAGTGGCCGCGGGCGAGATCGCCGTCGGTCAGGCGCTCGCCGCCGATGAACACCGTCCCGTCGCGGCGGGCATCGGCGACGGCCGCCTGGTGGCGGTCGACCGCGCGCTGGTCGACGACCGGGCCGAGCCAGTTCTCGCGCACGAGCGGGTCGCCGATCGTCAGCGCCTCGGTCTTCTCGACCAGGAGACGGACGAGTTCATCGTGGACCGGGCGCTCGACATAGACGCGCGAGTTCGCCGAGCACTTCTGGCCACCGAAGCCGAAGGCGCTGCGCATGATCCCCTCGGCGGCCTCCTCGAGGTCGGCGTTGCGGGTCACGATCGCCGGGTTCTTGCCGCCCATCTCGACGATGCACGGGCGCGGCCAGGACGTCGAGAAGTCGCGGAAGATGCCCATCCCGACCTCGTACGAGCCGGTGAACACGATCCCATCGATCCCCGGGTTGTCCTGGAGCTCCTGGCCGACGGTTTCGCCGGGGCCCATGACCAGGTTGACCACGCCGGCCGGCACGCCGGCGTCGACATACGCCTCGATGAGCTTGACGGCCGACAACGGCGAGGCGCTGGACGGCTTGAAGACCACCGTATTGCCGGCCATCATCGCGGCCGAGGTGGGACCCGCGGCGAGCGCCATCGGGAAGTTGAACGGGCTGATCACGCCGAACACGCCGTGCGGGCGAAGGATCGATCGGGTATGGACCGTCTCGTCACCGAGGTTGCCCATCGGGTGGTCGAACCCGTCGTTGTCCTCCATGGTCTGGGCGTAGTAGCGGATGAGGTCGGCCGACTCCTCGACCTCGCCGAGGGCCTCGATCCGGTTCTTGCCGACCTCGATCGCCATGAGCGCCGAGTAGTGCATGAGGCGCTCGCTGATCAGGTCGCCGGCGCGGCGCATGATCGCAAGACGCTCCCGCCACGGGGTTGCGGCCCACGCCGGCTGGGCGGCGCGCGCGGCGGCGATCGCTTCGACGACATCGCGCCGGGTCCCGCGCGCGAACGTCCCGAGGGAGATCGCGCTGTCGATCGGCGAGCGGACCTCGAACGTCCCGTCACCGTCGCGCCACTCCCCATTGACGTAGTTGCGATGGTGACCTCCGAGCGCCGCGCGCGCCCCGAGGACCCCCTCCTCGTACATCCGGTGGAGTTCTTCGTTGTCCGCCCGAAGCGTGGCGTAGGTGATCTTGATCCGGGGGGTCGATTCGGTCGTCATCGGGTGGGCTCCTGTCGGGTTCGAAGCGCACGGCGCCCCCAGGGGCGTGGGTCAGGGCCCTAGTCTAGCGCGGCCACGACCTCCGCCAGCGAGGCGGCGATCCCATCCGGCCGACCGCCCCCGCGGCGCTGCGCGGCACCCCGGTCGAGCTCCTTCCGACCGTGCTTCCCGGACAGGACGAAGATCCCGCGGAGTCCGACATGCTGCGACCCGAAGACGTCGGTCCACAGGTCGTCGCCGACCATCGCGATCTCCCGGCGCGTGGCACGGCGGCCGGTGTCGCGCTCGGCCGCCTGGGTCGCAACCTCGGCCGCGGCGATCCGAAAGAACTCGGGTGCGGGCTTGCCGAGGATCCGGGCGCGCACCCCGGCCGAAAACTCCAGGCCGGTCACGATCGCGCCGGAGTCGATGGTCGGACCTCCGGCCGTCAGCCACCAGCGGTTGCGATGCATCCCGATGAGCTCCGCGCCGGCATGGATCAGCCGGAACGCGTGGTTCAGGTTGTCGTACGTGACCTCCTCGGGCGAGTCGCCGATGACGACGGCCGCCGCCCGCGCGTCGGGCGCTCCCGCCTCCACCGTCGTGAGGAGCCGCTGGCCGGCGAACTCGCCCTTCGCGTCGTCCGAGGCCATGACGAACAGCGGCTGCCCGGGGTGGTGGGCGGCGGTATACGCGGCCGAGACCGACAGGGCGGACTGGTAGCGCTCGGCGGGGATCGGGACGCCGACCTTCGCGCTCCAGCGCGCAAGGCGGGCCCGGCTGACCATCGAGCTGTTCGTGACAATCCGGTACGGGATCCCGCGCCGCTCGAGCTCGACGATCGCCTCGCCCGCACCAGGGATGAGCGCGCCCTTCAGGACGAACACGCCGTCCATGTCGAGCAGCAGCCCGCGAACCCCGTGCAGAGCAGCTCGGAGCTCATCGTCGCGGAACCGGATCATGGTCGAAGAGTATCGGACGCAGGCATCGAAGCAGCGGACAGCCCGTGCACGACTGCAACCAATCGGCCGGTTCGTCGCGACGAGGCTCGGCTATGCTCGGGTCGATCAAGGGACCGGCATCAAGCTTGGGGACCGCGCGACGGAGGACCGGGATGGGATTGCTCGACGGGAAGAAGGCGCTCATCTTCGGCGTGGCCAACGATCACTCGATCGCCTGGGGGATCGCCCGCGCGCTCCACGATCAGGGAGCCGTCGTCGGCTTCTCGTCGGTCGAGAGTCTCCTCGAGCGCCGGGTCCGGCCGCTGGCCGAGTCGATTGGGTCCACCTTCGTCGAGCCGTGTGATGTCCAATCCGACGAACAGATCGCCGCGGTCATGGCGAAGTGGCAGGCGGCACACGGCCGGATCGACATCCTCGTCCATGCCCTCGCATTCGCCCGGAAGGAGGACCTCGAGGGAGCCTTTGTCGACACGTCACGCGAGGGTTTCGGTCTGGCCCTCGATGTCTCGGCGTATTCGCTTGTCGCGCTCGCCCGTGCCGCGCGCCCGCAGTTCGTGCCCGGCTCGTCCGTCCTGACCCTGACCTATTACGGCGCCGAGAAGGTCGTCGCCAATTACAACGTGATGGGCGTCGCGAAGGCGGCCCTCGAGGCCTCGGTCCGTTACCTTGCCGCCGATCTCGGACCCGACGGCGTGCGGGTCAACGCGATCTCGGCGGGCCCGGTCCGAACGTTGGCCGCAGCCGGCATCGCCGGGTTCAAGAAGCTGTACGGATCGTTCGCCGACACGGCGCCGCTGCGCGCCAGCATCACGCCGGAGGATGTCGGCAAGGCTGCGGTGTACCTCGCGTCGGATCTGTCGAGCGCCGTGACCGGCGAGATCCACCATGTCGACGGTGGGTTCAATGTTCTCGGGGTCCCGCTGGCGGACTGAGCTCGGCCGCGGACCGCCCCCAGGCCTGGCCAGGCTTGCCGGGGGCTCGGCGCCCTGGTCGAGGCCCGGTGTCGCGAGCCGGCCCAATCGTGTCAGTGACTCGCGTCACGGCCCTGGGCGGCACACGAGGCACACAGCCCCGCGACCGACAGATGCGACAGGTCGACGCGAAACTGCCGGCTCCGGCTGAGCGCGCCGACGAGCGGAGCCGCCTCGTCGGGCAACAGCTCCCACGACGCTCCGCACGAACTGCAGTGCACGTGACCGTGGTCGCGCGCCGGAAGCACGTGAAACTCCTCACGTCCGCCTGGTCCGTGGGCGTGCCGCACGAACCCGAGCTCCTCGAGGACGTCGAGCGTCCGGTAGATCGTCGAAGGGACGGTCGAGGGATCTCGCTCGCGGCATCGTTCGACCAGTTCGGCGCCGGTCACGTGGCCGCTGCTGCTGGCGAGGACATCGACCAGGGTCCTCCGCCGGTTGGTCCAGCGGAGGCCACGCGCGTGCAGGCCGTCGCGCACGGAACGCCACGTGGCCGGGCCTCCGCGCAATCGCTCGCTCACGGCACCCCCGCCGGGCCGAACAGGCCGTTCAGCTCCGGCAACGCGCCCTCGACACCCAGCAGGAACACGAGTCCGATCAGGACCGAGAAGGCGCCGGCGACAACGCCCAGGCCGACGTACATCCGTTCGCGCACCTGGCTCGCCACGAAGCCCGTGGCCGTCACGACGACGATCGCCGTGTTGGTCAGGACCAGGCCTGCGATGAAGGCCAGCAGCATCGGGATGCCGAGCCCGGCCTGGGCGGCGCCACCGACGGCTGCGATGATCAGGACCTGGGTACCGGTCTCGGCACCGACACCGTGGATCATCCCCACGCCGAACGCCGTTCGGCGCCCGTACGAACTCATTTCGAGCGGCTCGACGTGCTCGTGGCCGTGCAATCGTGCGCTCAGTCGACGCCATCCAAAGCGCACGCCGTCGAACACGAGCATCCAGCGGCTCCTCAGCCGAAACGGCGTCCCATGGCGAGCGTACCGGTACAGGGAAACGAAGACCCAGACGCCGAGAAACAGCAGGGTCGCTCCGACGACACGACCCATGATCGGATCGACCCACTCGGGCAGGATCGCACCGAGTGCGAGCGCCGCGATCCCGAGCGAGCCGACCACGACGGCGTGCCCCAGGGCATACAGCGCTCCGAGCCCGACGGCATGGCGCTGGTCCTGCGACCAGCGGCGACGCGTGATCCCGGCCGCGGCGTCGTGCACCGCCGTCGCCCGACCATGGGTGGTGGTCGGATGGTGCGTGGCAAGCTCGGATGGACCGCCGTGATCGTGATGGTGTCCGGGTGCCTCGACGAGGCCATGTGCCGTGAGGTGGGCCTCGCTCGCCGCATCCGCCGCGGCCGTCGTCGACGTGATGTCGGTGATCGCGGCGATGTGATCCCAGTCCAACCCATGGCGCAACCCGAGGGCGAGCGCCGCGGCGATCAACCCGAGATCGCCGAAGCCAGCCACGGCGGCGGTGAGGATCGCATGGAGCTCCGGAAGGGTGACCATCAGCGACGTGGATCTTAATGCAACATGTTGCAACAGGAGCGGAGTCGTCCCTCGCTGCGGTCAGCGTTGCCGCACGCCGGTGAGGTCACCCGCAACGACCTCGTGCGGCAGCCAGAACCAGCGCAGCGCCTCGAAGTCGGGGCCCATCTCGGCGCCGTGCGGGTCGGGCGCAGCCGTCCTTCTCGTCCGATCGCCGGCCACGGCGAAGCGTGCCGCTGCCTCGGCCAGATATCCGGGGAAACGGCTCTCGGGTTCGGTCCTGCGTCGGTCCGGGGTGACCATGCGCCCGCCTTCGTAGCGCACGTCCGAGAGGCTCATGGGCGGGTCGCCCGCGCCGGCGGCATGTGACCACAGCCCGCTCGCCGCATCGAACTCGTATTCGGGCAGGAGCCGCCAGCCGTCGGAGGCCACGAGATCCACCGCCGCCAGGACGAATTCGAAGACGGCTTCCGAGATGAAATAGTTGAAGTTGACGCGCACCCAGCCGGGCTTGATCCCCTCGCAGCCTTGTGCGATCGCGCGCTCGAACTCGTGCGAGGTCTCGAGATCGATCCCGAGCAGGCGATGGCCGTACGGCCCGGCGCACGAACAGCCTCCGCGAGATTGGATCCCGAACAGGTCGTTGAGCAGCGCCACGACAAAGTTGTGATGGAGGTAGCGCCCGGCGTGGCGCACGACGAACGACACGATCGACAGGCGCTTCAGGTCGTGGCTGCCGAGGATCTCGATGTCCGGGTTGCCTTCCCAGCGCTCGAGAGCGCGCCGGATGAACGATTCCTCGCGCTCACGGATCGCCTCCGTGCCGACCGCCTCCTTCAGCTGGAAGACGAGTCCCGCTCGAATGCTCTCGACGATTGCCGGAGTGCCGCCCTCCTCACGATGCTCGATATCGTCGAGGTAGCGGTGCTCGGTCGGGTTGACGTAGGCCACCGTGCCGCCGCCGGGCACGCTCGGGACCCGGTTCCGGAACAGCTCCCGCCGCGCGACGAGAACGCCGGGCGTACCCGGACCGCCGATGAACTTGTGGGGCGAGATGAAGATCCCGTCCTTGTAGGCAAGGTTGTCGTCGGGCTCGCCGTGGCGCGGCGACATCTCGATGTCGACGTAGGGTGCCGCCGCCGCAACGTCCCAGAACGACAGGGCGCCGTGGCGGTGGAGCAGGACGGAGATCGCACGAACGTCGCTGATGATGCCGGTGACGTTGGACGCGGCCGAGAAGCTGCCGATCTTCAGTGGCCGATCCGCATGGGCCTCCAGCCGGCGTTCCAGCTCGGCCAGGTCGATCCGCCCGTCCGGATCCTCCGGGATCGTGACGAGATCGGCGATCGATTCGCGCCAGGGCAGTTCGTTCGAGTGGTGCTCGTACGGGCCGATGAACACGACCGGACGTTCGGCGGCCGGGATCCGATCGCGGAGCCCGTACCGATCGTCGAGGTCGGCGGGCAGCCGGATGTTCAGGCAATCGATCAGCTTGGCGATCGCCCCGGTCGAACCGGAGCCGGCGAAGATCACCGCATGGTCGTCCTTCGATGCCCCGACGGCGTCGCGGATGATCCGTCGGGCGTCCTCGCGAAAGCGCGTGGTCTGGCGACCCGTTCCCGACGACTCCGTGTGGGTATTCGCGTACAGCGGCAGAACCGTCGCGCGGATGAAGTCCTCGATGAAGGTCAGCGATCGGCCCGACGCCGTGTAGTCGGCGTACGTGACCCGGCGCAGGCCATACGGACCCACGACCGCCTCGTCGTCGCCGATGACAGAGGCGCGGATGGTCTCGATCAGGGTTGGGTCGCCGGCCATGGGCCGCATCGTACGCTCCATCGTGGATGTGGCGTCGCGTCCCGATACCCGATGGCTCGTGCGGTCACAGCGGCAGCCGTTCGCCGGCTTCGATCCGTACCGGGAGGCGATTCTCGGCCGGCGGAAGCGGGCACGAGTAGCTCTCGTTATAGGCGCAGTACGGGTGGTAGGCGAGGTTGAAGTCGAGGATCACCACCCCGTCGTCCTCGACCTCGAGATCGAGGTAGCGGGCGGCGCCGTACGTCTCGGTGCCGCTCGTCGCGTCCTGGAACGGGACGAAGAGCGAGCCCTCAGGGGATCCCGCGAACCGGTATGCGTGGAGGCGCAGCGCCTGGCCGTCGAAGTCGAACGGCAGCGTGGCGACGCGGAACGCCGTGCGGACGCGGCCATCGGACGTCGTCATCTCGAATTCGACCGGATCGCTGCCCTCGTAGGGCAACGGCCTCTCGATCTCGAACTGGTACGCAGGATCGGGTTCGAAGTAGCTCAGGCCGCCGAACGGCGGGTCTGCCGGCACCGAATCCGCGTGACCGTCGTGCTCGTGCGCTCCGTGATCGTGGGCGCCGTGATCGTGGCCTCCCTTGTCGTGGTCATTGGCGTGCGCCCGCGCACGGACGCTCGGGATCGGGCTGGTCGGGCTGGTCGCGAAGAAGCGGTCCTTCGCGGCGCGACCATCGAGGATCGCCGCGACGTAGTCGAACTCCTCGTGATCGTGGTCGTGTTCGTGTTCGGGGTGACCATGGGCGTCGTCGTGATCGTGACCATGGGCAGGGTGGTGGGTTTGGGCGTTCATGATCCGAGGCTAGCACCGCGGTCCAGCGCCGCGGTGATGTCCGTCACGGGGAACGGGTGAGGCCGCCCCGATCGGGACGCGCGGCTGACGCTTTCGCCGGATGTCGCCATGGGCGGCGCTAACGCAGCTCGGCACTCGATCCGACCGCGCGATCACACTTGTGGTAGCCGGATGCGGCTATTGCGCGCCCGAATCCACGCCCCCAGCCGAGCGAGATCCTGGCCAGCGGGAGCGCGAGCCGCCGTTACGCCGTCGGGGGCGGAATCTGGCAGAAACGCGCCGGGCCAGCGCCACGACGTTGTCAGCCCCGCCGAGCCACCACCGAGAAGGACAGGGGGATGCGGCCCGCCTCATCGGGCGCCACGTCACCGTGGCCGCCCCACCAATCGCGCGGGTACTCGTCGACGCGCTCGAGTCGGAGGCCGGCGCCCAGCATCGCGGTCAGGATCTCGCCGAGCGTCCACGACCGGGCGAATTTCAAGCTCTGGTCGGCTTCGTCGATCGACAGGCGGTCGATGTACTCGGGCGCCCAGCCCTTCGACGCCTCCGGTCCGCCGAAGTAGTCGTAGTCGGTCGCGATCCAGCGGCCGTCCTCGTCGACATCGAAGAGCCACTCGGCCGGGTGGCCCTCGAACAGGACAACGCGACCCTCCGGGGCAAGCAGGCGAACGAGGACGGCGGCCCACGCATCGAGATCCTGGAGCCAGATGAGCGAACCGCGGCCCGTGTAGAGGAGATCGGCGGTGCCGTCCAGATCGTGCGGCGTGTCGAGGACGTCGGCCTCGATCCAGCGGGCGGCCGAACCCGCGCCGACCGCCTCGGTCAGCCGCCGGGCCAGGTCGAGCATCCGCGGGCTGTAGTCCACACCGATGACCTCGTCCGCACCGAGATTCCAGAGCGAGAGGGTGTCGCGCCCACCGGCGCACTGGAGATGGATCGCGCGACGGCAGCGGCCGTTGAGGTCGCCGATGAGCGCCGCTTCCTCGGGGAACAGGTTCGAGCCGCCGCCGCGGATGAGTTCGATGGCCTCCGGGAGCCAGCGCTCGTACTGCTCGGCGGCCTCCTCCCACGCACCGCGGGTGGCAGCATGCATGGCGCGAACAGCGCCGCGCTCGTCGGGAGTGGCGGGACGGACGAAGCCTTCGTCCGTCGGCATGTCGCCGCCGTGGGGCGTGGCGCGCAACTGCCTCGGATCAGGCGTCGGTTGTACCTGTCGTTGAGGCGAAGCGGTCCTCGACCGGGGCCGCAGCCTCGGTCGACGAGGCGTGGGACTGTCCGGCCTCACTCCGACCGCGAGCCAGGGCCGCGTCCAGCCGCTCGATGATGGGAACGGCTCCCATGCCTTCGAGGATCTTGCGTGCGATCGCGCCCGCCGCTTGAACCTCGGGATCGGACGGATCGAGGACGTGCGCCATGTCGACGGCGGTCACAGCTCCGTCCCACGGCTGGCCCAATTCGTGCCACCCCCGGATCGCCTCACGGTACAGTTCGTGGGCCTCGCCGGTCCGTCCCTCGAGCGCCGCGATGGCGGCGTTCAGCGTGGTCCGTCGCGTCTCCACGATCGCGCCGTGGAACCCGGTCGCGTCGATCGCTTCGAGATCCCTGCGAACGGTCGCGACATCCCGCTCCCAGATCGCGGGCCGGGCCGCCTGATAGGTCGCCGGCGCGATGTACACCGCGGCGAGGGCTCCCAGCCGAAGCCACTCGGTCCGTGCCTCTTGCAGGTTGCCACTGGTCCAGGCGACGTGGCCTTGCGCATCGGCAACCATGCTCTGCTGGCCGGCATCGGTGTCGTCCGCGTGCAGCTCGATCATCTCACGCACCAGCTCTGCCACCGGTTCGCCACGACACGCCAGGATGACGATGTAGTTGCCGAGCAGGGCCACTCGATCGCGTGGCTCCAGGTCGCTGCCGAGAGCCTCATCGAAGACCTTGACTCCCTCGTCCCAGTTGCCCGAGAGGAATGACATGAAGCCGACGTTGTTCGCGAAGGCAAGGACCATGAACTGCTGGCCCAGGCGACGAGCCAAAGCCAGTCCATCCTGGTAGGCCTCGAGCGCAGCACGCGCATCGATCTCACCCACGTGAAAGCCGCGAGAGATCAGGGCGCGCAGGACGATCGAATCCCAACCCAGGGCCCGCGCCAGCTCTTCGCCGGCTCGAAGGACGCCGATCGCTTCGCGAAGGCGACCGAGACTTCCGAGTGCCCGCCCCTTGGTCACGAGCGTTTCTGCGAGGATCTTCGGAAGATCGGCATGCTCGGCGGCTTCAAGGACCCGGTCGCTGACCTCGATTGCCCGCCGGTGTTGCTCCGTCTGGCTGAGAACGGCCGCCAGCTGCCCTTCGAGGGCAAGGAATCCCGGATCGGGATGAAGGTCGGCCAGTTCCTCGGACGACGAAGTCAGCAGAGCCAGCGCCTCGTCGGTGCGGCGTGCGCCGAGGAGGACGCGGCCGAGCGCGGCGATCGAGCTGGCGACCGCGCTCCGGTTTCCCCCGGCGCGACGGAGCTCGACGGAACGCCCCAGCAACTCCGCTGCGATGTCCTGGTGTGCCGCGATTGATGCCGACTCGGCTGCGCGATCCAGGAGTTCGGCCTCCTCGGCTGGGTCCGCGGTGACGGTGATCGCCTGCTGCAGAAACGCGACCGCTTGATCGTGCGCACCGAGCGCAATGGCACGATCCGCCGCAGCCTTGAGCGCGATACGGGCCTGAACGGCGAGGGCTTCCGCTTCGCCTCCGGCGGGTGCGTTGGCGTGGGCGGCGAGGTAGTGGGTGGCGAGGGCGCCGGCCATCTCGTCGCTGCCGAGGGTTTCGAAGAAGCGGGCCGCCGCGAGATGGCGGGTCTTGCGGTCGCGTTTGGCCAGCGTGTGGTAGGCGACTTCGCGGATGAGCGCCTGCACGAACGCGTACTGCCCACGCTCCGGCGAGCGCGGGTCGGCCTCGGAAACGAGCAGCTCGCGTCGGACGAGGCCGCGCAGACGCGGTTCGAGTTCGGCCTCCGGCACCCCTGAGACCGCGGCGAGACCGGCCGGGGTGAAGCTCTGCCCGAGGACGGCGCCATCGGTGATGATGGCCCGGTCCTCGGCCGACAGGCCATCGAGACGCGAGGCGATGAGCGCCGTGAGGGTCTCCGGCACGGCCAGGTCTGACAGGTCCCCGGTCGGCACGTAGCGCTCACCGTCGAGCCGGAGCTTGCCCTCGGCGAGGAGCATCCGGACGGTCTCGACCGCGTACAGCGGGATCCCGTCGGCCCGGCCCACGATGGCGCGCACGGCCCGCTCGGGGAGGCCCGGGATCAGTCCGGCCAGGAGTTCGCGCATCGCCGGCTCCGAGAGCGGCTCGAGGTAGAGCGAGCTGAAGTTGCGCTTGCCGGCGCCCCAGTCGGATCGCCGCTCGAGAAGTTCGGGCCGGGCCAGGGTGACGATGAAGATCGGACTCGAGCGGCTCCACTCCAGGAGGTGGTCGATGAAGTCGAGGGTGCCCGTGTCGGCCCAGTGGAGGTCCTCGAAGACGAGGGCCACCGTGCCGGTCTCGGCCATCCGCTCGAAGAACGTCCGCCACGCCCCGAAGAACTGTTCCGAGCCGCCGGTCCCGGTGCCCACGCCCAGCAACGCCAGGAGGGCTGGCTCGATCCAGCGTCGCTCGGCCTCGTCGGGGACGTGCGTCGCGAGGCTCTCGGCGATCTTGGACCGGGTGGTCCGCTCATCGTCCGTCTCGACGAGGCCGGAGCGGCGGCGGACCATCTCGCCCAACGCCCAGAACGTGATCCCCTCCCCGTACGAGGGGGACCGCCCGGTGTGCCACCAGACGTTCTCGACGACTCCATCGGCGTACTTGCTGAACTCCCACGACAGCCGGCTCTTGCCGATCCCGGCCGGGCCGATGACGGACACCAGGCGGGCCTTGCCCTCGCGCCCCGTCGCGTGGAACAGCTCCTTCAGGAGGCGCAGCTCGTCGTCGCGCCCGACGAATGGGGCCTCGAGGGCGTCCGAGCGGTTACGCCCACCGATCTCGGCGACGACGCGCAGCGCCCGCCAGGCGGGCACCGGGGCAGCCTTGCCCTTGAGTGCCTGCTCGCCGGCCTCCTCGAACGCGATCGCGCCGCTGGCGGCGCGCATCGTCGGCTCACCGACGAGGACGGTCCCGGGCTGCGCGACCGACTGGAGGCGCGCGGCTGTGTTGACGAGATCGCCGGCCACCATACCCTGGTTCGTGGCCCCGATCGTGACCGCGGCCTCGCCGGTCAGGACTCCAGCCCGGGCCTGGATCCCGGGGCCGAGCGCACGCACCGCATCGACGAGCTCGAGCGCGGCGCGGACGCTCCGCTCGGCATCGTTCTCGCGGGCGACCGGCGCGCCCCACACCGCCATGACCGCATCGCCGATGAACTTCTCGACCGTTCCGCCGTAGCGGGTGATGACCTCGCTCGCGACCTCGAAGTAGCGGTTGAGGGTGTCGCGGACATCCTCCGCGTCGCGCTCCTCGGCGAACGGGGTGAACCCGACGAGGTCGGCGAAGAGGACGCTGACGAGCCGTCGCTCGGCGACAGGCCCACTCGTGGGGCGCGGTCCGCTCGCGGGGCCCGTGGCGGATGATCCGGGCGGACCCGGAGAGACCCTGGGCGCGGCGCCGGGTGCGAGCGGAGTCGCGCACTCACCGCAGAACTTCTCGCTCGGCTCATTGGCCGCGCCACAGGACGGGCACGCGACCGACAGCGCCGCCGCGCACTCAGAGCAGAACTTCCGCCCGGTCCGGTTCTCCGTCCCGCACGCGCCACAGATCATGAGTCAGTCTCGCACGGCTGATCGAGCCAGGTCCGGGGCCACCGGCTCGGCTGCCGGACCGCCGGGCGTCGCGCCCGAAGCAGACGCCCGAAGGCGCTCGAGGTCGCGCAGCATGGGCTTCGCCCCGAGGCGACGCAGGATCCCCTCCGCCTCGTCGGCCAGCGCCGCGACCTCGGCCTCGTCGCCGCCGCGCGTCGCGAGCAGGACGAGGACGGCCTGGGCGAGGCGGTACGGCAAGCCCATGTCGCGGTACCCATCGATGACCTCGCGGAACGACCGCAGCTCGGTCCCGGACGGGGCGGTGAGTGCGGCGATGCCCGTCCGGATGAGCTCCCGGTCGAGGTCCCACAGCTTCCCGTGGGTGCCGGTCGCCTCGAAGGCGGCGAATGCCGCCTCGGCACGGGCCACGACCGCTGCCTCGAGGGCCAGCAGGGCGGCATTCTTGGTGTGCGTCGGCGCGTTGAGCGCGTCGCCTTTCGCTGCCAGGAGCAGCGCATCGCTCGCATCGAGGAGACGACCCTCGGCGGCAGCGACCTCGGCACGCAGCCCCTCGAGAGAAGAGAGGACACCGGGATCGGCATTCTCCCTGGCCCAGGCCTCCATGGCCTCGAATTCGGCCGAGACGTCCTCACCGCGGCCGGCACCAAAGGAGGCGAGACTCCAGCGGACGATGATCCGGCCGAGTTCGTCCGTCTCCGTCTCGGATTCGGCTCTCCATTGGTCGACGGCCCAATCCCAATCGCCCACCTCGATGGCATTGGACGTCGCGTTCAGGCGCAGCGTCCGTGCGTATCCTCGGCGACCAAGCCGGAGGGCGGTGTCGAGCGCGGAACGCGCCAACTGGTAGGTGCCGACCGGGTCGCCCTGGCCAAAGGCCGTGAGGTTGATCGTGGCCCGCAGCGAGATCGGAATGAGCCCGTGCGTGTCGGCCAGGGCCATTCCGGCCCGGATCGCACCCAGGCCCTCATACTGACGGCCGAGACTGCCGAGCGCGGTTCCACGGGTGATGAGCAGGTCCGCGACGAGTCCCACCGCATCGAGCCGTTCCGCGGCCGGGAGGGCTCGATCGGCCACCCCGATCGCTCGAGCATGCTCCTCGTGAAGGAAATAGCCTCGCGACAGTTGGGCGAGCAGTTCGACTCGATCCTCGTCAAGCTCAGCGCCTTCCCGGACCCACCGCTGCGACGCCTGCTCCATCAGCGCCAGGCTCTCCTCCGTCTTGAAGTGGTGGATCAAGGATCGCGCGAGCGCTACCGTGGCTCGCAGCTCGGCCGCCTCATCGATCCCACGCCGGCGCAGATCCAGCGCCTCGCGCAGGCGTGCCTCGGCGATCTCGGTCTGCGTCGCCTCATCGGCCGCCACGCCCGACCGCTCCAGCAGTTCGGCCCGCTCGGCTGCATCCTCGGTGATTCCGTGGGCCTGGTCGTAGAACGTCGCCGCCTGGGCAAACGACCCAAGCTCGATGGCCCGCTGAGCCGCTCCACGAAGCGCGATCCGCGCCTGGGTGGCGACCGCATCGGCTTCCGCGCCGTCGGGGCTGTTGGCGTGGGCCGCGAGATAGTGGGTCGCCAGCGCGCCGGCCAGCTCGTCCGTTCCGAGGCCTTCGAAATGGCGGGCGGCGGCGAGGTGGCCGGCCTTGCGTTCCCGCTTGGCGAGCGTGTTGTAGGCGACCTCGCGGATGAGCGACTGGACGAACACGTACTGACCGCGCTCCGGGGAGCGGGGATCCGCCTGGACGGTCAGCAGTTCTCGCCGGACGAGCGAGGCGAGGCGCGTCTCGAGATCGACTTCCGACTCGCCGGCGACAGCGGCCAGCGCGGGAAGCGTGAAGCTCAGCCCCAGGACGGCGGCCTGCTGGACGAGGGACCGATCCCTGGGGTCGAGAGCGTCCAGCCGCGCGCCGATGAGCGCGGTGAGCGTCTCCGGAACGGCGAGGGCCGCGAGGTCGCCCGTCGGTCGGTAGACGCCGTCTTCCGCAATGAGCTGCCCCTCGGCCACGAGCATCCGGACCGTCTCGACGGCGTAGAGCGGCATCCCGTCGGCCCGTTCGACGATCGATCGTGTCGCCGCGTCGGGAAGACCCGGAACCAGTCCGGCCAGCAGCTCGCGCATCGCCGTTTCGGGCAGCGGCTCGAGGTACATCGACACGAAGTTGCGCTTGCCGGCACCCCAGTCGGGCCGGCGGTCGATGAGCTCCGGGCGCGACAGCGTCACGACGCAGATCGGGACGCCCTTCGACCAGTCGAGGAGGTGCTCGACGAAATCGATCGTGCCCGTGTCGGCCCAGTGGAGGTCCTCGAAGACCATGACCACCGGGGCCTCGGCGGCGAGTCGCTCGAAGAAGGTCCGCCAGGCGGCGAACAGCTGGTCGGCGCTTGTCGACGACCCGTGGCCGAGGAGGGCGAGGAGCGCCGGCTCGATCCACCGGCGCTCCGTCTCGTCGGGGACGTGTTGTGCGACGGTTTCGCCGATCTTGCGGCGAGTCGTCGCCTCGTCGTCCGACTCGGCCAGCCCGGCCCGGCTGCGAACCATCTCGCCGAGCGCCCAGAAGGTGATCCCCTCGCCGTATGAGGGCGAGCGTCCGTCATGCCAGTAGATCGTCTCGGCGAGTCCGTCGATGTACTTGAGGAACTCCCACGCGAGCCGGCTCTTGCCGATGCCGGCGGGTCCGACCACGCTGACCAGCCGGCTGCGCTTCTCGCGGCCGGTCGCGTGAAGGAGATCCTTGAGCAGGCGCAGTTCGTCGTCGCGGCCCACGAACGGGGCCTCGAGCGACTCCGCGCGGTTGCGCCCTCCCCGTTCCGCTACCACGCGCAGGGCGCGGAAAGCGGCGACGGGAGCCGTCTTGCCCTTGAGGGCCTGGTCGCCGAGGGGTTCGAAGGCGATGGCGGCCTCGGTGGCCCGCATCGTCGCCTCGCCGACGAGGACGGTCCCGGGCTGGGCGACCGACTGGAGGCGGGCGGCGGTGTTGACCATGTCCCCCGCGACCATGCCCTGGTTGGTGGCGCCAAGGGTCACGGCGGCTTCGCCGGTGAGGATCCCAGCTCTCGCATGGATGGTGGGGCCGAGGGCGCGGACGGCATCGACGAGCTCGAGGCCGGCGCGGACACTGCGCTCGGCGTCATCTTCGTGGGCGACCGGGGTCCCCCACACCGCCATGACCGCATCGCCGATGAACTTCTCGACCGTTCCGCCGTAGCGGGTGATGACGTCGGACGCGATCTCGAAATAGCGCGACAACATCTCGCGGGTGTCCTCCGCGTCGCGCTCCTCGGCGAACGGGGTGAACCCGACGAGGTCGGCAAAGAGGACCGACACGAGGCGGCGCTCGGCGCCGGAGGTGGCCGCGGAGGCGGCAGTCGAACCTGTGCTGACTCCAGCGGTGGCGGCGGGGGCGGCGGCACCGGCCAGTGGCGTCGCGCACTCACCGCAGAACTTGGAATCCGGGCTGTTCGCCGTTCCGCAGTTCGGACACACGACGGCGAGGCGCGTCGCGCACTCCTTGCAGAACTTGCGGCCGGTCTCGTTCTCGGTGCCGCAGTTGGAGCAGATCACGACGTCCGATCCCTGATACCCGCCGCGGCAGGCACCGTGGCCGCGTTGCCTGAGACGGCAGTCATCGGAGCGCTATCCGCGAGCGCCGCATCGAGCCACACGAGGTACGGCGTGGCGCCGACACGCTCGAAGGTCGCCCGGGCGTGCATGGCCGCCTCCCCAGCAGCCGGGTGCGCCGACCCCATGAGCAGGACGAACTCGAGACCGGCCTTGGCCCGTGGCCACTCGCGCCCGAACTCGGCCAACCGCGCAAGGGCCTGCCGGTAGCCAGCCGCGGCGTCGTCATGTCGACCTTCGAGTCCGGCGACAGCGGCATCGACTCGGAGACGGTTTGCGTCGACGATGGCGCCCGTCGCCCGGTTGGCCGTGAGACGAGCGGCGACCGTACGCGCACGATCGACGTCGCGTCCAAGCACGGCCGGGAGGGTCGCCAGGTCGAGATAGATCTCGGACAGCTGGATATCCATGTCGGCCGCGCCGAGGGTTCCGTCGACAGCGCGCGCGTAGTCGCCCGCGATGAGGGCCCGATCCGAACGGAGGAAGCGCACCGCGGACGACGCGAACGGATCGGAGACCTCGCCGGACAGGATCGTGAGGCGATCGAGGATCCCGTCGCACGGATCGCCCCGGGCGACGCGCATGTACGCCGAGATCGCGAGATGGCGGATCGCGTCGAGAGCACTCCCGATGCCCTCTCCGTCGGACTCCTCGAAGGCGCCGTCGGCAGCGAGCGCCTCGTCCCAACCGCCCGCGGACACGTAGCTCGAGACGCGCGCCCCCTCGGACGCCCATCGGGCGAGGGACCGATTGCCAACGCGAAGCGCCAGTTCGGCGGCGCTTCGATAGGACGCCGCGGCCTGCCGTACGTCGTCGATCGACCCGCCGAGGTTGCTGAGGGCCCGGATCTCGGCGGCCACGTGGCCCCCGGCCCGAGCCACGTCGACGGCCGCCTGAAGGAGCGCCCTGGCCTCGCGCTCCCGTCCGAGGTAGCCCAGCGACGAGCCCTTGTTGTTGAAGGTCTCCGCGACGAGCCGCGTGAGGTTGAGGTGCTCGGCGAGGTCGAGGGCGAGATCGGCGGCCACGATCGCCCGTCCGGGTTCCGCACTTCGCATCAGGGCGCGCGAAAGATTGGCGAGGAGCGCCGCCCGGACCTCCCTGGGCCCGTCCTCGGGGAACCGCTCGATCGCATGCTCGAGGGCCGCCACCGCCTCCGGCGGATTGCCCGCGTCGATGTGGATCTCGCCGAGGAGCGCTTCGGCCTCGCCCACGGCGACGGCATCCGCGGCCAACGCCGCCGATGCGATCGCTTCGCGCACGAGGGCCTCCGCGTCAGTGTGTCGGGCGGCCGCGTTGGCCGAGCGGGCCGCGCGCAGCTGGAGCCCGGCACGCTCCCGCGCGTCGGCGGTGATGGCGATCGCGGAGCGAAGGTAGGCGACCGCCTGGTCGTGCCCGCCGAGGGTCGCGGCCCGCTCTGCCGCCCCCGACAGGGCGAGGCGAGCCTGGATCGCCACGGCATCTGCCTCGGCGCCGGCAGTGGACGCCTCATGGGCGGCGACATAGTGGTTGGCCAGGAGCCCTGCCAGCTCGTCATCACCGAGCGCCTCGAAGTGACGCGCCGCGGCCAGATGGCGCGTGCGCCGGTCGCGCTTGGCGAGGGTGCCGTAGGCGACCTCGCGGATGAGCGACTGGACGAAGTGGTACTGGCCACGCTCCGGGGATCGGGGATCGATCTCGAGGTCGAACAGTTCTCGACGAACCAGGGTCTTGAGACGGGAGTCGAGCTCGGCTGGCTCGTGGCCGCTGACAGCGGCGAGCCCCGCGACGCCGAACGTCTGGCCGAGGACCGCGGCGTCGGCGACAAGGCTCCGATCGGCCGGCTCGAGAGCGTCGAGGCGGGACGCGATGAGTGAGCGAAGGGTCTCGGGGATGGCGAGGATCCCGAACTCCCCGGTCGGGCGGTAGGCCGACCCTTCGCGCTCGAGCTTGCCGTCGGCCACGAGCGCACGGACCGTCTCGACCGCGTAGAGCGGCATCCCATCGGCGCGGGCGAGGATCGCCGCGACCGCATCGGCCGGGAGTCCGGGCACGAAGCCGTCGAGAAGAGCGCGCATCGCTTCGTCGGTCAACGGCTCGAGCGCGACGCGCGAGAGGTTGCGGATCTCCGATCCCCAGTCCGCGCGACGATCGAAGAGTTCCGGCCGCGCGAGGGTGACCACGAGGAGTGGGGCATTGCGGGCCCACTCGAGCAGGTGCTCGATGAAGTCGAGGAGACCCGTGTCGGCCCACTGGAGGTCCTCGAACAGGAGCACCGTCGTGCCACGCTCGGCGATCCGCTCGAAGAAGATCCGCCAGGCGGCGAACAGGACATCGCGTCCGCCGGCCGGTGCAGGCTCGAGACCGAGGAGGGTGAGGAGTCCCGGCTCGACCCAGCGCCGATCCTCGTCGGTGGCGACGAACTCGATGACGCTCGCGTGGATCCGCTCGCGGGTCGTTGCTTCGTCGTCGTCCTCGGCCAGGCCGGCCCGCCGGCGCACCATCTCGCCGAGGGCCCAGAAGGCGATCCCCTCGCCATAGCTGGGCGAGCGGCCGCGGTGCCAGTAGACGTTCTCATGAATCCCGTCGATGTACTTCTCGAGCTCCCAGGCGAGGCGGCTCTTGCCGATGCCACCGGGACCGGTGATCGAGACCAGCCGCGGCTTGCGGTCTCGCCCGGTCGTCGCGATGAGGTCCTTGAGCAGCCGGAGCTCCTCGTCGCGACCCACGAACGGGGGTTCGGGCAGGTCAGAGCGGCCCTGCCCACCGCGCTGGGCCACCACGCGCAGGGCGCGCCAGGCCGGGACGGGCGCCTGCTTGCCCTTCAGGGTCTGGTCGCCGGCTTCCTCGAAGGCGATCGCGGCCGAGGCAGCCCGCATCGTGGGTTCCCCGACGAGCACCGCCCCGGGCTGGGCCACCGACTGGAGACGGGCGGCGGTGTTGACGAGATCCCCGGCCACCATCCCCTGATTGGTCGCGCCGACCGTCACCGCGGCCTCGCCGGTGAGGACCCCCACGCGGGCCTGGATACCGGGGCCGAGGGTGTGCACCGCGTCGACGAGTTCGAGGGCCGCCCGGACACTCCGCTCGGCGTCGTCTTCGCGGGCCACCGGCGCTCCCCAGACCGCCATGACCGCGTCACCGATGAACTTCTCGACGGTGCCGCCATAGCGCTCGATCACCTCGCTGGCGGTGTCGAAGTACCGGGTCAGGATGTCACGGACGTCCTCGGCGTCGCGCTCCTCGGCGAACGGGGTGAAGCCGACGAGGTCGGCGAACAGGACCGACACGAGCCGCCGCTCGGCACCGGAGGTCGGGGCGGCGGTACCCGGCGATGCGCCCGGCACCGTGACGGGTCGCGTCGAGGGAGGCGGCGACGCAGCGGCCGGTGCGCCACCCAGCGGCGTCGCGCATTCACCGCAGAACTTCGCCGTCGGCACGTTGGCGTGGCCGCACGACGGGCACACGGCCGAGAGTCGGGACGCGCACTCCACGCAGAACTTCGTCCCGGCCGGATTCTCAGTGCCGCAGTTCGAGCAGATCATCCGGTCAGTGTGCCTCGGCGCTCGTCGATTCGGCGCGGTGATCTGCGGCGCGATCGGTTGTTCGAGCATTGCCGGCCGGCCCGGACGCCAAGACCTCGTCGAGCTTCGCGAGATACGGTTGCGCACCGACGCGCTCGAGGATCGAGCGCGCGTCCTCGACCGGTTGGTGCAGCTCTGGCTCGTCCGGACCGAGCGCCACGACTGCGTCGAGCACGAAGAGCGCGTACTCGAAGTCGACCGCGCCCTCGCGTCCGCGGCGGAACACGTCCCGGTAACCTGCGAGCGCCTCGCTCCGGCGTCCCTCCAGGCCATCGAGCCCAGCGCGTGCGGCGAGCCCCAGCGCGCGGGCATCGGTCGGGACCTCCGGGTCTCGTTCCAGGCGATCGACGAGACCGGTCAGGCGTTCGATGTCGCCTGCCCACAGCGCCGCGCGCGCCGCAAGGCCGAGCGGGTAGATCATGCCGGGGATCCCGGCCTTTTCGAACAAGTCGGCGGCTTGGCTGAGGTTCCCCGCCAGCAGGAGCTCCTTGGCCTCGTTCCAGTGCTGGATCGCGTGGAGGAACGGATCGGTCATGTCAGCGATCAGCGTTGCCCGTCGATCGAGGAGTTCCCGGACCGGCTGGCCGCGCGGCGATCCCAAGGAGACCAGGCTTCCGAGGATCCGTGCCTCCTCGACGGGGCTTCGGACATCCTCGAGTTCAAGCTCCAGTTCCTGGACCATCTCATCCCACTGCCGGCCCTCGAGATACACGTACCAGGTCACGAAGGTGAGCGCCCAGCTGACAAATGGCCGGTGGCCCGTGCGCCGGGCGAGGGCCAGGGCCGCCGAGCTGGCCGCATGGGCCCGCGGGGCGTCCTCGTTGGACACGACCGACGCGATGTTCGAGGTTGCTCGCATCTCCGCGAGCAGGAAGCCGCCCGATCGAGCGAGGTCGACGGCAGCCTGCATGAGCGCGATCGACTCGTGACGACGTCCCTGCGACCCGAGCGCCCCGGCCTTGTTCTGCAGGGCTTCGGCGGTGAGCCCGTCAAGCTCGAGGCGCTCGGACAGCGCGAGCGCTGCGTCGGCCGTCGCGTATGCCTCCTTCATCTGGTCGTTGCGCATATACGCACGTGAGAGCGTCGTGAGCAACTCCGCGCGCGGCTCCCCCTGCTCGTCCTCGGGGAGGGTGTCACGCGCGGTCTCGAGGACGGCGACGGCTTCCCGTATCTGCCCGGAATCGATGTGGAGGACACCGAGGACCGACTCCGCCTGGCCTGCCGCGAGGAGATCGCCGCTCGCGCGAGCCGACCGCGCCGCTTCTTGTGCGTGACGGATCCCGCGCTCCGGTCGGCCCGCCGCGTTGGCCGAACGTGCCGCCCGGATCAGCAGGCCCACCCGATCCGTGGCGTCCCGGGTCACGGCGAGCGCCTGCTCGAGCTGCTGGAGCGACTGCTCGTGCGCCCCGAGCGAGGCCGACCGTTCGGCCGCCGCTGTGAGTGCCAGGCGCGCCTGGATGGCAACCGCATCCGCCTCGGCGCCCGCCTCGGAGGCCCCATGAGCCGCGAGGTAGTGGGTCGCGAGCGCACCGGCCAGCTCCTCGTCGCCGAGTGATTCGAAGTGCCGAGCTGCGGCCAGGTGCCGGGCGCGCCGGTCGCGTCGAGCGAGCGTCCCGTAGGCAACTTCGCGGATGAGCGACTGGACGAATCGGTATTGCCCACGCTCGGGGGAACGTGGATCCATCTCGAGTTCGAACATCTCCCGCCGAACCAGGCCACGGAGCCTTGCCTCGAGATCATCGCCCGAGCCGCCGGCGATCGCGGCCAGGCCCGCGGGGCTGAAGCTGTGCCCGAGGACCGATGCGTCCTGGACGAGCGAGCGATCCATGGCGTCGAGACCATCGAGGCGGGACGCGATAAGCGAGCGGAGCGTGTCCGGGACAGCGATCTGGTCGAGGTCGCCGACGGGTCGATAGGCACCGTCGATCCGCTCGAGCCGCCCATCGGCAAGGAGCGCCCGGACCGTTTCGACGGCGTACAGCGGCATCCCGTCGGCCCGGTCGACGATCGCCTCGACCGCTGAGTCGGGAAGCCCCGGAACGAAGCCCGTGAGCAGCTCGCGCATCGCGGCCGGCGGGAGTGGGTCAAGCGCGAGCGAGGTGGAGTTGCGGGTCTGTGTCCCCCAATCGGCGCGACGATCGAAAAGCTCGGGTCGCGTGAGGGTGACGACGAGCAGCGGCACGCCGCGCGACCACTCGACGACGTGGTCGATGAAGTCGAGGAGACCGGAATCGGCCCACTGGAGATCCTCGAAGAGCAGCACCGTCGTGCCCTTCTCCGCGATCCGCTCGAAGAACAGGCGCCAGGCGGCGAACAGGGCATCGCGTCCCCCGGCCGGTGCCGGCTCGAGGCCCAGGAGCGTGAGGAGGGCCGGCTCGATGAAGCGCCGATCTGCCTCGTCGGCGACGTACTCCGCGACCGTCTCCGCGATCCGCTGACGGGTGGTGACATCGTCATCGTCTTCGACCAGCTTCGCTCGTCGCCGGACCATCTCGCCGAGTGCCCAGAACGTGATCCCGTCGCCGTAGCTCGGGGAGCGACCGCGGTGCCAGTAGATGTTCTCGAGGATCCCGTCGATGTATTTCTCGAGCTCCCAGGCGAGCCGGCTCTTGCCGATCCCGCCCGGTCCGGAGATCGTGGCGAGCCGCGTGCGCCGATCGCGCCCGGTCGTCTCGATGAGGTCTTTCAGGCTCCGGAATTCCTCGTCGCGGCCCACGAACGGCGGCTCGGGCAGGTCCGAGCGGCCCTGGCCCCCGCGCTGGGCGATGACCCGCAGGGCACGCCACGCGGCGACCGGAGCGGCCTTGCCCTTGAGCACCTGCTCCCCGGCCGGCTCGAACGCGATCGCCGACGATGCGGCATGCATCGTCGCCTCGCCGACGAGGACGGTCCCGGTGGCCGCCGCAGCCTGGAGGCGCGCCGCGGTGTTGACGACGTCGCCGACGACCATCCCCTCCCCCGTGGCCCCGATGTTGACCGCGGTTTCCCCGGTCAGGATCCCGGCGCGCGCCTGAAGTCCCGGGGTGAGTGCCGCGACCGCGGGAATGAGGTCGAGCGCAGCCCGGACCGCGCGCTCCGCGTCGTCCTCGCGAGCGACGGGCGTCCCCCACACCGCCATGACGGCGTCGCCGATGAACTTCTCGACCGTGCCGCCATAGCGCCCGATCACGGTGCGCGCCGTCTCGGCGAACCGCGACAACAGCTCCCGCGCGTCCTCGGCATCGCGACCCTCGGCCAGCGTCGTGTAGCCGACCAGGTCGGCAAAGAGGATCGAGACGAGCCTCCGCTCAGCGACCGGCGCGGGCCCATGCTCGACCGTCCCGCTGGCTGAGCCGCCGGGTGCCGTGGTGGCGCCGGCAACGGTTGCCGGCCCGGTTCCGGGACCAACCGCGCCTCCGCACGTCCCGCAGAACTTCTCCCCGGGCTCGAAGGGGCTGCCACACGAAGGGCACACCGAGGCGAGACGCGTTCCGCATTCGACGCAGAACGCGCGTCCGGGCTTGTTTTCGGTGCCGCAGGTCGAGCAGGACATCGGGACCGGGCCATCCTCACGTGCGTGGGAGGGGACAGCATACCCGCCCGTCAAACGGCTCCGCCAGCGAGCTGCCTGCTGGACCCGCCAAACAGGACCACCCACCCCAGGACCGGGAGCAGTATGATCAGGGCGGTCAACCGACCGACCGGTCGGTCGGTTCCGTGAGGCGCCCCGCCGGGCAGCCTCCAAGCGAGTGAAATGCCATGCCGTCCCGCAAGCGAACCTCGCCGGCGGAACCGGAGCGGACGCGCCGTGAGGCGATCCTCGACGGTGCGTTCAACGCGTTCTCGCGGCGTGGCTATCGCGACACCGTCGTGGATGACATCGCGGCTTCGGCCAGGACATCGAAGGGAGGGATCTACTTCCACTTCCCGACCAAGGAGGCGATCTTCCGCGAGTTGATGCGGACGACCGCCGACAAGCTCATCTCCAAGGTCGAGAAAGCCGTCGCCGCGGAGTCCGACCCGATCGCCCGGGCGGAGATTGCGATCCGCACCGTCCTTGCCACGTTCGCCGGGCATCGAACCACGGCGAGACTCCTGTTTCTCGACGCGATCGGGGCCGGACGGGCGTTCCAGGCCGAGACAAACGCGCTGCACGCCCGCTTCGCCGCCCTCATCGAGGGTTACCTGGACGAGGCCGTCGGCGCCGGGATCATCCCGCCGCTCGACACTCGCGTCGCGAGCATCGCCTGGTTCGGGGCGCTCAACGAGGTCGTGGCTCGGTGGCTGCTGGCCGAGAACCCGGCGCGCCTCGAGGGTGCCTACCCCACGCTGCGGGCCGTGCTCCTGCGCAGCGTCGCCGTGCCAGAGACGCGGATCGCCGCGGTCCCGACCGAATCCGGGCCCGGCCAGTTCCCGGAAGCGGTGCAGTGAACGCCCTCCGCCTGCCCGATGCCGACGTCTCGGCGCATCTCGGCGAGGCGCTGCGGGCGCTGATCGGGCCGGACGCCGGGGCCACGGCGTCGCACCTCGTCTCGGCCAGCATCCCGATTGCCCCGCTCGATCCGATCGCCCTGTATGCGGCGGCCATCGAGGCCAGGGAGGAGGCCGCGCTTCTGATGCGACCGGTCGACACGAGCGCGTTCGTCGGGATCGGCGCAGCCTGGTCGATCGGCCCGGCCGGTGACGACCGCTTCCGGGTGGCGGAGACCGCCTGGCGGGAGCTGCTCAACGGCGCACGGATCGGCACCGGCCCGGAGATCGGCGCGGTGGGTCCCGTGCTGCTCGGCGGGCTGGGATTCTCGGGTCGAACTCCGGACGCTTCCGACCCGTGGGGACCGTTCGGTGCCTCGTCGCTGGCCCTCCACAGCATCACGGTCGCGGCGACCCCCGGCGGCACATGGCTTACCGGCAGCCTGCTGGATGGCGGCGCCGGTCAGCCATCGACCAGCGGCTTCAGGGAGGCAGGTCGCCTTGAGGCCCTCTTCGACCGACTCTCCGGACGCGCCCGGGAGCTGGCCCCGAGCGCGGCCGGGCTGGCGGCGCGGCCCGTCACCGCCCCGCTCCGCATCGTCCATGAGCAACCCGACGAGGCTACGTGGGACGGTCTCGTCGGCCTCCTCAGCGGCGCGGTGGGGCGTGGCCGGCTGGAGAAGGTCGTCCTTGCGCGGCGTGTCGACATCACGTCCCCGCTCGAATTCGATGTCCCCAACGCCCTCCGACGCCTCGCGCTGAGCGCCCCCGAATCGACGATCTACGCGTTCCGCCGCGAGGGTCGGACGTTCCTGGGAGCCACGCCGGAGCGCCTGGTTCGAACCGAGGGTCGGCGATTCTGGTCGGCCGCGATCGCCGGCACGGTCGCCCGCGGTGTCGACGCGGCGACGGACGCGGCCTTCGCCGCCCAGGTCCTCGCCTCCGACAAGGAGCGCGAGGAGCACGGCGTGGTCGTCGCCACCCTGCGCGAACAGCTCCTGCCGATCACGACCGAGCTGCGCATCTCGGAGGCGCCGCGCGTCCTCGCCCTGCGCCACGTCCAGCACCTTGTCAGTGAGGTCGAGGGCACGCTTCGGGAGCGCGTCGGCCTGCTCCAGCTGGCCGAGCGGCTGCACCCGACGCCGGCCGTGGGCGGGGAGCCCCGTGAACTCGCCCTGGCGATGATCGATGAGCACGAAGGCTTCGACCGCGGTTGGTATGCCGGCCCGATCGGCTGGCTCGGTGCCGACGGCGACGGCGAGCTGTCGGTGGCCCTGCGCTGCGGGATCGTCGAACGGACGAAGGCGACGCTGTTCGCGGGGTGCGGGATCGTCGCCGATTCGGATCCCGATCGGGAGTGGGCCGAATCCACGATCAAGCTCCGGGCGGTGGCGTCTGCCCTGGGGCGCCCGGAGGAGGGACTGTGAGCGCCGCCGTGGCCGAGGGCCTGCGCGCGTTCACCGAGGAACTCGTCCGAGCCGGCGTCAGCGACGCGGTCGCCTGCCCAGGGTCGCGATCCACGCCGCTCGTCCTTGCGCTGCGGGCTCATCCCGGGATCCGGCTCCGGGTCCTGCTCGACGAGCGCTCGGCGGGATACGTCGCGCTCGGGATGGCGCGGACCACGGGCCGGGCCGCGGTCCTGCTCGGCACCTCGGGGACGGCGGCGGTCAACTTCGCGCCGGCCGTCGTCGAGGCGTCGCTCGCGCGTGTTCCTCTCGTCGTCCTCACCGCCGACCGCCCCGCGGAACTGCGCGATGTCGGCGCACCGCAGACGATCGACCAGGTCCACCTCTACGGCCGCCACGCGAAGTGGTACACGGAGCTGCCGCTCATCGACGGCGCGCCCGAGACCCTGGCCCATCTCCGCTCCGTGGCCGGACGCGCCGTCGCGACCGCGCTCGCCGGACCGGCCGGGCCGGTCCACATCGACGCACCCTTCCGCGAGCCGTTGGTGCCGGCGGGATCCCTCGGCGCCATCGCCTCGGCCCCGGGGTCCGCCGAGAACCGCGTCCCGTTCACCGGCGTCGTCGCGGGCGCTCGACGACTGGACGGCGTGGGCCTGGACGTCGTTGCGGCGCGGCTGGCGGTCCACGAACGTGGCCTCATCGTCGCCGGCCCCGCCGACGACGCGAAGCTGCCCTCCTCGCTCGCCCGACTCGCCGCCTCGACCGGCTTCCCGATCGTGGCCGATCCGCTGTCCGGCCTGCGCGCGGGAGCGCACGACCGCTCGAACGTCATCGCGCGGGGCGACCAGCTGGTTCGGGTCGGTCCCTGGATCGACGCCCACCGTCCCACCATCGTCATCCGGTTCGGGGCGATGCCCACGTCGAAGCCGTTCACCGAGCTCCTGCGCGCAACCCGGCCCGAACTCTTCGTCGTCGACGGCGACGCCGGCTGGCGCGAGGCGGCTCTCGTGCCGGCGACGCACGTCCACGCCGATGCCGTCGCCACTGCCGACGGACTCGCGGATCGCCTGACGGCAGGCCGGCCAAGCGGAGCGTCCGGGCCCACCTGGGTGAGCGACTGGCTGGACGCGGAGCGGATCGCCGGCGAGGCGATGAACGCATGGTCGGCGCAGCTCGAGGAGCCGTTCGAGGGCTCGCCGTTCCCCGCCCTCGCCCGCGCCCTGCCCGACGGCAGCGTCCTGTGGGCCGGCAACTCGATGCCGGTCCGCGATCTCGACGGCTGGTTCCCGTCGACGGACCGGTCGATCGCCATCCGCTCCAACCGCGGCGCCAACGGCATCGACGGGGTCATCTCCACGGCACTCGGCTCGGCGGCGGTCAGCGCGGGGCCGGTCGCACTCGTCGTGGGTGACCTGTCGTTCCTCCACGACCTCGGGGCGTTCGTCGCCGCCCGGCTCCACGACCTGTCCTTGACGATCGTCCTCGTGAACAACGACGGCGGCGGCATCTTCTCGTTCCTGGCGCAGGCAGCGACCGATGCGCCGGCCGTGGGCTTGCCGGCGCGCTACGAGGAGCTGTTCGGGACGCCGCACGGCATCGAACTGGGGCCGCTCGTCCAGGCCTTCGGCTTCGAGCACCGGCTCGTCGACGCCCGGACCATGGAGCCGATCCTCGGCGAGATCGTTGGGCAGCCCGGCATCCACGTGCTCGAGCTTCGGACGGACCGGGCACGGAACGTCGTCCTCCACCGCGAGGTGGCCGCGATCGTCGGGGCCGCACTGGCCGACCGGGTGTCCGGATGACCGCGATCCACCTGGGCGACGTCAGCTACGAGGCGACGGTGTCCGGGAGCGGCCCGCCAGTCGTGTTCCTGCACGGGTTCAGCGGCAGCGCGACCGATTGGGCGCCGTTCACTGCGGCGATCTCGGCGTCACGCACCGCGGTCGCGATCGACCTTCTCGGGCACGGGTCGTCGTCGCGGCCGGCCGACCCGGCGCGCTATGCACTCGAACGGCAATCGGTCGATCTCGCGGCCGCTGTCGAACAACTCGGCCTGGGTCACGTGGGCGTCGTCGGGTACTCGTACGGTGCCCGTATCGCCCTCCAGTTCGCCATCGATCACCCGGAACAGGTCACGGGTCTCGCGCTCGAGAGCCCGTCGGCCGGGATCGCCGACCCCGCGGAGCGTCAGCGTCGACGAGCCTCAGACGAAGCGCTCGCCGACGATCTCGAGCGTGACGGGATCGATGCGTTTGCCCGGCGATGGGGGGACCGGCCGGTCTTCGCCAGCGAGCGGCGCCTCCCCGACGCCGTCCGCCGCGACCTCGAGGATCGCCGCCGCGCCAACGACGCGGCCGCGCTCGCCGCTGCCCTGCGGGGCGCCGGCCAGGGCGCGATGACGCCGCTCCACGCCGACCTTGCGAGGATCGCCGTCCCAGCTGCGATCCTCGCCGGATCGCTCGACGAGACCGGTCTGACCCGGGCACGGATCGTCACGTCGGGCATCCCCGGCGCCACCCTCGAGGTCCTCGACGGCGTCGGTCACGCCCCGCACCGCGAGGCCCCCGGATCGTTCGCGGCGTGGCTCGCGACAGCGCTTGATCGGATCGACGCTCTCGTCGCCGTCCCTTCGTCCCCCCACAGGAGATCGCCATGACCGACGTCACCTGGACCAGCGTCGTCGACTACTCGGACATCCGCTACGAGTATTCCGGGACCGGGATCGCGCGGGTGACGATCGATCGCCAGGAGGTCCGCAACGCGTTCCGCCCCGAGACGGTGAGCCAGCTGATCGACGCGTTCGCCCGGATCCGCGACGACAGCTCGATCGGATGTGTCCTCCTCACGGGGGCCGGCGACGAGGCGTTCTGCGCCGGGGGCGACCTCAACGTCAAGGGCCAGGGTGGCTATGTCGGTGGCGACGGGATGGCCCGCCTCAATGTCCTGGACTTCCAGCGCCAGATCCGCTCGCTGCCGGTCCCGGTCATTGCCCTGGTCAACGGGTTTGCGATCGGTGGCGGGCACGTGCTGCACATCGTGTGCGACCTCTCGATCGCGTCCGAGAACGCGATCTTCGGCCAGGTTGGGCCGCGCGTCGGCAGTTTCGATGCCGGATTCGGGATCGGGCTGCTGGCTCGCCTGGTCGGCGACAAGAAGGCGAAGGAGATCTGGTTCCTGTGCCGCCGGTACTCCGCCGCGGAGGCGCTCGACATGGGCCTCGTCAACCGGGTCGTGCCGCTCGCCGATCTCGAATCGGAGGGGGTCCAGTGGGCCCACGAGATCCTGGCCATGAGCCCGACCGCGATCCGCTTCCTGAAGTCCGCGTTCCTGGTGGCCACCGACGGCCTCGCCGGCCTCCAGGAATTCGCGGGGAACGCGACGGGCCTCTACTACACGACCGAAGAGGCGCACGAAGGATCGAAGGCGTTTCTCGAGAAGCGCGAGCCCGACTTCCGCAAGTACCCGCGCCGGCCGTGAGCGAGCCCATCGCCGGCACGCCTGCGACGACGGCCGATCCGCTCCGGGTCTGGCTCATGGCGGCCCGGCCCGCGACGCTGCCGGCGGCGGTCGGTCCGGTGCTGGTCGGGCTGGGCGCGGCGCTGACCGTGGGCACGCCGTTCCGTCTCGACACCGCCGTTGCGTGCCTCGTCGTGGCACTCCTGCTCCAGGTGGTCGCGAACCTGTCGAACGACCTTGCCGACTTCGAGCGCGGCGCCGACACGCCGGATCGCCTCGGGCCCATGCGCGCGGCGGCCGCAGGCCTGCTCACGCCGGCGGCGTTGCGTCGCGGGATCGCGGTCGTGGTCGTCGCGGCCGGGCTCGTGGGCCTCTACCTCGTCAGTGTCGGCGGCCCGATCCTCCTCGTGGTCGGCGCGCTCGCGATCGTCGCGGCGATCGCCTACACCGGTGGGCCATGGCCGTACGGGTATCGTGGCCTCGGCGAGGTCTTCGTGTTCGTCTTCTTCGGGCTGGTGGCTGTCGTCGGCACCGCGTACCTCCAGACGAGGACGCTCGAGCCCCTCTTCTTCGCGGCGGCGATCCCCGTTGGGGCGCTGGTGACGGCGATCCTCGTCGTGAACAACCTGCGCGACATCCCCACCGATCGGGCCGCCGACAAGCGCACGCTGGCCGTGATGTTCGGTGAGCGATTCGCGAAGACCGAGTACCTGGCGCTGCTGGCGGTCGCGGCCGTGATCCCGGTCCTGCTCGCCGTCGGCGGGACGGTCGGGCCGACGGTGCTCCTGCCGCTCGCCACGCTCCCCCTGGCCATCGGTCCGATCCGCGAGATCCTCGCCACCGCAGACGATCGCGATCGGCGCAACCTCAACCCGGTCCTTCGTTCGACGGCGCGCCTGTCGCTTGTTGCCGCACTGTTGTTCGCGGTCGGCCTTGCCCTCGGCGGATCCTGAGGAATGACGACGCGCGCATCCGTCCGACATCTCGCCGCGGCCGCGGTGCACGTCCGGATCCAGCTTCGACGACCGTTCGCGACCGCAACCGGCACCTGGGCGACGCGCGACGCATGGATCGTTCGGCTGCGCGACGCTGACGGGCGAGCCGGATTCGGTGAGGTACCCCTCGAGCCGGCAGCGCGCCCGCGCGAGGTCGACCTCGTCGCCACGGAGGTGCGCAAGACGATCGAGGCCATCGCCACCGGAACCGCACCCGAGCTGCTCCTCGCCGCCGAGGCGCTGCCGGCCGCGATCCGCGCCGGACTGGAGGCGGCCCTGATCGGTTGCGGGCGGGCGCCCGTACCGGGCGGGATGGCGTCGTACGGCGTCGCGGTGCCCGTCAACGCGACCATCGATGGCGGCGCGATCGACGACGTCGTGGCTGCCGCGGAAGCTGCGGTCGCCGCGGGATTCGCGAGCCTGAAGCTCAAGGGCGGGAGGGAGTCGTCGATCGAGGCGCTCGTCCAACGGATCACTGCGGTCCGTGCGGCAGTCGGTGCTGACGTGGGCCTCCGGCTCGACGTGAACGGAGCGTGGGACATGACGACGGCGCGAGCCGCTCTGCGCGCACTCGAGCCGCTCGACCTTGAGTATGTCGAGCAGCCGCTGGCGTCGGACGGATCGGAACTCCATGCCCTGGCCGATCTCCGTCGCTCGTTCGGCGGACGGATCGCGGTCGACGAATCGATCGTCGACGTCGCGGGCGCCCGGGCCGTCGTCGAAGCCGCGGCGGCGGACGTCCTGGTGCTCAAGCCGGCGCGCCTGGGCGGCATCCGGGCCGCCCACGCGATCGGCGACCTCGCGGCGGCGGCCGGCGTCCGGGTCGTCGTGTCGAACCTCCTGGAAACGGGCGTCGGGATCGCCGCCGGCCTGGCCCTTGCAGCGAGTCTGGACCGTCACTCCGTCGATGGTCGACGCCTCGCCCACGGGCTGGCCACGGCCGAACTCCTGACGACGGACCTGCTCGCCGATCCGCTGCTTGTGTCCGGTGGCCACCTGGTGAGCCGCGACCTCGCCGGGCTGCGCCTCGACAACCGTGCGGTCCAGGCACACGCCGTGGACGGCATCGGGGAACGGTGGTGAGCGCCGTGCCGCCCATCGTTTCGTGGCTGCACCGCCATGCGGTGGACCGTGGTGGCAGCCCGGCCGTGGTGGCCGGTGACGAAACCTGGACGTGGGCGGAGCTGGATCGGCTGGCCTCGGCGGCTGAGCGGCGCTGGCCCAGCGGACGGCCCCTGGCACTCGTTGCGCTGCCGTCCGCGGCGTCCATCGCCGTCGTTCACGCCGCCCTGCGGTCACCACTCGAGCTCGTGGTCCTCCACCCACGGGCGGCCGACGCGGAACTCCAGGCACTCGTCGCGGCGTCGGGCGCGGGCCTGGTTGCGACCGATGCGGCGTCTGCCGAGGCGCTGGCCGCCATGCTGCCGGTCCCTGTCACGATGATCGACGAGCTCGTCTCGGCGCGGGCAATGCAACCCGACGCTGCCGCCGAGGGCCCGATCGCCGACGAGGCGGGCACGATCGTCGTCCCGACGTCCGGCACCACCGGCCCGGCCCGCCTGGCGCGGCTGCCTGCGACGAGTCTTGCGGCCAGCGGGGCGGCGTGGTCGAGCGTCCTCCCGGTTGCCACGGGCTGGCTTCTCTCGCTGGGACTCGCGCATGTCGCCGGCCTGGGGATCGCCATCCGTGCCGCCGCGGCGGGCGTGCCGGTCGTCGTCCCCGACAGCGTCGACGCGGCCGGCATCCTCGACGCGATCCGGAGTGCGGCCGCGGATGGGGTCGCCGTGAGCCACCTCTCGCTCGTGGCCATCCAGCTCGATCGGATCCTCGACCGGATGGAGGACGATCCCCCGCCGGCGTCCATCCGTGCCGTCCTCCTGGGTGGCGGACCCATCTCGCCCGCGCTCGTGACCCGCGCCCTGCGCGCGGGCTGGCCGGTCATCCCCACGTACGGGCTGACCGAAACCGCGTCGGGCGTCACGGCCCTGCCGACGACCGAGGCGAGCGACGCGCCGTGGTCCGCCGGCCGACCCCTCCCCGATGTCGAGCTGCGGGCATGCGACCCGTCCGACCCGCAGTCGGCGCCTCTCGAGCCGGGCGCGATCGGGGAACTCCGCGTCCGCGGTCCGATGGTGTTCGCCGGCTACCTCGGCGATGCCGAGGCGACCGCAGCCGCTCTCGGCGCCGACGGGTGGCTGCGGACCGGCGACCTCGGACGGATCGACGAAATCGGCCGCGTCGAGGTGATCGATCGCATGGACGACCTGATCGTCGCGGGCGGCGAGAACGTCGCGCCGGCCGAGGTCGAAGCGGCCCTCGCGGAGCATCCGGACGTGGCCGACGTCGGTGTGGTCGGTGTCCCCGATCCCACCTGGGGTCGTGTGCCGGTCGCGGTCATCGTTGCCAGAACGGGGCGCGCGGTGGACGCCCAGGGAATCCAGGACTTCGCCCGGGAGCGGCTTGCATCGTTCAAGGTGCCGAAACGGATCGTCGTCGTCGACCTCATCCCCAGGTCGCCGGGCGGCAAGCTTCTCCGCCGGGAGCTCGCACCTCTCGTGGAGAGCGAGTCATGACCAGGGCTCTCGAGGAATCCGATCTGCCGCTTCCTGCGAGATCGGCGGTTTCGCTGTCGTTCGTCGACCGTCCGGGCCCCGCTGGGGCGCCGACGGTCCTCCTGCTGCATGCCACGTTGGCCTCGTCCGCCTCGCTCCGGGATCTCGCCGAAGGGCTGGCAGATGCGGCACGGGTGATCGCCCCGGACCGACGCGGGAGCGGTCGAACGCCGCTCAGGCCGGCGAGGCCGATGTCCATCGCCACGCACGTGGCCGACACCGTCCGTGTCCTCGACGAGGCCGGTGTGGATCGGGCGGTCGTGGTGGGCCACAGCTTCGGGGGTGTTGTCGGGTTGGAGCTCGCGGCTCGCCACCCTGACCGCGTCGCGGCGCTCCTGGTCTGGGAGCCGCCCTACCTGGCGCTTGCCGACGACGCGACTCGGACCCACTTCGACCGATTGCCCCATGCGCTCGTCGCCGCCCATGCCGCCGGCGGTCGGGCGGCAGCGGCGGAAGTCTTCCTGGACGCGGTCAATGGGCCCGGAACGTGGGAGGCCCTGCCGGGGCGCGCGCGCTCGGCCGTCGCCGCCGCGGGCGACGGTGCGCTCGCCGACGCCTCGATGCCGGATCTCGACCCGACGGGGCTTGGTCGCATCACGGCTCCCACGATCGTCGCGACCGGCGGGCGCAGCGATCCGATCTACGATCCCATCGCCGAGGCCCTCGTCGCGCGGATCCCGGGCGCACGGCGCGTGGACCTGCCGGGTCTCGAGCACATGGCGCCGATCGGCGATCCCGAGCCGATCGCCGCGCTCGTCCGGGATCTTCTGTCCGAACTCGCCACCCGGGAGCCAACGAGATGACCGGCCCGACCGACATGATCGGCCCGACCGACGGCGGGACCGACGGCGGGACCGACGACCAGAGCTCGGCCGGCCAGGCCTCGACGCCCTCGCCGGACCTCCCGGACGGCGCGGCAACGGAGTCCGGCAACGCCGCACCCCCGGCCCAGGTGGGCGCGATGTTCGATCGGATCGCGCCGGTGTACGACCTCATGAACCTCGTGATCAGCGGCTTCCAGGAGCCGCGCTGGCGACGGCGCGCCGTCGCGGCGGCGAGGCTCGAACCCGGGATGTCGGCGATCGATGTCGCGACCGGCACCGGCAAGGTGGCTGCCTCTCTTGGAGAGCGGGTCGGCGCGATGGGTCGCGTCCTCGGCGTCGACCTGTCGCCGGGGATGATCCAGCGGGCCACAGCCGCATCCGGCGAGCGGTCGCAGCTCGAGTTCGTGACCGGCGATGCCATGAGTCTCCCGGCCCTCGAGGGCGCCTTCGATGCCGCGACCATCGCCTTCGGGATGCGCAACCTTCCCGACTACGAGCGCGGCTTCGCCGAGATGCGCCGGGTCGTCCGGCCGGGCGGCCGGGTCGTCTGCCTCGAGATCGCTCGTCCGAATCACCTGCTCGCGCGAATCGCGCGCATCTGGTTCGAGAAGATCGTGCCGGTCCTCGGCCGGCTGGCGGGCCAGGGCGGCGCCTACGCATACCTCGTCCAGAGTGTCCAGAACTACCCCGGGCCGGAGCGGATCGCCGAGATCATGCGCGAGGCCGGCCTCGTCGATGTCAGCTGGACGCCGCTGACGCTGGGGATGGTCACGATCCACGTCGGGATACGACCGCCCGATCCGGCCGCCTGACCCACCGTCAGCTCCGTCAGCCGATCGTCGTCAGCCGAGCGTCGCCTCGGCGACGGCGGCGAGGGCATCGATGAAACGCGGGTCCGTATTCAGCGACTCGATCCGCTCGAACCGCAGGCCGTGCTGATCGGCCTGGGCGCGCGCGCCGATGTCGATGTCGTAGAGGATCTCGAGATGATCGGCGAGAAACTGGATGGGCGCGACCAGCACGGATCGATGTCCGCCTGCGCGAAGGCCCGGGATGAGATCCGCGAAGTCGGGCTTCATCCATTCGCCCGGCTCATGCCCGGCGCTCTGCCAGCAGAAGGTCCAACGATCGGGCGGCAGCCCGGCTCGCTGCGCGACCGCCTCCGCTGTGGCAGCAAGCTGCCCGAGATAGTCGGGCTCCTCATCGGCGACACGGCGGGGCAAGCTGTGGGCGGTGAGCAGCACCGGGACGGACGACCGCTCGGTCAGATCGAATCGATCCAGGGCCGCCACGATCCTGCCCCCAAGGGCATCGAGGAAGGCCGGCTCGAGATGCCAGGCGGGAGCGAGGCGGACGACAGGAGCAACCGAACCCAGCTGCTCGATCGCCGCCGCCACGGCGCGACCGTAGCCGCCCATGATGAGCGGCGAATACTGGGGCGACAGGATGACCGCGGCCACCTCGCGGATCCCGAGGCCGGCCAGGGAGGTCAGTGCCTCGGCGATCGATGGCGCTGAGAAGCGCATGCCGGACCTGACGACCGCTCGACCGCCGAGTCGGCGCTCGAGCGCTGCGGCCTGGGCAGCGGTGATCTGGACAAGTGGCGAGCCCCCGATGACGCGGTAGCGGCGGGTGAACTCCGCGGCGATCTCGGGATCCGCCTCACGGCCACCACGGACCGCGGCGAGGTAGCGCGGCACATCGTCGAGGCTCGTCGGCGACCCATACGTCAGCAGGAGCACGCCGAACCGCCCGACGCCGGTCACTGGATCTCCGTCCGTGTCGTCGACTCGTGAACGTACGCGACCAGGTCCCGCAGGACACCTGGATCCGTCTCGCGCGGGGCGGCGTGTCCGAGATTGAACACATGCCCGGCCCGGGCGCTTGCCTCGTCCAGGACCGCGCGAGCTCCTGCCTCGATCGCCGGCCAGCCGCCGAGCAGGCGCGCCGGGTCCAGATTCCCCTGGATCGCTCGCTGCCGACCGACCCGACCCCACGCCTCGGCCAGCGACTGGCCGCTGTCGATGCCGATCACGTCGCCGCCCGCGTCGGCGACGAGTTCCAGGATCCCCGCGGAACCGGCGACGAAATGGATCGTCGGGACGGCCTCGGCAGCCGCGAGAACCTGGGCCGTGTGGAGCGACACGCGATTGAAGTAGTCACGTGGCCCGAGCGCGCCTGCCCAACTGTCGAAGAGCTGGACGATCTGGGCCCCCGCTCGTATCTGCGCGACGGCGTAGGCAGCCATGGACGACGTGAGGAGCCGCATGAGCGCGGACCACGCCTCCGGCTCCCGGTACATGAACGCCTTGGCGACAACATGGTCGCGGGATGGGCCACCCTCGATGAGGTAACAGGCCAGCGTGAAGGGCGCACCCACGATCCCGATGACGGCGGCTCGACCATCGAGGCCACGACGCACGAGCCGGATCGCGTCCATCACGAAGGACAGGTCCGTTTCCGCGTCGAGCGGCCGCAGTCGCCCGATGTCGGCGGCGGACCGGATCGGCGCCGCGATGCTCGGACCGGTCGGCGTCAGCTCCACGTCAACGCCCATTGGGCCCAGCGGCAGCATGATGTCGGCATACATGACGGCACCATCGACGCCGTACTCCTCGACGGGCATGAGGCTGACCTCTGCCGACAGCTCGGGGGTCCGGGCGATCGCCTGAACGGAGTGGCGTTCGCGGATCGCGAGGTAGCGCGGAAGCGAACCACCCGCCTGGCGCATGAACCAGACGGGCGTCGCGTCGACCGCCTCCCGCCGACAGGCGGCCAGCAGCCGCTCGGAGCCGGTCATCGAGTCGCTCACGAGACAGGTCCCCGCGCCGTCTCGCCATGGACAAGGTCGACCAGGCGTCGCAGGTGATCGGGATCCGTCCCGGGCAGGACGCCGTGGCCCAGGTTGAAGACGTGACCGGCCCGCCCGGCGACCTCGCCCAGTACCCACACCGCCTGTTCCCGCGCCGTCGGCCACGACCCGAGGAGGGCGCTCGGGTCGAGATTGCCCTGGACCGCACGATCGGGCACCTGCCGCCACGCGGCATCGAGGCCGATCCGCCAATCGATCCCGATGACGTCCCCCCCGGCTGCGGCAAGCAGCCGCAGCAACCCGGAGGCGCCGGTCCCGAAGTGGATCGTCGGCACCCCGAGGTCGTCGATCGCTCCGAAGAGGCGACGCATGTGGGGCAGGACATCACGCTCGTAGTCGAACGGGCTCAGAACGCCCACCCACGAGTCGAACAGCTGAATGGCCTGGGCGCCTGCCTCGACCTGGGCGCGGACGTAGGCGACCGTCATGTCGGTCAGTCGTGTGAGCAACTCGGCGGCGACCTCCGGCTGGTCCCGAAGGAGTCGCCGGATTGCGAGCGCGTCGCGCGAACCACGACCCTCCACGAGGTACGAGGCGAGGGTGAACGGCGCTCCCGCGAAGCCGATGAGCGGAACCCCGGCTTCCAGGCGAATGAGGGCGATCGCCTCGAGCAACGGACCCACCGCCTCGGCCGCCTCGAACGTTCGCAGCGCCGCGACATCCTCGGCGGTGCGAACCGGCCGGTCGATGACGGGCCCGACGCCGTCGACGATCTGGAGGTCCACGCCGATTCCGGCAAGTGGCGTGGTGATATCGGCGAACAGGATCGCCGCATCAACGCCCAGTCGGCGGACGGGCTGCAGGGTGACCTCCGCGCAGAGCGCAGGATCGCCGACGATCTCGGCCAGCGTCACGCGCTCGCGGACGGCGCGATATTCCGGCAGCGAGCGCCCGGCCTGGCGCATGAACCAGACCGGCGTGGCATCCACCGGTTCACGGCGGCAGGCACGCAGGAAACGGTCGTTCATCGGGCGACAGCCTCCCCGGTCGCTCTCATGGCTTCCGCGGCGTCGTCCCGGGCATCGAGCGGGAAGCGCACCTCACGCACCAAGGAGGTCGGCGAGTTCGGCCGGCGTCCGCCGAATGCCGAGCAGGATCGGCGTATCGCGGACCGTCGCGCGCCGTGACTCCGTGCCCCGGAGGTCGCGCACCAGGTCGCCGAACGCCACGAGATCGTCCGTCTCGTAGGCGACCAGGAAGTCCTGGTCATCCAGCCCGAACGAGTAGCCCAGGGCCTGGCGCACAGTCGGGTACTGATGGCCCAGCTTCATGTGCTCGTTCATCACCTTCTGGCGCTCTTCGCGGGAGGTGAGATGCCAGTCGGTCGACTTGGTGAACGGGTAGACGATGAGGTAGCGCGACCGCTCGCCGGTCAGCAGACCTCTCTCCTGGCTGGACGGCTTCGCTGCGTACTGCGACGGCGCCGTGCGCGCAAGGAAGACATCCCGGATCCGGGACCACGACCCCAACCCGGAGCGCAGTGTCCGCGCGCCGGCCCGCTCCAGGACATCCACCGTCGACGCCCAGCGCCACAGGATCAGGTCGACTCCTGGCTCCAGACCGATGCTCGAGTACAGCTCGCTGTGCACCTCGTCCTCGACGGCAGCGGTCTCGGCGGTCACGAAGGAAGCCAGGTCCTCCGCGCGGGAGGCCTGCGGGCGTCGGCGCCACTCGGGATCGATCCCCAGCGCGATCGCCTGGATGAAGACGACGTCGCCCGCACTCGTGGTCATCGGTCCTCCCGGAGCCACGTGGCGAGGTCGGCGGCCGCGTAGGAGATCACGATCCCCGCACCGGCGCGGACGATCCCGGTCACCGCTTCCAGCGTCGCTCGCCGACCGTCGATCCAGCCCCGCTCGGCGGCCGCGGCCAGCATCGCGTACTCGCCGCTCACCTGGTACGCGGCGATCGGGACATCGAAGCGAGCTCGCGCGGCGGCGATGTGGTCCAGCTGGGACAGGGCGGGCTTGACCAGCAGGATGTCGGCGCCCTCCGCGACGTCGAGCGCCATCTCGCGGAGCGCCTCTCGACCGTTGGCCGGATCCATCTGATAGCCGCGCCGGTCGCCGGTCGCGGGGGCCGAGTCGGCCGCCTCGCGGAACGGGCCGTAGAACGCCGATGCGGTCTTGGCCGCGTAGGCCATGATCGCGGTGTCCTCGAACCCGTGGCCATCGAGCGACGCGCGGATGGCCGCGACCTGCCCGTCCATCATCGCGCTTGGAGCGACGATGTCGGCTCCGGCCCGCGCCTGGGCCACCGCGGCGGCGGCGAGGTGATCCAGCGCCTCGTCGTTGGCGACCGACCCGTCCCCACGCAGCGGTCCGCAGTGCCCGTGGCTCGTGTACTCGCACAGGCAGGTGTCGGCGATGAGCACGAGCGGAAGATCGCGCTTGCGCAGCGCACGGAGCGCCTGTTGGACGATCCCGTCCTCGATCCACGCCCCGCTGCCCGCCTCGTCCTTGGACTCGGGCAGCCCGAACAGGATGATCCCGCCCACGCCGAGCCCGGCAAGACGCTCGGCTTCGCGGACCGCCTCGTCCGGCGACAGGCGCGCATGGCCCGGCAGCGAACCGATCGGCTCGCGGATCCCGCGGCCGGGACGCACGAACAGTGGGGCGACGAACATGGCCGGATCCAGGCGCGTCTCCTGCACCAGCGCGCGGATCGCCGGGCTCCGACGGAGGCGCCGCGGGCGGGCTCCGGGAGTGGGCACCTCGACGGGGATCGCAGCGGTCACGACGTTCCTCCCGGGTTCCAGCGAAGTAGATCGATGGCTCGCTCCGCAAGCTCGTCGGCGCGCTGCATCGCGGACTCGCCCAGGACGCGGAAGCCGTGTCCGGCGGCGACGATCGCGGTCCCGGGGCCGATACAGATGGCCGGGATGGCGCTGACCACGTCGGTCAGGTCGGGTGCCGCCAGGCCGAGAAACCCGCGGACCGCCGAGCCGCTGGTGAAGAGCACGGCATCGATGGGGTCGCCGCGCAGCGCGCTTCGGAGGATCGGGCGCGAGGATTCGGGGCCTTCGATCGTCCGGTACACGACGACGTCGTCGACGACCGCGCCCCGGGCGATGAGCCCGGCCGGAAGTCCCCGGCCTCCGATCTGCGCGCGAACGAGGAGCACCCGATCGCCCTCGGCGAGCGGCAGCTCCGCGGCGACCCGTTCCCCCTTCGCAGCTGTCGGGACCCAGACGTCGGCCACGCCCGCGTCGTGCAGGACTCGCTCGGTCGCCGGGCCGACCGTCGCCCAGCGGACCGCGTTCGGATCGTCTCCGGATCTGCGAATCGCATCGAGGACCGGAGTGGCGCCGTTTGAGCTGGTCACCACGATCCAGGCGTAGCGGGAAAGGCCGCGAATTGCGCGCTCCAGAGCCGTGGACAGGAGCGGCTCGATCTCGATGGCGGGGACCAGGACCGCCTCGGCGCCGCGGGACTCCAGCGCCTCCGCGAGGCTGCCCGCCTGGGCCGCGGGTCTCGTCACGATCAGCCTGGGACGGCGAATCGTGACCGGCCTGGAGGTCGCGAGCAGGCCGCCGATCGTCGTCGCCCTGGCGCCGCCGCCGAGCGCGGGACGAGCGACGCCCGGCACTGATCTCGCCAGTCGACCAACCAGCTCGTCGATCAATCGATCACGGTCCGAGAGCGGGCCCTCGACCCGCTCGATGGCCACGGCCGAACCGTCCGGCAGCGCATACCCACCCACGATCCGGATCCGGTCGCCGTGCATGGCCGCGAGCGCGCCGATGGGTGCCCGGCACCCGCCACCGGACCGGCGCAGGACCTCGCGCTCGGCTTCCACCGCCCGTCGCGTGTCGATGTCGTCCACGTCGGGGCCAAGGCGGGCGAGGTCATCGTCGTCGGATCTCACCTGGATGGCGATCGCACCCTGCCCCGGCGCGGGCGGCATCACCGCAACGTCGAGGTATTCGGTGATCCGATCCTCCCGACCCAGCCGGATGAGGCCGGCCGTCGCCAGGATGAGCGCGTCGGTTGCGCCCTCGTCCAGGCGTCGGAGGCGCGTGTCCACGTTGCCGTGAAGGGGATGAACAAGCAGGTCGGGGCGCAAGGCAAGGAGGAACCCCGTCCGCCGCGGGCTGTCCGTGCCAACGCGTGCGCCGCGCGGCAGCGTCTCCAGGGAGGCAACGCTGCTGCCGGCGGCGACCACCAGGGCGTCGCGCGGGTCTGCCCGGGGCAGGAACGCCGTGATGTGCAGCCGCGGATCCTGGGCGGTTGGGACGTCCTTCGCGCTGTGGACCGCGACATCGACGCGATCGGAGATCAAGGCGTCCTCGATCGCGCTGACGAACGCACCCTCGCCCCACGCCGTGTCCGGGGCGCGGAGGTCGCCCGCCGTGTCGATCAGGACCGTTGTCGCCGGCCGTCCCGCTCGCTCGAAGGCTGCCACGGCCTGGCGCGCCTGGGCGAGGGCCAGGATGCTTCCGCGCGTCCCGATTCGGACCGGCATCCCGCTCACATGCCGACCAGGGTCGGACGCGGTGCTCGTCACCGGTCCTGGCTGTCGCGTGGGGCAAGCACCGCGCCCTCGGCAAGCAAGGTCGAGCGAGCGCGACCGCGTGCGGCGCCGATGCGTGCCGCGCCCTGTGCGGTGATCGCTGCCACGAGGAGCTGATCCAGGGCACGTTCGGCCGTTTCCATCAACGCGGTCGTCCCGCCCGGGTCGATGCCTCGTCGCTGCGCGGCGACGCTGAGTTCGTGCAGGAACGGCCGGCGGAACTGAAGAAATCCTTCCAGGGCCTGGCTCAGCGACAGCCGTAGCTGCGCCGCCATTCGCCCGTAGCTGACCGCCTCGGCCACGGCCGCTTTGAGCTGCTGCGTGGCCGCGACGCCCTGCTCACCGTCGAGGTGGCCCAGCAGCAGTTCGGCCATCCGCCGGCCATGGATGCGGAACCACTGGCGCTGGTCGTCGGTCAGGTCCACCAGCCACGGCAGCTGCCGCGCAGCGGCCGACGCCTCACGCCGATAGGCGCGAGCCAGGCGGGCCGGCGTAAGGGCCGAACGAACGAGTGACAGACGCGTCGGCCGGTCGCTGGGGAGCAGTCGCTGCAGCGCGGGCCGATTGAACCGTCGATGGCCGCCGGGGGTGACGAACACCGACAGACGACCGGCATCGCTCCAGCGACGGAGGGTCCCGGCCGAGACCCCGAGGATGCGGGTCGCCTCTCCGAGGGTGATCCAGTCCGAGTTCGGGCCGGTGGATCGCCTGAATCTGCTCATATCTACCTAAATATGACGGTCGTGGAGCAGAAGGATATCGCACGCGACGGCGGGTCGTCCAACGCCGTTCTGACGTGGAAACCTGCCCGGACGTCCGCGGGTCGCATCATGGTGCCGCGTCCGGGTCGAGACCGGCGAGAAGCAGGAACGGGCCGTACCGCGGGCCGACGAGGACGAGCCGCTGGATCCCGAACGGGCCGACGCCTTCGGTCGACAGCGTGAAGCCCGCGGCGCGCGCGCGATGCGCAGCGTCCGCGTCCACGAGCAGGTAGCGCGCGACCGTCCCCTCGCCGTAGCGGGCGAGCGCGGCCGCCAGCCGACCCTCCGTGGACGCTTCGAGGAGCACCATCTCCTGGCCCTCGCCGGGTCGGAACAGACGGCCCCGGGCCCCCAGGATCGTGTCGTCGCCGACTGGCCGGGAACGGTGCGTGGCGTCACCCGTGGCGTTGGATGGGTCGGCGCTGGAGAAGTCGGCCTCGGCGCGATCGAGGTCCACCGTTGCCCAGCCGTTCACGACACGACTCGGCCGCACCACGGGGAGCAGGCGGGCCAGTGCGTCCACCAGGGCGTCGCCTCCGAGCAGGTGCTGCGGGTCGAAGGTCACGTCGATCTCCCTGCGTCGCTCGATGGAGCGTTCGATGGAACCCAGGACGAGGCTCAAACTCGCGACACTCAGCCTGGAAGGGCGGCGCTCAGGAGCGTATCAGCCTCGCGTTCCACGGCACGAACGAACACGACGGCGCGATCGGGTCGCGCTCGATGCAGGCTAGATTGAACCGCTGACGGTCCGAGACGCATCTAGAAGGTGATCCCGCCCCATGAAGGCAGGATCCCAGGGAAGGAGTGGCGGGTGCAGCGAGCGCTCGTGGATCGCGCGAAGCTGGGCGACGGAGAGGCCTTCGACGCTCTTGCCCGCACGGTCGGCGACCGGTGCATGGCGATCGCGTGTCGGATCCTGCGCGACGCCGACCTGGCCGACGACGCGGTCCAGGCCGCTCTGATCACGGCCTGGCGCGAGCTTCGGACGCTGCGCGATCCCGATCGCTTCGAACCCTGGCTCCATCGGATCCTGACCAATGCCTGCTACGCCGAGGCCAGGCGTCGCCGTCGCTGGTCGGCCGATATCCGCGTCCTGCCGACCGAGGGAGCGTACGACCCCGGCGACATCCTCACGATCGACGATCGCGACCAGCTCGAGCGAGCCCTCCGACGGCTCACCCTCGAGCAGCGGGCCGTGCTCGTCTTCCACCACTACCTCGAGCTCTCGCTGCCCGAGGTGGCGGATCGACTTGGCATTCCCCTCGGGACCGTGAAGTCCCGTCTCCACTACGCCATGACGGCGCTCCGGGCGAGCCTCGAGGCCGACGCCCGGACGCCGTCCATCAACCAGGAGCGACCGGCATGACAACGCCCCGCGATCCCGATCGACTGATCCGGGCCTTCCTGGCGGAGGGCCAGACCGACCTGCCCGATCGGACCTACGACGCGGTGCGTGCCGACATCGATCGAACACGTCAACGGGTCGTCATCGGCCCATGGAGGGAACCTCGCATGAACAACCTTGCGAAGCTCGCGATCGCGATCGCTGCCGTGGCGGTCGTCGCGGTCGTCGGCTACAACCTGTTGCCCGGCACCGGTGGGGTCGGAGGCGGCCCCTCGCCGACACCATCGCCCGCGCCGACACCAGCTCCCACCCCCTCCCCCGCGACAGCGCTCACCTTTCCCGCCAGGGGCGAGCTGGCCGTCGGCCGCCACTCGATGACCCTCAACGGAGTCCGGCTTTCGATCAACGTGGCGGCCCCTGGCTGGACCAGCAATGGGAGCTGGGGACTGGACAAGGGTAATGTCGGACCCGGCGGTGCCGGCTTCATCCTCTGGCCCGATGCCATTCCCGACCGCGTCTACTCGGATCCGTGCGGCCAGGTTGAGGGCCCGCCGGCCGGTCCAGCGACAGCCGATCTCGCTGCCGCCGTGGCGGCGTTGCCGGGGTCCGTTCTCGTCAGCGGCCCTTCGGACGTCACCGTGGGCGGGAAGCCGGCGAAGCTGGTGGTGATCACGATCCCCGAGGACGCCCCCTGCCCGGGCGGTGAAAACGGGTTCTACCTCTGGGGTCACAAGACAGATGCCCGCTACGCCACGGAGCTTGGAGAGACCTTCAGGGTCTGGATCATCGATGTCGATGGGACGCTCGTCTGGATCGACGGTGAGACCTACAAGGGTGGCGGCCCCGAGGTCGGTGCGGAGCTTGAACAGATCGTCAACTCGATCCAGTTCGAATAGGCCCATCCGGACACCCGGAGGCGGCGGCCTCACCGGCCGCCGCCGATCCCCGGGAGGAGCTCGTCATGGATGACGAAACGGATCTCGTCTTCCGAAGTCACCTCCGCGACAAGCGGGCCAATGCCGTCATGGCGGCGGCCGGCCTGGTGCTCGTCGCGATCGTCGGGATCAACCTGCTGCCGGCCGACGGCGGGGATGGCGAGAGCAGCCCCATTCTCTCGCCCGTGCCCTCGTCCTCCTCGGCTGCCACGACGGCTCGTTCACCGTCGCCTTCCGTGCTGGCTGCGACGACGAGTCCACGCCCCGACGATCCCATCGACGCGGGCAACTACGACATCGCATGGCCGGAGATGCGCCTCCGCCTCACGATGCCGCCGGGCTGGTCGTCGACCGGCCATGGAACGACGATCAGGAAGCCGCCCGGCGACCTCAACACGGCGACCCTGTCCCTGACCGCCAATCCTCCGATGTGGGTCGGGGTCGATGGTCCGGCGCGCGTCGCGACGGATGTCTGTCCGACCGGCGAGAAGGCAACCTTCGTCGAGGTGGGGCCGACGGTCGACGACCTGACGACCGCCCTTGCGAACCAGGTCGGGGTCGAGAGATCCGGACCCACCGAGGTCATGGTCGGCGGTCATCCGGCGAAGAGGTTCGTCCTGACCGGGCTCCGTTGTTCTGGGGGACCGGAGGGTCGGTTGATCTGGAGATCCTCGTCGGACTCAGACTCGAGCGCGTTCGGGCTCCTCTTCGGCGGGACGGCGACGATCAACGTGGTCGACGTCAACGGAGACCGCCTCGTGATCGCGAGCCATCAGCGGGGCGCCTCCGAGGCAGACGTCGCCGAACTCGACGCCATCATTGCCTCGATCGAGATCGAGCCGGCGTCGGCGGGGGTCCATCCCATGAATGGCGACCTTTCCATCGGCAGGCACGCGCTGGCCGTCGACGGCACTCCGTTCTCGTTCACCGTGCCGGCGTCCGGCTGGGAGCCGCACGACGGCATGAGCATCAACAAGAGCGTCGTCGAGGGTCAGAGCGCAGAGGCGGTCATCTATTGGACCTCCGCTCCTGTCGGTACGAGCGCCGACCCGTGCGCGAATCTGCCGGGCCTACCTGTTGGTCGATCGATCTTCGATCTCGTGGCCGCCGTGAAAACGGCGCCCGGGACCGAACTCGCCACGGGGCCCTTGACCGTCACCGTCGGCGGGCGCATGGCGAAGTACCTGACCCTCACCGTTCGCGAGGACAGTGGTTGCCACCCCGGATTCCTCTACCGCTGGGACGAGACTTACGGGGGCGCGTTCTGGGGGGACGCGCGGCCGGAGACGGTCAGGGTCTGGATCGTGCAGCTGGACAGCACGCTCCTGTTCATCGGCAGCGTCGAAAAGAAGAACTCCATCCCCAGGGTCGGGTATGAGATCCAGCAGATCGTCGACTCGATCGTTTTCGAGTAGCTCGGCCCAACCGGATCAGGCGCTCTCCGAGAGGCGCTCCTCGGCAAGCGACGCCACCATGGCGGCCGCCCCGAGGCACGTGGCGATCTTGCCCGAGAACACCGTGATGACCCGTTCGTTGATCCGACGAACGAGGGTCGGGCGAGCGTCGGTCCCTTCGACGCCCGGCAGGACCGTGCGCACCGTGAACATCGAACCGACATGGACGGCTTGATCGAACTCGGGGAAGAACTCGCGACCAGCCTCGATGAACCGGTCGATGTTCGACACGGGGGGCCGCTCGACGATCCCGCGATTGAGCAGCGGGGCGATTTCCCTGGGCACCTCCACGCGTGGCCCGATCGTTGTCGAGTGGATCGCATGGACGACGTGGCCGAGCACATGGTTGTCGCTGGTGGCCATCGGGTCGAAACACATGAAGGGCCCATCCATCACTACGACGCTCGTCCCTGCGAAGCGGGCCGGCAGTCGCACCACCGGCTTCTCGCAGACCTCGAATTGGTACGAGCGCCGCGCCTCCGGATCGTTGCCCAGGAGATCGTTGATGCCGGCGTAGGTCGCGATCACCACGAGGTCCGCGGCGCCAAGATCTGCCATCTGCACCTCGGTCCCGAGCTGGACATCGACGCCGGCATCGCGGAGCTGGGCCCAGACCAGCCCGCGGAGCACGTCGGGATCGAACAGGTGCTCTCGAACGCGGACGGAGACGGCCACCGAGGTGGGGTCCAGGACGTCGGGTCGCGTGGGCTCCGTCTCCAGGCGGAGATCCCGGCAAAACGCGAGGTAGTCGTCCGGGGTCGTCAGGCTGTCGCGAGCCGCCACGGCATAGTAGTGATCGCCATGGTTGAGGAGGGCCGGCGCGAACGCCTCGCGGAAGGCGATCTCCGAGTCGCGGCATTCCGCGGCCGTCTGACGGCTGCGCGGATAGTGGTAGCCGCGGTGGAGGCGATACTGATTGATCCCGCTCGCCGCCCGCAGCAGGTCGGTTTCCCGCTCGTAGAGCGTGACCTGGTGTCCACGGCGACCCAGCTCGACCGCGGTCGTCGTACCGAAGATCCCACCGCCCACGACGGCAATGCGCAACCCGTTCGTTCTCACTCCTACACCCCCGCCTAGATTCGGGCGCTCTCGATCGGCGGCAGCATACGCCCAATTCGCTCCACCACCTCGACCACTCGAGCCCCGAATCGGCCATCTGAGCGAGCCGGTTCCCCGGTCTCGACACTCGCCAGAAACGCGCGCATTTCGCGGGCAAGCGCTTCTTCCGCGGCGGAACTGAGCCGCCGGTCGTTGCGCCCCTGTCGCTCGACGAGCAGCTCGCCGTCCCGCCAGACGTAGACCGCTCCAGAGCGGGTCGCGATCCGAGCCGTCTTGGTCCGGCCCGCGCTGGTCCGATCGATCTCGATGAGGCTCGACTGATCGGGATCCTCGAAGCCGAGACGCAGGCGGAGGCGATCGAGCTCCGTTGGGCCGGCGTCGTGCTCGGTGATCTCGATGCTCTCGGGCTGGCCGATCAGCCACATGGCCAGGCTCACCTCGTGTGGCAGGAGGTTCCAGATGAGCGGCTCATCGAACGTGCCGTACTTCATCCATGCGAAGGATGCCTCGAGGACGGGGTCATGGGCGAGCAACGCGTGGAGCTGCTCGAACCCGGCGTCGTACAGGAACGTGTGCCCAACGAACAGGAGGCGATCCGCCTGATCAGCCGCCTCGACGATGCGCCAGGCGTCTCCCGACGACATCGCCAGGGGCTTCTCGACAAAGACGTGCTTGCCGGCCGCGAGGGCCGCCAGCGCCAGGGATGCGTGGGTGGCGATCGGTGTCGCGACGACCACGCAGTCGATCGAGGGGTCGTCGAGCGCGTCCGTTGCCGCCGAGCTCACCCGGACACCCGGATAGGCGGTTCGAACCCACGCCTGCCCTTCGACATCGCCGCGATTGCAGACGAGCGCGAGGACACCCAGGTCGCCGAGGACCCGGATCAACCGCCGGCCCCAGCGCCCGGTACCGACGACCGCGACCCGGCTCATGCGTCACCCGGCCGGCGAACCGCGACCCTGTCCGCGCTGCGCCGGTCGGCTGTCGTCACGGGCATGAATCCCTCAGGACCTCGGGAGGGGGTGGATTGAAGTCGGACGGACCGAACTGGTCACGAGCGTCGTGCGGGTCCGGTCGGTCGAGCTCAAGCGGCCAAAGGGTACACTACGGGCCGCCCGACGCCCAGACGGAGTCATCAGTATGCCCCCGGATCGCACCACGTACCTGCGCATCAAGCGGATGATGGACCTCATCGTGTCGATCGCCGCCCTCCCAATCGTCCTGCCGGTCCTGCTCGTCGCCAGCATCGCCATCCGGTTGGATTCGCCGGGACCCGCCTTCTTCATCCAGACACGGATCGGCCTGCACGGCCAGCATTTCATGTTGTACAAGCTGAGGACGATGGTCGCCAACGCCGAGGAGCTGAAGGCCACGACCCTGGACAGTCGCACCGTCCACTTCAAGACCCTCGACGATCCGCGGATCACCCGTGTCGGCAGGTTCCTGCGCAAGACCAGCCTGGACGAGCTCCCGCAGCTGTTCAACGTCATCCGCGGTGAGATGTCGCTGGTCGGGCCTCGCCCGACCTCGCTCAATCTCGCGACCTATGAGCCGTGGCACGAACGGCGACTCGAGATTCGGCCGGGGGTCACGGGCCTGTGGCAGGTAAGCGGCCGGAACGCGATGACGTTCGATGAACGGGTCGAGCTCGACCTCGAATACATCGACCACCTCTCGCTTGCCAATGACCTCAAGCTGCTCGGTCAAACGGTCCTGGTCGTCGTCAAGGGCAAGGGAGCCTGACCCCGGATCGACCGAACGTCGTTGTGGAGCGGGAGACGAGGCTCGAACTCGCGACATTCAGCTTGGAAGGCTGACGCTCTACCAACTGAGCTACTCCCGCCCGGTTTCGCGCGTGACCGCAGCGGACGGCCGTCAGATCAGGCCTCCCGAGATTGACCACACTGCTCGCAGATGGCCAGAACGTCTCGCACGGCCCGTATCGTAGCCGCTCGGGGCGGTGGTTGGACGTTATGGTTGGTACAGCACCGCCGAGGTGAGGCCGGCCCAGCCGTCGTCACCGATGAAGAAGCCTCCAGCGATGAGAACCCGGCCATCGTCGAGGAGCGTCGCGGTCTGCCCGGCGCGCCGGTCGCCCATGGAGCCGGCGGAGGTGAACTTCCCGGCTCCCGGGTCGTACAGTTCCGTCGAGGCGAGGGCCTGCCCATAGCCCTCGTCCTGGTTGTAGCCCCCGGTGAGGAGGACACGACCATCGCGGAGCAGGGTCGCTGTGTGCTCCTGTCGACCCGCGGTCAGCGAGCCGGTGGAAGCGAACTTGCCGGTCCTGGCGTTGTAGAGCTCGGCGGAGGCCAGGACGGAATCCTGCGGCGTCCTGCCGCCGGCGATGAGCACGCTGCCGTCCTGGAGCAATGTCGCCGTGTGAAGCCAGCGGCCGCTCTTCATCGATCCGGTCGGGCCGAACGTGCCGATCGCGGCGTCATACAGCTCGGCGGAGGTCCGGCTCGCATAGCCTTCGCCGCCTCCCCCGACGACGAGGACGCGGCCGTCCCGGAGCAGCGTCGCGGTGTGGTGGTCGCGGAAGTTGGCCATCGAGCCGGTCCGGCTGAACGTGCCAGTCGCGGGGTCGTACAGCTCCGCGGAGGCGAGCACGATGGAGGAGGTCTCCGCGGTCAAGGCGTCCTGGTAGGAGGCGAGCACGACGGGACGGGCGGCGAGGGGGCTTTCCCCGGTGATGCCTCCGGTGATCAGCACGCGCCCGTCCGCCAGCAGCGTCGCCGTGTGGAACTCGCGAGCCGTGCCCATCGAGCCGGTCGCGCGGAAGGTGCCTGTCGTGGGGTCATAGAGCTCGGCCGACGCCCAGATCCCCGCGTGCTCCGCATCCGCGCAGTTGTAACCGCCGGTGATCAGAACACGGCCATCCTGGAGCAGCGTCGCGGTCTTGCCGCCACGCGTCACTTTCAGGGAGCCTGTCGGGCTGAACGTGCCGGTCGCCGGGTCATACAGCTCGACATCGGTGCTGCAGCCCCCGGTGACGAGGACGCCCCCGTCGGCGAGCAGCGTCGCCGTCTCACGAAGGGAACCGCCCTCCGTCGCGGGCATCGAACCGGTCCAGCTGAAGCCGGTTGACAGGTCCGGCTTCGGCGTAGCGGGCGGCGTCGGAGCCGGCGGCGAGGTGGGCCGCTCGGTCGGGCTCGGAGCGGGCGCGATGGCGCTCGTCCCGGGTGTCGGGCTTGAAGTGCCCAGCCCGGTTGGGGAGGGTTTGGTCAGGTAGAATGCGGCGCCGACAGCGACCGCGCCGATGACGGCGGCCGCGGCGAGGCGGAAGAGCATGGGCATGGTCTGGAGCCTCAGCGGCACGCGTATCACACGCCGCTGCCTGGTGTGGTCGATCTGGTTGAGGGCGGCGTCGATGACCCGGTCTGCCAACTCGGTCGTGCCCTCGGTGAAGAAAGCCTCGAGCGTGACGATGAGCTCACGCTGAGTGGTCATCCGAGTCGCCCCCCGCCCATCGCGACGGGGCGCTCGTCGGCCTCGATGGCCGCGCGCATCGCTCGATGGGCGTAGTGAAGTCGGGAGTTGGCCGTCCCCACCGGGATCCCGAGTCGTTCCGCGATCTCGGTGGGGGTCAGGCCCAGGTAGTGGGTGAAGACGAGGATTGCCCGCTGGTTTGGCGGGAGCCGTCGGAAACCGCGTTCGAGGCGGTCATGGTTGTCGAGCGAGATCGTCTCGTCCGGCCCGGCCGGTCCTTCGATCGGCAGGAGTCGGACGTTGGCGTTCCAGTCGCGCGAGCGACGCGCTTCCGCGTAGCTCGCATTGACGAGAAGGCGCTGGATCCAGGCGTCGAAGCGGTCCGCATCGCGGAGACCGGGCAGCTCACGCCAGGCGATCACCAGCGTCTGCTGCACGGCATCCTCGGCCCGCCCGACGTCACGGAGGATCCGCTGGGCGATCGCCATGAGCCGGTCACCGTGGGTGCGGGCCAGGATGGCAAAGGCCTCCCGGTCACCACGCTGGGCCTGCTCCACGAGATCGCGATCCACCCGATCGTCCTCCTGGCGTCCCAATCGGACGCCGTCCGGGGGACGCCCTTCCGACTCTACTGAGTCGCGGACGGGCGCGAGCCTTCAATCCTCAGATTCGCGCGGACGCGGACAGCCCAGCGCGGGGCCGAAACGGCTCGCGAATTGTGCGCTGTCGAGTAGTTATACGCTCTGGACCCGAGCGTCAAACTGGACCCGATTGGGCCGATTCGTGCGGGGACTCCAAGCTCAGAGCACAGCGCTCGGCAAAGTGAGACTTGGAAGGCTGACGCTCTGCCAACTGAGCTACTCCCGCTCGATTCGTGCTCAACTACCGTGGATACCTGTCGAATCAGGCCTCCCCCCCGTTGGCCACACTGCTCGCCGAGAGGATAATTCTCTCTAATTCGTGCGCAGGACAGCGCAAAAGTATGCGCTGCACCGTCGCGCCGAACTTGGGCAGAGAGGCAGCCTTTTCGGATGGCCAGAACGTCTCGCACGACCCGTATCGTAGCCGAAGATCACGCGGGCGCGACCGGCCTGACGATCGATGGCGCGATCAGCTCGTACCACCTCAGCCTCCGGGCCGGGAATAAGAGCCCAGCTACGGTCAAGACCTACCTGGCGGCGCTTGCCCAGTTCAGCCGCTTCCTGGCCGAGCGGGGCATGCCGCGGACGCTGCGGGCCATCCGGCGAGAGCACGTCGAAACGTTCATCGTCTCGCTCCAGGAAGCCGGTCAGCGGCCGGCGACCGTGTCGGTCGCCTATCGCAGCCTCCAGCCGTTCTTCAAGTGGGCTGTCGGGGAGGACGAGATCGACGCCTCTCCGATGGAGCGGATGCGGCCGCCGATCGTGCCTGAGGAGCCGCCGGCGGTCCTCCGCGAGGCCGAGCTCAAGGCGACTTTGGACGCCTGCGCGGGCTCGAGCTTCGAAGATCGCCGCGACACGGCCATCGTCCGGCTCCTGCTCGACACCGGGATGCGCCGCGCCGAGCTCGCCGGGTTGAAGGTCGACGACGTCGACCTCGACCAGCAGGTCGCGATCGTCATGGGCAAGGGGCGGCGACCGCGGGCTTGCCCGTTCGGCAGCAAGACCGCCCAGGCGCTCGACCGCTACGTGCGGCTGCGGCTCGCCCACCCCTTCGCCGACCGACCGGAGTTGTGGCTCGCCCGCAAAGGCGTCCTCACCGACAGCGGCGTGTTGCAGGTGCTGCGCCGCCGCGGCGCCGCCGTCGGGCTGCCGAAGCTCCACCCCCACCAGTTCCGGCACACCTACGCGCATCTGTGGCTGGCCGACGGCGGCAACGAGGGCGACCTCATGCGCCTCGCCGGGTGGAAGAGCCGCCAGATCCTCAGCCGTTACGGAGCCTCAGCGGCCGACGAGCGGGCGCGCGAGGCGTACCGGCGACGGAGTCCGGGCGATCGGGTCTGACTTCGCCTGGGCGAGTCCTTGAACGCCAATCAGTTATTGCGTAGGATTGAACCATACTTCAATCACAAGGAATAACGATGACCCCCGTCGAGATCGCCGAAAGCTTCCATCTCGCCTTCCTTCAGGCGCTCGCCACGCGAGCCAATCTGTCCGCCTGGGCGCTGAAGGGTGGTGGCAACCTGCGCTTCTTCTACGGCAGCGAGCGGTTCTCCGAGGACATCGACCTCGACACGTTCGACATCGAGCCCCGGACCTTTCAGGACCGGGTCGACCAGACGCTCGCCTCGGACCTGCTGCGACGCACGCTCGGCCTGCTTGGCTCGCGGATCGACTACCTGAACGCGAAGGAGCGATCGGAGACGAAGTCGAAGTGGGTCGTCGGCGTGCGACAGCCGTCGGAGACCGAGCCGGTCTACACGCAAATCGAGGTCTCGCATCGGGAGTATCCCTACCGCGAGTTCGCCAAGGTCGAGCCCGTCATGGAGACCGCGGTCGCTCGCTATGCCGCGGCCCTTCGACGACCGACCTTCGGCCACTACCTGCCACGAGCCGCGGTGGCTCAGAAGATCGATGTCCTCTGGGGGCGTGACGTCCGGCAGCCGCGCGATGTATTTGACCTCGACCTCCTGTTCCGCATCGCCCCGGATGCCGTGTCCCGAGGCGACGTCGATGAAGCGGGCCTTCGGGCTGCCCTCACCCGGTTGTTCGAGATCGGCTACGACGAGTATCGAGCCAAGGTCCTGAGCTTCATCGAGCGCGACGCCCTGCCGCTGTACGAGTCCCGCGAGGCTTGGGAGAGCATGCAGGTCACCGTCGCCGAGCGCCTCGAGGCCCTTCTGCCATGAACGCCGTGCGAGCGCTCGAAACCCTGCGGAAGCTCGATCGGCCCATGATCCGGACGGGCCAGGCGGCGGCCGTCCTCGGGATCTCGCTCTCGAACGCCTCGCACCTGCTTGCCTCGCTGCAGGACGCCGGGTCCCTGCTGCGCGTCTCGCCCGGCCGCTGGTCGATGGCACCACAACCGAGCCCGTACCTCGTCGCGTCCTGGCTGACCGATCCCTGTCCGTCCTACGTGTCGCTCTACACGGCGCTGTGGCGACGAGGCGTCATCACGCAGGTCCCACGAACGATCTACGTCGTATCGCTCGCGAACACGAAGACCCTCAAGACGCCTGTTGGCACCTACTCCGTTCACCGCCTGCCGCCGGAGCTCTTCGGTGGCTACGAGGAGCGAAATGGCGAGCGCATTGCGACCCCGGAGAAGGCCGTCTTCGACACCCTGTATCTCGCTCGCGCTCGCGGCAAGCGGTTCAGCCATCTCACCGAGGTCGATCTTCCGGCCGGCTTCCGGGAGGAGGTCTTGAGCGAGTGGGCCGCGAGGGTCCGGGATCCCCGTGTCAGGTCGTTTGTTCAGGCTCGGATTGTTGAGTTCCTCGAGCAGGCGCGCCGCTGAGCGCCCGGGACGAGAATCGGCACGGGAGAGACCGGCCCGAGCCCGTACCCTTGGCACTGACAGATGAGTGTGAGCGTGGGCGCCGTGACGTATCGAACACAGCGGGATCACATGTGGGTCGAGGCGCAGCTGCGCTGCGGGCTGTCGTCCGAAACCCGGCCATGACGAAGGATCTTGGCCTCAAATCGCGGAGGCGCCTCGAGAACGTCCCCTCCCGCGCGGAGCCGTGGAGGACGCCGCTCGAACGGTGGGTCCGACATGTGTACGCGAAGCGACGATCGGGCTGAGTTCGCCGATGGACGACTGGGACGATGACCTAGAGCTGGATCGCGGCGATCCATTGGCCGATCTGGTCGAGCTCTGGTCCGCGCAGAACGCCGAGGCGCTGTGGAAGGCCCTGACCCGGCGCCAGAGTCTCTCCGGCGCGCACCCATTCGAGGCCGTGGGGCTGTTCCGCCGGCACCACGAGAACGGCGAGGAGGGAGCCGTCACCACGGCTCTTCTCTTGTGCACCGCTTCTCGCTGGGGTCGCGACACGGCAAGGCTGATCGCCGGGCTCGTCGACACGGCCATCCTCGGCGAGATGAATCTCGACGAGCTGGCTTCGATCTTACTGTGGTCCGATCGATTCCGCTTCGAGTATCCGGCCAGATGGATCGGCACCGAGTGGATATCCATCGATCTGGAGGGTCCCGAAGGGCCGGCGAGCATCCCGCTCGGGCGCGTGGATCCCGATAGCACCGTGGTCAGCGAGCGTCCCATCGCGCCTCCATTGAGGCGATGGGCGGCGGCCAGGGTGCTGCGTACTGACCCGCGGACGCTGGACAAGCTTCGTGGCCGAGCGGCCGAGCTCCGACCGATCGACGGAGCGGCCATCGTTTCTGGCGTGCTCGATGCGGTCGACGTCCTCGATGCCCGCGGGGCTCGCCTGGCGATCGAGCTCGGACTCGGTTGGCCACGCGGATCGGTCAGGCTGCTCGCCCTTGACGTTCTGGCCGCAGTCGATCCCGAGGACGCATCACGCCGAGCTGCGATCGATCCGGACCGGAAGGTGCGGGCCTGGAGCCCCGCGCGTCTCAGCCCAAAGGGCCGAACCCGGCTCGGTGGCGGACAAGCCGGGCCCCAGGACGCGCTCGGAGTGCAGGGCGAGCTGTTTCCGGATTAGCGCGACGCCACCACTCGAGCCAGCCGAAGATCGCGCGCGTCGGGAGTCGACCGAAGGTCTCGAGCGTCGGAGGAACGAGCAATGAGCCTCGTGGGCCGATGGAGAATCGTGGAGATGGACCTCTGGGACCTGGAGGACATCGACCTCATCGAGCCAGGCTTCATCGAGTTCGGCCAGGACCGGACCGGACACTTTGGGTTCATCGCGGTGCAGGGATTCATGGATTGTCGAACCGGGCCGACGCGCGAGCGCCCGCGCGTCGAGTTCACCTGGGAGGGCGACGACGACGGAGACCGGGCGAGCGGTCGGGGCTGGGCGGTCCTGGAGCAGGATGGCTCGCTCCGTGGGCACATCTACTTCCACCTCGGCGACGACTCGGGCTTCCGGGCGGTGCGCGCTGGGTGATCCCGGATCAGCGGGCCGACTGGGTACACCCGCTGGCACGACCTGGCACGGCTCGCTCAACCAACGACTAGACAGTCATGGATAAACGTTGCCCACCTCGAGCACGTGCCACGTGCCCCCTTGGCGACGGAGGACCACGTACATCGACCAGCCGGGTTGGGCGAGCTTGGCTGCAGCGGCCGAAACCGGCACTGGCCCGATGTCGCCCTCGAACCACAGAGCTGACGGCTCCACGCGCTCGATCCACAGGGTGTCCTCGACGTAGTCCTCGTCGGCGAGTGCGTCCTGGTCGATCCGCGACCGCTGCGCCTGCTCGTGGAGCAACCGGCCGAGCCGTTCTGCCCGAGGCAGGTCGCGCGCCGCATCGTCCGACCGGTCGACGGCGTCAGCGAGGGCGGTCGCCTCGATCCAGCCTTGCGCCGCGAGCCACTCGACGAGCTCCCTCGTGACCCGTCCCGCCGCTGCCGTGAGCGTCGCCGGCACGATGACCTTGCGGATCATGAAGTAGCCCAGGAACGCACCTAGATGGGGCGGGATCTTGTCGGGCCCGAACAGCTTGGTGAAAGCCTCCTCGTCGCCGGCCTCGAACGCCTGCTCCCAGCGTCGGCGCTCGAACCGATCGAGCGAGTCATAGGCGTAGCCGTTGAGGCTGAGCTCGAGTAGCTCCACGATCTCGGCGTAGTTCCTGAACGCTCGCGGTTTGGTGGCCGCCTGCTTCTCGGCAAGGAACGACGCGAGGGCCTGATCGATCGTCGGAGCGTCGTCGGCTACCATGCGACCAGAGGGTAGCGTGCCGGGTCGCCGAACGGCAGCGTCCGTAGTAGCGTGCCGTCATGACCGTCACAAACTCGACCGCCAAGCGACGTGCTTCGCCGCTCGTCGTCTTCTCGATCAGGCGGCGCGAGGGTGCCTGCGACGAATGCGGGACCGAACTGCTCCCCGGCAGCCTCATCCAGCTCGATGATCAGCGGCGTGCCCGGTGCCTCGACTGCGCCGATCTCGCCCACCTCGTCTACCTGCCGGCCGGCGACACCACGCTGACGCGACGGGCGACCAGGCATTCGAGGCTCGCCGCGGTCGTGGTTCGGTGGAGCACGGCCCGCAAGCGCTACGAACGGCAGGCGACGCTGGTCGAGGAGCAGGCCCTGGAGCGCGCAGAGGCGGAGAGCCTCTCGGACGCCGACCAGCGCGAGGTGCGGCGTGCTCGTGACGCGGAGCGTCGCGAGCGACTCGACGCCCGGTACGTACGCGACTTCGCCCACGCCATCCGCGTGCGCTACCCGGCCAGCCCCGCCGGTGCTGACGTCGCGATCGCCGAGCATGCGTGCGTGAAGTACAGCGGCCGGATCGGCCGCAGCTCAGCGGCCAAGGACCTGTCCGACCAAGCCGTCGACCTCGCGGTGCGTGCGCACATTCATCACCGCTGGACGGCCTACGACGAGCTCATGATGTCCGGTCGCGATCGATCGGACGCTCGGGCCGCCGTCCGGAGCGAGGTGGACGCAATCGTTCAGCGCTGGCGCGAGGCAGTTCCGGGGCATAAGAAGCGTCGGACTGGTCCTCGGGCTCGTGCAGCGATGCTCCAGGTCGATCGACAATCCCCAGTGGAGGACGGTTGATGGCGCGTACGTGGTTGTCGATCCGGGTGGAGCTGGTGGAGGGTCACGGCGAGCGCTACTGGCCCAGGCCGGGGCGGATCTTCGCCGCGGCTCGCTCGCATTCGTTCGCCCAGCTGGCCGATGCGATCGACGACGCCTTCGCGCGCTGGGATCGGGCGCACCTCCATGAGTTCGAACTTGCTGACGGCACGCGCCTGACGACGCCCTACGAGGACTGGGAGGAGCTGGGACCCGCCTTGGACGATCGCCGGACCAACCTCAGCCGACTCAAGCCGGGCGAGCAGTTCGTGTACGTGTTCGATTTCGGCGACGACTGGGCGCACCTGTGCACCGTCGGCCCCATGCGCATCGATCCGCTCGAGGCCCTCGGCATCATCCCGGCCACGCCACTGTCGTACTGGGGTTGGGGTGACATCCCCGACCAGTATCGGCGTCGCTGGGACGGCGACGACGGCGAGTCGCCTCCGCCTGCCAACCCCGGCGTCTCGGACCTGCCCGCGCTCCGTCCGTGGTGGGGCGAGCGCGAGTGACAGGGCGATGAAGCAAGCCCCAGGGAGTCAACCCTGCGGTCTGCCTCGGAAGGCGTCCGCGCCGCCCTCGACAACACTATGGTCGCGGCATAGTCTGCCGCCGCCATAGATGGCCACACAGCCGGCGTGCGATCTGGGCGGTGATGTCCCGCCTCGTTGGCGCGGCCGCGTTCGCAGCGGCCCGCCACTGCGGATACTGATTCCCTACTACTGGATGTCAGGTTAGTAGCCAAGGCCAGGGCTGATGTACTAAACTGGCAGCCGCTAGTATGCCGCCAGCACCCGGAGCCGCATGAAACCGCCCCTGGCCCCACCCTCGGTCGACAGCCTGATCGCCAACGCGACCGCAAACGGAGACGACCGCCTGAGGGCGATCCTCATGGGCGGCATTCGACCGACGGTCGACGGCAAGTACCGCCACTGGGACACGCTGCGCCAGCTGACGCCGCCCGACGGTCTGACGCGGGAGGAGTGGTGGCTCGGGATCAAGCTCGCCCGCGGCAACATCTGGCACGAGCTCCCGCTCACCGACCGCGACGGGCACAACTTCGGCTACTGCATGCCGGATCCCGCTTATGAGATGACCCACGTCGTCGACAGGCAGGCGAGCGGTGAGATCGCGATCAGCGAGGTCGTCACCAGCCCGGAGATGCGGAACCGGTACATCGTCAGCTCGCTGATCGAGGAAGCGATCACATCGAGTCAACTCGAGGGCGCCAGCACGAGCCGAGCGGTAGCCAAGGAGATGCTCCGCTCCGGACGGCCGCCTCGGGACCGAAGCGAGCGGATGATCGTCAACAACTACCGGGCCATGAACATCGTCCGTGGCTGGAAGGACGAACCGCTCATCCCGGACCGCGTCCTGCAACTGCATCGGGTCGTGACCGACGGAACGCTCGACAACCCGGACGCCGCCGGCCGGCTCCAGCGCCCCGACGAAGCGCGCGTGCGGGTCTTCGATCGGGCGACCGGGGAACTCCGCCACACGCCCCCGCCGGCGGAGCAGATGCCGGCGCGCCTGGAGGCGATGTGCAAGTTTGCCAACGACCAACCGACGGAGGGATTCCTCCACCCGGTGATCAGGTCGATCCTGCTCCACTTCTGGCTGGCCTACGACCATCCCTTCGAGGACGGCAATGGCCGGACCGCTCGGGCGATCTTCTACTGGTCGATGCTCACGCACGGGTACTGGCTGACCGAGTTCCTGTCGATCTCGACGATCCTCAAACGCGCGCCGGGTCACTATGCTGGCGCCTTCCTCTACACGGAGACCGACGGGCTCGACACGACGTACTTTGTCCTCAATCAGCTGAAGGTCATCTGCCGGGCGATCGACGAGCTCCACGCCTACCTCGCGCACAAGGCTCGCCAGGTCCGGGAGACGGAGAAGCTGCTCCGCCAGGCCGACCTCAACCATCGCCAGATCGCGCTGCTGAGCCATGCTTTGCGCCACCCCGACGCCGAGTACACGTTCCGCTCACACCAGACGAGTCACGGGGTCGTCTATCAGTCCGCTCGAACGGACCTGCTCGAGCTCGAGCAGCGCGGGTTGCTGGAGCGCCGGACAGTCGGCCAGCGTTTTGTGTTCCGACCGGTCACCGACCTTGCCGAACGGCTTGCCGATGGGTAACGTCGTCGCTGCGCTCTGCCTCCGGATTTGGGCTCCGGAAGGTCGCCCGCCGCGCCCGGCCCCTACCAGTTGCCTACTAATAGCTCCTAGATTAGTAGCTCTTCATAATGAACGCCGGAGAGTCGATGTCCTGGGGCTTCCGGTTGCGTTTCCCGGCCGATGAGATCGGTCGGTGGGCGGACCGCGCGATTAGAACAGCCGTTCACTTAGCGGCATTTTGAGGGCCGTGGAATGACCGAGTCAAGGCCACAGAAATTATGCGCTGAAGCCAGGTTATCGCACTGTCGGCGCAAAGCGCCAGATTGGCCGAGAATCAGGCGATTCGTGCGGGGATCATGAGCCAGATTGGTGACGTCTACCAGCTCAAGGCCACACTCGACGATATCGAGCCGCCGATCTGGCGCCAGATCGAGGTCCCTGTGAGAGAGCACCAAAGGTGCAGAGAGATCGCCACGAAAAGTACAGAGGCGA
>ERZ1292633.128-Hain-H41-02um-R1-128-length-104732-cov-11_pt1 | contig 104732 bp, 117 predicted proteins | sample MGYA00564406_ERZ1292633 | MGnify/ENA primary metagenome ERZ1292633 (study PRJEB36523, sample SAMEA6512639) | groundwater metagenome | collected 2019-01-08 | study: AquaDiva: Metagenomics assemblies of 32 groundwater samples
ATGGGGTATCTGGTTTCTAAGGACATTCTTTCCCATATGTCCGTAACTTCTACATTTTATTGAAATTTGAGCTCAGATGTGCTAGTATGATCGGTCCTCGCTTAATTTTACCATTTTGCTTATTGGGAGAGATAATGAGGGTATGCCTTTAAGTAAGGCAACACGCCAATATTTAACAATATTAGTAGTTGGCTTTACCATAAGGCTATGCCTGCGGTCAACGCTGCCAGGCAGGTTTTAACAATTTAGGTTGTTAGAATTATAATGTTATGGTGCTGATAGCTATAGGTTAATACTTTTAGTTTTTTCAGCGCACTTTGACAATGAGATCGTATAGAGAATTTAGGTTAGGTTCTTTGAAGCTGACGTGAGGTGCGCAATAGGGGTTTTAAGTTTCAATCGTTTGCAAGTTCAAAACTCTAGTAAGTAATTAATAATGCTAGAAAAACGGCAAATTTTTCTTAAACCTCTTTTGCGCATCTTGCGCATATAAAAAGAACCCTTCCAACCTGGGGATAAACAGGTTAACCAACCTTTCTGTCTTTCGTGAGTGTTATTCGGCTTGCAGCAATGCACCCGATCTCTATTGGAAAGATAGATTGGAAAATCGGAATTGGAAAAAACAAAAAAAGTCCCTAAGGAGGACAAAATGTTTAAGTTTTTCTCTCAAAGGCAGATCACATCTGCAACAGCGCTGGCCTTGCTGGCGCTGATAATGGTTGGAGTCGGGGCTGCCCTCGCGTGGCACCCCGAAATCGATATTGATAACACCTGCCAAGGGTGGGAAGTCGAAGTGACCCCTGTTTGGGAGGGTCACCCTGGGACCATCTACGAGACGTCAAATCTTTCAGGCACATGGGGATCTGAGACCAGTATTTACTGGTACGTCAAGATCCTCTGGGATAATGGAGAGGATCGACAGTACGACGGATGGGTGTCTAAGCCTGGGGATTGTGAAACCCCCACGGTAACCAACACCCCGACTCCGACGGACAATCCGACGGAGCCGCCCACTGAAACACCCACCGACACGCCCACCGACGAGCCGACGGAGCCGCCCACAAAGACGGCAACCCCGACGGTCACCCCAACTGGGACTCCCAACCCTCCGGGGACAGAAGTTCCCCCTGAGACCCAGGTGCAGGAGGTTTATGACTGCGCTGAGGGGGCTCAGGAAAGGACCGACCCCATAACTGGGGAAAAGTCTTACTGGGATGGGCCCACCTTCTGCGGCTCAAAAGCTGCAGCAGCCACCCATGAGCCTTTCGCTGATGGCCTTGGTGGCGGAGGGGAAACGGAAGGTTGTCCGGACTGCCCGGAAACCCATCAGGACGAGACCGTGCAACCAAACAGTGTAATGGCTATTTGGCACTGTGAGGACAGCGTTTTCTGCGAGGGTACGGTAACCCTAGTGGGAAATCGTCAGTTTGTTCTCCAAGGTTTGAACGGGGAGGTTTCATACCCCGATCAAACACTTGGAATCGACGGCCAGATGTACTACACCCTCGAGGGTGCAGCGGCCGAGGGTCAGTGGTACGTTACTGATCCTAACGGGGCTCGCATCGCTCTGCAGAAGTACATTAGCTGCAGTGTGAGCGCAGGGCCGTGGCAAACCGACTCCCAAGGTCGGTTCCGCCTGATGTCTGGGAACACCCAGGCTGACGTTGTGAGCTTCCTTCGCGCCCAAGGGTATTTTTACAAGATGGTTGGGCAAGGAGCACGGGCTCAACTGACCTTTGACTCGGGTCAGGCAGAGGAATTTGCATTCCAATTGAGTCAAATCGGCCCGGGAGGCTCGTTATATCTCCCCGGCCACAGCCTCGCGACTGTTGACCCGCTCGCGGGAATCGATCCGGATGCCCCAGCGGTGGAACCCGGATCTCAAAACCAGGTCCCCTTCTAAAAAAATAAGGACCTGGTAAAAAACTTAGAAAAGGGCAAGGAGTAAAAGGATCTAGTAATCCTTGTTCGTGTTAGGTTCAGGCTTCAATGGCTCTAGTTTAGGGATAAACTACACCCCCATGAATGCATACCAACCCACGGCACTGATGAAATATCGCACTAGCTCCTGCCCTTTCCAAACTATCGCGCCTTAAAAAGCGAGCCACCAATCTACACACGAATGGCGTGTAGCGAATCCTAAATTCTCAAAAAGTCCTGTACTTAAGAGCTCATTGGTTCTTAAGACTTATCTTGAAAATAAAGAAAAGATAAGAAACTACGTTAACTTGTGTACATGAAAAAAGTGCACAAAAGTAGTTAACAGGATTGCGGTCTCTCCCCAATTTCACCAAGCTTGAAGCTTAGTTGAAGTTGGTTGAGAGTCGGGAGCCTGAAGTTTGATGACACGAATTTTTTATTAATTATTCGTCATCAGCTTCTAGCTCCCGGCACCACAAATTTCTGCACAATACATCAAACTAAATCCCCTGCACTCGCTCTTGCAAACCTCAAAGATTTACCTTATGCCAATATTGATCCAAGCATACAAAAATAAACTCAAAGCATAAAATAAATCTCTGTAAAAGTTATTCATAAAATAAGCCTCCGACCCGTATTTAATTTTAAGTTTCAAAGCCCTCTTTCTAAACAAAAATTCACATGAAGCATAAAAAATACTATAAAAGACCAGTCCTTGCAGTTGCAGCAAAAAACTAGTATTCCAATAAGGATTGTAGATGGCATCAGATATTATATAAATGAAAAAGATAGGTAAGGCCTTAAGCAGAACATATCTTGACATTGCTTTAGTTTTATAATTGTCCTTAAAAGCCCTAAATTCCCCTACCAAACCGTATAAAATAGGCACCATAAAAACAAAAAAGAAAGTCATACTTTTACTCTTTAATAAAATAAGTTCCGTCTAAATCTTGCTTTTTCATTTTAACTTTAAGTTTCCTATCAACAATAAATTCATCAACCGCTCTTCTACATCCGTCCCAAAAATAGTAATCGTCAATTAGTATCATGCCTCCCGCCTCAACCTGATCATACAAATTCTCAAGAGCTACTTTTGTTGACTCATACCAGTCCCCGTCAAGTCTCAAAATAGAAATCGGTCCAATTTTATTCTTCACTGCCGGAAGTGTGTCCTGAAACCAACCCTTCACAATATTAACTTTGTCGGCTTCAATTTGAAGTTTTTCAAATAGCAGTTTCTTAATATAGCTCTCTGGAGCTATCAGTTTGTTAATAGCTTCCATCTTTCCATCTATTTTCTTATCAGCAAAAATCCTGGCATCCGCACCGTCCTCATGGGTTGGTTGGGGCAAGCCTTCAAATGAGTCAAAAAAATATAAAGCATTTTTATAGCCATATTTTTTAGAAATATATGCTAAAATTCCCGCGCATCCTCCCCTCCATACTCCTGTTTCCACAAAAGCCCCCCTTCTCCCTTCCGTTGTCATCTTTTCACACGCATCCCACAAAAACTTAAGTCTTGCATAACTAACATGTGTGTACCCCTGTATTTTTTGTAATATTTTCCGCCTTTCCTTATTAGTATCGATTTTTCCAAACAAACCAAAAAAAAAGTTATACCCTTTCTCAAATTCCGGTGTAATATCATTTATCCCAAATTTTAAAAGCAAAGAAGATTTCAGTGACATGCCCCATTATACACTCAAAACTTGCTGAATTTCTCCATGTATAAAAATGTTGGGCTTGTTTTTATCAAATCCTCAGGCAGGCTAAGCCCAAGTTTAAAGGCCATGTGTTTAAGCTCTGCAAGCACGCTTCCCCGTGGTCTGTTTGATACACATTCAATCTCCACCACAACTTTAAAATCTTTAATATCATCAATGACAATATTCAATCCTTCCAATCTGTAAACCAGTCTGTCCTTCTCCAACACAGCAAACTTTTTAAGATTCATTAAGTTAAGCAGTGAAGAAAGACTTTGAAAATCCCCCCCTGTAACTTCTGTTTCAATACAGGTGTTGTGTTCATAAGGAGTTACAAGCCTTTTTACTTCCAAGCTGGTTTGCACTTTTCCCGTGTAGCTATTATCCTGCTCTCTGATTCTGACCCCAAAGCCCCTTCCGCTATCAAACCACTCGTTTTTTTCAGCCAAACTTTTTATCTCCTTTGGCACAAACCAATGGTCCACAACATGCCCCTGATAAATAACTTTTGCTCCTCTAATGAGAAGCCTCTGCTCAATTTTATTTCTGTCCTTAGTAAGAAACCTATATTCTATTTCATGCATAGGTTTCCTCTTGTTCTCTCTCACCACCATAAACTCCATCAAGTCAGACTCCCTCACTCTAAAACTCCTTCCCGCCTTTAGAGCAGGAATTTGTCCGCTTGCCAAATACTTTCTAACTGTCTGCCAATGCACTTTTAACAGTTGAGCGCACTCCGACAGAGTCAAAAACCTGTCATTTGTGTCCATATGTGCAAATTTATCACTATAAAAAACTATAAACAACACTCAACAAAATGCCAAAATACTTAGCGTTACTTATATTTTTGCATAGTGGTAAATTTACCTATACCTCGCACAAAAACTATATTGCCACTTTCTTACAAACTCTCTAAACTAAGAGCATGCCCAAAACACCAAGCAGTCGTCACGTCATCAAAAGTTTCCAAAGAAAAGCAGAAGCTAACAGAAACTTCCCGGAAATAATTGCAGATAACCTAACATCAAGTGCAGGAAGCATGAGTTTTCTATTTGCCAACGTACTTTTTTTCACACTTTGGGTAGTGTTTAATTCAGGTCTGATCCCTAACTTTAAAGTCTTTGACCCTTTTCCCTTTGGTCTTTTAACTATGGTTGTATCCCTCCAGGCCATAATTCTGTCAATTCTTGTACTGATCTCACAAAATAGAGAGTCCCGCGTGGCGGAATTAGTAGAAGAAGTAAATTTGCAGGTAAATATGATAGAAGAAGAAGAGGTCACAAAAATGCTTGAACTTCTTATTTTAATCCTTGAAAAACACGGTATAAATGTATCAGAAGACCCAATAATAAAAGATATGTTAAAGCCAACAGACCTAGAAAAAATAGAAAAAGCCCTTGAAAAGCAAATTATGTAAGCCAATGCTATACTTCCCAAGCCCCACGGTATCTTATGAAAAAACATTTTGTCTTTGACCTGGACGACACACTTACAAATTCATACGAGTTCAACCAGCAGATGTTTGTAGACACCTTTCTGCCCTATCTTCCTAAAATCACTCAAAAGCAGGAAACACTCCTAAGAGACCTTCACTTCAAAAGTCGTGGAAAGGCAATGATTCTTCAGTTTGAAGAAGCGGTAAAGGCTTTACAACTAAGTACTCCTCCCCACAACCTGTTAAAAGCAAATGAAAAGCTGCACATTGACAATGTCCACAAAATCTCAACTTTTGATGATGTGAAAGACTTGTTTGATCTTCTTAAAAGCAAGAACAAGAAAATTCACATTTGCACAAACAGACAGTATGGCTCCCTCACTAAAATCCTAAAAAACAACGGCGTTGAAAACTACATAGAAAACATTATTTCTTGTGCAGATGAAGGTCATGAAAAACCTGACCCATATTGCCTCCTGGAACTTGTAAAAAACCATGGCGGCAATAAGAATGAATTCCTCTATTTTGGGGACTCAAAAACCGATCATGATTTTGCCCATAATGCAGACATGGAAGCCATAATAATTGACCAGTACCTGAATAAGAAAAAATTCTTTAAAGTCATCTTAGAAGCCTTCTTCTAATAAAATAACTTAATGGTTTTCCTCCCAAAAGTAGCTTAAACTGTGTTTAATAATGACTCTTCTAAACGTACAGCAAAATCTGTTTGAAGCCTTTAAAGATGAAGGCTCTTGCGACTCTGACTTAGTACAGGAGGTTACCCAAATGGCCACAGCCCTTAAAGACTTTATAAACGGTCCTGATTTTCAAAAAAAACATGGAGAGACAGCCATGTACAATCCTCTTGATGCCCATCTTCGTATGATAAAAGGCTTAAGTTCAAGTTACGCTTTGAGAATTGCCGGGGAGCTTGAGGAAGAAGGTGAGAGTCAGCTGGAGGCCTATAAAAAAGCACAGGTGTTTTCACTCGCAGCAGGCCACACTGCTTTAGAATGCTTTGATCAGGGTTTTTCTGAAGGAGGCCCTTATGCTGTCTATCTTTCTTTTCAGGAAAGGAGTGGCATTACTGCCAAAGTTGTGGAGGCTAAAATAACAGCCTTGAAACTTAAAGCGGAAGCTATCAGCGCAATACTTTTTTTGAGCAGCTTTCCAAAAGAATCTCTAATCAATATAGTGCCTGATCTATATACTCACATATCAAAGCTCAACTCAGGGCTTGCCATGCTTGCCGTAGATAGTCCTGAAGTTGTTGATCAGGCATTTTCAGAAGCCAAAAGTATTTTAAATTCAAAAAAAGAAGTAATGGCAGAAAATGAAACATACGCTAAAGCAGTTGAAGCTGAAGAAACAAATTTAACACATTTAAAAACAGGACTTAATGCAGAAGTTTTTGCTTACCATTTATTAAGAGACATTTCAGAGGGACTCGAAAATAAAAATGTCGATTTGGCAAAATACCCCGCTCTTTCCAGAGCCCTAAGAACAAAACGAATCAAAATAGTTGAGAAAACAGATGAGGCTTTGGATATAGAAGCAAACGCTGACTTTCAATTAGTTTTTGAGACAAAAGACAAGGTCAACGGTCAAAGCACCGTTTTCCCGCTTGCCTTATTTGATATTCAGTCAATAAGCCAGTCAGAAACTCGAGTAAATACAACTATCATCTACAAAGCTAAAACTGGCGTAGAAATTGAAGGTGATGAACAAAATCAAAATAACGGTGGAACTGCCAGAAGAGTTTCAAACTATGTGAACAAAACAGGTCAACCCGTTGTAATCTTAAAAATTCCAACAAGTCTTGTAGGTCCGGGAGCAAAGTTTAAAGATTTAAAAGCACAAGCACTGGAGAATAATTTTAGTACTAGAGATATTGTGCTTTATGCTATGGAACGGTCTTTAAGTAAGACAGAGGCTTACTACGCTTAACTTATGAAAGGCTTGAAATGTTAAATCAATTAGGTATTTTGATCGCAGGACTGCTTTCACAAATGGACTTAAAAATCAAAAAAGGCAAATTGTCAGAAATTATGAAGGATTTTACTTTCAAAAAGGATACCAAAATTAACCAAGATTAACTATTTGGAGACTTTCTATATAAGCAGTTGCTAAGTTACACAAAATGAGTTGTTGTTTCTTAGGTTCATCCAAATCCGTTAAACATTCTTCTACAGATTGCGTTCCCTTATTCATTGATTCACTTAAGGTGCTTTTTTTCTTTTCAAAGTACAAAAGAGCATCACTTCGCTCCCGCTTAGTAACCTTTGGGTAACCTTCCTCCAAAATTATTTTTAGAATATTTCTGAGCTTAACTTGCTTTTCCAATATGTCTTTTTCCTCATCTGGGAGATTTCCTACCGGAGGTTTTGAAAAATCTAGAGAAATTGTTGTTAAGAGTTTTCTTTCATCTAAAATATTTAGTCCGTCCTCTTTTACTATTAACCACATGGCAGATCTAGCTCTGGTTTTTTCATCAATAGGTTGTTTATGGTAGTCCACTCCTTTAACAATTTCAGAAAGATTAAATCTTTCTAAAGAAGCTAAAATTCTTTCCTCTTTTTCTATTTCCATGAGAACTGTATCACCTCTTTCAATAGGTGGTTCTTCAGTAAAGTTTGGCATCCTTATCATGGTTTAACTTTAGGCTTAAACTTTTAAGATTGCAACTCACTCAACAAAATTCTAGGCCGTAATAGCAAAATCAGTGTTTGCACATCACGGCCTAGTTTCAACTACTCGGTGAGTAAACTCTCAATTTTTGTTAGTAACTCCGCAGGTCTATGAGGACTTGGAATTACTCCAAAACCCTTGTCCTCTCCATAGTCATCCGGAAAAGTTGCAATTACCAACATCTTGATGCCCATTGGTTTCAGCAGTTCCCTCAAAGCAATCACCTCAGCAGGTCTAAAGCCCGAATCTCGGACAATAACCAAAGAAAAATCTCTGGTGCCATTACCAAGGCTCTTGGCTGTTTCAAGGCTGTTATGTCTAAAAACAACATACCCTTCAGCTATTAAAAGCCATGCTAAGGAAGTTCTAAGTACAATATGTTGAACAATCAACAGTAATTTATTGTTCACTTCAAATTTCTCCTTTCTTATTTAGGATATACCACATTTAACTTAGTGTGTAACCTTCTCAGCAAATGCATCCATCCTAAGCCTGTGGAACAACACTAAGATTAGCTTATAATTTATGAAGAAACGAAATTTTTCTATTAGATGTAAAGAAGTTGAGGTACCACAGTCTTTGTTTGAAGGGAGCGTAGTTTTTATAAAACAAACGCTCCCTTTGCTCTCACGCCTCTGCCAAGCTAAGACTGAGAGCTTCGCGAGTAGTTTCAGCAAGTTTTCCGTCCCTCGTTTTACACCACATGTAGTCAGGATACACGGTGCTGTCACTAATTCTCCAACCTCTACGTTCAAGGTCAGTTATAAGGTCATATGAGGCTTGGTGAACATATACCCCATACTCATGACCTGTTTTTCTTATGCCCTCAGGCGGCTTTTTATCCTCCATCTCAATTTCCCCTTTCTATCTAGAGGTATATCATATTTAACTTCTTGTTGCACTTCCTGTGAGGCCAAAGAACAGCCAACAAAACTCCGCCCTTTACCTCAATGTCAGCATAGTATATATTAATATATACTATGTTAACACAAGAACAGGCGCAAAAGTTTGCTGTCGAGCAAAATACAATAGTAGACAACATTCTAAAAGAGCATTATCAGGTGTATCTACTAGACTTATTGTATAAATCACAAATAGAAAAGGCTCTGGTTTTCAAAGGAGGAACGGCTTTAAGATTGGCTTATAACTCCTTCAGATTTTCAGAGGATCTGGACTTTTCATTAATAGATAATGTCTCTTATCAGACCTTTAAGGAGCTAATTGAAACAGTTCCAAGCGTTTTACCCGAAGCTCAAGTCAAAGATCTGTACGACAAGCGCTTTACCTTGTATGCCCAGATAGTTTTTAACATAAACTTCAAGCCCATTCCCATAGGTATTAAAATAGAGATAAACAAAGATGCAAAGACTTTCGAATCCACCATAGCCCTTGTTAAAACCCCTTTTAATAATCAGGAAGTTACAACCCGCGTTTATACTATGGAATCAATTCTGAAAGACAAATTAAGAATAATTGAAAAAAAAGAAAGGCGTGACCCAAGAGACCTGTTTGATGCATGGTACATAAGCCAGAAATTAAATAAAGAATTTCCCATAAAACAAGAATACAAATACACTCAAAAAGAGCTGATGGATAACTTAAACCCTTTCATCCCAAAAAAGCAAAGCAAGGTTTTGGAGCTCTTTAAACTATGAGGAAAGAAGAACTGATTCAAAAAGTAGAAGCTCTGGGTAAAGATGTCTTTGACTTAAAAGACCTTAAAAAACTGTTCCCCACAGACTTATACATCAAAAACTCTCTGAAACGGTTTAAAGACGCAGAAGTAGTAATACCAATCTTAAGAGGTGTTTACGCATTAAAAAAAGACTCGTTAGATATAGAAAAGATAGCAACACAGATTTATTACCCAAGTTATATCAGCTTTGAAAGCGCTCTTTCAAAGTATGGAATCATAAATCAGGGATTATACGGCTTAACTTTGGCTACCACCAGACACTCAAAAAAGATCACATTGGCAGGAGTTTCCTGCGAGTTCTCAAAATTAAAAGAAAGTCTGTTTTTCGGCTTTAATCTGATTGGAAACACTTACATAGCAGAACCTGAAAAAGCCTTTCTGGATACCCTTTACTTAATCTCTCTTGGAAAAAAGACCACAAAAACTTCGGAGTGGTATCTGGATTCTTTGGATAAGGCTAAGCTCAAGGAATACCTAAAACCATACAACAAAACAGTAAAAATAATGGTCAATAAGCTTTTAGAACAGTAAATTAAGGAGGCCAATTTTTGATTAAACCTTGATCTGACCTCCTTAAATTATCTCACCAAAGAACATTGATTACTTGAATAACAATAACCAGCACTATTGCATATTCAAGCAGCCTCAAAGCAGCTTTAATAGTGTCATTTACCACGCTGCTATCCAATGTTCTGGCTCTTAGAGCATTTAGAGCATATGCAAGCATATCAACATCGTTCCAAACGCCCTGAAACAGCTTAAGTAGTTTATGAAGTACCATTTCTCCTCCTGTCATTGTTTTCTGGTTTCTTATTCCCAGTTCAGGTGTAATAGACTTTGGTGTAGGTTAAAATTTAACCTACTAGGGTGAAACTTAGCTTCTTAGTTTCTAAACACCCCACTACCCCATCATTCAGTAAATCAAATGCTTCTATACAAGAAACAACACTTGGTATTCCGTACTCTCTGCAAATAATTGCTGCGTGGCAAGTAACACCGCCTCGTAGCGAAATTACAGCGCTAGCCTTCAAAAAAGCCAGAGTATATTCAGATGTGATTTTATCCGTAACTACAACATCACCCTTTTCTACTCTTGAAATATCCTGTGAGCTTCTGACATGCACTACTCTCCCACTAGCCTTACCAATACAAGCTACAATTCCTTTAAGTTTAATTTCTTTGATATCATTTTTCTTCTTCATATTCTTCCTATTTAAATAAATTAAATATATCCCAAAAGATGATCCCCTCTTTATTTGCGTATTTATTTATTGAACCTGTTAATAATTTTCCATTTGGATCAATTCCCAAATAGGCGCATTTTCTATAAAATTGTGTGTAATAGTTATTAACTTTCTTAATATGAACTTTTGAGGGTGACCAGGTAACTTTAGATTCTTTATAAAAGCCAACACTGTCTGGTACCTTTACAGATTTGCTTACATGATTTATCCCCTGCCTAATCAGTTTTTTCCTTAGCAATTCTGTTGCCACTCCAGCACTTTTTGCTTCTCTTTCAAGCCAGCATTCAAAAGCCAGTTCCAGCTCGTCGTTTGTTGGTTCTTGGCCTTGAAATTCATTTCCCGTAAGCTCTTGGTACATCCCTTTATCTAAAAACTGCCTTTTCATTTTTAAACTTTCCAAACCATAAGCTAGGAACAGTCTTTCCAAATCCTCTATAAAGGGATCTTTAGCTATCTGATAGACTTTTTGATGGTTCCCTTTCTTGTCTAAAGTAACAACAGAGTGAAGAGCAGCTTTATGTGGAAACTTGTCCTTGCCAAGGTGATATTCAGAAAAACCTACCCCTGTCCACTCCTGTGTTATTTGGTTGTTTATCAATCCTGTTCTGAAGTTAGCTAAATTGTGAAACTCCTGCCCTTTAATGTCTGGGACTGCAAGAACAATTACCCATCTTTCCTCGTACTCCTTGATTTTTAAAATATCTTTATAGAGATTAATTCTTTCAGCGTCCCTAAAATTAAGATTGTCTATTCTATTATCAAAGGTATCGCTTCTTACAAAAAAACTGTTTGAACGCTTGGAGAATCTTTTAATTTCTTCCCTAACTTTTTTGTCTTTTGGATCAAATAAAATTAATGTTGGCCAGTTTGGCAAGTCAAAACAATGAAGCATTATCGTGGAAATTACCTTGTTATATCCCTTAAAATAAGCCTTTAATTTTTCGAAAGACTCAATATCGATTGGATTAGAATCTAATAGTAAAAACTTATTTTTATGCACCTGTTCATAAATATTAATCATTGTTAAATTCCTAAAAAAACTTGAAGCGAGTTAGAAGGCTATAACTCGCTCCATGGTACTAGAGTTCATCAGGAGGCCACCCTTTGTGAGCTATATTAAAAGCTTTTAATAGCCTAGCTCTGTCCCCCGTAGCTCTTTTAAAGCCTTCAGGCGGTACATATCCTTCCGTTGGCTCCTGAACTTCAATTAACCACCTGTCTATTTTTCCGCCGGTCCATTCCAGATAGTGGTCAACGTCCCACCTAAACCCATCTGGACCAGTGCATGAAAACCGCTCCTTTAGCACACTGCCAGTCCTAAAGGTATACAAGCTATAGAACTGTGCCTCGCTAATGACGAAGGTGGTTTCGGAAGCTTCCAGAGAATCCTGGCCGGTTCTTGCTTTGATAGTGAAAAAGTAACTATCATCCTCTTGCCTTATTCTGTAAGCTCCTTTTGGGTCGGACTGAAGAGTAACATCTTCTCCAAGCTCTACCCCTAGATAAACACCCCTTACTATCTCGGCAGGTGGTAGATAGTGTTGGTTTTGAACTGCCCTGCCAAGTATTTGGCAGCCCATACCCCAAACGGTCAAAGCGTGGTCGGTAGGCTCCATCTTGAGCTCCCGCTCCGTTGACTTTTCCATGGTCATCTCCTTTTGATGATATATAGAAAGATAACCCCATAGTTAATAGCTGACAAGTGAGGGTATCCTCGGTAACTTTATGTCTTGATATTTATCAAATGGTAGGAAGATCCTCGATTTCCTCAAAAAAAAGAAAAGATTCGGAAATGTTTCCTTTGTCCTTAAGGTCTTTAAAAAGTCTAATTAAAAGCTCGCTTTTTCCAATTGATTTATTCTCATAGTCAATTGCCTGATCAAGAGAAGCCCAAAAGTTTTTTCCATGCTCATTATCTTCTTCTAGTAAACCAATCGGATCATTCACAGATTCACATAAAAACCAGAAGCTATCGCTGAAAAATCTCTTATCTTTGTATCTAGTCTGCCTTAAAAGACCCAATGGTTTAAATTCGCATTTCAGAGATGTTTCTTCGAACAGCTTTCTTTTTGCAGCTTCTGTAATTTTTTCTTCCTTTAAAACTTTTCCGCTTGGAATTCCTGTATCGCCCCAAAAGGGGTGTCTTTTTCTTGTTTGAAGAATAACCTTTGTTTCTCCGTCAAAGTCCTTTGTAACAAGAAGCAAAACACTAATTCTAAAAAGATCAGCCACTCCACCTTTTCTGGAGAGTGGTGATTTCTCCTCTATGTATTTTTTTCCATCATCCGTAAGGTGATAAAGATCATTAAACTTTGATACTAAACCTTTATTAACAAGAAATTGCAGATGATAATTGTAAAGGTCGTTCTCTGTCTGGGCTGGTCTGGCCTGTGAATACTTTAGGCCTTCAGATCCTAACAGTTTTGTAAGAATTTCATTCTGTACATTTCTTTTTCTCATTGTTTACTTATTTTAACAATTTTTATAACTACCATTTCCTTATTTGGCAGTTCTAATTCGCTTATGGCGCCTTGTGGTTTCCCAATTATTGCCTGCGCAATTGGAGACTTGTAGGAAATGATGTTTAGTCTGATGTCTGAATCTGCTTCACCAAGTATTATATATTTAGTAATTTCTTCATTAATATCCAATTCAACACGCGAGCCAAATTGTACTAGATCACCTGGCTCATTTGTGGTGTCAACAACCTTGGCTCTTTCTAATCTCGTATTTATAGTGTTCAATTTGCTCCTAAGTCTATGAATTTCCTCTTCCAAAAATTCAAAAAAGTTATTCTCATGCCAGCCACCACCTCCCCCTGATGTCTCACCCATTCGGGCTTGAGCTTGTTCTAAGTCGGTAATTACTTTCTTTTTTTCAACCCATAACCTCTCAAGACCTTCCTTAGTCATCAATTCGAAATCCTGACTCATCAGCCAATTTTAGCATAATGCTTAATTTAACGGCTCGCTATAGAATTGCTTATGTGAAAAATAAAATCTTACTTATACACCAGGAAACCTTCAACCTTGCCCCCTCCTCCCCTTTCGATTTTGATTCCACCTTTCACAAACCCGACCATTTTCCAAGTCCCGACAACCTCTGGCAACCCGGAACAAGGTGGCAAACCTACTTTTGGCAAGATCAGCAAATCGGCCTTAAGTTTGAAAACACCGGTTCCGGACAAAAGCCCAAAATCACAACCACAGTGTTTTCCCAATTAGACCTCCCAAGTCAGTTTCTTGACTCCCTCAAAGACGAAATTACTTATCGATATAACTTATCTATGGACCTTACAGATTTCTACTCCCTTTTCAAGGCCGATCCAATCCTAAAAACAAGCCTTGAAAAGTTCGAGGGTATGCGATCGGGACACGCAGGTTCCCTCTACGAATACATAATAATAGGCATCGTCCTTCAAAACACTACAGTCAAAAGATCGGTTCAAATGCTTGAAAATCTTTTTCAAAACTACGGAGCATTGCTTAACTTTGATGGCAAAGACCTCTGGGCCTTCTGGGCGCCGGGACAGCCTTCAAGAAATCAGCGAAGAGGATTTAAGAAAGCTCAAACTTGGCTACAGAGCAAAATCAATAAAAAGAATAGACGAAGCCTTTAGAACCAACCAAATCAACGAACTCGTCATGCGCGCCAAACCGCCCGACGAACAAAAAACTGAACTTCTCAAGCTATATGGAGTCGGTCCGGCAACCGTGTGGTACCTGCTGTTCGATGTTTTCCACTACTACGACGCCTTTTCTCATATATCCCCCTGGGAGCAAAAAATCTACTCCAAGCTTTTCTTCAACCAAGATCCCAAAAACTCGGTAGAAATCGCAAAACTTCTTGCCTATTTTGAAAAGTTTAAACCATACAGACAGCTTGCCGTACACTACATCTGGGAAGAGCTCTGGTGGAAGCGTAAAAATGAGTCAATCCCCTGGCTTGAAAAACTCATTCGGCTCTAAAGTCCTGAATACAGCACAGTGCTTTTTAGACAGGACAGATGTTTTGGTATAGAATCCACCTTTGGTATGAGTAAGACTGTAAAAAAACATTTTGTTTTTGACTTGGACGACACTTTAGTAGATGGCCGATTGTTTTGTGGAGAAACTATGGCCAGATGTATAAGCAAGTTTGAGCCTAAACTTGATAGGCAGGCTATTATTGATCACCATGAAAAGATTAGAGGAAGAACAATTGTTGAGTTGTACGAGTCCGCTATTGCCAAGTTTAATGTCAGAGCGCCCATCAAGGACTTACTTGAGCTGGATTCCAAAATAATGACATCGGAATTTGATAAGATAAGAATTTTTGAGGGTGTGGTTGATATTTTGGATCTTCTTAAAGCTAGAGGCAAAACTTTGCATATTTGTACTAACAGAAAGGCCGAATCACTGCTCCCAATTTTGAAAAGCAATAATATACATTCTTATTTTGATTCTGTAATTTCCTGTATAGATAAGGGGACAAAAAAACCAAATCCCCAGTGTCTTCTTGAGCTTATTGAAAAATCAGGGGATAGTATTGACTCTTTTATCTATTTTGGTGATTCTGAAATTGATTATCAGTTCGCCGTAAATGCTGGTATGGAATATATAATTTTTGATCAGTATTTGAATGGAAAGAATTTGTTTAAGAAGCTTATTGATTTGTTTTTGGAATAGTGTTTAAGCTATTTGATCCGCTCCAGTTTGCCGTAAGGCATAAGAAAAACCTAATGGGGTACTGAGTTTTTGGTATTTAGCCTTTGCAAACATTTCCTTGTACTTTTTTTTGCAATGTGAGCCTTGAGCAGCTTTTTGAGGGAGGGAGTTAAAAAGTATAAAATTCAGAAAATGTTGGGATTCGCGGTAGAATTCACCTTCTTGTTATAATCAACCTATTGATGAATAGGAAGCTTATAAAAAGGTTGATAATATATTATTTGACGCTTCTGGCTCGTGTACAGCTTGCCAAAATAAACCCAAAAGTTATTGGTTTAACGGGATCAGTAGGCAAAACAACATTGCGAGATCTTATTTCAACAGTTCTGTCTCAAAAATACATTGTGAGGTGCGCTCAACAAAGCATGAATAGCGATATAGGGGTTCCTATGGCGGTATTCAACATAAAACCATCCAAGGATTATATTCAATATTTATTCTCTTTATTAATCATTCCGATTATCAAACTAATAACAGATTGGAAAAAATACGATTTTTTTATAATAGAAAAAGGTATTGAGGAGCCGGGTGATATGGACTATCTCGGATTGCTGACCAAATTAGATGTTGCTATTCTCTTAAATGTGTATCCTGTGCATACAGCTAACTTTCCAACGAATGATCCGCTTTATAGCCTTTATCAAGAAAAGTTTAAAATATTTAGTCATCTTAAAGAAAATGGTATTGGTATAATCAATGGAGATAATATTTACATTGGAAAATACTTAGAGAGTTCCTCAATTACAAAAAGTATCAGCAGACTCTCTTCCACGTTGACCGAGTGTGAAATTCCTTTTAAATGCACAATGAGTGAAAAGGGCAATATGGAAGTACAAATCGGCACCTGTAATTATACTTGTGACCTAAAGGTACCTATAGAATATGCTTGTTCGATTGCGCTTTCTGTTTATATTGGGACTCTTTACAATATTTCGTGTGTTGAAATTCAACAAGGTCTGAATATATACAAGTCGGAACCAGGTAGATTTGGTTTTTTTCAAGGCTTACGAGGATCTATGCTACTTGATAGTACATACAATTCGTCTCCCCATGCTTTGGAATCCACTCTTAAATATGTAAGAACACAGAGTGATTTTAAGCGCAAAATACTGTGTCTGGGAGATATGCGGGAACTTGGTATACTTTCAGAAAAGGAGCATATGCAGCTTGCCCCGCTTATAAGCAGTACTGGTGATCTTGTTTTCCTTGTAGGAGAGCAAATGTGCAAGTTTGTGCATCCTAGGTTAGATATTCCTGTTGAGAACAAGAAGTGTTTCAGAAATTCATTATTATTAGGCGATTACTTAAAAACAGTTGTTCAAAGTGGGGATTTGATAGTTTTTAAGGGCTCTCAAAATACGGTTTTCTTAGAAGAAGCGCTTAAGATGATATTGGCAGACCCTAAAGACATTTCAAATCTTTGTAGACAAGATAAGTTTTGGATCAATAAAAAAAAGCGTTTTTTTGAAGTGGCAAATTTAACATGAGCTTTATTCATCTTCTACAATCTAAGGTATGGAATGTTTTCAAAAAAGAGTATGGAGCCAATGTTGTGGAGTTGAATAGTGTTTATATAAATGTAAAGACCATTCCTTTTTTTAGAATAAAAATAGGCTATGCACCAAAGGTTAACTTTTTGTTACAGCAGGTTGATTTTCATAGCTTGAGTGTCTTTTGCAAAACTTACGGTATTAGTTTTATTCGTTTTGATTCCCCTAATAACTTCTCTGGTACGGAAGATGCAAAGAAGGTATTAGAACTGTTGAATAAGTACTGTGTAAAATCTCCCAGATCCTCAATATCTATGAAAACAATATTTATAAACCTTCATATGCCAATTGCTGATTTGCTATCTCAAATGCATCATAAAAGGCAATATAATATTCGGCTAGCTGAAAAAAAGGGTGTGACTATTAACTTTGATTCTAGTGAGCAGGCCTTAATTAGGTTTATCAAGTTATACAAAGTTACACAAAACCGCCAGAAGTTCTTTGGATATAGTGATTTGTATCTTCGCTTACTATGGAAACATTTTGAAAAATCATTGTTTTTTGCTGAGGCTTATTTCCAAAATAATATATGCTCATCGTGGCTCATACTCAACTCCGAAGATGTTTACTATTATTTATATGGGGCTTCAGACGAAATGTTTAATTCTGTATTTCCAAATGATTTACTGGGCTTTAGAGTAATTGTCCATACAAAAGAACTTGGTGGTTCTTTCTTGGATTTATGGGGAGCTAATGACAACAAAGGTTATACAGAGTTTAAGAAGAAGTTTGGTGGGGTTGTTGTGGAGTACATACCTTCGTACGATTTCTTGTTAAATAAGGCTGCTTATTATTTTTTCAATTCGGCTTACAACTTTTTTTGGTTGTTGCCATATCCTATTAAGAAGGTAATCAATTATCTATACAAAAGACTTAACTAGTGAGAGGAACGTTATACTTAGGACTATCTGTACTAACCAAAAACGTATCACAATTTTAGATTCATCCCAACCCAATGCTTCCATGTGATGATGAAAGGGAGCAATAAGAAATACCTTTTTCCCCTTCCGTAAAATTTTCGATGTCCATTGTATGAGGGAAGACAACCCTTCGGTAATAATAATCATATACAATATTGTGGACAATATACTTGTGTCTGTGAGCAAAGTTATAGTTCCAAGAACGGCACCAAGAGGTAATGCCCCCGTATCACCATAGTAATATCTTGCAGGTTTAACATTGAAATACAAATATGCAAGAACCGCGCCTGCACTAACAAATAAATAATGGTTAATAACTATACTCCTTGAAATCATAATTAGAGGGAAACAAAGTATTAGATATATACCTGCAGACAAGCCGTCTAGTCCATCCGTTATATTAAAACAATTTGACAAAAAGGTAATGAATAATGCGGCATATATTATATATAATGGTCCGAGAACAATATTTCCAAGAAACGGGATAGCTATTGAGTTTAATCCTGAATAGAATAAATAGGAGCCAATTAGCACTCCACTAATAACCTGAATAAGGAGTTTATACTGCTTCCTTAAACCAAAAAATCCCTTTCTCTCGAGTTTCAAGATCTTTTGTGAATCGTCGTAAAGTCCAATTAACCAAAATAAAATTAGCGTCAACAAAATGGCATAAAACTGCGGATTGAATGAACTATTAGAAATTTTTGTGACAGCTATGAAGCCAATGATTATAACCGGTAAAATTAGCAAACCCCCACCTGTTGGTGTGCCAGTCTTATGAGCATGTAATTTATTGAATAACTCTTTTTTTCCAAAGATATCTTCATTTCGGATATTTTGAGTTTGAAATTTTAGATGGTATAAAAAACCGATAAAAGGAATTGATAAAGAGATCGTTATTAAAAAAGATATAAATAGTAAAAAATAGCCATTCATTGTTTTTTCTCAATTTGTTTCCATGCTTTTACTACAGCATCACGGTCGTTCCAAGTCTCCTCCGTTTTACCAAAGCACATGGAAGTTTCATGACCTTTGCCTGTTATCAATACTAAATCGTTAGTTTTTGCAATTTCCAAAGCTCTAAGTATAGCGGTATACCTATCTATAATAACCTCACCTTTGATTTTGTAATCTACCTTAGATCCACTTAGTATATCATTGCAAATTGAATTTACACTCTCAGTCCTAGGATCCTCAGCAGTTAAAATAAATTGATCGGAAAGTTCACTTGCGACTTTGCCCATCTCTGGTCGTTTTGACTTGTCTCTAAGTCCCGCTGCACCAAAGACCAATATAATTTTATTTGGCTTAAAACTTCTTTTAGTGTTTATTATAAGATTTTGTAATGCGTTTGGTGTGTGTGCAAAGTCCACTATTACTCTAAAATCTGCCCCTTCTAACTTGATTTGCTGCAGTCTGCCTTTCAAGAAGCCTGTATTTTTAATGCCTGCAAGAATACTTTGTTCTCTTATCCCTATAGATTTTGTAACTGAAATTGCTGCCAAGATGTTGTAAACGTTGTATTGTCCTAATAGAGGTGTTTCTATATCTAGTATTGAGCTGTTTTTAGATTGTAGCTTGAAGGTACTACCGTTAGAGTTGTAATGAATATCTTTTGCCACAAAATCAGCCTTATTGTTGATCAAAGAGTATGTGGTAATGTTTACAAGGTTTTTGGCTATTTCCGTATAACTTGAGTCATCTCTGTTTAATACAGCCATCTCTGAATTAATAAAAAGCTTTCTCTTTGCATTGGTGTACGCTTTTAGGCTATAAAAATAATCCAAATGCTCGTGTGTGATATTTGTTAAGACTGAGGCTACGAAATGTAGCCCAGAAACTCGATGTTGGAACAGTCCGTGTGCAGTTATCTCTAAAACAGCAAACTCTATCCCATTTTTTTCCATAGCTGATAAGTATTTTTTAATATCATTATATGTGGGAGTTGTAGTATGGACACCAGTATCTAGTTCTTCTTTACCGGTAATTGCTGAAATAGTACTTACTAAACCAACACTTTTCCCATCTGCTTTAATAATCTGGTAAATCAAATTTGCTGTTGTTGTTTTTCCATCTGTTCCGGTTATCCCGACTAGCTTAATGGGTGATTTTATTGGTCCGTATTTTATGATGGTCAAGAACAATTTGGCCCAATGCCAAAAGTTTTTTATAACAAGGACAACACGTCCAAACATGCAGTAATTGTATCACTTGCAGCACAGTTGACCCCTACACCTAGTCCATAAGGACTGTTTGTACCATGTTAAAAACTACTCTTAATAAATGTTATAATAACAGCATGCAAAACCTTAAGGACATAGTCCTTAGCAACCCTTCCCTTATCTGGTACTCCAATAACACTTCCAACCTAAGCGACGAAAGCATTCTTGAACATGTTCTAAACTATGGAACCTGGCAGCAGGTTCAACAGATTCTTTCAACCTTAGGCTCACAAAAAACCTTCGATCTTTACACCAAAATTTCCAATAAACCAAGAACAAACTTAAAACCTAGAGTAAAGCATTATTTTGATTTATACTTCTCGCATGTATCCAGAAGTTCTCACTCCTAGTCAATTCCAATTACTTTCACTGATAAGAAATCTCTCACAAGAATTCGGTTTGGTTGGAGGAACAGCCATAGCACTTCAGATTGGCCATCGAGAGTCAATCGATTTTGACCTCTTCAAAAAAGGTCGTCTTGATATACTGAAAATCAGAAAAGCCGTCACTTCTTCATTTCCAATCACTTCAGTAAAAGTGGAAAACCCGGATGAGTACACTTTAATTGCTAATAATGTACAACTCACCTTTTTTAACTTTCCTTTTGAAATTAAATTTGATGTGATATTTGAAGGCATTTCCATGCCCAGTTTACTGACCTTGGCCTCAATGAAAGCCTTTGCTTTAGGCAAACGTGCTAAATGGAAGGACTATATAGACTTATACTTCATTTTAAAAGAGTATCGGTTAAAAGAAGTTGTTTCCAAAGCCGAAGTCATTTTTAAAGGTGAATTTAGTGAAAAGCTATTTAGGGAACAACTTAGTTTCCATGAAGACATAGATTACACCGAAAAAATTTCATTTAAACCCGGTTTTGAGGTTGAAGATTCCGAGGTTAAAAGAAATCTACAAGAAATAAGTTTAGTTTAACTTCGGACTTTAGCTACCTCAGGTCAATATAATAATACTCCTGGTCTGCTACCAGTGAATCAAAATCAACATAAGGATTCTCCGGTCCAAACCATCCGTCTTTTGTACGTTTGTTTGCTGAGAAGCCAAGGTGAATACCCGATGGTTTATAACCTGAAGGCCATCTATAATATTTTTTTATATTGGTAGTGTTCTTAGCTATGTTTGCATTAAGTTCCAGTGAGATTGGACTAATTGGTTTTCCTTTTAAGTCAAGCTGTATTGCCATGGAAGGAGCTACATCGGGAAAGTTGCCAGACCCACTGCTATAATTTATAATATGATAGTTTTTTACTATGTCTTTCATATAAAGCCAAACCATTGTTCTATTAAAGAACGAAGGAGCAATAAGAAAAAGCAAAGCAGCCAAGCTAACAAAAGCCGCTTTCTTGGTTGATATATTTTTGAAAGCCAATTTGATGGTTGCCATCATGAATGGCAACACAAAAACAGCGTAAAGATTAGGTATAACGAGCTCTTTTATAGTAAGCATGGCAAAATTATCCGAGGATAGTCTGTATTCATGTATGGCAATCAGAAGTCTGCTTATTTTGTATAAGCCTAAAAAAAGCAAGGCACTTACAACAGCTTTAAGATACTTAATAAACTCATCGCTAAGTGGCTTGTTCACAGTGAAAGTATAGCAGCTTTTGCTCTGGTCTTTCTGTCTATTTATCCACCGTTTAGGCCATCACCCCACACCATATACTATTGCTTCTAGTTTAAGGTCTCAAAGAAGATATAGTAGATGTAAAACTAAAACCCAATCTCCCGGAATTCGATTTATAAATTTGACATATCCCCTAAAAGGATTGGGTATCGTAGTCTTCTGCCGCTATTACTTGACAAAACTCCCCAAGTAATAATATCATACCAGTATGAGAATAGGAAAGCTAATAAAAACCAATAGTAAAGGGCAATTTGTAATTCCTCAAGAATATAGAGAAATGCTGGGTATTACTCCAAATGTATCTATAAACATCGTGCCAAAGTACAATGGCCTGTTTCTAGAACCTGTTTCTGATTTTATCCCTATAATTAAAAGCGATGATATGTACGAAAATATTTTGAAGTCAACTAAAGGCTCTTGGGGAAAACTGCCTTTGAGTGATAAAGATAAAGAAGAGTTTGATCCGAAAATTTCTAAAGAAAGAAAAAAAGTGTGGTAATTATAGACACAAATATTATTATCGACCACTTAAGGCAATCAGAAAATAAAGCCAGTTATTTAATGAAACTTCTAAAAAAAGAAGGTAAAAGTGCCATTTACATTTCTGCTATCTCTATTCAAGAGCTGTTTGAAGGCAAAAGCACTGCGGACAGTGGTAAACTTCAATACTTGTTAAGTGTTTTAGCACCTATTTCAATTTTGGAATATGACACAAAAATAGCAGAGCTAGGAGGAAAAATCGCTAGAGATTTGGATAGACCTTTAGGTTTTGCCAACGCCGCTATAGCAGCTAGCTCAATTTATTATAATTGTTCTCTTTTTACTCTGAACAGTAAGCATTTTGAAGGCATTCCCGAGCTTGAGTTATACTCATTGTAGTTTTTGCTTACACCATGTCCCACACGGTCACTTATTTCATCCCAACATAGCACTTAATTTCAGTTTTACCTGAAAGGGCAGCTGCAATACACCTGTGCGACCCATCATCCACATCAAAAGGTAATTGTTTTGTATCACTTGCTTTTCTAATCTCGCCACCGGAGACAAGGATTGGTGGAAAATACTCAAGAATTATATCGATTAAAGGTATCATTGATCTGATTTTTTTAATGGATCTTAACTCTACCTCTTTATGCTTTTCCACTTCTAAGGCTGTATCTACTACCGAGCCTTTACACCACTCTCTTTGCAAATCACCTGTTGCGTGATTTTGACTTAGCCACACGCCCATATCGGTTAATTTTATTTCTTGTAAGCTCCAGCTGCAGTTAGTATATCTTGTTAATCTAAGTGGATCCTTAACCATTTTAAGGATTTCCTCGTTCTCATAATATAAGAAGAAATCTGTTGTTTTTTGAAATATAATCTTTGCGTTAGTTAAATTAGCTTGATTTTCAACTTCTTTTGCAAGATCGGCCGCTAAAAAGCTTTTGATTACTTTATTAAGATCAACTCTTTCAGTCATATTAAAACGGATCTTTGATGAGGATCCGCCCAGCTTTGGTGTCTCCTATTCCTACGTACAGCCAAGAAGTGCCATTGCCTAGACTCACCAAGCCTCCGCTAAAACATACGTCTCCTAAATCACTTTTCTTTACATTAACTGGTGGGAATTGTTTGGCGGTGGTAATAATTTGGAGATTGTTAAAAGAGCGGGTTTGTGGATTGAAAGTAAAAGCCAGCGGGTAGTAATTCTTTTTACCATCTTTGCCAAAACCTGCAATGTGTCCCAAGACCCCAATCCTTCCATTAGTTAGATTAAAAAGCTCGTTTGCGCCACCCCATTCCTCCTCAACAAACATACCATTGAGCAAAGTTTTCTCATCTTTTTTCAGGTCATAATCCGCAAGCGCTCTTTCTAATAGATCAAGAGATTTTAGTTCAAAGTATCCTATTCTTCCATTTCCACCAAATTCACCTTGAGGTCTTGTCATGACACTAATACGGCCATCCCCTGTTTGAATTATTCTGATATCTTTCATTTTTTCCGGGCCTACTGCAAAGGGACTGCATGCTTCCCCATCTGAAGTTGTTAGCTCGTTCAATGAGTTTCTATAACAATAAAATACTGTTCGATATCCTAAATAAGGACTTCCTATTACATCGTACACATGAACTCCTCCAAGAATATGATACCCATCAACCGTCCCACAATAGAAAGGATCTTGTAAATTCTTAAAAACAGGAGTGCCATCAACAACTTTCCAATCACCTTTTTCCGTTTCTTTAAAAAGTCGAATGGTCGAGTCTTTTTCAGTTGCTTTTTTCTCTACTCGCGTCCAGAGATGCATTTGCCCATCAATAATGACAGGTGCTGGGTTGTAAACAGTAAGGCTACCATTTTCTATGTTGAATTTTAACAGTTCCCCTTTTGGTAAATCTTTATGCTTGTTTTTATTGTTAAATTCAATAAGAAGTTTACTATAACTTTTAGGTGGGGCTATGTTATTAATTGCTTGTTCCGATTCTGACATATTGCAGATATTAAAACTGTCGGCTCGACAGACATTCTCTCTTTTGGTCGACTATCGTAAATGCTGTTTTGAAGTTTCTACAATGTAATAATAACATTTCCATTAAGAAAAGCTTGTTGTCTGTTATGTTCTAGAGTTATTTTTTTGTCGCCCCGTGATAAAATTAAACTATAATGACCTTGACCTTTGAGATAAGAGAACAACTATTAGTTGCGTGTGCTTTATTCAGAAAAAATAGGGAGGATATAGTTGATAATATTTGTTCAATAATCTCAGAAAAGCGCATGTATATCGCTATCTAAAGCCTTTTTTACTGTTGTTGTTCTGGGGAGATTTGGATATGAACTGATAAGTGTTTTAATACCCTCTTTAGTAAGAACCGTTATTTCTGTATTGTTTAATTCTCCTGTAACACTCGGCCTCTTTATCAAGTAAGATGTTGCCCCAGGCACTCTTGATCTGCTTAATCTTGTGCTTCCAGCATTCATTAGACCTTCAAGTATATCCATGTCTTCTGGCTTAGCGATAAGCAGAACATCTAAATCAGATGGGTCCGCAAGTGGGACAATAATACTTACCCAAACGATTTGCTTATTCTTTAACGATTCTTTACATTCTTTGTACCACCCTGGTTTTTCTAGAACTAGAGGCACCATTTAAAAATATTATCTTTCGCTTCATCTTCAAAATGTCTGAATTGGTCGGGGTGATAGGACTCGAACCTACGACTTCTACGTCCCAAACGTAGCGCTCTAGCCAACTGAGCTACACCCCGCAGCTACAATATTTTAACATGCCGGCACGCCTAAAACGCCCTAAAGGTCATTTAATGCTTCCTCGACCTCATGAAAATCTGTTAGCAGTTGAGTTGATACATATGTATACCTAAAATTTTTCTTCAAATCAAACTCGTGTAAAAACATCTCGTACACGCAAATCCTTTCCAGTTTGCATCTATCGGGTTCCTCCTCATAAACTTTTTCCTGAATCTCAGGTAGATAAAAAACATCAGAGTCTATAAAAAAAGGCCTGTCAAAATAACATTTTGTCTTTTTACACTCATAAATAGGACCACTAATGAGTTTGCCATCTCTTGCCCCATAAAAATACACAAAAGACTCCTCTGGCAAATTGGCTTCTGAAAAGTATTTCCTAAAAGTCACAAATGCTTCCTTATTAGGTGATACCACGCTAAACTTATCTTTCCTGATCTTTTCAGTTTCAGCCATGAGTTCATTTGCATCAAGAGTTTTAAAACTGTATCTGGGATTAGTAGAAGAAATTATTTCCCCTTTATCCACTCTTTTAAATGTATCAGCCTCAACTTGTGGAAATCTTTCTTTCCATTTGTTTATCCACTTTATAAATTTGCCGTTTTTTTCAACATCGAGAGAAAGTTTCTCATAATTTTGTTGCATAGATTCAGAAAAATTGATCCCAGCCCCCACTAACACCAACACCAATAAAAAACCTAAAGTCAAATAAACTCTTTTAGAGAAATCAAACATATCTGCCATCTATTATAACTTAATTCTTTATGTTTTTTTCTTGGTAAGTAAATTTTTACACTACGAAAAAGTATAAGTAACGCTAACTAAACTGGTATTTTATTGATTATTACTTATATTTTTTATTAGTGTTAAATTTGGACAGGCAGAAAAATTCTTAGTTATAAAAATGGTGCCGGGAGAGGGAGTCGAACCCTCACACCCTTGCGGGCAACAGATTTTAAGTCTGTCGTGTCTGCCATTCCACCACCCCGGCCTACGAAAAGCCTCATTCTATGGTGCGCCCGGCGGGAGTCGAACCTGCAACCTTTTCCTTAGAAGGGAACTGCTCTATCCATTGAGCTACGGGCGCATATCAATCGGTCAAATCAAGCAATTAGTATTGTAAAAGAAAGCGTAAAGTATATCCAGTGTCAGTTAAAATCCGCAGTTTCAATCTCTTGGAGTTCAGTTTGAGGCATTCTGATTTTTTTGGGAAGCACAAGCAATATAACAACTGAAGCCGCAAGCAAAAGCGCACCCATCACTGAAAAAGTAAGTCTGTTTCCAACAATAGTCGCGGTTGATGTTGCAATAACAGGTCCAACAATATAAGAAAAGCTTGACGAGGAGCTTTGTAACCCAACAATATCATTTCCAAATTCTTTAAGCCTGGCAATATAATCTTCAAAAGTAGCCATAATTTGTGGCCACGCCATTGAAATAAACATGCTAGCCAAAAAAACGGTTATCACAAAGTAAAGAGTGCTTACAATAACTCCTGACACCAAGAACAAAAACCCCGCTACAACGCCTGAAAGTATTGCTGCTTTCTTTTTTCCAAACGGTTTGGAAATCCTCCCTGCCAGAAAGCCCATAAGCAAAGAAGGCGCGGTATAAGCGCTTAACAGCACACCTCCAAACCCACCGGCTACTTTAAGCTCTTCAGACAAAAGCGCTCCAACCGACCAGAAGGTTGAATCCACAATGTTTAACATAAACACAAATAAATACAAAGGCCACACTTTTTTAAGAAGCAGGCTCCAAATTTTAAGTTCGGTAAAAAAAGAGAAACTGTCAATTTTTTTTGGAGCCTCAACGCCAATCTTAAAAGCCTTCTGGTATTTCAAAAAAACAAGTGCAAAAAAAAGTGCAATGCTTGTAAAAAACACACTCACATAAAAAGGAGCTTTAATCTCCAAGGTTATAAGATTGGCAGCAATCAACGGGCCGGTCATGTAGGCACAAGCCTTAAACGTTTCTAAGATTCCCCAGCTTGAGGCATGTTCGCTCTTGTCCATGAAAGAGTGTACAAAATGAAAGTTAGAAAAAATAATAAGTTCAAAGTAAATTCCCCAAATGAGCATGGACAAAAGCATCATTGATGCTATTGGTGGTAAAAGCAAAAACGAAGCCGGAAAAAGAATTGTTCCCACAATTCCCCACAACAAAAAGAAATGAAATTTTTTGCCGTGGAAGTATTTTGAAAACACAAAGTCACAAACTGCCCCAACAAGAGATGAAAAAGATAATACAAAGCCCATCAAGAGGGAATTATCAAGACTCTTCTCAATAAAGACAGGAGCAGTGTAAGACATTATTGCATCACTTAGACCTATTAAAAATATAATCCCAGAATACAAAATCAAAGGTTTTCCGGCCCAATTTAAAGAAAAATCTCTTTTAAGTTGCACACTTTTATTATTTGATTTTCCAGGTAATAAAGCAACACAATTTAAAGAAGCCCTATATGCTATAGGTTGTTACTTTGATTGCTTTATGTTATTCTTATATAAACTTAAGAAAATAGGAGAAAGGAAAATGTTTGATCCGTTCTATGGAAGAAATACATCAGGGTTAGTAGGTGTAGCTCTAGGACTGCCTTTCATATTAATAGGCTGCATGTTAGTCTACCTGATCATTTTCCCGCAAGATGCAACATCAGGCTCTTTGGACCCTTCCGCCTCACAAGTTCCCCAAGCCACAGAAAGTCTGCTTGAAAACCCCTTCCCAAATGATTTGAAGCAAGGTGACGTGTTGAAGGCTACCAAAAATATAATCATGTTTGTGGAACCCAACAACACACGTGGGATGTGCACTATCGGGCAAGGGGAATATGTGCATGTTGAGGAAACACTAGGAGAATATGTGAAGGTTACCCTTTACAAACTTTTTCCTATAGATTGTACAGGTTGGATAACCTTAGAGGGTGTTTCAAAAGTAGTAAACTGATCCCAAAACCCGTCTGACATATCTATTTGCAGGCGGGTTCCATTGGGTTTAAGTGTTTTAAACCACAACCTCCGCCACGTCAATCAAACACTTATTTATCTCTTCTATAACCTCATTCGGGTCATAATCGCTTTTAATAAGATATTTTATAGCACCAAGTTTTACCGCATATTCTGAATCCCGTTTATGAACCAAATTGGAAAGAATAATTACTTTAATGTCTTTAGTGGCAGGATCCTGTTTAAGCTTTTCCAAGGTCTGCAAACCGTTTAGAACAGGCATCATAATATCAAGCAATATTAAATTCGGTTTAAAAGTTTTAGCTTTTTCATATCCCAGCAACCCGTTTTCCGCAATTTCCACAGTGTAGCCTTTAAATGTCAAAACACGCTGGTACATTCTTATCATTAAATCATCGTCCTCAATCAGAAGTATTTTCATAGTTAGCTTCTTGCTACATCCTGAATCTGCCTATTAATAGCTTTGGGAATTCTAACGCTAAAAGTAGAACCCTTGCCCTCCTCGGACTGCTCAAGGGATATGGTTCCTCCCATTTGTGACATAAGCAGTTTAGAAATATACAATCCCAACCCGGTACCTCTGGATGTGTCACGGGTGTAAATATTTGATTCCGCTTGTTGAAATTTCCTAAAAAGTAGAGCTCTGTTTACCAAAGGTATCCCCATTCCTGTATCATGAATAAAAACCTTTACACTTGATTCCTGATCCTCAAAAGTTACTTCCACACCGCCCTCCTGCGTAAATTTAATACCATTGCCAAGTAAGTTAACAATAATTTGTCTAATCCTAACTTTATCAGCATACACTAAAGGAAAAGATGGGCTTGGCTTATTAACTCTAAGAAAAAGTTTTTTTCTTGAACCTGTTACATCATATTCTTTAACAATGCTCTCGCACAGATCCACAACATCAAAAACGCTGCTTTCATACTGGACTTTTCCTTGCTCTGCGGTACTTAAATCCAAAAAGTCATTAACAATATTTGTAAGTCTTAAGCTGGACTTGTGTATGTCAGAAATAATTTCAGTAACTTGAATATCGTTTATTTTACTTACAAAATATTCAAGCAGCAAAGATGCATTTCCTCTAATTGCAGTAAGCGGAGTTCTTAACTCGTGTGAAGCAATAGAGAAAAACTCATCTTTTGATCTTTCCAAAATTCTCTGCTCGGTAGTATCTTCAATAATTAACACGGTACCAAGCAATTCCCCGTTTTCCTGATTCAGAATTGGGGTTAGATATATGTTTAAGAAAAGCATCTTATAGGGGATGCCTTTTAAAACCTTACTGGCTTTAGTTGATTGAATTTCCTGTATTTCATTTTCCCAATTGATTGAACCGCCAAACTCGTTTTGTAAAAACGTGAGATTAATCAGTTTTGCAACATTTCTTGTATCTATTACTTTGTTTACTTCTTGGGTAGTAGGAGTAGACAAGGTTAATATGTTTACCGCGCTTTTATTCAAAGTTATGATGTTATTATCTTTTCCAAACATAATATACCCAAGTGTAAGATTATCAACAGATGCTTGTAGTCTTGACGTCTCTCTTGCAAGTTCTTTTGTTCTCTCCACTACCTTCTCTTCAACCGTAGCTTTCTCAAGAGCCAATGCCTTTTTTGATTCTTCAAGATTGTGAATTAAAAGCCTTATTTCCTGTTTCATTTTTTCAAACTGCTCGGCCAGATAACCTATCTCATCTTTTGAATGTTTCAGGGCAGGTCTTGAGAAATCTCCTTTACCTACGCTCAATAGCTCGTATTCTAAGCGTTTTATTGGGCTAATGATAATAAGTGTGACAATTAAAAACACACCTGCTATAAGTAATGATGAAAGTATGATTAGAAGAAAGAGCGAATGGTTGGAAGCCTGCCTCACCCGTTCCAAAACACCGCTTGTTGAAACAAAAACATCCAAACTATATTTCATCTCTCCGCTTGTCGATCTAAGCGGGAAAGTAGCTTTCAAATAGTTGGAAAAATTTACTTCTTTTGAGCTCTTGTGATAAGTCCAAGAAGGTCTGGAACCGGTCAAAAATGTCTGATGTATACGCTCGGTGTCGGCTACCTTAGTACCCTTATCGCTTCCGGTTGTAGAAAAAACAACACGCCCGTTTTTATCCCATATATCCATTTTGAAAATACTTGGGTCTTGAACCGAGCTAACGCATTGTTTGAAACTCTCATTAAAAGTGTCATTTGTGCTGTCAAGTAAGATTACATCACTTGGACAATGGTGTTGAATTATTTTATTTATTGAGACCAAGTTTTGTCTTGCGTATTCACTTATTACCGAATTAATAACTAAGGACTCGTTGGATTTAAAAACTCCAGTTACAACAACTAACACAAAGACTACCAGTGGACCGAGTATTTTGATTCCAATTTTCATAAAGCAGGCATTTATTTTTTAAGCACCTTAGCTACTAGAAGAACAGAAACAAAAAAGGCCAACGTGGAGATAAATACCCATGCAGAAGTGATAAGAAAGTCCCTCTGAATTGCCTCAAGAACATTGTCAACAGACATGTAAAACTCAATAACACCAGCCACCTTTCCATTACTCTCTCTTACTGGAATATAAATTTCAGCATACCTTGCAAAAGACCTTTCCGTCAGATTATCAGATGTCTCTTTAAGAAATTCTATTTCCGCCTTAATTTCCCCTTCCAAAGCCTCCTGGAGCTCCTCATTATCCGCGTGTACCTGTCCTATAATATCAGCCAAATTAGACCAAATCAATTTACTGCTTGTATCATAGGCTTTTGCTCTAAAAATAGAAGGGTTTTGAATGCTGGAATAAAACCTGCCAAAAGTTTGGTTTGTCTTGTCTGAAACTCCTAAAGAAAAACTCCCATCAGGTATATGCCTTTTTATCAGTTCGCTGATTTCTTTGATTGTTTGGTCTTTATATTCAATATAAATAGAGCTTCTGGCTACACTCTCTTCTTTAAAAAATACTCCGGGAAGGGCGTTAAACCGGATGTATAAATAAGTAATATCAAAAGCTATAAGAACCAGGGCAAAAACAAAAAACTTCTTATTAAGGTTCACATTACTATATTAGGCAGACATAATTATGAAATCAATACTTTCTTGTGCGGTGTTTAGGACATACTATATACTTTTTGAGTCCTTTTAATGAGCTTATGGATGTTTATCAAGCTGGAAGATAGTTATAATACAAGTTATGAACAAAGTAATTTTAAAAGATAGAATTTATGGAGAATCTCAAATCAATAGCTTCTGTCACTTCTGGTGCAAGTCAAGCTTTGAATTATGACTATAGGAAAATTAATGAAGTGTGAGATTTGATAAGCTCGTTAATGAAAAAAATCACGTTTTGAGAGGAGAACCGAATTTTTCCTTAGTGTTTCTAAGGCTATTAATATTCCAAGTTGATAGTTTCATAAATGAAGCTGAGTGACTCGGCCAGCAGTTCCTCGCTTTTGCTCGGACTGTCGGCCCCGCCTCCCTTGCAAATTCACATAAATTTAAAAATAGGAATTTGCTCAGTCCGGCATTCTCGTCCCTTCAGCGACTTCAAATAAATGAAAACTTCCAAGATCAGCTTGGAACTTTTCATTCACTGGAGCTGGTCACCGTACTTTGCTCGAACCTGCCCAGCCTGGATGACCATATCAAATCATATCTTTTGAGTCAGTCCGATATGACTTTTGCTACGGCTGTCAAAATCATCTTTCGGTCTTCCATTACTCCTGAATTAATTCTACAACTGACTGAATTTAAAAACCATCTCAAGAGTGTTGATTTCTGTTTGTTTCAGGAGGTTTTCGGGAAAATGAAACGAATTAGTAAGAAAAATTACTAAATTATTCGTTTCCATCGTTTAAATGCTTTAATATCTTCGGTCCTTAGATCAAACCATTCACCTTGCATTCTTTTAGACTCAAATCTATTGTGCCAGTATGCTTCTATACCACTTGGATCATCGGTTTTAATTGAATGAATAAGATCCATTCGTTCTGGAAGTTGAATTCTTAATTCGTTTCCACGCCGAACAGTATCGTTTGTTTTTCCAATTTTATAATATTTACCTGACTTGAAGAGGTAAACTTCGCCTATATTAGCTGATGAATAATCCTCCTTGTAGCTTTTTACACTAAATGAACTCTGATATTGATAGCAGATATTAAGGATGTCTTCTAAACCCTCGTTAGTTAGGCAATACTCTATTAATTTGGCAGTGGTCTGCTCTTTTGTTCCAAGTCTTTGAAAACTATTTGCAACTGGAATCTCAGGATTGTTCTGCCGTTCCAGCCTTATTTCGGCATAAGTAGGAAACTTCTTTAATTTTCTAATGATTCTTATCAAGATCGTAAACAAAAGCTTGTTATCATAAGCTTGTTGCAACTGATTAGGAACATATCCTGCTTCTATGAGTGCATCGCCAAAACGTGCCCAGTATTTATTCCACTCATACATTTTTATTCCGGTTTCTTTTTCAAATCTACCCCTGCCCAATGGTTTTCCACCATTTTCTTTTGCAGTTTGTTTTATGGCGTCGATAACATCTTGTTTTGTTTGCATATACGTTCATATTTTATCTCTTTACCATGAAAAAGGCGAGCTAACTTGGTATACTACGAATACCGAATGATCTCTGCGGTGAAGGTATCTTTCTTTTAGAGAACTGGTGGCACGAAAGTGATCCATCTTAGCCACAGAGGTCGTCCTTCGGGGTGTTATGAAGAAAAACGGAATAATAATTGGAATTTTAATTTTAGTTGGCATTCTTGTTGCTGGATATTTCTTTCTCAATAAACCAATTCCTCCCACATCTGAAGACTTAGCCTCTCGAAAAACCGTAGAGGATTATTTTATGGAACATATGAGAGTAACTGCCGAAGAGGCGAAAACTATGGCTTCTGACGGTGTTATGCTCAGATTAAGTCCAAGCAGTACACTTCAAGGAATTATTGGCAATCTCTACTACTACGGCTTTATCGATGACGAGGCAACATTTGGAAAGCTATTGGAAACAGCAACTGATTCCACTCCCGGAGTGGAAGAGTCGATCAAAGCCGGAAAAAACACAATAGATATCAATTCAAACTATTATCTGAATTACTCTATGAGTAATGAGGAGATTGCAAACACCTTATTAAACAAAGCTAAATTTGAGCCAGATTTTACTCAATACAACTATCTCTTTATGCCAGGGGGTCCCGAGAAGAAGGATTAAAACCCATCCCTCTCTTCCATTATTTTCTCTCGTTCAATCTGCTTATTAAGAGAAATAACAAACCTGTCAATCCACCGTTTAACATTTTCATTAGTCTCTCGCTCTTTAAATGCTAGCAGCCCATCTCTTTTCTGTTGATAATGCAAACTTGCAGGTCCAGTCCAGCCTTCAGAAGAAAAGTTTGCAATAAGTGAATTTTGCACATCTTCATGGTTCCCATATCTCACAAGCAACTCCCTTGCCCAACAGGTTCTTCCTTCTTGTCTAAATAACACTTTAGGGACAAAACTCGCTAGATAGTGAGCTCTCTCTTTGATATTCTCATCAACCCACTCCCAAATCATATTTGGAGAAAAGTCTGACAACGTTCCTTCTTGCTCTTCAAAAAAACTTTCCCCTCTAAGCCAAGATTTTATGTGATATGCTCTCGAGTCGATGGGTGGACCAAGGTATTTTTTGACTCTTTTCCATACGTCTATTGGATGTTTTCTTGCAATTTTATTCACCACCGATAGTGCATGAGAACGATATCCTTCTAGGATTGTTCCATCTTCACCAAAGTGTTCTAGTGCAACATCTATCAAAGGAAATTCACTGTCTGGGTATAATTCTATAAATTTTTCTGCAATCTCTTGCCAGTGATAGTCGTCCATCTGTTCACGCCTTCCTTCTTTTGGTTTCCTAAACAGGGACTCATGAGTGAGAAGTGTAAGGGTTAACTGTTTAGGTGGAATAAACTTGGCATCTTTCCTAATGTAAAAAAAGTGGTACAAATCGAGAGCAATTGAAACTGCGTAATCTTCTTTCGTGTTTAATAGAAATTCTATCCATTTATTAAGAACTTCATCAGATAAATCCCGTATTACACTACCTAATCCAAAAACCCTAAAATTATAAGGTTTTAGTACACCTTTTTTCGCTAGCTTTAAAATACGCAGAGCAGCATTATCCGAAACACCTGACCGCCACGTAAATCCTGCTATCCAGCTAGCCAGTTTGTCATTTTCAGACAAATCATCCATCAATAGTTCCCACTTTTTATTATCCCTCTCGTTTAGTGCCTTAAGATATCCTCCAATGAAGTAATCACTGGCTTTTTTGTCCTCTGATGCAATTTTTTGAGCATTAAGCAATATTGGTAAAAGAATGAAATCTTTATCGATTTGTCCAAGTTTATATGCAAATCGGTAACCATTCTTTGCTTCTTCAGTAACCAACCATGATAATTCTTCATTAAGCAAAACGGGTTTTTTGATAACTTGTTTTGCCAGAGAATTTATGTGTTCTTCTGCTTTATCAACTCTTTCTCCACTCTCATCATCAAACTTATCTTCAAGCAAATCCATTCCAACGTATCGCCTCATGAGTGAAGGAAAGTCAGTTCCTATCAAATTATCCCTTAGCGTTTTCCATTGGCCTTGTATCTCAGGGGTAAGCTCTTTTTTACCGTAGTGTAGGATAGTTTCAGCTGTTTCAAGGATTTCTTTTTTATCACCATACGGCTTTGTTGAAAGCTCTGTGACGTTTGGAATAATTACTTCTGCCAATTCTTCCGCTGGTGTTAAACCTCGTGCATTATTGAGTAGCACTTCAATTGCCTTTTTTTGTTCTTCTTCAGTGAGTACCTCAACCTTTGAGTAAAGAAGTTTCCAGACTCTTAAATAAGCACTCATCATTTCTTCTCGATTTTTTGGTCGCCATAATTTTGCTGACTTAAACCCTTGATATTCTGCACCTGAAACTCTAGCAAAGTGATTTGCTTCAAGAGCTTTATCACATGCTTCAATTGCCAATAATCTTCTTTCTTTAGAGTCTGAATTTATGGCTTCTTCTAAGATAGGGAAACGTTCTTCGGGAGATGCCTCTGTTGGAGCAACTGCTCCTGGTCCAGGAGAAAATAGACCTGTAAAGGTGCCACTAGCATTATTTCTATATGTTGTTTCCGTTTCCGCTTCAGCCAAAGCGAGAAGAAGTCTCGCAGCATCAACAAATAACGGCTTCCACACTGCAATTCGTTCTAGTGCCCAAACCAATTTTTGCCTTGGCTCTCTATATTCAAGAAGTTCTTGCTTACTCCATTGAGCCACGGTACCTTGTAGGCAACGAAGGGCAGCCTCAGCGTTGGCTTCTGTGAGGACTAAAAAAAAATCCGATCCAAGCTTTGTCTTGAAGTACTCATCGGAATGGAAAGGTCCGTCTTCTCCCAATAACTCTTCAACGATTGTTGAGGCAGCAGTGGACGCAGCTGCATACTTAAACATTTCATAAAACCACTCTCTTAAAGAGTCAGGTATTTTTGCCGAGAATTCACCAAAGTTAAATCCATTCCCGTAAGTGTCCCACCATTCCTTCCACAGCTGGATGTGCAACGCCTTAGGGGTAATATACAGCGTGGTTTCTCCTTGGAGAATTTTTCTTTCTCTAAGTTTTTTTACAATTTGCTGAAAGCGAGGAAACGTGATTTGCGGGTCGACCTCATTTACCAGTTTTGCAATTGCTTGAGCTTCATCAGTTACGAGTTTGCCAAACCCAAACATTTTGAATAGGGCGATGTGCAGTAAGACAAGTTTTCGTTGCTGTACCTCCACACTTAGGGGGTCATCGCCCGCTGTGATATAGCGGTCCCATATATTAACGGTGCTCAAAGGTTTCAAAACATCCTCAGGATTATTCTTCAAATTCCACCCTATGACGTGAGCTACTCGTGGAGAACCGCTACAATACTCTGCCCATCTATCTGCTTGGTCTTTGACAATACCATATTGTTGAATAATCTTGCTTATCTGCTCTTTTTCAAGCAATGGTGCATCAAAATAGGTAATGGAGCCCGAACTGTCATCGTATTCGTTATATATCGTCACCAATTTAATCCTATTACCCAAATTTTTGAGTTTATTCCAAATGTATGACCTACTGTCAGGGTTACACTCATCAATGACCAGAAGCACAGAGAAGCCGTTGTCTTCCTTCATGATTTCATTCATGAGATTTGAGTCTCTAAATTTTTCTGGTGTATCACAATAAATAACTAGCGGAGAAAGGTCGGTAGCCGATACAGCTTCTAAAACCAATCGTGTCTTTCCTGCACCCGGCTCCGCCCACACCCTTGCATGAATAGCCTGGTTAGTTCTTCGTAATTCAGCTTGAAGCTCTTTCACTAGAAGGTCTTGTTTTTCTCCCGCTTTCAATTCTTGCTGCATGTCGTCTTGCTGTGCCCAACTTTTTTGTGTTTGGAAATGTGATTGGTCAAAGCCTTGAAGTTGGAGTAGGAGAGAAGGGAAAATCTGGGTGAAACCGATGAGAGTGCTTTGCCCCCAAACTTCCACATTTGGATTTTGATAACCGCACTGTTGGAATGACTCAATTAGGTTTTTCTTTGCTTTTGAGAGTTGTTCATCCGTAAACTCCAAGCCAAAGCAGACAAGAATATATCTGCCGTTACTATTGAGACAAGAAACCACGCTTGAACCTAAATTTTCTTTACTCTGCGGTTTTTTTTCTCCAAACAATTCCTTTTTAATTTCTGAAGGCTGCCATGGCTGAAACGAAGAGCCTGTTTTGATTTGATAGCCGCTAATACCTGTTCTTATCAGCCCAGAAGATTGCAACAATACTGCTTCAGTAGTGTCGATAGAAGCGTCAATGCCCTCATCCGCAATAGTGGTCCAAAGAGAAATATTAATTTTATTCAGGGGAACACCTAATCGCCTAGCTTCTGCCCAAAGTAAATCTCGAAAAAAAGACACAGCAGGCTGTGAAGCAATCAGTCCCAATTGATCGTTTTGAAGCGTAAAGATGGTGTTCATGGATTTTGGTTGATACATTGAGAGACCACGAGCCTCTTGGTTAAGGTAACCTTTTTCTTTTAACGCTTCTGTATGTCTCTGGACTGAACTGATGTACTTAAAATCTAAGGCTGAGCGTAGCTCCTCAAGAGTAGGCTGCTTCCCGTTTTTGTGGGACAACTCATCAATCTTAGAGAGAACTCTTTTTTGTTTTTCAGTAAGTGACTGTGCCATAAAAATAATTTACACTAGTTAGTGTAAATATGCAACAGGGGAAGTTGGGTTCGATTCCGGTCACCGGTATCTCTCATCTCCAGGCTAACTCCAAAAAATGAAAAAACCTGGTTAGAACCAGGCTAAAAGATGATTTCAAGGCTATATTTGAAGAAGTCGCAAAACTAGTCCGATATGGAGCGGGAGATGGGACTCGAACCCACGACGTTTTGCTTGGAAAGCAAACATTCTAGCCACTGAATTACTCCCGCACTTGTCGCACCGGCTTCATAGCTTAAATGGATTTTATCATTTCCTTTCTCTGTTTTTCAAACTCTCTTTGAGATATGACCCCTTTTAGTTTTAATTCTTTAAGTCTGGCAACTTTCTTTTCAAAATCAGCCGAGCCGTTTTTATTCCTTAATTCGTTAGGATTTCCTACCAAAGAAGTAATAGAACCAATTTGATTGGGCTTCAGGTTGGAATGAGTATGAAAAACCTTATGATCAATGAGCCTTTTAGCCTTCTCGGCTTCTTTTTTAGGCAGCCATTTAACCTCAATGTTTTCCACTCCCCCTGTATTAATAACTTCAATACTTGAAAAAAAATAACCGTTTCTCAAATAAACTTGGGAGACATGATTATAGGAGATTGTGGCTTCATTACGCTTAATTATCCCCCTTTTTACATACACCATATATTCTTCATGAATATAAAGAGTTGTTGGATGGATTTCACCGGTAAAAATTCTGATTGAGCTTACCTTATGCAATAGATTTGGCATGCTAAGCCATTATACCAGTAGAAGCAAGAAACAAGGTGCTATGAAGTAATTCAAAAATTAATTTGCAGCCATTGCAAAAGGCGTTAAGCCATTTAAGGCGGTACTTCCCCCGTTAGACCCATTTCCGTTAGAAGTCTCCTCAACTTCTTTCATTGTGCTAATAATTAGTCTTTTTAAAACGCCCTCAAAAGAAATGCCATACAAATCAAGAATGTTTCCAATTGCAATATCAAGCTCTTTTGGTCCAAAAGCTGGGTTTGCATTGCAGTCTATAAAATAATATCTTCCGGACTCATCAAGTCTTAAGTCAAACTTTGCGTAATCATCCATTTTTAGTATTTCAAATGCGCTTTTAATGTAATCTCTTAACAAATCCCCCCCTTCAAATTTAAGATACTCAGTAGGCTTTTTATCAACCCACTGATAATTAAAACTGGCAAACTTATATTTTGATCCGGGAACATCCGGCAAATTCTTCTCAGCAGCGTATACCTTTTTTAAGGCTCCTTCAACTATGATTACAGTAATCTCCCTTCCTACAATAAATTCTTCCACCAAAACAGGTTGCTGATAAAGAGTGATCAAATCTCTCAGTTTTTGTCTTAACTGTTTCTCGTCATCAACTACAGATTTTTCATCTATTCCCACGCTTCCATGAATTTCGTTTAATTTACATATCAGAGGAAATTTCAATTGTCCGCTTAATATATCTGAGGCTGTGTTAAAGAGTTGATATCTGGGAACAGGCAGCCCAATTAGCTCAAGTAGTTTTTTTGTAAAATATTTATTGTGGGTTATTGATAAACCTAGCATACCGGTTCCGGTGTAAGGAATTTCCAAAAGTTCAAGCAGAGCTGCAATTGTAGGTTCTAATTCTTCATGGCCTTTAACCGACTGCACTAAATTAAAAACCATATCCGGCTTTTCCACCTCCAGTATTTTGGATAGTTCATTACTTCCGGGATACACTTTTGCCCTAATGCCAATCCTTTCAATTAATTCGGCTATTTTTTTAGCCTCATCAATTACACCTACTTCAGAAATAAATTGCTCTTCACTTGGAAAGTATTCCCTTTTCACTTCTGAATACAGCACTCCAACAAATTTAGGCAAATCAATTTCTTGATTGCTTATATTTGTGCTAGTTGTTTGTACTGCTGTTTGGGTAAATTTATTTTCCATAAACAATTGTTATAATTTTAATCTTATTGAAATTTATTTCAAGAATTTTCCACAAAAATAGTGTTATTTATTTTTGAAATTTATATCTTTCCAACGCACTTTTAATAATTTCAGCAATCAGACTTTGATATGTACCGCCTTTTACTCTCCATGCAAGTGGAAGATAACTAATTTCTTTCTCATTTGGATTCATTCCAGGTAAACTGTTTACTTCCAAAAAGTACAACTTACCATTTTTGCCCAGTCTAAAATCTATTCTGGAAGCATCTTTTATGTTTAGTTGTGAATTTATAACAAGGCAAGTTTGGTAAATTTCTTCTTCCATTTTTTTTGAAATTTTGGCTGGGCAATAGTATGCATCTTCAAGTCTTTTTAAACTATCTTCATATAACCACTTTAGCTCATACCCGGCAATTTTTTTAAAACCGATTGGCAAAAAATCAAACCTTTGCTCTATAATTGGAAGAATTTGATCCCCAACACTTCCCACGGTAAATTCCCTTCCATCTATAAACTCTTCAACCAGCAATTCCCTCACACCCTTTGTAATAAGCTCTTTAGCCCTCCTCCTAAGTTGACCATTGTTTTCAACCACATTCTTGTCAAAAATCCATTTGCTGGATCCTTCGCAGTTTGGTTTGGCAATCAATGGAAATAAAATACCTGGCGGAATGCTAAATTTTAGATTTTTAATTAAAAAGCACTCAGGTGTGGTAACTCCCTTAGCTTTCAAAATAAGCTTAGTGTAGTATTTATTGAGAGTAATAGCGTGTGTTGTAGGGCTGGAGTGTGTGTAAGGTATGCCAAGCATCTCACAAAAAAGGGGTATCTGACTTTCTCTGGCATCACCTTTTATCCCTTCCGCTATATTAAAAACTAAATCAATTTTCTTACGGGCTTTTCTTAATTTGGCAAACGCTCTCTCATCAGCTTCAATTTTGAGCACTTTATGCCCCAACTGCTCAATAATCCCAACAATAGAGTTAATTACATACCTCGAATCAAATTCTATATCTTGTTGGCTTTTTGGGCTTAGTGACGGCGTGGATTGCTTAACATTAAAGCAGAAGGCTATAGTCATAAAGCTTAATATACAATAATTTTATTGACAGATAAACAAAAATGCCTAAAAATGAGGTCAAATTTAAAAGGGGGTGATTACTAGTGGATTTTTATTCAGTAAAGCATAGAAAAATGGTATCAGTTCCTGACACTGATGTTAAAAAGAAAGTTTTTCAGGTAAAAGGCAAGCCCAGATACGCAGTAGTTGCAAAATCTACTGTTGAAGGAACAGCCGTTTCCTTAACTAAGTTTGTGAGCAAAGTAGATTATGACAAATTAACAGCTCCTATGGCCTAACTTTAGGTTTAGGATTCTTCTTGCAAGTGATCTGACTTGCAAGAAAAGGCTTAAACTTTTGAATAGCCCTGAAGGACCCGGTTTTAATTTCTTGCTATAATTACCTTATGGATGACAATATTGCCAAAAATGTGAACATTTTGATTGATGAGCTCTGCAAACCACCGGATAAGAGCCTATTTGACAGCAAAACCAATAAAATTGAGGTCAGCTCCGCAACAAGTATGGTCTCTACTATCTACGAGCGCATCAGAAATGTAATAGACTTCAAAGACGAACATTTCATCAGAAGATTTGCCATCCAGCGCTTTTTAAGAGTTTACCTTTCCTCAAAATCAAATCCGGAAGAAACTTCTGAGATTTTGTATAAGGACTTGCTCAGAGGAAAATATATCAATGAGTCACATGTTTCAGACAGAAGAGCAGAAGAGATCTCCCAAATACTCAAAAGATACGTTTTTGCAAAACAGACATTAAATGAACTTAGAATTTCTGATAACCAGGGAACACTGTGGGATTTTATGCTTGGTGTTGCAGCCTCAGAAATTGAAAATGTTATAGATCCAAACTACAAACCTGAAGTTTTTATTAAGCTTATGGCCCAATACATTCTCAAAGCATTGAGAGGTTCTAATCTTGACCTTTCACCTGAACAGGAAGGTATACATGTTTTTATAGCTTGCCACAAAGCTTTGGTCAGGTCGGATTATGCAATTTTAAGATACCACGCCCTCAGAATTTTATATCCTCAGTTCTTTGGTGTTTTTGATGAGCAAACTGTAAAGGCGGTTGTCAAGAGCCTTCCGGATACCAAAAAATATGTTGACGGCATAATAAAAAGCAGGACTCAGGAAGTGCTGTCAATCCAGGTGAGAAAGCTTGCGCCTCCTTTTAAGGTTTTGTATGGCACGCTTGAAAAAAACAAGGATCGGGTTAGTTCAATTCTATTCTCTCCCCCCTTGCTAAGAGATAAAGCAGATGAATTTATGGAATCTTATTATGTTGAGCTCAAAAAAAAATTAAGCTTAAGAATTACCAGAACCCTAATCTATCTATTCATAACAAAAATGCTTTTGGCTATATTAATTGAGGCTCCTGTTGATTTATATATAATAAAGCACGTCAATTATATTTCACTTGCAATCAATACTTTCTTCCCTGTTTTGCTTTTTTTCTTTATAGCTAAAAAAATCACCATTCCTGGTAGAGACAATTCCAATAAAATCCATGAGCTTATTCACATGGTTGTATATGAGGATAAGCTTTTTGCATCAGATTTGGAAGAAGCCCTGTTTAGAAAAAGGTTGCACGCAAATTATAAAGATAAAAGTTGGCTTTCTCTTGTTTACGCTGCTCTCTACATCCTTGTTTATGGATTGATTGCTGTACTTCTTAGTAAAATAGGTTTCAATGTCACAAGCATTTTCCTCTTTTACTTCTTTGTTTCGGTTTTAAGCTTTTTTGCTTGGAATATCAGAGCAAGGAGTAAAGACCTTCAAATTATTGGAAAGAGAGATAATGTAATTGAAGCTATTTTAAATGTGGTGGCTCTGCCTATATTAAAGGTTGGTCAAATACTATCAGTTGAAGTTGCCAGATTTAACTTTTTCTCTCTTGCTTTTGACCTTATTTTAGAAGCGCCTTTTAAGATAATTGTTCAATCAATTGAAGATCTAATTGATTTTCTTAAATCAAAACATGAAGAAGTAGTAGAAAACTAAGCTTCAAACGCTCTTCTTATTTAGCATATTAACAGCAAAGTCGGTAAGAGTTCTGCCTGTTGTGGTTTTTCTTACAAGCCCTAATTTTATAAGATAAGGTTCAATAACCTCCTCAACAGTATGTTCATCTTCAGAAAGGGCAGCGGAAAGAGTACTCAGTCCTGCAGGTCCATTCTTAAATTTTTCATTTAATACCCTTAAGTATTTGATGTCCTCGCTTTCAAGTCCAAACTCATCAATTCCAAGAAAGCTCAAAATTTCATCAACAAAGCTTTTATTTAGATCTTTTTGGTGTACCTCGCTATAATCCCTCATTCTTTTGAGAATTCTGTTTGCAATTCTTGGTGTTCCCCTTGCTCTTTTGGCAATTTGCATTGCCAGGGCTTGATCAAGCTCCAACATCATTATCTTTGCGCTTCTTTTGAGAATTTTGCTTAACTCATCATCAGTATAATAGTCAAGTCTAAAAACAGCACCAAACCTATCTCTCAAAGGGTTTGAAATGTTGCCAATTTTTGTTGTTGCTCCAACAAGAGTAAATTTAGGCAGATCAAGTCTTACTGTTCTTGCAGATGGTCCCTTGCCAATAATTATGTCAATGGCAAAGTCCTCCATAGCAGGATAAATTGTTTCCTCAACATTTTTTGTGAGCCTGTGGATTTCATCAATAAACAACACATCATTTTCTTCTAAATTAGTTAGTATTGAGGCAAGGTCCCCTGCTCTGGTTATAGCAGGTCCTGAAGTTATTTTAAGATTTGAGCCAATCTCATTTGCAATAATATGGGCAACCGTAGTCTTTCCAATTCCAGGAGGGCCATAAAACAGCACATGGTCCAAATGCTCCTCCCGTTTTTTTGCAGCTTCAATCATAACAAGCAAATTATTAAGTATCTTTTTTTGCCCAACAAAATCAGTAAATTTTTTGGGTCTTAGCGTATTGTCCGCCTCCAAAAGCTCATTTATCTTTTTTGTATCAATTTTTTCTTTTGTCATTTTTTAAACTTAATTTAATTCTTTGACTTAGAGGAAGAGTAGAATCTATAGTCTCCCCCATTTGAGAAGCTTCTTTTTTGGTAAATCCCAGGCCCATGAGTGCATCTACAAGTTCATTATCGGTAGCATTTAGTGAAAGTTCGCTGATTTTGCCAAGTTTTGGTTGAAGTTCTAAAATTATTTTCTGTGCTAGTTTTTTCCCAATACCTGAAACTTCCGTAAAAAGCTGGGTTTGTGCCTTTTGTATGGCTCTAACAATTTCAGAAACTCTAAAGGACTTTGTAATGTTCATAGCTGTCTTTGGCCCCACCCCTGATACACTCAGTAAATGCTCAAACATTTTCAAATCTTCTTCATTGATAAAGCCATACAAGCAGATACTATCTTCTTTTACCTCGGTGTGAATTTCAAAGTTCACACTTTCATTAATTGTAAGTGAGGAAAGAGTATCAGTTGAAATATAAACTTTATAACCAACCCCATTAACCAAAACAACAGCAAAATCATCTGTCTTCTTCAGTACTTTTCCGGAAAGGAAGGAAATCATAAGTGTTTTGACTATATCAGATGCTTATAAGATTGAGTAGCCGGCACATAAAGCTATTGCAAGCGCATCTGAAATATCATCAGGTTTTGGTATTTGTTTAAGCCTAAGACTGCTTTTAACCATACTTTCAACCTGCTTTTTATCAGCTCTTCCATAGCCGGTAATAGCAATTTTCACTTGCAAAGGAGTATATTCAACCACTTTTATATTATTGATAATCGCTGTCAACAAAATTGCCCCGCTTGCTCTGCCAACGCTCATGGCTGTTTTTGGATTGGTGTTAAAAAAAAGAGACTCCAGAGCTAACAAATCAGGTCTTATAATCTTGAGTTTGCTATCCAGTGCCTTGTATATCTCAAATAGTCTTTCACCAATAGCTAAGTCTTTGGCAGTTTCTATACAAAAGTACTCCAAAGCCTTAAAGGAGGTCTTTTTTGAACCTTCAATTACCCCCACACCAACTCTTGCAGTCCCCGGATCAATGCCAACAATTTTCATGCCTTAATAGTACTATATAAGTCGGATACTCTTCTCATAAGGCTGGAATAGAAAAACAAATTATGAATTGTTGCTAGCCTTAAAGCCAGTACATCTTTAATTCTAAACAGATGATTTATATACGCTCTGGAATAGTTTTGACATGTGTAACAGCGGCAAAAGGTGCTTATAGGGCTAAAATCCTGCTCAAACTCTTTTTTATTTATATAAATGTATGAAAAAAAACCTCTATCCTCCAAATTTGTCAGTTTCAAAGGCTCTTCATTAAACACATAAAGCCTTTTATGCCTGGCATCTCTTGTAGGCAGCACACAGTCAAAAATTTTATAACCCATTTTTGTACACTTTGCTATTTCATGCGGAAGTCCTACTCCCAGTGCATATTTTGGCTTGTTGTGAGGAATTAGTGAGGAAACATAGTTAAGATACTCACTATCAAGCTCATTGGTTCTGGTCATTGGCCACCCTCCAAACCCAAAGCCATCAAAACCTATTTCCAAAAGTTCCTCAGCGCATCTTTTTCTTAAGTCCTTGTGAGCCCCTCCCTGTATAACCGCAAATAAGAGCGGTTTGTTTGCTAAGTTGTGTATTTGAACCTGGTCCTCAAATCTATCCTTACATCTTTTGGCCCAGGCAATAGTTCGCTCAACGCTCACCTCAATTTCCGCTCTTGAAGCATCCATCTTGGGACAATCATCAAGGCAAATCATAATATCCGAACCAATTTTAAATTGAGTATCAATACACATCTCGGGCGTAAAAGCTATTTTTGGAGAATTTGGCGCAGTTAAGTTTATTCCTTCATCTGCCATAGTGCCAAACTTTTTGTTTTTTCTGATTAAAGAAAACACTTGAAAACCCCCCGAGTCTGAAATAACAAAACCATCATAGCTCATGAATTTTTTTATACCTCCCGCTTTAGCTAAAATGTCAGAGCCGGGTGAAAACAATAAATGATAGGTGTTTACCACAATGCCTTTAGTGCTGGTATTTTGAAGATCCGTAGAATCTATAGTTTTTAAAACGCCTCTTGTAGCATCAGGAAAAAAGTGTGGGTTTTTGATTAAGTTTGAAATGGAAGTCATGATCGCAACTTTATATCAGTTTTTTGTTTACTTGAAAATAATATTAGGCTTATGGGGGATAAACCTAATATAAATGAGCTTAGAGTTTCCTGAGTTGAGGTATTGGTACAGCGTGAGCCTGACCATGAGGATAATCAAAGCCCCTAAATTTAACTGAAACTAAATGGGCTTTTCCTCTGGTTTGTTCGTGATCCACAACCTCACCCTCTGTACCAACCATAACGCTCCTAAAAAAATCTGAGTGTGCTATTAACTCAACCCTAGTCCCTCTTTGCAAATCCTTTTTAGAAAGCTGAACCTGGTCTGTCATCTTCTTTTTTGTGTCTCCATTTCTTTCTGGTATTTTTAGCTTGCAGGTAAAGTTCTGTTGCCTTATCCCAGTTGATAATGTTCCACCAGGAAGCAACATAATCGGCTCGTCTGTTTTGGTAATTTAGATAATAAGCGTGCTCCCACACGTCCAAACCCAGTATCACATCCTCATGATCTATCACAGGAGAGTCCTGATTGGGTGTTGATTTAACCTCTAATTCATCATTTATATCTAACACAACCCATGCCCATCCGCTTCCAAATCTACCCAGAGCCACTTTTGTAAACACTTCTTTAAAACCGTCAAAGGAGCCATATTTAGCCTTCAGCGCATCCAAAAGCACTCCATCAGGCTCTTTCTTTGCATTGGGGGTAAGCATTGCCCAAAACAAACTGTGGTTGTAGTGTCCCCCGCCATTATTTCTGACAACGGTTCTAATGTCCTCAGGCACCTCATCCAAATTAGCAAGCATTTCCATAATAGTTTTTACATGCAGCTTATGATGAAGTGCAAGTGCATTGTTTAAATTGGTAACATAGGCATCGTGATGTTTTGTATGATGAATTTCCATGGTTTTAGCATCAATAAACGGCTCTAAAGCACTATAATCATATGTAAGTTTAGGCAGTTCAAATCTAAAAATCATAGTTTAAGCTTCTTATGACATTATATTTTGAAAATGAACTTTGGCAAGGAAGAAGTTTAAAAAAAGGCTCTCCCCTACTCTTCAACAATTTCTCCTTCAACAAGAGCCATTGTATCAAGTCCTTTTTCTTTTCGTAACTCCTCAATCTTTTTAAGGCTTCTATCAAGCATAGTTTTTCTGGTTGTAGTAAGTCCATTAAACTCTTCTTGAGTTTCTTCAATCTTCTTACCAAGTTTATCAAAGGCTTTTATATACATTTCCCAATTCTTATAAAAGCCTGCAAGCAGCTGAATTATGTTGCTTGAGGTTTTTTCCAGATTAAAATTATCAATAGTCTGTCTTATCAAAGACAGAATTGCATAAAGTGTAATTGGAGAACAAATCACAACTCTATTTTTAAGGGCATCGTCTAACAATGCCGAATCTGCCTCATTCAAAAATGAATAAATTTGTTCATTGGGGATAAACACAAGCACATAATCAAGAGTCTTTTCTTGGGGATTAATATACTCCCTCCCGGTAACTGATTTGATTTGATTCCTAACATCTTTAGAAAAAGCGGTTTTATAATTTTCTCTCTCACTAGTATCTTCTGACTCTAAGTATTTCAGGTAGTTATCATACGGAAATTTAACATCCATATTTATTTTCATTCCCTGAGGGAGCAAAAATGTAAAATCAGGACGCTTAAGACTGGTATCCATTACTTTTTGTTTAATATAATTCACATTTTCAATAAATCCGGATAACCTTAACACATCTTCAGCCATTCTTTCACCCCAGTTTCCCCTTGATTTGGTGCCTGACAAGGCTCTTTTTAGCTCAAAGGTTGTTTCATGCAATTTGGAAGTTTCCTCAGTTGCTTTTTTTAATACATTTTGTAATTCTCCGTATTTTTCAGATCTATCTTTCTCAAGGCTGGTCATTAGGTTTTGCACTTTTTCAAGCTCCTTTTTCATGTCATCCCTCACATCACTTAAACTCTTATCTATCAATGATTTTTTTTCATCAAGTTCTTTTGTATTTTGATTTACATGGTTATAAAACTTTTCCCCGGCAATTTTGATAAATTCATCAGACGCCTTACTTAAAGCATCAAGTGATGTAGTGGACATAAAATCTTTAAGTGAATTATCAGAAGAAGGGTTTTTAAGCAGTTTTAAAAGAAGAATAGCAAACCCAAGTCCTATTAAAAACCCTATTATAAAGGCAAGTGCAAGTTCCATGCTGTTATTTTACCAGTTTTTTTAAGTAAATTTTTAAGTTCGGAAGGTTTATTTTTTCTTATCCCAATTGGCATCATTAGTGGCGCCACAAACACACTCTGTTTTCAAAAGGCTGTATTCCCCTCCCCCACAGCCTTTGAGCGCAAGACAGGCACCAAGCATAGAAAGGGGAAGTTCCCACGTACCAAAGGGGAGCTTTGTGTGAACTAAAAAAATGGCAAAAACCATATTAACAGCAAGTAGAAGAGCAAAGAACCGTGTATATACGCCAAGAATTATCATAAACCCGCCAATAAGTTCTAAAAAAGTTATGAAATAAGCCCAAAATAGTGGAAAAAGGAGCTTAAGATTAGTAAACATGGTTATAGTTTTTTCCATGTCTTCCAGTTTGGAATACCCATGTCTAATAAAGACAAATCCCACGGCAAGCCTTAGAGCTAATAACCCAATATTTTTCATGGTTGGAGTACAGCAATATGATTTCATATTTGGATAGTAATTCATTCTTTACAGGAATTCAAGAAGGATGAAAGGGAGGTTGCCCTACCCAATCATCCTTTTGATAAACACCACTCCATTCAGAACAAAAAACTTAATTCCCGTAACTGAAGCTACGGCAATTAGGTTTGAAAGCTGAAAATGAAGACCTTTGGAAGTTGCCCAATCAAAAACCCAAACGCTTAACATTCCCAGGAAAATCATAATCAGCGCAAATTTCACCATTCTTTTTCCCAGCTCTTTTGGTGTGGCTTTTCTGTCACGCCAAGTGATTAAGGAATTCACAGCAAAACTCAAAGTGTAGGTTAGACAGGCTTCTGTGCGCTTTGCCACAGACTCATCCCATCCATACACCCCTACAAATTGAGCCATTAGTTTGTAGCTTAATATGTAGATGAAAATTCCTATCAGCAAAAACCAAAAAAGCCTCTCAAGAAGTTTTAGCCCTTTCATGTCACTCTCCTTCAAGTGATTTTCAGGAATTTTACCCCAATCTTACCCTTTCTCAAAATCTGCTCTATACTTACCCAATATGCTGATTTCTGCCTTTTTGATCTTTGCCCTTTGTATAACCCTAGTTAAGTCTGCCGATTGGCTAATAAGCTCATCCTCCAGATTGGCAAAGCATTTTGGGCTTTCTGAATTTACCGTCAGTTTTTTTGTTATTGCATTTGCCACCTCTCTTCCTGAGTTTACTGTTGGAGTTGTCTCAGCGCTTGACAACAACCCATCTCTCTCACTTGGCAATGTTGTGGGATCAAACATAGCGGATCTCACTTTAATTCTTGCCCTTCCCATCCTGATTGGAGGAGGCATTTATACGTCAACACTTCTAAAAAGCAAAGATTTAATATACACCGTTTTTTTAGGTATTACACCATTTCTACTTCTCATGGATGGCGTGTTATCAAGACTTGATGGTCTGATCTTGATATCGGGATACTTTTTTTATCTGGTTCTGGTTTTGAAAAAAAGTTCTTTTATGGAAAGGCTTGAAGAAAAAATCCTGCGAACCAATGTATACAAACAGTTTATTATTTTAAGTGTTTCAACGCTTCTATTACTTGCATCCTCAGATCTACTGGTAAAGGAGGCGGAAAGCTTAAGTATTAAACTCAACATTCCTCTAATATTTATTGGTATAACTATTACAGCCATTGGTACTTCTCTTCCTGAATTGGCTTTTGGCCTTAAAGCCATCAAATCTGCTCACAAGTCAGAAGTGCTTGGAAACGTAGCGGGGAGTGTAATAGCAAACTCAACTATTGTACTGGGAACAACGGCTCTTCTGACTCCCATTAGGCAGGAAAATATTTCCAATGCGTCCTTTCTCTCATTTTTTGTTATTCTTGCAATTTTTAGTGTGTTTTCAGTTACAAATAAGAGGATTGATAGGCTTGAAGCATTTATTCTACTTGTAATTTACATCATTTTTGTACTGGTGGAAAAAACTGTTGCCGGAATCTAAATTGGCAAAGGCTGTCCAAGTCTTCCAAGCAACTTAAAAATAATGTTCCCATATTTTATATATGGGAATGGGTATCTATAAACTTCCCCGCCAAACTTCTTTTTAAAAAATGAAAAGCCTGCCCAAGTTTTTGTAAACTGTGGAAATCTCTCATCAGCTATGCCATCCATGTCAAAGTTTTTCAACCCCTCTGATTTTAAAAATTTAATTATTTCCCAAAGTTGCAAATAATTAGCCAGGAGCTTTCTGCCTTCCTGCAAGGTTCCAAGTTCACTATAGTAACCGGTGTTTTGAAATATCAAAATAACGCCTGCCGATAAAATTTCGTTCTTTAAGTTTTTGGTTTCTACAAAAATAGCTTTTTTTCCAAAAGCCTTAAGCCTTTTCCTAAGGCTATTAAGGGTCGGAACCAACAAATGCCTCTCTTTTCCCGCCCTCTCAAAAAACTCCTGATACATTTTCATCTCTTCTATAGTTGGAAATCTTTTAAAGCTGCACTTAATACCACTCTTCTGGGCTTTTTTAACTGAATATCTTGCGTCCTCTTTTAAGGCTTTGAAGAGATCTTGCTCGTTTTTAGTTAGATCAACAACAATAGTAGAGGGCGTTAAAAGCGGGAAAAAATTAATTACGTAACCATGCCTTTTTAATAAAGCTATTTCCTTCTCAGCCGTTTTACTAAATACCATAGATTTTTCAGGTTCGTTTAGTTCAATCTTAATAAATAAAGCTTTATTCTCCTTGGCTAGACTGTCAATCTTTTTAAGCAGCTGAGTTGAAATAGTATTAGCCCTGTGAATCTTGATAACGCTTACAAAACCTATCTTTTTAATATAAACATATACCCCATCCACCAAAACAGCTTCCCAACCAAGCTCTTTCATATAATTTGCCCAGTTTCTAGATTGCCTTAAGTCTTTCATTTGTGATTTCTGTTTTTGTGCAGGTTTTATTTGTCACTAGTATCTAAAATGTGGGTACTTGTATATTAGTGACTGTATTGTAATATACCTCAAGTACAAATTTTTTTAAAGTAAGCAATGACAAAATTAAAAATTAAAGTAATTTTAGGAAGTACAAGACAGGGCAGATTTGGAGAAAAACCCGCAAAATGGATTTATCAAAAAGCAAAAAATGATGAGAGTCTTGATGTTGAGTTACTGGATTTAAAAGACTTTCCTCTTCCATTCTTTGATGAGCCTGTTTCCCCCTCAATGATTAAGGAACCCTACAAACATCCAGTTGTAGCAAAATTCACCCAAAAAATTGCGGAAGCTGATAGTTTTATCATTGTAACCCCCGAGTATAATCACGGTTATTCAGCTGTACTTAAAAATGCACTGGATTATGTTTATAATGAGTGGAATAACAAGCCTCTAGCTTTTGTATCATATGGTGCTTTGGGGGGCGCAAGGGCTGTAGAACAGCTAAGACAAGTTGCGGTAGAGTTGCAAATGGCACCAATAAGAGCAGCCGTACACATATCGGCCTTTTGGACTCTCCTTGATACCCAAGGAAATCTTAAAACTGAAAGTTTAGAAGAAAGCGGTAAAAACATGCTCGCGCAGCTGATCTGGTGGACAAAAGCCTTAAAAGATGCAAGATCAAAAGACTAAAACTCTCACCACTTAATACCAAAATAAGATAAAATGCCTCAGTGGCAAGCTTTTGGCAAAATTTGAAGTTAACTATTAAGCCTTTTTTTGTTTTGGCTCCTATGGATGGAGTTACTGATTATGTTTTCAGAGAAATAATTTCAGAAACTGCAAAACCGGATGTTTTATTCACAGAATTCACAAGCGTAGATGCTCTTCTCTCAAAAGGTTATGAAAAGACCATTCCCAGACTCAAATTCTCACAAAGGCAGCGTCCTATTGTTGCGCAAATTTGGGGAACAAACCCACAATTTTTTTACAAGGTAGCCACAATTGTAAAAGATCTGGGATTTGACGGTATTGATATAAATATGGGCTGTCCTGATAAAAATGTAATGAAGATAGGCTCAGGGGCCGCTCTCATAAACACTCCAAGCTTAGCTGCGGAAATTATCTTAGCTTCTAAGGAAGGGGCAAAAAAGCTTCCGGTAAGCGTTAAAACCCGACTGGCAAAAGATCCAAGAAATAACAGGTCCTGGTTCAACAGCCTGCTTAACCAAAATTTAGATGCCCTTACTATTCATGGAAGAAGGGCAAAGGACTTATCTAAATCTTTGGTACAGTGGGATGAGATTTCCCAAGCTGTAAAAATGAGAAGTGACATGGGATTAGACACAGTTATCATAGGAAACGGGGCTATCAAAAGTTTTACGGAAGCTTTGGAAGTACATACAAAATATGGTGTGGATGGGCTAATGATAGGTACAGGAGTTTTTTCAAATCCCTGGGTATTTGAAAAAGAGCCTAAAAATCATACAAAACAGGAACATTTAGACCTATTATTAAAGCATACTAAACTTTATTGCCAAACCTATCAAAATCAAAGTAACTTTGCAGAGATGAGAAAATTCTTCAAAATTTATGCCAGAGCATTCTCCGGAGCTGATAAATTAAAAAAGCAGCTAATGACAACCACTAACTATCAGGAGGTTGAAGATTTGGTTAAGCGTTTTCTTGAGTAAAACACAAGTCCTTCCTGCTATAATCGCTCCTGCAGGCTAGCTAATGGAGAAGTCGCATAGTGGTCGAGTGCAGCGGTTTACTAAACCGCCATACCCAAAAGGTATCGTGGGTTCGAATCCCACCTTCTCCGCCAGGATCTCGTCAAAAATGCTAGAATTTCATTATGATACCCAATTTATTAACCAAGTCTTCAAATTGGAAAAAAGAAGCAGATAAAATTCTCAACAATTCGGATTTACTAAAAGTACTGAGAAAATATGGAGAGGTTGAGTTTACAGGTAGTTACTCTTACGATTTAATGTTGTGCCCTGATGTAGATATGTTTTTGATTTTGGATACTTTATCAAAAACAAATGTAAAATCAATCGTTGATGCCTTAATAGATCAAGGCTTCTGGAATAGAATAAAATACACCAATTTCTTGGAGTTTCCGCATACTAGGTACAATAATTCATTTTATATAGGGTTGAAAGCTGACATTAATGGAATAACCTGGAAAATGGATATCTGGCTTGTTTCCAAGGATTCCGTTACAGATTTTAGAGAAAATTGGGTCACTGATAAACTAACTAATGAATCCAAGCTTACAATACTAAATCTAAAAAAGAATAAGAAGGTAGATGAAAGTTCCTATGATATATACAATGCAGTCTTAAACCATCAAATTAAAACTTACAAAGATTTCTTGAAGTGGAAAGTTTCTAAAAAGAGTGACTGATTTTAATAATTCCATTTGAAAAAAATTCCAAGCGCATCTTACCTTCTCCGCCGGTTTTGTTATGTTAATATAGTCGTGTGAGTGTAAATGATGACTTAGAAAAACTATCTGGTATATAATCACTTACTGAAGAAGAAAGTTTAACACTTATCAAGGATAAAAAAAAGAGCTTTTAACTGTGTTTTTGGATCACAGATTGTGGCTCGTGTTTGTGAAAGAATATGATAGTCCAGAGTGGTTAGCAGAACGTGAATCTGTTCCAAGAAGACGGACGTATATGCAAAGTAATTTTATAGAATCTGTTAACCTGGAAAAATAATACACTTAATACCTATTTATTTGTTATACCATGTTGGAGTTCTTAATTTGGACTACCCGCCGTCTTTGGAATAGCCATAAGCATATTTGCTTGCGGATACCATCCCCCACCCTTCTTCTGCCAGGCAAACCCCTCCGCACATGGGTCATTACTTCTAAATATAAATGGCGTTATTGCCACAATTCTTGCATCATTCAGCCAATAATTAGTAAAAGCATTTTTAAATCTTGCAGAAGTAGTTTCAGCAGCTAGCAAACTTTTTTGCGAGTACTGCACGCAACTGCTTTGCCCCTCTTTATGAAGCCAGCCCGTCTCAGTTATGAAGATGGGAAATGGTCCCACACCAAAATTATTTCTAAGTATATTCATTTCCCAGGTGTAATTATTGATTGTGTCTCTTGGACCGTACCAACCGGGCAAATTATTAGGATCTCCGCTAAAGTTAGGGTGAGGATAAGAGTGTGTTGCCCAACCATCAATCTTTTTGAAAATTCCGGGAACTGTCTGATTCATTTTAACTAAAAAGCTGTCTTCACTCATATATCTATCCTGTGATCTTGCACTGCTATTAAAAGCCGCAGGCATAATAAAAAAGTTATCACTCTTCTTTTTAAAAGCTTTAATTGCTTTATCAAGCGCTTTTGCGTATTCGTCAGGAGCAATTCGCTCACACCAGTAGTCTTTAGCATTGACCTCATTAAATACACTGATGTATCTATATTTGGAAGGCCACTTTAACTTATTTAACATTTCGGCTAAACTGTCAAAATTCATTTTGTCCACTTTGCACTGGTTGTTGTTGTACAGCTGAACAATTGGAATCAACTGGCTTTTTGAAGCCTGGTCAAACATATCCTGCCATTTTGATTTGTCTCTGTCATTTATTTCCATGGTCAAAAGTACATACCCCCACTTCCCGCCATTGCTGTTAATAAGTTCGGCAGCATCCTTTATGTCTTTTGAAATGTTGTTAACATACATGCCAAATTTATTGTTTGGAGTGCCCCTGCCATAAAACACCTGTCCCCGTGCAGAATTAACACCAACAACTTTTGGGGTTTCTTTTCTCTCCTCAGGTTTTTCTAAAGGAATTGGTGGTTCTTTGGTTTCAACTATCCCAAGTTTAGCTTCGGCGCTTTGGGTAGTTTCTGTAGCTGAGGAACTGCTCTCTTTTGGAAGCACAGGACTTATAATGGCAGTTTTTTGATTTTGTATTTTTGTTGAAACAAAGATTCCTAACAGGGCTATAGTCAACACACTTAAAAAGACAAATACAACTCTAACGGTGACAAACCCAAATCTATTTTTTTGCATAAACTTAGTGTCTCAAGAAAGAAAGCCCTTTGTCAAAAAACCAGGTTTTTATCACACTAGAACTCCCCTTTCCTGGTTGTCAAATTTTTAGATATTAGGATAATAACTGGTTAGTTATACTTCCACTCTATTTGTTTGACTGAAGCTTCTTCTTCTCCCTTATTCTCCCACGGTAGATATACATTCAACGCATTATTTGCAATTCCCAGCTTTTTAAATAGCGGATGAGTTGTTTCCCAATTGCTATTTACATCAAAAGCAAATGCTGAAGATAAAAAGTCATCATGATTTTCAACAGAATGATCCTGGATTAACGATGCAAACACAAATTTACTCCCTGGATATTTGAGCTTAATTTCATTTGCGGCCAGAAATTTAGTTTTGCCGCCACAAGGGAAAGTATCGCAAAGCAGGAAAATAGGTGATTCAGGAAAATCAAAACTGGCAGTAGACAAATCAGCAAGCTTTTTAAGCTCATTTGAACCGTTATAAAGCATATATTTGTATTGAATAGTAAGTATTTTGTATGTGTTTAGTTTATAAGCCAAAGGAATAGCGGTAAAAGCCCCTTCTCTTAAAATCGCAATCACTGCGTCTATTTTTAAGGCGTCTTTTGTTAATTTTGCTGACAGATCCTTCCATAGATCTTCAATAAGTATTCCATAATGTTCCCAAGTCAGAGGAAAAAAACTTTCGTTATTCATATTTAAGGCGTTGTGAACCACTTTTTTGTACTATCCAGGTATTCATTGCATCAAGATAGGAATTAATTATCTCACCAATTGTACCTTTAAATTTCAACTGTAAAAAGAGGTATCTTAAGATTATAATGGGAACATGCCTGCCGTAGCAAAAAATCTTGATCAAATCCCATTAGATGAAGCCCCTTACGTGGAAGAAGCATCAATTGACAAAGATTTTGGTATAAAGCGTTGAAATGTAAAAAGGTTTTGAATGAAAGTTAAATTCATCCCAACAAAAGATGAAAGAAATCTTGAGGTCAACAATCTTATAAAGACAAAGTTCCCCCATTTTTTAATTGAGCACTCTCCTGAACTCTTACTTGTTGTAGGCGGGGATGGTGCCTTATTACACGCCATTCAAGAATATAACAACTTACAAATTCCATTCTTTGGCATTGCGGGAGGTACTCTTAATTTTATGATGAATCCCATTGAAGATCTTGAAAGCTTTCTCATGGATTTGATAACAAAAAATCCAATTCTTCATACAGTAGAAACAACTTCAATAAAAACGGCACTTCATAAACAGAAAGAAGAGAGAAAGTTCATAGGCTGGGCAGTTAACGACGTTGTTCTTGGCACAAGCATAATGGGCTATCACAAGTTTGTTATTAACTCAACAGATGGCTCCTTTGAAGATTTTGCCATAAACGGCTCTGGAATTTGTTTAAGTACAGAGCTTGGTTCAACAGGTTATAATTTTAATCTTGGAGGCTCAATTCTTCCCATGGGAAGCAATCTCTGGTCACTAAATGGCATAGTTTGCAACAGATACCTGGATGACATTCTTAAAACGCAAAGAATTACTTTTACCTGTGAGTCTAAGAGAGAACCTTCCATTCTATTTATAGACGGTATGTACAAAGGACATGAACTAAATCAGGGTGATCAACTGATAGTAGAACAAGGCCAAATTATCAAATTAGCCTTCCTTCACACAGAAACTTTTATCACAAAAAGAATTGAAATTGCCTCACGGTTCAGAAAACACTAACGGTTACTCAGCTAGCTCCTATAACCCAAATCCTCCTCTATAACCCTTCTTAAGCCTCTTTATCAGCCTAGTCCTGCTTTTTATTATATAATGATGCATATGATCTACATTAAACTTTTGGTGTTACTATCTTTGATAGTAGCTTATCTGACATTTTCTTATGTCAGATTTTATCACTTTATAGGAGATGTAAATTTAAAAAGCCCATATCGGAGTAACCAACTCATGATTGGCACCAAACAAGAAAATAAACAAATTACGTATGTAGCCTTAGGAGACAGTTTGACAGCAGGTGTGGGCAGTTCGGATTTCACAAAAACATTTCCTTATCTCTTTGCCTCAAAGCTTTCTCAAAACAATGCAGTAGTCAAACTATTAAACTTAGGTTTGCCAGGTGGTACAACAACTGACGTTCTAAAAGATCAGCTTCCCCAAGCTATAAGTGAAAATCCAGAATACATTACTCTTTTGATTGGCATAAATGACCTTCACAACAAGCAAACCCTAAGTACTTTTAAACAAAACTACTACTATATTTTATCTCAACTACTTACCAAAACGCGCGCAAATATTACGGTAATAAATATCCCATACCTGGGCGCAAGTAAAATTGTTTATCCCCCCTTCAACCTGTTTTTAAATTATAGAACCAGGCAGTTTAATGAGGTCATTTCAATCCTCACCAACACTTCAACCCAAGCTGGAAGACTCAAGCTCATTGATTTATACACAAATACCTACTCTATAGCAAAACAAAATCCCTCCTACTATTCAACTGATCTTTTCCACCCATCAGCAGAAGGCTATCTCATTTGGGGAGAGTTAATCAATGCAAATTAGCGTCTTAGACCCTTTTTTCCAAACAGCTCTGTTTACATCTTTTTTTATGGCTCTCGTTATTTTTTCAGCCAAAAAAGACTTAAAACCCCATGACATGAACCACTCGCACACAAATGAGCTTAAAGGCGTAGCTATATTAATGGTGCTCTTTTCTCACATAGGTTATTTTTTATTTTCAGATCACACCTTTTTATATCCGCTCTCAGTAGCTGGAGGTGTTGGGGTAAATATCTTCTTATTTTTATCCGGCTTTGGCTTAACTAGCTCAGAAATTAAGTCAAACAAGCCCATTCTTCATTTTTATTTTAAGAGGTTAAGAAATATTTTTATTCCAATGTGGCTAACCCTGACCTCAGTTTTACTTTTGGATGCACACATATTGAATAAAACTTATAGCTTACACACCATACTACAAGGCGTTCTTGGTTTTTTCCCAAATTCAGACATTGATTCCGCCATTAACTCTCCTTTGTGGTATTTCACTTTGATTCTTTTTTATTACCTTATCTTTCCTCTAGCTTACATAAGAAATAAACCCTATTTATCTTCACTCATTATACTGTTGACAGGTTTTCTTATAACACGCCTTGATTTGCCTGTATCTAAAGACGTCTTAAAATTATATCAATTGCACTATTTAGCCTTTCCTCTAGGTATGGCATTTGCCAATGCGTATCAAAAGAAACAGATTATAAAACTAAAAGACTATGTAGTAAAACATACCTCCTCCTGGGTGGTATCTTATATTTCTTATTTTCTGATATTAATTCTGTCCTTTCTATTTGCATATACAGCCATTCATTCCAACATTGGTAAAAGCGTTTTTGCTGAGCAAATTACAAGCATGTTTACAATGCTTTCCTTAGTACTTATCTTTCTGATCAAAGACGTCCAATCAGATTTGTTGATTATCTTGGGAAAATATTCTTATGAAATATATCTGATCCAGTGGCCTCTCCTGTACCGATTTGATTTGATTTATAATCATACACCAGCCTTCTTGGGCACATTTCTTTACATCTTATTTTTCTTTGTCATTGGCTTTGTACTTAATAAGTTTGTAAAACACTATCATTCTGTCTGAGCAGGGCCATATAAACAGGAAGAAAGGTAGTTTTTTTCTAACTGCAGACATTCCTAAACAAAGTACTGTACATCAATGAATCCTCTGCAACATCCATACTATTATCATTGGCAAGAGTCTTTTCCAAATTAGTCAATATCTTGAAAATATATGGGGGTACTTCCTTTTTTTGTATAGTTTTGGCTCCGGCAATTGCCTCTAATTTGAAAATCTCCGCCATTTTAAAAGATTTACGATTAATTCCAATAGCTACTCTTAGTAAATCCATAGAAATGGAAGAAAGAGTTAATTTCACATTATTCATAAATCTCTTTGAAAAAATGTTTTGTTAAACTGTCATATGTTTTTTTTATTTCTGGGCTTTGAATTTCGTTGCTGGTGTTATTGTCAATGTCTATAACAGTCTTAATATATATGTCAAAACGCTCTCGTAACTGAGTTATCTCTTCTTTTGTAAATGGTGTGGCTCTAGTTAACATCATAAAAATGATCACCTGTTTAAAGAGCTTTATTTGAGATTTGCTCAGTCCGACCTTCAAATACTATATATCTATACTACAAAATTTGTTCATCACCGCAAGAGTGTTGACCAAATTTCATGGCTGAGCATGGCTGTCTAGAACCTGTTTCATTCTCCAGGCTAGAAATGAGACAAATGAAACAGTATAAAAGGTGTGTTCCAAGTTTATTATGTGTTTTTATTTAGTTACGGGGTTGGAACTATCTGTAGTTGTTGCTCAACTTGCTGATTAGATTCTGTACCAAAAGTTACGAGAAGTTTATCGCCGTCTTTTATCTCTTGAGTAAGTGCATTGTTGCTTTGTTCATCGTTTATATAAAACTTTAAAGTTCCACGATTTCCATTGCAAAACGTTTCTTTAGTGCCAGTAGTTAGACATTCAGACGTTAACTTGAACGGAAGTGTTGAAAAGAAATCATTCCAAGTTGTGCCTGACTTTTTAACCTGAACTATATTTGGATTACTTGCTTCAATATACGAATCTTGAGAGAGGTTGTGATACATGCTTGCAGTAAAAATACGAAAAGTTCCGTTGGTAAAGATCGCAAAAGACGCCTTGATATCGGTAATTGGAGTTGACGTATTCTCTGTAGCTTCCATAGAGGCCCTATCTTTGGGTAAAGATGACTCAGGCGCCGGTTGTTTATTCGAAAAAAAGTAGAATGCAAAAAGAATTACTAGGATAACTATTCCACTAATACCAATAATTTTACTCATACCTTAATAATATCCTATTTAGAATATATTCGAATCAATATTTTTCATCTTGAACAAAGCGTAGAGCTACAGAATTCATGCAATACCTTTTACCAGTTGGTTCTGGCCCATCATCGAAGACATGACCCAGATGTCCTCCACAAGTATCTAATACTTCAATTCTATCGTCCCCTAAACCTGTTTCTTTCCTAAGAACAATCGCGTTTTCATCAATTGGAGCCCAAAAACTAGGCCAACCAGTACCTGAATCATATTTTTGTTCTGATCGAAAAAGTGGTTTATCACAGCCAACACTGTAGTATGTTCCTTTTCGTTTTTCATTGTTCAATTCACCTGTAAACGGTATTTCAGTTCCTGCCTCGCGCAGTACGCGATATTGCTCAGGATTTAATATCTTTTTCCACTCCATGTCCGTTTTTTGCTTATCAGGATCAAAATTACCTGAGATAATCTGACTTGTTGTATGTTGCGGAGATGAAGTCTTTGGCAAAGCATTTTCTTGTAGACGGCTTATTAAAATTACTGCTCCTACCAAAAGAACTATTAAGGTGATGTGAAGAAATCCATTTTTGTGATTAGAATGTGTGATCATTATCTAAATTACCCAAAAGTAAATGCAAACACTTCAGTATTATCATCTTCAAACTCTAGTCTAAGTATATGTCTACCAGGTGCAGATAGGTTAATGAGTTTGTAGAGTGTATCTTTATCAACCGTCACCACACCGTTTATATTATGCTCTCCAAAATCTTGCATCTTGCCATCTAGATATACCTTTACTTTAGCAGGTGTTCCCTTCGTGCGCATAACTAAAAATACTTCTTTTGAATCAAAATTAAGTGTAAGCGTTGATCCTTTCTGGGGACTAGCATACTCTTCCATCACATTCCAACTACCTTCGAATGCGAATTCATTAGTCCCTATATTTGTTGGTGTCGAGTATGTACTTATTGTATTTTCCTTAATAGTTTCAGGTGAAGCAAAATGCTCAATTCTTCCATAGCCTAAATATAATTCTGGTGTTCTTGCCTGTATCTGATAAGTTGGATTATTTATTTCTAAAGATACATCAGTTGCCCCAGCCTCTTTTAAAAGCTCTTGAATTACCTTTTCGCTTTCGTCATACTCTCCCTCTCCAAAATGTGTGTAGCGTATATAGCCTTCTTTGTCGATAAAGTACTTAGCTGGCCAGTAACGATTGTTATATGCTTTCCATGTAGAAAAATCATTGTCCTGAACAATTGGATAAGTAAGCTTGAAATCTTTGATTGCCTGGGCAACATTTTTCTCACTTTTTTCAAACTCAAATTCTGGGGCGTGCACACCTATAATAACTAAGCCCTTATCTTTATACTTCTCATTCCAATCTTTAAGATACGGCAGAGTTCTTTGACAGTTAATACATGAGTACGTCCAGAAATCGATAATAACAACCTTTCCTTTTAGTTGTTCAAGTGTCAGTGGTTCGCTGTTAAACCATATACCTCCTGCAATAATTTCTGATGCCTTTACACCTTTATTATTAAGTAGCTTAAACATCGGTTTACCCATATCCTCTTTTTTAATTTCGTTGGTAGATTTTTTATCTAATTGCTCTCGGATCAATTCATTATCTTCAAATTTAGTAAGACCTGTGCCATATTGAGGAAAAGTGTTTAGGATATATGTTTGGAATCTACGATCCACATTAAAAAATATTCCTATGGCCGTTATAATCATTATTATTCCAAACAGTTTTTGTATTTGACCTAAGTTTGAGAGTAGCCATGGTACCCGCCTAAGTGCATTTTGACCGCCTAAAATAATCAAAAACATAGGAATAGCTGTTCCAAGAGAATAAGCGAGAGTGATTAAGAAAGCATCAAGTGTGACAGTACCCGTTATAGCAAGAGATATTACAGAAGCAAGGATTGGCCCAACACAGGGAGTCCAGAGTAGCCCAATAGACAAACCAATTATTAAACCTCCCCTAAAGCCAGTTTTACCTTGGTTATTGGGCATACCGCTCGAAAGTTTAGAAAATAAGTTTTCAATTACTAACTGGAATTTTGGAATAAGTAAAGACAGTCCAAAACCGGCGACAACAAGTATAGAAACTAACCTAAGCGTTTCTGCAGGAATTCCACTGATGCGTACAATGGTAGAAAGAAAAAGCGTAAAGAAAGTAAAACTAAGGATAAATCCAACAACTACGCCAATTGGGCGAGACTTCCCTGTATTAATACCACCGACACTTGATGTGAGAATAATTGGCAATACAGGGAGAATACATGGTGAAAGTACCGTTATAATACCTGCTAAAAATGCAAATGCTAAAAGTAATATCATAGATCACTTAATATTAGAAAGTAATTCGGTTATTTTTCCACCGTTCCATTTTGTAAGCTCGTTACCCTGTTCATCTATTTGGACAAAGGTATGTTGGTAAGTAATACCATATTTTTTAGCAAGATTTTTTTCGTCTTGATCAGTTTCAGGATCATTGTAATTTACTCTAATAACTGTAACATCTTCTGGAATACTAGATTCATCTTCTTTGAAGCTTACATCTGCAGGTTTACATGTAGGACACCAGGATGCATAAAAAAATAAAACCCTTCGACTTGTTGCTGAACCGTCAAGTACCTCTTTACTGTACATTGCATATCGTGACTTGTTTATTTTGTTTTCCATCATTTTTTCCTCAATATCTTCAGCGTCTTTTTTCATCATGGAATTTTCTGTCTCTTTTTCTGTAGGTTCTGTTACCATCGTAGTTTCTTTTGTCTTCTCCATAGAACTTTCGTTTGATGTGTTTCGAGAAACAAAATAGAATACTAATCCTGCAACTACTACAAAACTTACTATTAAAATATTTTTTATTGAATTTTTCATATATTTCTAAAATGATCCTCTTTCTTAAATAAGAATAAAGTAGTTGAAAAGTAATGTCAAGTAGACTTTACATTCTGAAATGAGAATAAATTCTTGAGAGTAGTTTTGAAAAAATCATGGCGCAAAGAGCCATTACTAACCAGATATCAATATTGTGTTGTAATGCTTGTATGGTTATACCCAAGATTAGAGTACCAACACCGACGAGATAAGAGATTCTTCCTGCCGTCAGAATATGTATGGATTCGCGTTCATCTGAGGACTTTTCTCTAAATAAATATGCAGCGAACGTAAGAAAAGATAAGATAAAACCCACAATCAGCATGGATACAACACTATCAGGCATGCTTAAGTTGCCTGGATTAAGAAAAATTATAGCAATCACGAGTATTCCGATAGCACTTATAGTTTCTATTATCATAGTAATTTCTCAATTATAAACAATTTCTCAACTGATGTATTGAAATACTTTGCTATTTTTAGGGCGAGTAGTACCGAAGGAGTATAGTTGCCTTTTTCTATTGCAATAATAGTTTGTCTTGTAACATCAACAGCTTTAGCAAGATCCTCCTGCGTGACCTTGTTTTTAGCCCTATATTCTTGCACATAATTTTTAATCTGCTCTGTCATTGCTTTTGTATTTTAACACTTTGGTTCGAAATGAAGATATTAGGATAGAGTTTTTATCAAGCCGTTGTAATGTATTCGAATGAGATGGGTCGCTTAGGGTGCTACTTTTGGCTGAGCATGTCGGTCTAGAACCCATTTTACTCTCTAGGATGTAAATGAGACAAATGAGACAGTACTCAACTGTGTTATAGCTTCTCACGCGATAAGTGCATAGAAGCATTACCTCTATCTAATAAGTCTTTATATGTAATCACTTCAATACCATGTAGTGCATGATTCATCTTTCTCAGAGCATCTCTCTTATATATGTCCCAGTTAGTACTATCGCCAATTAAAATATAGGCATGGGGTTTGAGCAAAGATAGCTCAATATTATATATTTGAGCAATATTAGGTTCAATTTCTCTTCTTAGCCTATCAACTTCACTCAAGTAATTAATAACCTGTCCTATAGCAACATTTGTTTCTGCTGACCATCGCCATGCATTAGTATGACTAGTGTCTTTAATAATAACCTCATCTGATGGGAGTTTAATTTCCAGAATGTCTACAAATCCATCTAGTGTAGGAAATAGGTAGTCGGGCATAATACCTGTTAGATTTATCTTTGCTTTCTCAATAGGTTTTTGGTAGTTCACACCAAATAACCAGTTATTTTTATAAATCCATTTTTGCCATGAATCGTCACCTGTAGTTTCCGAATAATTACCGTGTTCTAATCTCATACCGAGTTCATCGATCACATTCTGCTTTTTGCTTTGAATTCGTGCATATGTTAATTTTTGGATTAAAGTAGGATTTGATTCTGATAGATATACCCATACGTCTTCACCATATCCCGCATCAATAAGTTTCTTAACATAAGCAACTTTATTTTCGTCTGTTATTATGACTTTTTCTGGATCAACTATAGTGTAAGAAGTTGCATCAAAATCAATTTCTTCAATACCTTTTATAAAATTTATTAATCCAAAGAAGTTTTCATGACACGAATCCAAATCAACTCTTGCTTTAATAAGCTTGTCATCTTGCGTTTCCTTCGAGAAATTGCTAATTGCTTTATTAGAAATGTCTCTTATTTCAAATGAAAATCGTGGTGTAAACTTTCCATTTTCCTTTTTTATTAATGTAATTACACATGACTTTTCTACCTTAGCGGATTCCTCTAAGACAAATCTTTTTATAAGACCTTTTTTTGTATTTTTGAAGTACCAAAAACCATTGGTGCCAGTTTTGTCAATCTCAATTGTTGTTAAAGAATCAGAACCAACCACAAAATCTGTGTTTTCGTAATCAGGTTCTACCGCCCACATTTTTAGTCGTTTTCGCTGATCATCAGTTAACATAATTTATTATAAATCCTAAAATAGAACCTTTATTCGGAAATTTATGCAGTTCTATCGTAGATAACTTTTTTACGCGTGCCATAAGGGCATTATACGAGACAGTTCATATTTGGTCACGTCTAATGGAGTGTCTACTTATTATCTGTTACGCGAGCAACTAATTTCTTCCCATCCTCAGACCAAGATAGTTTTACGCTTCGTTCTGGTTTCCTAGGATATTTCTCTAAAAATTCTTTGTTTTCGGAAATTAAATAGACTGTACAGTATGTTCTTCCATCAGGTCTTTTTAGTTTCCTGCCGTGTAAAATACCTTCTCGTTCAAGTTTACCTCTAGTAGCAGGCTGAACACTAAATTCGGACTTAATTTCGTATTCTTTAATCCAAATCTTATTATCATGATCCCAACTTAAAGATGGGATAATACCTTCCTTAATGTTTCTCCAACAATCAGCACATCTTAAACCATCAAGATTCCACCATATTTTATTACTTTCTATTGTTTCTCTACATATAGCACAGGTATAGTGACCTTCCGTAGGTTCGAGAAAAAATCCCTCTGGTTCTTTTTCTAGTCTTCTCTTTCTGATGTTTTCTACAGCTTCTTGTTTGCCTTGGATTTTCGCCATTTGGACATAAGGGTGGTTTGCATACTTAGACTTCTTTATAGGGTCAAAGTCCTGTTTCTTATCCTCTTTAACTTTTCCTGCTATTTCTAACAAATCCTCCTCTCGCTCATACCCTTTTAATTTGCCAGAGATGTAACCTAATCTGTCACTAAGACCTTCATTCATTAAACGCCAGTTTGTATCTTCTAATTTTGTTTTTAATAGTTTTTGAAGATCATATTGTGAAGTCCTTTTATTACGAGTGGGGTCGGAATCTTGAAAAGAGAAAGGTACGATAACATGCCTATCAATTTCAGGTTTATCGAAAAAAAGCTTAGTATATTTATGTTCATCTAAAATGCTACTAAGCATTGCTTCAAGATCCGCAATACTTAATCTTTTTAATCTTGATACTTTTTCATAAATTGGGTTATCAATCTCACGCTTAACCTCTTCCTTTACAAAAGAAGCATACTCGGACGCTTCCATTAGTTCGATTGCTTCTGCTCCCTTTTCTTCATCAAGACAGAATTCACTTCTATATTTTTCAAGTAATGCTTTATCTTCGTCTTCTTTAGCTTTACGTTCTGCTCTGCTTTTTCCGAAATCGTTAACGTCTGTATTTTTATAGCCACAAGATTTACAAACAGTTTTCCAAGTTATTACCTCCCCTTTTCTAGTTTGAGAAACTTTTACTTCTTTATTACACTTAGGACAAAGCTGTGGCTTAGATTCGTGGATTTCTCCGTTGTCGTAAACAGCAGTTTTCTTAGTACATTTTGTGCAGTCGAAAAAGAACAGTACTCTAAGAGGTTTATCTGTCCAATCGTTTTCTAGAGTCTTAAATGTTGTTTTCATAGCGGAGTTACAATCAGGACACCTTATGTCTTGTGGTTCAGAAGTATTATCGTATTTGTCTTGAAACTTTTGATCTCGGTCTATCCACTCATTTAGTCGTGTCTTTTTATTTTGAAACTCTAAACCCTTTTTAACATACAGGCTTACATTTAACATGTATGAAAAGGCTTTATGTCGCTCTTCGTCTGGTTTGTCCTTTAACTTTTCATCGTTGGAGCTGTTTTGATAGGCTTTCTGGCATATGCGGATATGGTCTAGGCATTCTTTAATTGTGAATAAGTCGTATAGATCAATATAGTATTGTTCAGATTTAAGGTGTTTTTCACCCCTATCTTTTTCTTCCACTCTTCTATTTTACACGCTCAATTAATTTTTCTGAATCTGTACTTATCTTTTATATTGTCATGGAAATATGCACCGTGGGAGCTAGAATTCATTAAGCTTCGATAAACATTTTCCGGCACATTAAAATATTGGTATATACCACCGTCGTTAAATTCTATTTCTAAAGTTGACGTTAAGCCATCATAACCAATGGAGTCTATATTAGATGAAGTTACGTTAGTTCGTTGCATGTCGTTATTTTATCACTTCATTTGCTGAGCTGCCAGATAATCTTTAATTACCATGGTTGCTTTACAGTCATCCTCGTTGTAATCCAGAATCCTTTGTAATTTTTTTGGGTCTTGGTCTTTTAAATACTCGTTATACCACTGAATAGACAACGCTCCAGATGGTGTTTCATCCCTCCATTTAAACCCGAGATATTGGGCAATTTCTTTTACTGAATAACTACCTAACGGCCAGTCTGTGTGGGGCAAAATCACATGGGTATATAAATCAACTGCTATTTCCTTATCAAAAAATGCTTCAAGTTCTTCTTCTGTTACAACATTAGGGTAAAGTTCTCTCATTTTCTTATAAATTGTTTTCTCATGCTGGGAGTAGTAATAAACTGCAAAATCATCTGTTGGTAATGATCGAATGTATTCCCAAAATTCAATCCAAGCCTGTTTCTCGGCTTCTGGTGTTGTATCTGATGCTACAAAGGGTACAAATCGTTCACCATTTGGCGATCTTTCATAAACTCCGTGCAAATAGACCATTTCTTGCGTTGGATCATCCTCAATATCAAAGTATAGTTCATAAGATTTTTGTGGAAATTCTAGATGTTTGTAAATCACTGGTTTTGAATTGCTATTTAGGAGAAACGCTCTTTGCACTATTTTAGTTAAAGTTTTTTCAGCGATACCAGAAAGAAAATTCTTATCTGTAGCTTTCTTTGCCATAACCTCGGCTACATTTACATTTATAATATCTTCAACGCGTTCAATGCCTAAGTCTTCATTTAGTTTATCCCTTTTACTTCTTCCTAAATAAAAAATAGTTGTTAAGTCGTGTGTATTTTTAGCCCATGTTTTGCAACTTTTATACCAAGGGCAGAGTTTACAAATTCCTGCCATTGCAGGTTTGTTTTGTATTTTATTATCAAGCATTAACTCTACTTCATTTCTTATTTCATAATAGAACTGCCACCAAGTATTTTTGTTCTTTATACCTATTTCATTTTGAAGATCGTAAATCACTTCTTGATTGTGAATATCTATAATTCTAGCTTTATCAGAGTTAGCAAATCCAAGCTTTTTTAGGATCTCCACATAGTGACATAGCTGCACAGCATAGTGTTTTTTGTATTTTTCTTCACCTTCTTCATCAGATCCTTCAAATCCGCGTCCACTCTTTATATCTATAGGAGTATATGTACCATCCTCATTACTTTTTAGTAGATCCGGAATTCCTAAAAGATTTTCGTGCATTAATACACCTTGATAAATAAGACCCGTGCCTTTTTTCATTTCTTCGATTGTTTCTTCAAAGCGTTGTTCGTAGCTCCCTTCAGATAAGTTTGCTAATTGGCCTAATGTAGAAACCACTTTACCTTCGTGTAATACTCCCTTATCCCAAAGCAATTGCACAAATGGGTTTGGTTCTGGGTTCTTTTCTTCTTGTGGACCGTACTTATCCCTCCACACTCGGTGCGTACATTGTAAGTAGTTGTACAAAGTTGAAGCGGATATCATGAGCGCAATACTCCAGTCCTTATATTGATCTGTAATTTTGATTCTTTCATATACGCATTATAGTACTAGTTAAGTCCGTAGAAACTAGTTGCTTTATACCCTCCTAATTTTATCTATCAAAAACTTTATATAGTAACCTTTGCTAGATTTGACCTGTATGTACATATCATTTAGTAAATAGTTTCCAAAATGTCGTGGTTCATTGTCTTGTCGATAATAGAAAGTTATAGGGGCTCTCTTTTTGTATTGGTTAGTTAGATACTCTTTAATGTAGTCTAAATCCTGCTCTCTATTAAACCTATCTACCGTATTTCTGGCATGTTTGAGGGGTTTTGGAATCTCAGCTTTTTTTGGGATATTATTTTTGGTATTAAAGTCCCAATGTTTCGCACAATTAGGACACTTAAAAACACTGCCCTTACTTAGGTTTAATTTTAAAGTAATACCACAGGTGCAAACCACAAATTTGTAGGAATTGTTTTCGTTAGTTTTTATATTGTAAGGCAATCGCTTTCGAAAAGCGTGTAAAGTTATGCCATGTGTGCTTTCATAGCAGTCTAAGCAATTATTAATAGTTTTATATGGAAACTGTTTGGCAGCAAATATCTTATTACAAATATCGCAAGCTCTACTAACGCCATTCTCAAGATCTTCAATTTGAGCGTGTATGTTCTCAATTGTATTTGAAATTATTATTTTTTTTTTACTATTTCATTAATTCTAGCGTCTAGTGTTGCAACCGGATCTTTACCTATATTAAATCTGTTTATTCTTAAAAAGCTGTAACCGTAGCCTTCTAGAACTTTTTGTCTATATATGTCTTCACTGTTCATGTAACTTATATAGTTTGAGGCATTCACATTTTCTAGTTGCGTAAAATGTTCCCTAAAACCATCATACTCAACAATTATCTTTTTGTTTTTAAAAATTAGTAAGAAGTCGACTTTATATTCTGGATATGTATATTCTCTAGATAATTGTTTAAGATACTTACCTAAATCGAATTGGGGTATAAATTCTATAGTATCCTTGTTGTCTTTATAAAACTTAGTCAAATAGAATATTTCTTGAATTTTAACTTCCATTGGGGAATTTGGATCTGTACCTCCTATGATGGTGTTTTTTCCGTTTATCAGTTCATCTCTGTAGTGTATTAGTGCATTCCTAAGCTCACCTTTAAACTCCTCAATTGGTTTACTAAGCACAAAATGAATACAATCTTTCGCTCTACTAAACCCTACATTCAGGCGCTGTGCTTTGACATTGTCCTTATTTTCATCAAACAGTACAGGAAATATCCAATTAAGCATGTCCTTTTCTTTTGTTGCTACCATAGAATAGAAAATATAATCACGTTCTTCCCCCTGACATGTGTCGAATGTCATGATTTTCAATTTACGATCACTAAACAACCATTCCCTTTCCTCTAGCTTGTTCAATACATCAAATAAAAGTGTCACTTGTTCTCTATGTGGAGTTATTATTCCAATAGTTTTAGTGAAGCCATCTGCCTTTAGTTGCTTAATTACATTAACTATATGCTTTATTTCCAGTTCATTTGTATTGCTATTTTTATCAAGTTTCCCATCATGTTTAATTACATCAAACTTAATAACTTCGGTTAGTGGAACACCTCTAATTTTCATACTTTGCAACGTATTATGATAAAAGTATTTATCTGAATAAGATATTATTTCAGGGTAACATCGAAAGTGTTTTTGTAATTGACACTGGTAGTTTCTAATAAAACGTGAAAATTTCAGTATTGAGTTCTTAATGTCAAAGTTATCTCTTACCTTTGTTTCCCAGCCCATCTTATCTTCTCCATTTATCTTTTCTGCTCTAAAAACCTCCTTTATACGTGTTTTATATTGCTGATTGGTTACAGTGCTTGCATTGCCCGCTTTTACATTCGAAAACTGCTTATCATCTCCTAAAACAATTACTTGTTTACCTCGAATTAGGGCAGGCAAGGCTTGAGATATACTCACTTGAGATGCTTCATCGATAATAATTAGATCAAATAAATCTTTTTCTAACGGTATGTATTCAGCATAATCTCTTATTCCAGCTAAAATGCAGGGAAAAGCTTTTTTTAAATTTTTAAACAGTGCTATAGGGAATTCTTGTTTATTTTTAAGTATAGTTTTAAGTGTATTAACCTCCCCTGCATTATCTTGAGAATACTCGATTATTCTTTTGTCCAAGAAATAGGTCATTTGAGCAGTTATTAATTGCTCTACAGTCTCAATTCTAGTTATATAGTCATCCGCAGGTGCATTTGTAAAACTGTTTGTTAGCTTCGATTCTAGATGTTTATAATCAATGATTTCTCCTAATAATTCTTCTGACTTTTCCAACAGAAGAAAATCAAATTCATTTATGTTACCTTCAATATTTATATTTAACTCTTTAGCCAGTCCTGGATGTAATTCTATAAATTCCTCCACATACTCAAAGTTTTTGGAAAGCTTAGCTAACACCAAACATGAATTACAATATTCTTTGATTCTTTCAGTATTGATATCATTTTTTATAACATCAGTGCTTAATTCCTTATCGATAATTTTAAGTCCTTCGTTCTCTAAATAAACAAAGCCGGCATTTAACTCGCTTGAGATACGCTCTAAATTTAGTATGTCTACATAACAGAGCAATAATTTTGGATTAAGATTCTTAAGAGCATCAAAGTTAACAATTATATTGTGTATTTCCTTTATATCTGTGAAAAACTCATCAAACGCATTAATATAATCAGAATTCTTGTAATTACTTAAAAGCTGAAAGACATTATCAAATGTTTCGCGTTTTCTACTTACAATCTTAGATTGAATAAAATAAAGTAGGTCATATAAGTATGTTATAGAGTCGAGTTTTTTTTCAGGATTCTCAATATTAAAGTAGTTAAATGTTTTCTTAAGCTCTCTTGTTAAATCATTAAGTTCACTCTTATTGAAAAAAAAGCCAAAAATAGGTTTACGCAAACTTTTAACATTCTTTATATATTTATTAAGCGCATTCAGTGCTGTGTCTAGATCGATGTCAGGATCCACATATAAATCATGTAGCTTACCAAGATCGTTAGAATACTTTTGGTTAAACTTCAATGCGTTTTGAAAAAGATTCTGTACAAAAACTACGTCACCATAAACATATTCCAGTTCTGAAAACAAGTTACTTTTTAACCATTGTTTGTATAGAGGCCACTCACTAAGGGCTTTTAGAGAAATAATATGATTGAAGATAGCTTCGACCCGTAATATATGTTTTATAGATAATAAGTTACTTGCCTTATCCTTCCCCAATACAGGACCTAATTCTCTATAAGCATCATTTGTTTTCTTACCTTCTAGAGAACTAATGATTTGTTTTGAAGTTTCAACATTTTTTAAAAGTTCTTGTAGTTTTTCTGTATTCTTCTCATTTATAAAACTTTTGCTGTAATTGGCATTTGTGTGAAAAGACAGTTGTTCAAGTAGTTCTTTTAATTTTGGTAACTTTTCTAAACCTTCTAGGTCTTCGTTTTTAATTAGATCGTTTTCAAATGAAAGCTTATTTTCTAGTTCAAAGTACCTAATAATATCGTCAATACTAATTGCGTCAAAGTGCTTAATAGTTGTCTCTAAATCATTTTTTAGCTTAGTAAGTAAGAGATCTTTCTGTTGTACGGTCGATTCTTGTGTCTTTTTATATGCTAGATAATGATTCTTTATTTTTTGAATTGTCTGACCTTGGACAATTTTATAAAACTTGTTTCCGGACCCACCTAATCTTAAAATGGGATTCTGAAAATCCTCTTCGTGCCTAATCTTATTTAATGTCCCCGCAATTTTTTCCTCTACAACATCTAAAGCCTCTTTTTTATCGGAAAGTACAAGGACTGATTTTTCCTCTAGTAAAGCTTTACATATGATTGCTGTGATTGTGTGACTTTTACCAGTTCCTGGGGGGCCTTCAAGTATCATAAATTTACAATCGGGTTTTTGCAGTGCCATCAATACTTGTTTCTGCTCATCATTAAGTGGAATTGGACTTTCAACAATAAGCTTAGTAGAGCAGCTCAGTTCCTGCCATTCTGTATCAATCTCATCAATAAAAGATTTCGGATTTTCCTTTATAAACCCATCTAATAAATGCGTGAAGTCTTCTATAAGTTCACCATCATCGTTTAGTATTTTCTCATAATCATTAATGAGTGCTTCATCAGATTTGTCAAAAAGAAATATATAACATTTATTAGACAACCCTGTAATTAAACTTAGTCCTTTTTGCAATCTGGCATCCTGTATATCTATTGTCAGACCTAACTCTAAAAAGTTTTCTATTTTTCTTACTATTGTTGTTACTTTATCAAAAAAATCATCTTCACTATTAATATAAATAACTCTTTCAAAATCTACGGCAAGTGTAGACTTTCTGTTTGATTGGCGATTGAATTCCTGCACTACAAAATCTAAACCTTGTGAATTTACATATATTCTATGTTCAAAATTTAATATAAATCTGTCCTCATCTTTTTCTACATGTATAGGCATATAGAATAGTGGAAAAGTTTCATTACCCAAAGATAGCTCAAAGAAATAAAAGTAAATTTCCGTTTTATCTATCAATTTACCGTTCCTATATATTTGATATAGCTCGGAAAATAAATCGCTTACAGCACTATTTTCGAAAAACATTGTTAGCTTTGCCTTCAGACTTTCCAAAGGTATGATCTCTTCTAAAGCGCTAACGATATCGAAATCAACAGCACCTTCTTTTACTTCAAATATTTTCTGTAGTAGATCAGTTAATTGATTTTCTACATCGCCAAAAAGAGTATCTATGATATCTGTCTCAAGCTGAAATTTACTGTTTTCGTCCGCCAAGCCGAGATTTTCTAGTGGTTTATCTAAATCTTGTAAAAATGGGTAGATTAATACTTTCGAATAAGAGCTTTTAATTGAACTGATGCCTTCTTCCAAATACTGATCATACGAATCATTGTACTTAGTTTTGCAGTCATAAATGCGTTTTTCTATCTCTATATGTGCCTGAGTGATATCTTTGCTTTTTAATGCTTCAACTCTAGAAATTATTAGTTTTAATAGTGATGTTGGAATTTTAGTAGTATATTCATTTTTTTTAACTACTAAAGATTGATTTTCAAAAGATTTGGCAAATTGCTTGAGAAGAGCCTGCTTAAAATCAATAAATTTATCTAAATCTACTGCGACTTTCAAACCATTGTTTGTTTTCTGTATTGTATTTCTTTTTGGCACTCTTCTCTTCTTGAAGTCAGTTTCAAGAAAGTTCATAAAGTATTTTGCAACCTCTTTAACAAAGTTGTTTGGTTCAGTGACTGCTTTTGCCATACAGTTATTTTATCACTACTACAACATTTGGATACTATAGTATAGTAGACACTTTTCTACACTTATCAACAGATATGCTGTCACAACAACGAATAGTGCTTGACCTGTGATTTTATTAATGCTAATTTGTATTTAGTTCTTTTGGAACTTGCGTTTGGGCGCGCACTAAAAATCCCAACTTTATAGATAAACAATCGCCTATAACAGGCACGTAGATACCACTTATAGATAACTAAGTTAATAAATTTAATTAATGGAGGTCATATGACTAACAAACTTAGTGGTATCAATGATGCCAAGCTACAAATATTTAATTTGAACATAAAGGATATTAATCCTTCCGCCTATAACCCTCGAAAATGGGATAAGTATAAAATTGACCAATTAACCAAAAGTATTACTGACTTTGGTGTTGTAGATCCTTTAGTAATTAATTCCGCCGAAAACAGAAAGAATATAGTTATTGGCGGTCATTTTAGACTTAAAGTCTTAAAAGAAATGGGATATATCGAAGTCCCATGTGTGTATGTAAATATCCCTGAGATTGAACGTGAAAAAGAATTAAATTTAAGACTAAACAAAGCCGTTGGTGATTGGGATTTCAAACTTCTGGCTGAGTTTGATACATCCCTTTTATCAAACGTTGGTTTTTCAAGCGAAGAGTTAGATCAAATATTTGATATTGATGATTCACCAGAGCAATTTGATTTAGAAAAAGAACTTAATAAACTAAACATTAAAAATATCACTATTAAAAAAGGCGATGTAATTTCTCTTGGAAATAGTAAATTAATGTGTGGGGATTCTACAGTCGAGGAGGATATGTTAAAGCTGATGAATGGAGAGAAAGCAGACATGTGCTTCACAGACCCACCCTATCTATTGGATTATTTAAACGGAAAAAAGAAAGGTGGTAAAGCAACAACAGGATTTGGAGCCAAAAGAAATCGCCGTTATCTCGAAACAGACACATTACCAGATGACTTCACAGAGAAATGGATGGCGAACATTAATAAAATCCAAAACGATAGTTTCTCCATAATAGTCTACGAAAATTGGAAGAACATAAGAACTATTTGGGGAGAACTTGAGAAATATTGGAAGGTAAAAAACATGATTGTTTGGAGATTACCCAACAGGGTGCAGGGTTTTTCTGGTAAATATAGATTCTTTTCCAAACATGATATTGCTATGGTTGGAGCTTCACCTAACACAGATATTGAGTTCAACATGGAAACAGAGCCAGATGGTTTGCAGGAGGAATATGAAACAGCTCTTTATGCGATATCAGGTAAACCACAATGGGAAAGCTATAAAAAAGGCAAGAAGTATCAGCCAACAGACTTTATTGATTACAAAGCCTCCGATGAAAAGAGCTCTGGGCAAGGAGTAGTATTTGGTACTAAGCCAATCGAAATATTAATACCATACATAAAAGTATTAACTAGAAGAAATGAATTAATCGTTGAACCTTTTGGTGGTAGTGGATCTACTCTTATTGCAGCAACAAAAATGAGACGTAGGTGTTATGTAATGGAGAAATCTCCTGTTTATGCTGAAGTTATTGTTAAAAGATGGGAGAAGTTAACTGGTTTAAAGGCGAAAGTTAATGCCTAAGCGTACTAAATATGTTGAGGATAAAATACAGGAGGATAAGGACAGACTCCTAGCTGAATTGGAAAAAATGCCTGTAGTTGAGGTAGCTTGTAAAAGAACTGGTATATGTAGAGCTACCTACTATCGTTGGATTAATGAAGACAAGGCTTTTAGCCAATCAGCACGTATAGCTCAAATAGAAGGTATTAAGTTAATAAATGACGCAATGGAATCTACACTAATTTCGTTAGCTTTAGAAAATAGAAGCATGGGTGCTATCAGGTTTTGGCTTGAAAATAGACACGCTGATTACAAGCAAAACAAAGAGCTAGAGAGGTCTAGGAAGCTGAAGAATAATTTTACTAAGCTATCCAGACCGGATATCTATTAGTAGATAGCGTTATTTTGTTATAATCACATTAGAAAAATTAACAGCCGCGAAAAAAAATCCACTGTAAAAAGTGGTGCATGGAACCTGAAAAGGGGCTACCCTATTGGGTTTCATGCTTCGCGGCTGTTACTACAAGGGTAGTCCCTTTTTGTTTGTGGTAACAATTAGCGAACTCATGCAAAACCTTGCATATATACCTTTGTAGCGTCATCAATGTCGCAGTAATAATTTATAGGAGGTATATATGTATTTATACGAGGCTAAAAAATTTAATGTTAAGTACATTACAGGTATAGGAGCAGTCACTAAGCCTACAGATAGTTATTTGTTATCTATAGAAAGTGAAGGAATAAAACTTTGGCGTCTTCTATCACCAACAGTATTAATAAAATGGACAGATATTCAGAAAATTTCCTCAGAAACACAAAATGAAGCATCCAAGTCCTTATCAATGGGCAAAGCTGCAGTAGGTTTAGTATTACTGGGACCGCTCGGTGCCTTAATAGGAGCAGGAATGGGGTCTAAAAAGCCACTCTTTGTTTCTATTTCTTACAAAGACTCGTATGGAGAAATTTGCGAGTGCTTGGTGCAAACTAAACAAGCACATGAAATAGCTACGAAACTAAACAACGAGAGAAAAGAATATTATAGAAAAAACAATATTCCACTAACAACTGAAACGGTTTCAAATTTAGATCAGCTTGAAAAGCTAGCAGAACTTAAAGATAAAGGTGTTATTTCTTCGGATGAGTTTGAGGCTAAGAAGAAACAATTACTAGACTTGTAAATTTCTAGCTAATCTTTCTGAGTCAGTGGTTTCTTTTTGTTTTATTTGAGCATAAATTTCCTGTTTTTTCTTTTCCCTGTCGGCAATGGCGATTTCATGCTCGATGATCCGATAACCTTGTAGAGCTTTTTTAAAAGCAGTTCTATCACTTTCTCTTTCTAACAAAAGTACTATGTATGCATTTAAAGATATATTTTCATCTAATGCGATATTCTTAAGAAAACTAGCTAACCCTTCCATATTTTCTGCTAAGTGCTCAAAATTTTTCACAGCAACATTAATACCTGAAAGTAATGCAGTATTTAGACTATCTAATAACCTATTAATAGTTTCCGTATCTGTATTTATTCGCTCAATTGTTAACCAGTAGTCAGACACTTCGTTTATTAGATTTATATCACCTAAATCTAGTTCTATGTCCTCAAGAATTTTAAGCTTTGGAAATCTATGAGCTGGCATTACTGGAGGATTCTGTCTTAGTTTCTGTACTGAACTTTCAAGAGAATATACAAGCCTACTGATGTTATCCTGCTGTTTTACAATTGTATATTCAACCCTTACCAAGGCATCATGATGCCTTTTATATCTAGTCCGCCTTTTGTCTTGTTCACTGGAAAGTCTTTCAAACAAAAATGCAAAGAATGCTCCCGAAAAGCCTCCTAAAAAAGCAATCCATGCTTCTCTGGAAAAGTTTTGATTAGTCTGATTAATAAGGGTTTCTAGATTAGATATTAGTTTATCCATATCTTGAATGTTTATTTGCTGTTGTGACTGAAACCAATGCATGCGAGGATTTTACCACTACCTATGGACTTTCTTAAGTTATTGCGTCATCCATTGGTATAGATGACGCAGAATACAATCTCGCCAAAATACTGTTTATACGCTCGTAAAAGCTCCGAATCGGACGAGAGGCAAGCCATGTCAATCGATTCACAAATCAAGGAAATGACGGCACTAGCCGAAAAAGAAGGTATAGAAATAGTAGATATAAAGCAGGAAAGCCATTCGGCAAAGATTTCAGGTTCCAGACCACTATTTCTAGAAATGATAAAGGAGCTAAACTACGGAAAGTACAATGCTATTCTAACCTGGGCACCTGATAGGTTAAGCAGAAACGCTGGGGATTTAGGCTCACTAGTAGACCTTATGGACAGGGTTAAGCTCTTACATATAAGGACTATATCTCAATCTTTTTCAAACAATCCAAACGAAAAGTTTCTACTGATGATTCTCTGCTCACAAGCAAAGCTTGAAAATGACAACAGAGGTTTAAATGTCAAAAGAGGTATAAGAACAAAATGTGAGATGGGCTGGCGACCCTGCCCTGCTCCTATTGGTTATATCAACTATTCTCATGGCGGAACTAAAAAGGTAATGGTAAACAAAGAGGTAGCCCCATTAGTAAAAGAACTTTTCGATTTAGTAGCTACGAAAAAGTACAGCGGTAGGGACATAAAAAAGTATCTGGATAAAGATGGAAGATTAAACAAAGCTACTGGAAAGAAAATACCATTAAGCATGATTTACAGAATGCTAAAAACACCTTTCTACTACGGTGAGTTCCAATATCCAGAAGGTGATGGCCCTTGGTATAAAGGTGCTCACGAACCAATTATTCCAAAATGGCTCTTTGATAAAGTCCAACAAAAGCTGGTAGTACCTAGAAAGTCTAAGTGGGGCGCTAAAGACTTTTTATTTAAGAATGTTTTCAGGTGCGCTTACTGCGGAGCAACCATAGTAGGAGAAGAAAAATTCAAGATGCTTAAAGTAGGCCAGAAACGAACTTATATTTACTATCACTGCACAAAACAAGTAGATGCAGAGTGTCCCGAAATGTATGTAGCAGAAAACATACTAATTGGATCCTTGATTAGCTACATACAGCTTATTGAAGTAAAAAAGCCAGACACATTACAACTAACAAATGAAGTAAAAAAGAGCATGAGGAAGTTTTCAGGTCTAAGAGCGCATTTACTAACTGAACAAAATGTAACGTTACCTGCAGAGTTAACATTTACTGAATACCTAAAATACATTATTTACAACGGAACGGATACTGAGAAACACGAAGTAATTGAATCACTTCCAAAACCACTATATATACATAATGGCACTATTTATTCACATCCTTTAGGATAAAAAGTTATACTGTTAGCATGGAATATAAATTAACCCCAGAGATAATTACGTTGCACAGATATTTTATTTGGGCGGACAGAATGCGTGTGCATTTTGATGAAGTTTTAAGTAATAATAAAAATACAACAACTATAGAAACTGAAGAATTTATAGAGAAGAAAAAAGGTATTGATACATTCTTATACATGTCCTTATGGTACGGAACATTTTATGTACTTATTGAGGGTTGGATTGAACTAGGATTGTCTGACCCAGAAATAGATACATTTTTAAAATCTCCAAACGTTAATTTACTAAGACGTTATAGGAATGGAGCATTTCATTTTCAAAAAGATTATTTCGACAAACACTTCACAGAATTGATGACTGAAGGTGAAGACTTTGCAAATTGGTCACGAGACCTACGAGATCACATTAGTAGATGGTTTTTAGACATTCATAGGCAATCGAAAGAGGAACAGGGACTCGAACCGTCAAGCACATGAGTTTATCAAGCAACAAAAGGCAAAAGTACGTTTCGGAAGATTTTGAAAATTGTGGATAATATCAAGCCTTAACAAGCTATTCTAGGCTCTGTGATCGCGTTTATGCAGTTCTTGGCTGGGGAGCAGGGATTCGAACCCCAATAGGCAGCTCCAAAAGCTGCTGTCCTACCATTAGACGACTCCCCATCATTTCAAAACACCTTCAAATACCAAGAAGATTATATCATTTAGATGTAACTACTAATTAATATAGGAAAACTAGCATTTTCTTCTGGTATCTATTCTAACAATTATATAGTCCGCAAACTTTGCTATAATTTTCTTGTGCTCACACAATACAAAATCTTTATTTATAGCTCAAACCCTGACAAGTTGGTAAAATTTTACACAGAAGTTTTGGGTTGCCGAATTGTTAAAAAGCTCGAATATGAACTTGATTATGGCTATACTCTTGAACTTTCACCAGGTGGTATGCAAATCTGGTTAGCCAAACACTCTAAGATTAAAGGTAAAAATAAAGACCCTTTTAGATACATACTGAATATTTACACAGATAACATTAACTTTTATTTGAAAAAGGCAAGAAGCTATTTGGGAGTTACAGTTGTGGCAGAGCCTTTCCCCATGGGACCCATCATCCCAGGTGAAACAAGGTGGGTATGCACACTATTGGATCCTGAAAACAATTGTATTCAACTAATGGGTAAACTTGAGTAATAATTATAACCCTATATGGTGGGCCAGCATGGGCTCGAACCATGGACCTTCGCGATGTAAACGCGACGCTCTAACCAACTGAGCTACTAGCCCTCACCAATTAAGAGCAATTATAACCAAATTATTAACTTTTGAAAGTTCAAATCATCTCCCAAATTCCAACAACCATTCCCTCCGTATCTGTAACTCTTGCGTAATAACCCATATCTCCTACCTTCATTTTAGGCATCAGTTCTTTACCACCCGCTTTAACCACTTTTTTCAGATAATCATCAACAGACGGCACGTTTATAACCAAAACTGGATTCATTCCGCCATTGTCCTTTTCGACCATCATTCCCCCATTTATTGCCCCTGCTTCCTTAGGCATTTGATTTTCGTCAACCTCAACCGTATGAACAATCGTGTAATTCATCTCCGGCATATCCTGAAATTTCCACCCAAAGACGCTTTCATAAAATTTTTTACTCCTTTGCTTGTCCTTTGCAGGGATTTCAAAATGTACTACTGAATTCATATAGATACCTTTAAATATATACTCACACTAGAATAGTGAATTCTTTACCAAAAGTCCATCCTAAACTTTACTTTCAACTGGTGGTCTATTGTGAATGAAATTGCGAACCTTTTCATTAAGAATCAAATGAATACGCAATTTTGTTAAACTTCTTATTTAGGTTCAACACTGTTGTTCTAACGTCCAGACCTTTCAGAGCCTGATCCACTACTTTAGCTAGCTCATTAGCATCTGTTTCTTTAAATCCCCTTCTAGTCAATTCTTGTGTTCCAATTCGTATAAATAATCTACCACCCAAAGGAGAATCAAAATTAGTAGAAATATTATTTTTTACCAATCGAGTGTATAGCTCAATACTCTCTCCCATATTATCTATAAACACATGGAACTGATGGTTATTTGAGTATTCACCGTTGTTTGCCTTTCTTACCTCATAACCTAATTCGGTAAATTTACTCGCCATGCTTCTTGAATTGCTAACAATTTGTTTTGCGTAATCTTGCCCAAACTCTTTCATTTCCAAAATTGTTATTGCTAGAGAAATTAAATGTGGCATATGTGGTGTTGAATATAAACAACCGTCTATAATGGCATTTCCTTTATCTGCTAATGCTTTATCTCTAAAGGCAATCATCCCTTTATGAGGTCCTGGTAGTGTTTTATGTGTATTTGCACATATAACATTCGCACCTTCAAGTAATGGGGCTTGAAATTGCTGACCCATTATTAAACCCATGGTGTGGCTTGCATCATAAATTATTATTACTTCATTCCCAATAGCCTCACGTAATTCTTTTAAATTGTGTGGATTAAGATAATAAGAAACATCTAAATATATAGCTTTGGCATCTAGCTTTTTTACTAATTCTGAGGTCTTTTCTACATCAAATCTCAAATTTTTTAAATCATAGACCACATAATCATGTTTTCTACCTACTCTTTCTAGTATACGTGCTGTTGCAAAATGCCCGCCGGCGTCTTTAGGCACAGTTAACACCATTTCGCCTGGGTTTGTGACTGACAAAATTGCAGACATCATTGCATGAACACCAGACAAAACATTCAAATTTACTGCATCTGCTGATAGCATTTCTTTAGCTGCCTCTGTTGCAAGGTGTATTAACTCCTCGACACTTTTAAATCCCAGTCCTAAGAAGTCTCCCATAGCAACTACTGCATTGGCATCTCCTCCACCAAAGTAATATCTATTTGAAATACTGGAAGCTAGGAACATACGCGCTGTATTAGATATTCTATTTTCGTTTGCAGTTAAATGGATAAAGGAATCATTTCTGGCTACTTCGTTTGATATACCATCTAAAACATGCTTAATTTTCATAACTAAAGTATTTTAACACTAAAAAGTTCGACTTCCCACTCTCTATCAAGGCAGAAACTACAGGATTATATTGTTAGGACAAAGCGTATTTGATGGTGGTCTATTGTGAATGAAGTTGCGAACTATTTCAGTTCTTTAACAGACTCCCACATTGAAAGCAATTTAGATACGCTATTTTCGTAAGCATTGTTTTCCAATTTAAACTCCTCATTCAATTTCAGCTTCTCCGCTTCTGTGATATGAAGCCATTCTTCGTATCTTTCTATTCGTGAAGCATGTCGCTCTGTATTTTTGAGAATATTTCTTTTAGATTCTATTGGGCAATTTGGATCCTCATATAAAAGTCTTTTTGTTTTCATCATGTTTTGCAAATCAAATATCATCAATCTTTGTTTGTTATCTCCCTCATTTACTACCGCTATATTATCTGGGTGAAAATCATCAAATACACCCATCTCTACTAGTGCTTTTTTAGAACCCCATATTAACCGCACCATCTGTGCCCTCAGTTCAGGGTTTTGTTCAAAATATTTATCAAATCTATTATCGTATTTCTCTTTGGAATCTTGCGATTCAATAACCTTTTCTAAAGTATCACCTTTAAATCTTTTTTGAATTGTAAAATATACCTTATTACCTTCTTTATCATTTCCTAACACCCAATGAGTAGGAATAAAATTATCTCCAAATATTAATTCAGATTGTAAAAATTGTTGAGTCGCTTGTAGTTCCTTAATATTTGTTTCCGATTGGCTCATTTCATAGGCTTTTTCGTGTTTTGTAGTCCCATCCGGTTTCAATGGGTTGAATTCCTTTATAACCCACTCTGGACCCAACTCTTTTACTATTGATTCAAAACCTCTACCAAGTTCTTGACCAGGTGTTTGTTCAAATGGAAAATTCTCAATATTATGACTCATATAAATATTTTACATCTTTTAAAATTAAAAAGTTCGACTTCCCACTCTCTATCAAGGCAGAAACTACAGGATTATATTGTTAGGACAAAGAGGATTTGATGGTGGGAAGGGCGAGAATCGAACTCGCATAGCCGGTTTTTCAGACCGGTGCAATGACCAACTTTGCTACCTTCCCATTTAATCAAATGGGGTTTAGGCAATAACAGCGCCTGTTTTACCCACACAATCTTTAGGATTCTATCAGATTTGCTTTTTCTAAGAAAGAAGTTGAAGGCTGTTTTACACTTTCATACTCTTCTACAGCACTATCAATAATAAGTTGCACAAAAAGCTCATAACTAAGCCCCGCAGCTGCAAGTTTAGAGGCCATAACACTCTTATCAAGTCCCGGATTAACATTTACTTCTATAACATAAGGCACATTATCTTTTGACAGTCTTAAATCTAGTCTAAAATACCCGGTGATATCAAAGGTTTTTTGTGTTTTATACACTATATCCTGTATTCCCCCAAGTACAGAATCAGTTAATTCCGCAGGACAAGCTTCATCACAATAGCTATTAGGTCCCCATTTGTGCTCAAAGTCACAAATATTCCATTTTCTGTTAGCATCAGGTATAAAAAGCCCTTCCAGAACAGGTAATATAACCAGATCTCTCCCTTTTTTGACAGTAAAAACTTCCAATTCTCTTCCCTCTATATATTCTTCTGCCAATGTTGCATCTTTATATTCTTCCTTAATTATATTTATTCTATCTTTCAACTCATTAAAGTTCTTAACCACAGATTCTTGAGTAATACCAATACTGGAGTCAGCACTGTTTGGTTTTGTGATTAGAGGATACCTAAGACTGTACTTCAAATAATCCTCACTGCTAATGAAGAGTTGATAGTTTGGTGTGGGGATTTTGTATTTAACCAGATAATCTTTGGTTCTTGCCTTATCTATTGTAATAGCACCGGAAAATGAAGAAGAGCCGGTCATAGGTATACCAAGCGCTTCAATAAAAGTTGTGATGGAACAAAACGAATTAGGCAGGTCATCAAACCCCTCCAACAAGTTAAAAATAAGATCAGCTTTTAAGTTTGGCAATATATTTAGAGTTTTTCTTGTAACATTGACTAGATCTGCTTCATAACCAAGCTTCAATAAACACTCATACACATCTTTAGCGCATTGAAAGTTATCATCGTCCGCAAGTTTATCTAAAGGATTCCCTTTCTTTACTTCATTAATAGAGTTATATAAAACTGCAATTTTTTTTATTAAGGCAGGCATAATTATTATACTAAAAATGATAACGCACATTTATAACTAAATGCAACGTTTATCTTTTGAATTATATGTTTTAAAATTGGTATACACTTATGAAAAGTTTAAAAATAAATATTGATCTTTTTATCATGGCAATCACAATCTTTTGCATAATTCTCTATTTCTTTAGGGTTGTCATAGCTCAAAATTTTAACTATCACTTCTTAATTTGGAATTTAACCTTGGCGCTTATTCCCTACAAAGCTTCACAATACATAAAGTCAAAAGACACCGTTTTCTTTACACTCAGCTTTATAGTTTGGCTTGCCTTCTTTCCAAACGCTCCTTATCTTGTAACAGATGTTATTCATGCAGGTCTTCTTATGGACACTGTTCCAATATTTTATAACTACTTTATGTTGGTAAGTTATGCCTTATTGGGTCTTTTACTCTGTTTCCGCTCTATGGAACTCACTTTTAATACACTAAAGCATAAATTCATTTTTGTTACAGCCATAAAATTTTATTTCTTTACTTATTTATTTTCCGCAATTGCTATCTTTATTGGCAGATTTATGAGGTGGAATAGTTGGGATCTTCTATTTAACTTAAGTTTTATTTACAAAGACTTTATAAATATCTTTGCTGATTCGTACCTTTTGCTTTTCTTACTCTTATCAATATCCTCAAGTATGCTCTTTTTTTATTTTTGTCAGCTTTTATACACTAAAATTACTTCCAGATATCTGAATTGACCTCTGGCGCACCGGTGGGATATGAAAATTCCTCAGGAGCAAGAGGGAGATGGGACTCGACCAAGAGTACAGTCATGGTATTATATTTATGTGATCAAAAGGATATTCCAGAACATTTTTACAATTTTAGTTTTTATGACTTTAATTACTAACTTGGTACTTGGATTTTTAATTGTTAGTAATTACAAATCTCAAACTTCTGTCAACGGTAATTCTGCTCAGGTTTCAGATTACGATTATTCAAAAATAAATTTAGTGAGAGATTCAGTAACTGAACTAATGAAAAAAACGCATTTTGAGAGGAGAAACGAATTCTTTAGAAGAAATGCTAAATATTTTAGAACTAAAAATAACATCAAAGAGTTAACTTTGGAATTTGGTTTTGACAGACCTTCATCATATGATTTTTCTAATAATTACACTTATTTGATGAGCGCCTGTTATTACGATGAGTCACAAGACTGTGTAGGACCAGAACTGACAAATGCAGGCATTGAAGTGACACAAGACGAGAGTATAAGTACAGTAGAAATTCAAGAAATTTATTTTGTGCAACTAAATAACAATCCAGTATATTTTGTAACCATGAAAACTGATGTAGGAATTAGATATGCATTATTTTATCCAGGAGACATTTCCAAGCCTGGATTGTCATATTATTCATATTTATCCAACTATAAGGTAATAAACTCTAGTCCGGACAACCATGAAATATTTAGTGTAGTAAAAAGTATGGATAAAGATATGGTATTTGCACATTCCGTTAGAGATGAGGATGTCTCTGGTGTTAGGCATTCATTAAAAATAAATATAGTAGACAATAAAGTGGACGTTGAATTGGAGCGGGAGACGGGGCTCGAACCCGCAGCCTCTACCTTGGCAAGGTAGCGCTCCACCATTGAGCTACTCCCGCAATTTTTTGATTAAACTTAACCGTTTCAAAAGTACTTTCTGGTGGGCGAGAGAGGACTCGAACCTCCACAGATTTTACTCCATATGCACCTCAAGCATACGCGTATGCCAATTCCGCCACTCGCCCATACTGCCCAAAACTTAAGAATATTAACACAAATTCCAGGCCCTCAGGAAAAGCTTTTTGGTGCTGAAGGTGGGAGTTGAACCCACACCTCCTTTTGGGAGACTGCCCTCTGAAGACAGCGTGTCTGCCAATTCCACCACTTCAGCAAAATTCAAAAGCCCTGTTATTATATCCCAGAGTCTGTTTATTCAAAAGTAATCACATGTTAGAATTGTTGGCGTCAGACAGCCCTGCACTTGCTGTTTTAACAGGCTTGAGTCCGTAGCTCAACGGTAGAGCAGCTCCCTCTTAAGGAGTTGGTTGAGAGTTCGAATCTCTCCGGGCTCACCACTATAATTTCCACTTTTCCTCAAACATATTATACTTCTATAAATGCTTAAAATCGGTCATCTTCTTTTTTATGCTGAAACCCTTCACGTTATATACTTAATTCTTCTCAATTCAGCCAAAACTCATTTGATGGGCATTCCTCCAAGAAAGGAAGAGGATCTTACTACCATGGCTAAAAACATACTCTTGGAAAATTTGCATTTCCCATTGGTTTATGCCGGTCAGGGCCACTTTAAGCTTATGTGGCTTGCGGATTTTGCTATGGCCTTTAATGGGCTGTTCAAAGTAATTGAGGCTGACAAGCTAAAAAGAGTCATTCAGTTTATGATTAACACCTCTTATAAACAAAATCATGTTTTTACTTCTTACTCCAACAAAGCAGGCTTTGATGCCCCATATTCAAGGGCAGACAGTCTCCCTTGGCTGTTACATTGTGTCAGCCAGCACACAACACTCACTAACACTAAAGATCTTCTCAATGCAAACAGGCAAAAACTTGAGCTCTTACTTTCAGGCTATGAAGAAACTTATTGTGACAAAGACGGACTTATAAAAGATTCTGTTGTGGGAGACTGGATTGATACTATAAAAAGACCTTCTTCTACTTGGAATAATATTCTCGCTCTTTACACCTTTAAAATGGCAAGGCACTTAAATCTAAAGACAGCAGTAAGCTTGGAAAAGCTTGAAATTAAACTATTAGAACAGCGCTACAAAGATGGCTACTTGTTGGATTACTTTGACTCAGCATTTTCAAGCCTAGATTCAGCCGTGTTAGCTTTATATTTAGAGCTTTTTGATAAAACTGTTAGAACAAACCTTGCCCTAAAGCTTAAAAACGCTTCAAATACAACCTCAATCCCGTGCGCAATTAAGCCGGCCCTTCAAAACTATCCTAAAAGCATAACCCCCCTCGTAACTAGACTAACTTGTGATGGGTACCACTCCAAAGCTTGCTGGCCTCACCTGGGACTAATGTACCTAAATGGTCTAAGAAGTCTTAATATTCCTTACACAAATGAACTGGACTCCATAGAAAAAGTATTTTGGAAACACAAAAACTTTGTTGAAGTTGTGTCAGATGATGGGAATTTTTTTAAAAAGATCTTAACATCCGACCACAGTTTCACAATGGCAGCAGGGCAATATCTTGAACTAATATCAGCTTAGTATTTAAGGCATTTTATATAACAGCCTGTACTGAGGAGTTCTTATACTAAGCGGATTGACAACTCCCAAAATATTATTAAATTTATAGCTTAACCCTGAAAACAGTTGGTCTATAAAAGAGCCCGACTTTATCTTAACAACTTTGTACTTTTGTAAATTCGCTTTTAATGCAGTTGCTGCAATAGCACTATCTAAAGTCCCAACCTCATCAATAAGCCCTGCATTTTTTGCAGCAATTCCGGAGTAAATTTTTCCCTCTGCCAATTCGGAGGCTTTCTCAAAAGGTATTTTCCTGCCCTCTGAAACTCTGCTTAAAAACATATTGTAGGCATCATTTATCATTAAATCTATCATTTCATGTTCTTCTTTTGTCATTTCCCTGGAATCGCTTAGTATATCTTTATATTTTCCGGCTTTAAAAGTATTCTTTTTCACGCCTACTTTTTCATATAAGCCCTCAAGGTTATAAGCTTCCATAATTACTCCAATTGAACCTGTTATTGTTGCAGGATTGGCTATTATATAGTCTCCCGCTGAGGAGATATAGTATCCCCCGGAAGCTGCTATATCACCCATCAGAACAACTATTGGAATATCCTTCTCTTTTTTAAAATCTTTAATCACTTCAAATATTCTGTCTGAAGCTACCGCTGAACCTCCGGGAGAAGAAACATAAATCAATAAAGCTTTGAAATCCTTATCTGCTCTAACAATATTAAGGAAATTTTCTACTCCAACTGGAGTGATAGCTTTTAATCCTCCAATAAAAGGTTGGTTTGCCACCTCTTCTTCCACAATTTCTCCGCTTAGTTCCAGGTAGGCTATTTTGTCTTCTCCTCCGTAGTCTCTATACACCTCCTGAGAGGAGTCTTTATAATCGGTTAAAATTTTGTCTCCGGAAACACCTATTAACCCAGTGACTATTGCAAATAACACAAGCAGATAACCTAGCACAATTGAAGCCATGCTTCCAATTCCTCTAAAAGTCCACTTTAGCATCTCAGAAATAAGTTTTAGAATAAAAGAGAAAAATCTTTCAAAAATATCCTTCTCCTTTGGATTTTGCAGTTCATTTGAATTTAAAGGGGCAGAGTCAATTAGCATATATAAGCTTGGTAATTATAACCCAAAAGATTAGACAACATAAGGAGTAGTATTTTCAAGCCCCTCATTTAGTGTTACTTATACTTTTACATAGTGTTTTTAAATGCGCACCCTCACTTCCACCTTCTCACATGGTGCGCCCTAGAGGATTTGAACCCCTAACCCCTTCGTCCGAAGCGAAGTGCTCTATCCATTGAGCTAAGGGCGCATCAAAAGCTTCAATTGCCATTTATTATACCGCATTGTACTATTTAGGCTATGTCTGAGGAAAAAAAGAAGGTTTTGGTTTTGCTTCTAGCTTCTGCATCAGTTCTATTAAGTATTGCGTATTTATACTTCCAAAAACCTGCTGCAAAATCAGTAGCAGAAAAAAAGGAAGAAAAAAATCAAAAACCTTCAAGGTTTAGAATTGATCTGACTATAATAAATGGCAAAACCCTTCAAAATTTTCAACCTAAGGTGGATGAAGGCTCTACCATACTTGATTTCATGGAAGATCTAAGGCAAAAAGATGAGCTAAAATATGAGATCACCAAATATTCTTATGGAAACATAATAGAATCCATAAATACTGTAGAAAATAACAAACAATTGGGCATGTCTTGGAAGCTATACATTAATAATAATCTTTCAGAAGAACTAATAGACAAGACTAAAGTTGATAGAGATAATAAATATAAGTGGATATATGAGAAAGATACACAAAAATGAGTGAGCTAAATGACATGTTAAACTCTCACCACCCTAAAAGGCACGCCAGAAGGTTCTATCACGCCTTTAAAGGCTTGGAGCATGTGTTTAGAAATGAAGCTAATTTTAGGATACATGTGGTGGCAGCTGTTACTGCGTCTCTTCTTGCCTCTTACCTTAACTTCTCAACCACAGAATGGCTGGTCCTTGTATTAACCATGGGCTTTGTTCTGATTACTGAGATTCTTAATACCCTGATTGAAGAAATGATAGACCACCTAATCACTGAGCATCATGAAGCTGCAAGAATAATAAAAGACGTTGGTGCAGCATCTGTTTTAATGGCTGCTATTATAAGTGTGGTTTCAGGAGCACTCTTATTTATTCCCAAGCTTTTTTAACAATTGATTTAGTTTTAGCTTAAGCTCCCTCCTGTTTTCCTCTTCAGAAAGTATGTGAGCAACCCCCGGCAATACGGATAGAACTATTATTAAAACAAGTATAGGAAGCAGGTATTTATCAACATCCGGTATCAAAGCCCCCAGGAAATAGCCAAGCAGAGTCAAACCAAAAGCCCATATAATCCCGCCAATAACATTGTAAGAAACAAAAGTCTTATAGTGCATGTCTGCAGCTCCGGCTACAATTGGCGCAAAAGTCCTTACTGCGGGAACAAATCTGGCCAATATAATTGTCTTGCCACCATGTTTTTCATAAAATTTCTTGGCTGACTCTAAATGCCTCTTTTTAAACAGCAAACTATCTTCTTTATTAAATACCTTATTTCCAAGCTTTCTTCCAAACCAGTACCCTACGGAATCTCCGGAAATTGCAGCTATTGTAAGAAGAGGCAATAATATATAAATATTTAGTAGGTTTTGTGAGGCCAAAAAACCTGCCGTAAACAAAAGGCTATCTCCCGGTAAAAAAAACCCAAAAAAAAGACCAGATTCAGCAAAAACTATTGAAAAAAGCCCAAGATAACCCGTACTTCTAATAAGTTCTTCCAAATGCATTGTAAGATTCTACACTAAACTTTTATTTGGTGCAGGCGTTAGCATTCCAAAGTCCCCTACCCTCTTCTTCCGCTAACTTCTGAGCTTTTTTAAACTCGATTTGAAACTTATACGGGTACTTATAGGTATATTCGTAAGCATACCCTTCTTTAATCATAAGTTCATTAATAAAGGGGCCATCTTGTAGGTACGCATACCTTAACAACCTCCCATATCTATCAACCACATCCTGCGACTCATCCAAGTCAAGTCGAACATACTTATTATATATAAGCTCTTTTGCCTTAGAACTTGCCTCTTTACCAAAACACTCAACTTTTCTTCTTGGATCTACTGTTTCAGGAGTATTAACACCTATAAGTCTAATTCTTTGTTTTTTGCCTTGAATTACTACATCAAACGTATCCCCATCAACTACTTTTTGAACAAGATAATAAGCTTGCCCATCAGTACCTTGCACTTCACTAGGCCTGCCAAATGAGGCAATAACATAAATCAAAAGGCTCGTAGCCAAAGCCAAAACAATCAGAACCTTTTTTTGTTTTGTCACAAATGCATTTTAGTATATTTTGAATTTTTAGAACACGGGATTTAATGAGTAAATCATATAAAATCCTAGTATCAGCAAGAAAAGCCCTATGCCAAGCCTCATAAGACCTCTATGCTCTTTCCTCCAGCTCTCCAAAGCGTCAGAGGAAGTGCCAAAATAAGCAATACCAATGATTACAAACAAAGGCAGCACAAAAATCAAATTATACAGAAGCAGCAAAGGAACAGCAGATGAATAAAGACCCTTAGACAAAAGTCCAAGAATTGCAAGATATGGAGCGCCCGTACAAGGAAGCTCAACAGCAACAACAAAAAGCCCTAACATAACGGTAGTTGCAATTAATAAAAATGGATGGCTTTGCTCCATTTTCTCCATTTTACTCGTGTACATTTTAATTCTCTCAGCTCCACCTGGGAGAATCTGAAGAGAAAAGCCTTTCCCATACCAAAAGTAGTCCTTAATTTCCAAAAGACCCGCAACTATAGCTATAAGTGCCGCCATCCAATAAAAAAAGTTAGAAACTCCGGTTGATGCTGTAAATTTCAGTATTCCTATACCAAGCACCAAATATGCTACATATACAACAGATGTATACAATAGGCCAAAAAGTACCATTTTTTTAGCACTTTTAAAAAGCTTTGTCATGAAGGCTATCAAAAAAATCAGGACTCCAAAGACACAAGGATTGATACTATCTACCAAAGCTGCCACAATTACTATAGGAAGTGTTATTTCTTGCATAGCTATTTACTTTTCCTCTAACAATACATCCGCAAAGGCGGCAAGGCTCTCAAGCTTTTGCAAGCCCTCCAACCTTTTAATTTCAACCCCATCTTGTTCAATTATAAAAGTGGGCGTCTTTGTTACTCTCATTTTAAGACACCTTCCAGGATCGCCTCCGGGCCCATCCGGATGGCACTCAACTGCATTTAGTTTAGTATAGGCTTTACCTAACAACAGTTCTTGACGCTTACAGTTACTGCATTTAAAAGACTTATAATAAATTACGCCTTTTGCATTCATTGCCTCAACAAAAGGTGTGTAATCCTTTTTTGTAGAATTTCCGGTCTGAGCAAAGAAAGTTACACCTGAAAGCACTACACCGGCTATAACCACAGGAATAGATAATCTGGCAATATTAGAAAAATTCTCTTTCATTGCCAAGAATGACGTTATAAGAATTAGTAGCATTAATATTTTTGAGGTTTCACACAGCACACAATAGGAATTGATAAATAATATTTCAGTGAGTGTAAAATAAAGCGATGGTATCAAAACAAGAAGAGTCAAAAAGAAAAGGGCTTGAAAGGCATCTCTGGTTTTTTTAAAAAGTACCCATAAAAGAGCAAAACCAAAGTAACCCATACCAAGAACAGAGATAGGAAGACCAAAGACTTCCGAATAAATACTTGTAGTAACAACATCGCATGAAATTTTTTCAGAAATATCACAGAAAGACCTGGCCAAAGTAAAGTGAATATAGGTCAAATAAGCCATTATCACAAACCCAGCCAAAGACACCACACCCACTACCACCCTAGGTACCCTATTTTGCTTATCTAATTCATGAGTCAATGCCATCTATTTATTTTTTTTACTAATAAAATACAACAAAGCCAAGGGTGCTCCCCAGTTTGCCCATCTCTCAACAAAATCCCAAATCGGTTCCTTTACTAAAGGTCTTAGAAGAGCCGTAAAGAATCCCCATACAATAGCCCATAATAGAGCCGGTTTCATAGGCTTAACCAAAATACTTAATGCTATAAGTATATCAAAAGCACCCACTAACATAAGCATTGTTGTAGCCATAGGGGTATCAACACCTGTCAATTTTGAAATCCAGCCAATCCATTGAGCTTTTTTTTGAAGCGCAAAAATTCCATGTCCAAAAAACTCTCCAAACACTGCTACCCTTAGAGCCCAAACAACATATTTCTCCTGTAGGTATTTTTCCATAAAATCCCCTTTCAGTAATTTTAAGTACTTATAATATTCTGTATCACAAAATAACACATGTAAAGGGGATATAACGCATAGACACAAGCTAATATGACCTCTTACTAACTGTAACTTTAAAGTGGGTGGTTTATGATTCTAAATAGTCCAAAACGCCATTCTTATTTATATCATCACTGTTTTTAAAACTGAAGTCATCTTCTGAAGGGTGTTTATCAAAAACATTTGGTACCCCATCCATATCCAAATCCGTAAAATACTCTGCCTGGCTTACCAGTGGATCGGGATCAAGAGCATCCACTATACCGTCAAAGTCAGAATCACTGTCAAATCCCTGGTCTACTACGGTAACATAGGTGATTACCTGAGGAGTCTGAATCACTGTTTCAACTTGTACTTCCTTTTGCTTTGGTACTGTTTCAGTTCTTACTTCAATATATTCTTCCTCTGCTTCTTTTTTAACTTTCCCTTCACCCTCATCTTCATCTTCTTCATCCTCTTTCTCATCTTCCCTGTCTTCTTCTTCACTTTTTTCACCTTTCTCTTCTTCCTCCGCATGGGCTCTTTGCACAAAGAAACTTGAGTTTCCATTACTAAAAACCAGTACTAAACTAAATACAAAAATTAGGAATAGTATATAACTGGTTTTTATTTTCATATTAAGACGCTTTCGTACTTTTTGTAACCTTTGGCTTAGAAGTTTTTATACTTACTGCAGAGCTGGTCTTGACGGGGGCAGAACTCTTTTTTGTTTGAACCTGCGCCGTGGAGGGCTTGGACGGGGTTGTTGAGGAGGCGATTGATCTTGTATGCTCCTTAACTTTTCCTGGTTGCTCCCTTAATATCTGTTCATACTGAGTCTTAGCTTCCGCCATTAACTTTGAGTACTCCAATTTGATTTTATTTTTCTCAGCTTCAAATTCCTGCTTAGCAAGATCCTGTTCCCAAGAAAGCTTAGCAGCCCTTTCCAGTTCTTTTTGCATTTTTTTATTTTTCTCAGCAAAAGATACACCAATAAAGGAACCAATCAGTAGAACTAAGGTCAGTATCAATGCAAGTACTCTAACTTTTATCTTTGTCATACTAACTAGAATACCAAACAGTAAATTAAGAGTAGATTAAGACTTACTTAAATAAGTAGGTATCTTCCAGATCAGAATAAGAACTGTCAAATGAATGCTCTTTAAGCCAAGCTTTAGCTATAACTTTAAAAGAACACTTTTTATTTATAATATGCTCTCCTTCCTCACTTTCCTCTTCCTCCTTGTCATCCTTATCTTCCTCATGATCATCATCCTCATCATGATTACTTTTTTTGAAGGTGGTAACAGTAAAATTAAACTGTTGTTTGTTTCCTTTTTTAAGCTCAAGTTGTACCTTGTCTTGATCCTCATCTATTATCACATTGGTTAACAAACCATCATATAGTATTAAGGCTGTATTATCCTCATCCAAAAATATTTTTAATTTTGCATTGGAACAATAACTATTATCCACTATATCTTTAATTTCCAGATTATAGTAAAAATCTAACAACCCCTCATTCTTCACAATTAGAGTTTCTGCTTTAGTTTTTGATCTTTCTTCCTCACAGTCGTCATCTTCTTCCCCATCCCTTCTATCCATACCTTTCCACTCATTTTCATGTTCTTTCCTATCATTATCTTCGTTGTCATCAGACTCATCATCATCTTCCTTGTCACACTCCTCCTTATCATGGTTATCTTCTTTTTTATTCTGTTTTTTTAAACTTAAATCCAAAGTAAGAGCAGAAAGATTGTTTTCTTCAGTAAACTCCGTATCAGCATAATAAGAGGATGTGCTTGGAATAAAAAATAAATAGGTTAAAAACAAAAGAATGGTTGACTTTAGCAATAGACTTTTGATTTTCATTCTAAATTAAAGATGATATCTTTTCCTTACTTTTTTTCTTTCCTGAAATAGTCTTTAACACTTGAACCTTTATATTCAAAAGCTCAGAATAAATGATTATGGTTGCAGGAATTATAATTAGAGATATAAATCCTGGTAGTGTTTTCACAAAAAGCAGTGGAAATCCAACTAAAGGCACACTAAAAATCACTTTTCCCAACACACTCTCTGCACTAATTTGCCCTGAATCATCAGCATCATTTGAATCACCTTTAGTAGAAAAAGTTACAGGTTTTAAGGCTTGGTCTCTTTTAACTTTGGAAATTCTGTGTGTAGTAGTCTCCTTAGATCTGGAAGTGTTTCTAAAAGTAATTACATCCCCAATTGCATAATTTTCAAATTGTTTAACAACAATCAAACTTCCCATAGGAACAGACGGGAACATAGATCCAGACTGAACACTAAAAACTTTAACTTTAAAAGGTATTTCAAGATTTGAAAGGAAGAGTACAAGTGCTACAAAAGCAAGAATCAAGAGTAAACACCAATACAATCCTCCTAAAACTTTTTTTATCATTTTGCTTCCAAAGCGGTGGGAGTTACCCACCGCTCAAAGAATATCAATTAACTAACAACTTACCTATAAAACCACACATCTAAAATCTGTGTTGTTTCTGGATTGAACTGCTCTGAATGTAACATCCGCGGTCAGACTGTCTGACTGGGCGGTGTTATCAACCAGGCTTCCATTACAGGTAAAGCCTGCACCTCTTGGAAGCTGAGTAGCCCCATCTATAGAAGTTGGACCATTTGTAGTCAGGTTGTCCTGTGTAACTTTAGTTTCAGTTATGGCACCAAAGCACCACCCTTTTCCTATGTATCTTGTGGAGTCTCCGGGTAGGACGTTATTGGTGTCCCCCCAGATATTGGTTGAAGAATCAGCCAACGCCACTGTTGCTGTCTGGTTGACGGCAAGAGCTCCCAACGGACCTCCTGGAAGAGTAGTCTCATTTGTTTCAAGTACATTATCCCCATCATCTGCCCACCACAGAAAGTTGACTTGGTCTGCAAGCTCCCCTTCTCCAATACCCAATAATCCTGGAGAGGTGTCCCCTGCTTGACCTTCAGGCTCAGTTAAGCCGTTGTCATCATCACTCGTTAAAGTAACATCAGCACAAAGCCAGGAATCATTATTATTTACATGAGCACTGATTGTATCTTCTCCATAATCTCCGGGTTTAAGATCCCTGAAGTCAAAAAACTTCTGAATGGTTAAATCAGAGATTGTCCAGGTTGTATTAGGAGAAGTTACTCCATTGTAATAACTTGTATTATCTATTTGAAGGTCAATAGACCCGGCAGCCAACACATTTCCGGTGGATGTTTCAGTGTCCTGAAAAAATGCCCTTGTACCGGCTACAGCAATTACAGCCGTTGTTGAAACCACTAATAAACTTGATAGAATCTTTTTCATTTTCACCTCCTTTTTAAGAAACTTTTAATTACAATTGATTCGCGCAGGAATCAGTTTTTTTAGCATCAATCGCATCTATATCATATCCATCTGCAGTTGCTGCATGAATTGCTGGATTTGTGGTATCGGTAAGCCTTATATATAAAATCCAGGAAAATCCGGTTGGGGAAAAATCTTTAAGACCAATCCCAGCTCCCCCTTCACTTGATTGACTTGTCACTTCTCCAATAGATGTAAAATTAACTCCATCCGGACTTACTTCAACCAAAGCTTTTTCAAGAGGAAATGTAGCTCTTCCATTAGTTATTTCATGAAAAGAAAGATCAAACCCATCAACATTTACAACAGGTTGGTTAAATTTAACCACCAATGACCCGCCAAACCCCAAACTAAAAAAACCTGTTCCCAAAGCCCCATTTCCATCAGGTACGCCCAAGGCATTTGAAGGCGTACTTCTTGCCGGCAATACGTCTGAACCATCTTTTCTATTGCCCTGGTTGCTGGCAAACACACTATTGGCAAACACATTCTCCGCTATTACACAATCCTCCCCTTGACACTTAAAAGTAGCATTGTTTCTAGCCTGAACCGCCGTAAAAGTTATATCTGCCTTCAAACTGTCAGACTGGGTTATGTTATTTTCCGCGCTTCCACTGCAGTCAATACCGGGATCAATCAAAGGGTTATTATTCCCGGGCGTAACGGCAGATAAGCTCATATTCCCAAAACACCAAGCCTTTCCTATATAGTAAGTTTGGTCTGCCTTTGCAGGTTCACCATTTACACCTCCCAATTTATTTTTTATAGAATCTGCCAAAGTCCAGGTAGCATTCAGAACATTCTTTGCTAGCCCTTGCGCAATTTGAGAAGAGGAGGAAGCCTCATCAGTTTCTAACACATTATCTCCATCATCCCTCCAGAATATAAATTTTATATGAGAAGCAAGTTCACCATCAAATAAATTTCCACCATCTTCTTCAGCATCACCATCTCCAAGTTCAGGTTCAGTTGAAGATTTATCATCATCCTCAGTTAGAGTTAAATTTGCACAAAGCCAAGCCGGGTTTGTGTTTACATGAAGAGAAATTGTATCTTCTCCATAATCTCCGGGTTTCAAATCCTTAAAATCTAAAAATCTTTCCACTGTTAAATCTTTTAATTCCCATGAAGTCTCAGGAGAAGCCTCCCCGTTATAATAACTTGTATTGTCTATCTTAAGATCTATTTCTCCTGCTGATAAATTGTTGTTGGTTGAAGTTTCGGGATCTGAAAAAAATGCATTGGTCCCCGCAATGGCAGATGCAGAAGCAATCAGTATAGCAAGAATGCTAACAGGCAGTTTTTTCATGTGGACCTATATTTTCAAAAACCCAAAATTATAGCAAGCAATTTTTATTAGCTCTTTTTAATTTATTATAATCAAAAAGGGAAATGACTTGATTTATAGTCTTTACTATTGGCAAAATCAAATACACCTCACGGGAAGCTTTAAAGGTTAAGTTAAACTAAAGATCCTCCAAAATAAGTTTTCTGACTAAAACCATTAGTCCAACTATTTTAAACCCAACACTATTGTCAAAGTATAAAATGTTTGAAATTTCTGTTCTCTGGGGTGGCTGATGGGACTTGAACCCACAACATCCTCCTCCACAGGGAGGCGCTCTAACCAATTGAACTACAGCCACCACGCAATTAACTTAAAAAACTAAAGAGATTATACAAAATATCTCCCTTTAAGTCTAAGTTTTGCTGTGGTTATTGGATTTTTGCCTTTTACCTACTTAATGTCCCAATTTTTAAAATCTGCAAACCTACCGTGTGAATAATATGTATTGGAAAGAGCATCTCCTGGGATCTCAATTCTGTCTGAATGATAGTATTTTAGGATTGGGTGATACAAAAACACAACCGGCGCGTTTTCAAATATAACCTCCTGAAAAACTCCGTAATGTTTTTTTCTGTTCTCCACCTCAATTGCATTTCTACCCTCTTCCAAAGATCTATCAAGCCTTACATTATCAAACCCGGATAAATTTAAACCCGGAGCATCAGATCTGGTGGAATGCCATAGAGCATATCTATCCGGGTCTCTTGATACCTCCTGACCATATAGAAGCACTTCAAATTCCCTTTTCTCAACAAGATCTTTTTCTATATCTTCTGAACTTTTAGGTTTCAAAGCAAGTTCCACGCCAACCTTTGCCCAAGACTTCTGAATTAGCTTTCCCAGTTCCATCTGATCTGAAGAATTAGGAACTATCATTTCAAGCTTCAAATTCAAGTTATCAGTGTAGTTTGCATCATACTCATTAAAGTTAAGCTCCCCACTGGTATAGCTGTTTTGACTTATAGGACCCTTAACTTCTACGCCTTTCCTTTTAATCAATTCAGCTATGGGTGTTGCTTTAGCTAATTTTTTTCTAAGCTCGCTTTTTTCCAGCTTCTCATTTCTAGTATTAAAAATTAACGAATAATATATTCCTCCCAAGGGAAATTCCAATTTTTGTAAGTTTTTATAAACTAATGATTCAGGAGAAATAAAACCGTCAATCTCTCCAAGTTTAAAAGCTGTAAATAGCTGATCGTTATTTTCATAATATCTGACAGCAATTCTTGGTATTTTGTAGGTTGCAACTTTACTTTGCAGTAAAACCTCCTTCACTATAGGACCTTCCTTTTTAATCCTGACAATTTGATATGGTCCCGAGGAAACAGGCTCAAGAGCAGTTCCTAAGCCAGTAGCAGGAATAACCCCTTGCGTCAGAATGTGCGGAAAGGGAGAAAATTTGTTAGGAAGACTGTACCTAATAGTATATTTATTGATTTTATCCGTGGCTATTTCTTTAAGATTGGGAGCAGTAAATGCCGAATACAAAAGATCATCAGCAGTTATTTCATTTCCATTTGACCATTTTTGCCCTTTTTTTAAATAAACAGTGTATTCCAAACCATCATCCGACACATCCAATGAATCCGCCAGATCCTCAGTCAAGACCCCCTCCTTATCATAGGTAAACAAACCCCTAAAAAGCATTTTGGAAATAGTTTTATCATTCTCGTTCAAAGCTTCATGTGGAAAAAAGGAGGTCGGTTGACCCACAAAGCCTTCAATATAGGTTTTTTGAGGGTAAAAAGTAACAAAAAGAGCTGTTAAAAAAGAGAGAGACTGACTTAATATATTCATAGTACTTGGGAAGTTTTGACTTTAAGATTATAACAAATGCTGACCAAAGAGTCTTTTTTGCTTGAAGCTTTACCCATTCAGAAGCTTGAGGGTATTTGAGAATGCTGATAGAATTTGCAGGTCTTAAGCGGCAGGAGCTTTGTTACTTTTTAATCTGCAGTCTAGGCCCCGTCGTCTAGCGGTCAAGGACGTCGCCTTTTCAGGGCGAATATCGCGGGTTCGAATCCCGCCGGGGTCACCACTAAAGATCAGTAAATTCTAAAAACTCTCCTATCCAAACTAACACAGGGGTTCCCTTTGATTACAGTGATTTCTCCGTTCTCAAGATCTGCCAAAAAAGAAAAAACGGTTTTTATGTCTTTATCATGTCTACAAACCGCATTATTACCCTCCGAGGTTCCATGATATGAAAGTATTTCTACCAAGTCATCAATGTTAACAGCCTTTTGATATCTATTTAGAAGATCAAGAATTTTTTTACATCTGTTGCAAGAGTTAACGTAGTCTAAAGAAAGTTTATCATCCCTCTCGTATTTATTCATTTTCTCTGACAGGTAGTGATTTGTGTGTGCTAAAAAGCCATCAGTCATTTTAAGCAGCTCAAAATCAGTGGCGGAGCCTTCTATACTTAAAGCCTCACCTGATTTAGAAGAAATAATAGTGTTATAAGAAGATGCTCTATGGGAGTGAAGCGTAACATTTACGGCATCTTCAAAAGTTTCCTGCGCCATTGCAACTCTAGCCAACAAAAGTCTTGGTATACCTACCCTATCATCATTTGGGCTAACTTCATTACCTGTCACACAAAGCCCAAGGCAATTTATACCTACACTCACAAAGATCCCACAAACCCCTACACTTAGCTGTCTTGGTTCTTCCGGTATATTCCAATCAACTATAACCAGCATTTCTTCATATAAGGGACTTAGGTCATTGTTGTGCCCAACAAGCATTCTCCCCTGGTTAACCAGCACATCACTACATTTTCCAAAGGGTGTCTTAACTGTGTAAAGCTCCTCTATGCTACAAATAAACAACTCCAAAAAGTCTACTCCGGCGCCCTTAGCTGCTCCTTCTAGCTCATCAATCACCCAAGGAAAGTAAACTTTGGTAATCTTTAAACACTTGTTTGCAAGCTTCAAACACTTCTCCCACGAGTGAATAGTCACTAAATACTCTTTATAGTCCCTAACCATTTCTTTAAAACTGGCAGGATACTTGTTTCCAAGTTGGAAGCCACAAGCGTAGTGGGTTCCTTCAACCCTAATATATTCCATTTGAGAAGTATAACATTGAAGTTTAAGAGCTAAGTTAAAAACTGAACAGGTCTAAAATTCTTGAGACAAACCCCTGATCATTTCTAACAAAAGTACCGGTGGACGCATCATATACTAAGCTTGAAGGTATATTAAGCGTAAATAAACCTAGCAACTTCTCAGATTTAGTTCCTGTAACAACATACTCAAGATTTTTTGGTTGGTTGATTTGGGAATCCAAGGAAACCCCACCTACTGAGTCCAAATCATCAGAAGCCTGGGCTCTTTGTACTACACTATCAGGCATAGCTTTTAACTCAACATCTCCTGATGGAGTTTTAACAAATATTTTACCGGTAGCATCATCAACTGACATTGGAAACTTTGATAAAGCATCAACACCCTGTCTTGATACTACAAAGTTGTTCTGGTTTAGCCTAATTCTAAGCCTGCTTTCAGAAGAGGCTTCATTGTCATCATCCCCTGTTCTTACAATTAGTTCGTTTTTCTTAACATTAAATCTAACTCTGGAAAGCTCGGTATCCCCTGCCTTAACTTTAAGCTCCACTCTCTTCCCATCCTCAGTTTTTAATTCAAAATCAGAAAGCTTGGTACCGGTAGCATCATACACTTTAACTCTACTCTCTTCTTTTCCATTCTCATTTTCATACTTTTCAACTCTTATTTTATTTCCTTCGGCATCAAAGGTCTTTATCTCATATTTATATTTACCATCATCTTCAACTTCAGTTTCTATTATTGAAACAGTACCATCAGGGTTAACAACTCTTCTTTTAGATTCGTTCTCATCTTCCTTACCATCATCTTCATCCTCATTCTCATCTTCCACCTCTGTTGAAGATCTGGTACGTAAATTTCCTGAGCCTGAATTACTTGACCTATCATCCTCATCCTTATCGTCATCCTTATCCTCGTCAGCGTCTTCATTTTCATCGTCTTTATCTTCAGTATCGTTATCATCTTCATCCCTTTCATCATTATCATTGTCATCCGAGTCATTGTCCTTGTCATCTCCACCACTATCGCTATCACCATCGTCATCATCAGAATCACTTCCCTTACTTAAAACGGATCCTGATTCTTTTTTTGAATTACTATAAACACCAACAAAAGACCCAACGCTTAACAAAAGAAGTACTAATAAAACCGGGAGCAATGTTATATACAGAGAGATTGATGATTGTTTTATTTTTTTAGGCAGATTCATAGTTTAATTAAAGTTGAATCCATTCCATTTGTCAATAATCTAATCTACTATGTAACTTTTAATATCAGAAAGTGCGTCTCTAACTTTATTTTTAAATGACGAACTCTCAGTCATTATACTTATCAGGGAGGCGGCAAGTTTGTGTGGATCGTGCCTGAGTAAACTTCTGACAGATTTATCCACCGGAGACTTCTCAAACTTAAAGTCGGATAAGAAATCTCCCCTTATTTGAAACCTTCCTTGAAGTTCAAGCTTTTCCAGATCATTCTCAACAACTTTCTCGTCATCTTTTTCATAGTACTCAGTTGCAAATTTAGGAATTTGGCTGTCATTAATAAGTATAAAGTTAATTTTTTTGCCCAAATACCTTTCAATATCCAACACATGATCTGAAGCTTTATAGTCAGTGGTTTGCCCTTTTTTGGTAACAAGATTAACTATATAGATAAGCTTAGCTTCACTTTTGAGAAGGGTATCTCCAAAACCTTTTGTAATGATATTTGGTATCACACTTGTGTATAAATCTCCCGGGCCAAATATTATAAAATCCGCTTCCTCCAAAGCTTTTTTTGCAGGGAGAGCCAGCTGTGCTCCCGGGTCTAAGTAAGCTTTCCTTATCCTTGAGTTAGTTTTTTGAGCCTTATCTATTAAGCCCTCACCTTTCACTATTTCTCCGTCTTCATATTCAACACACAGGTGTGCTTTATCTAAAGTTACTGGGAGCACTTTTCCTTTAGTTCCAAGTATAAAGGAGGCATGCTCCAAAACCTCATCATAATCTTTTGCAATCTTTTCAAGAGCCGTAATAAAAATGTTTCCAAAGTTGTGTCCTAACAAGTCCCCACTCTCAAATCTATACAAAAATAACTTTCTCCAAAGGTCTGGTGCTTCCGACAAAGCAACCAAACACTGCCTTAGATCCCCAGGCGGAAGCACTCCTAATTGATCTCTAAGCCTTCCTGTTGATCCGCCGCTATCCATCATTGACACAACTGCTGAAATATCAAGATTGTAATTTTTTAAACCTGTTAGTACTGTATAAGTTCCTGTACCACCGCCAATCACAACCACTTTTTTCATAAGATTTTTATAAGAAACAATACAATTATACCTCTTTATGCTTACCAACAGTTTATAAATGTTATAATTCCGCTTGAAAGTAAATAAGATAAAAGCTAAACTTTCGTAGTTTAAAAATCGGTAAAGTCCATGAGGGGGCGTAGCTCAGTGGTAGAGCAGCGGCCTTTTAAGCCGCGTGTCGTGAGTTCGATCCTCACCGCCCTCACCAATAAACAGTCCGTCACAACAAAGTAAATGTATCTTCCCAAATTACTTTCATGTCTAATTGGTTAACAGCATCTGTATGAAAAACAGCGTGGATATTATTTAGAACCACACTTTTGTTTAATACACTTGAAAGTAGTGATTTAAGGGTCTTAGTTAACTTTTTAACATCAACATCTTGTATTGTAAAATTACCAATTGAAATGTGCGGCTTAAAACACTCAAAAACCCTTGCATAGCCATACTTATTCAAATACTCAAGTTCTTTTTGGCTGAAGTGGCCACTGTTCACACGTTCTAAATCCTTTGCTCTCACACAATTATCCCTATAAGCATTTAACAAATTATTTATATCTTCGTGTAATTTTCTTATATCCTTTCCCAATACTTCAACTGAAAACAAATTGTTCTTTTCGTCGTATTTAAGGTCTGAAAATTCAAGAGTATAAGGTTTTTGCTGCTTGATATATGCTAACAATGCCGCTTTTGCCTTTTCAAAGTTGAATTCTGGAAATGGAACTATTGCATAGGATAGATGCGGTGGAATGTGCGAATATCTATTACCGTAGTGATCATTCATCATACGTTTAGCACCTATAATAGCCTCATTCTCAATAATGGAATCCACAGAAAAGACAGTATTTGTAGGTTTGCCGTAAAAGTATGTGTCCACGCAATGAATTATACACTCAGTATCCCTTAACATTTCTATCTATATCCGCACAAACCAAAACTGGAAAAATAATAGGATATAGGTTAAAGTTTTGACCCACGCCTTAGAAAAAAACTTATCTTCCTGCTAACTTACCAATCAAAATCCCAAAATCTAGTATCAAGGTACTTCCGGTCAAAGCCAAAATGAATCTGACAATTGATTTCTTGGACTTCCTAACTTCCTTACTATAATAAGGTTTACAATTTATTTGTTTCCAACCCATAGCAAATTTATTATCCATAACACACCTCCTAGTAAACTTACTAAACCAATAATATAGAAATTAGAATTAAGAACAGATTAAGAATTTACTTAACAAACTCTTTTTTATTTAGAAGCGGAAAAACAACCCCTGATAAAAACATAATTACTGCAGATAACACAAATAAAAAGTTGTAGCCAAAATATAAAGCTATATAACCGCTTAGAAACATTGTTACCACTTTTCCAAAAGACACAAAAAGATCCTTAAAACTCCATTCAGTAGATTCATACCCTTTGTCAAGATTTTGAGTAAAAATTTTACTAAACGCTGGATACTCAATTGAATGAATAACTCCAAGGGTAAGAAACACCACATAAAACATGTTTACTGATGAAATAAAAATAAAAACCAGTCTGAAGGCGGATTTCAAAAGATTTCCAAATACCAAGCCGTAAAAGACTGTAGACGGATGGGAAGCTTTATCATAGTAATGGGCAATTATTGGTTCAAATATTACTATACCCATCATAAAAAGCGCGTGTCCAATACCTAAACTAACAACAGTTGCTCCGGGAATAGTCTCAACTATAAAAACACTAAAAATTATATCAACCAACGCCATGCCTGAATAAAACATGGTATCGGAAATAACCAGAGTCTGTATTGCTTTATTTGAATATTTAAACCTGTGGTAAGGAAAAACCCGTCTAAAGATATCAATCATTTTCTAACTTGTGTAACGTTTGCAGGTAAGCTAAATACATTCCCGGGCAAAGAGGACATTAGCATCCATACCCCAAGCGCAACCAAAATCAAGCCAATCATTAGCCTCATGACGGCTTTATGCGCTTTCCTCCAGGCTTCTACTGTTTCAGATTTAATTCCATACACAAAACTCACTAAAATTAACACAAGAGGAGCAATAAAAATAATGTTATACAAAAGGAGAAGCTCAATATTCGCAATACTCGCCCCATGAAAAGCCATTATAGACAAAATTGCAAGATACACAGCCCCTGTACACGGAAGTTCAACAAGAGCCACAAAAACCCCCAAGGTGAAAGCAGACCACAAACTGTCAGAAATCTTATTAACATACATTTTTATTCTTTGTGAAGAACCGGGTAGCATCTGAAGGGACAGGCCCTTCCCATAAAAGAAGAAATCTTTAATCTCAAGCAGACCAAAAAAGATAACAATTATACCCAAAACCCCATAGGCAATAACACTAAAACGTCCCAAAGAACCCAAAATAGGCATTAGCACAAATCCTGCAGTCAGATAAGTTACAAAAACTGCAAATATATAAGACAAGCCATGAAGCAAAAGTTTAAGCTTACTGCCGGATTTTTCAGTTAAGTAGGAGAGTAAAAAGACTAAAACCCCAAACGCGCAAGGGTTAATACTGTCAACTATTGCAGCCCCAACCAAAACAGGTAGTGGAATTGTAGTAAGTCCTGTAAACATAGCAAATCAACAGAATTCGCAGGTTTCCCCACTCTTTTCTTGCTTTTTATCTTTCTCATCACACTCTTTACAAACAAGCAGCGCACCTCTTAACTTTTTGACAGCTTCAGATTCAGGGATAGCTTTCTTACACACCGAGCAAATGACGGTTTTAATGGCGTTTTGATCCATAACACAAATATAGAAGTAAATTTATTCAATTACAAGTTTA
>ERZ1292633.129-Hain-H41-02um-R1-129-length-104225-cov-11_pt1 | contig 104225 bp, 119 predicted proteins | sample MGYA00564406_ERZ1292633 | MGnify/ENA primary metagenome ERZ1292633 (study PRJEB36523, sample SAMEA6512639) | groundwater metagenome | collected 2019-01-08 | study: AquaDiva: Metagenomics assemblies of 32 groundwater samples
GAAAATAAGAAAGGTAAGGAAAATTTTTGGTTTTTGCTCCCGCGACCGAAGGGAGCGGACGAGGCGCGCAGATTAGTCTTCGCTCGGATTGTTTTGGTAAAAAGTTCGGATTTTGTTCAGGAGACACAGCCAAATGCTTACTAAACGAAACATAATTACTATTATTATAATAATTGTTATTTTTATTCTGTGGAGTGTGTATTTGTATATTTTGAAAACTATCGCTTAAATTAGAAATTTTTTAGGGTTTTCTTGGTAACAAATTCAGATTTTTTATCGGACACTTTCTTTCTTTATGCGCGTCGTGTATAATGAAATAAAAGGTCGAAATAGAATAAATAAACAAATAAATAATGTTTAAAAATTACAAGAAGAAAATAATTTTAGTTGCAATTTTATTATTGAGTTTGGCGGTTTTCGCGTCCTCAAACAGCGCTTTTGCCCAAACAGCGACTTCAACGGCGACTCAATTGCAGGAATTGGTTAATAAACTTTTGGCTCAAGTCGCGGCGCTCCAAGAACAAATGACAAAAATAAAAACGCAACAGCAGGAAGTAACGCAAACTATTTCGGAAATTGCAGTCACATTAAAAGAAGGAGATAGGGGCGAGAATGTAAAGACGCTTCAGGCGCTTTTAGCCGCTGATTCGAGCATTTATCCAGAAGGGTTAATCACCGGTTTTTACGGTCCGCTTACGACAAAAGCAATCAGAAAATTCCAAGAAAAACATAGTTTGGAAAAAGTCGGATTTGTCGGTCCAAAAACAAAACTTAAACTTAATGAATTGCTCAAAGAACATCCTTTGGCGTTTGAAAAAGCTGAAAAAGAAAAAAGTGACGATGATAAAATATCTAACGCCGGCCGGCTTTGCGCCATTGTTCCGCCGGGCCATTTAATCGCTCCAGGCTGGTTAAAAAAACAGAAAGACGAACAACCGATTATCCCTTTATGCCAAATATTGCCAATAGGAATAGCCAAAAAATTAGAACAAGCGACTTCAACGCCTGATACAACTGCCCCGATAATTTCAGCAATTTCAGTAAATGCCACCACCAGCACCGCAACAATTACTTGGACAACAAATGAAGCATCTACCAGCAAAGCGTATTATTCAACTATTTCGCCGCTTGATGTTTCAAGCACCAGTACACTTTCCGTAAGCACTTTGACTTTGTCAATGAGCCATTTACTTGGTTTAAGCGGTTTAACCGCGAGTAGCACTTATTATTTCGCTGTGGAATCAAAAAATGCGGCAAATAATACCGCCACATCAACAGGGCAATCATTTACAACAAGTCAATGAAATCTATTGCTTATTGCCACTCATAAATCATAAGCCGTGGTTGACAAAATTATTTTAAAGGAGTATAATTATAAAAAATCGGCAAGTCAGACGATAGCTCCGGCGTAAGTCGGGGAGGAAAGTCCGGACACCCAGCCAGCGCTTAGCGTTGGTAATTGTAGCGGCTAACAGCCGTCGAGAGTAATCTTAGAGGTGCGAACAGTGACGCCTTAGAACCGAAAGGTTCGGGAGACCCGATCCTAACGTAGAAGGTCTAGCTCTGCCATAGGGATAAAAAAGCAGAGGTGAAACGGCTAAATTCCTTACTGGGTGCAAGGTCGTACTCCGACGTAAAGTCGGAGAGTACCGCAAGAGCCCTAGAGTAATCGAAGGCCCAGACAAATTATCGTTATCCGCCGATTGGCGGAACAGAATCCGGCTTATGACTTGCCGGTTTTTTGTTTAATAAAGCGTATTTTTACCGTTTAATTCCCCATTCACTAATCTGTCGGCTTCTTTATTTTGTTCTCTGGGGATATGAACGAAATTCACTTCTCCGAAATCCTGCCGCAGATTCCAGATTTCAATAAAAAACGGGATTAAGCCCTTTTCTTTAATTTTATATTCAGCGTTCAGTTGATTGACGATTAATTCGCTGTCTGCTTTAATCTCAATTTTTTCTTTTTTGGCTTTTTCTTTGCCGATTAATTGTTTTACTTTTTTCAACCCAAAAATCACCGCTTGATATTCGGCTTCGTTATTCGTCGCCTCACCGATGAATTTTGAATATTCTCTCCCCTCTTTTCTCTTTTCGCTTTCCTCTTTAATAACAACTCCGATAGCCGCCGGTCCCGGATTTCCCCGACTTCCTCCATCGCAATATATAATTATTTTGTCATTATTATTGTTAATAGCCATAGTTAATTTTTGATATATTTCCACGGCAATCCTTTCTTAATATCCAAAGAAAAACCAGCAGCTGATTTATGTCCTCCGCCGCCGTATTTTTTGGCAATTTTAGAAACATCAACTTTACCATCAGATCTTAAAGAAAAAATATTACTGTGATTATTGCGATACCAAACTACGCCAAATGACGATTTCTTTTTTGATAAAAGATGCCCTAATTCAGAATTAAAAACCGGCGAATTCACCGCTAAAACCTCGTAACCGTTAAACTTGACTTTATCGGCCTGACGTAGAAGATAATTCAAAATTTCTTTTTGGTATCTCAAAATAATCTTGCCGTCCATAACGTATTTTTTGAATTTTTTGGAATTATTGATATCAGCGGCGATTTTATCCCAAATCCTGAAATCAAAATCAAAAGATTCTAACGCCTCTATTATTTCGCGGGTAAACGGCAATTTAAATCGCCAAAGGTCAATATCTTCAATGTGAAGCAATAATTTAGGAACTGATTTCTTTGGATGAAAATACTTCCAGCTTAAGACCGAACCTGAATTACTGTTTTTATAGAGATAATTATCGGCGATTTTAATAGCCGAATTAGCCGTAATATGATGGTCAATCACTGTAACCGAAGCCGCTTCTTTTTTAAGTGTTTTCATTTCTGAAATTGGATAACAAAAATCAACTAAATAAATTTCTTTATTTTTTAATCCTTTAGGTATCGGCTGCTGATGAAAAACAGCTATATATTCGGCTTTTTTGCCAAATTTTTTCCAGGCGGCCCAAGCCGCCCCAAAACCATCTGGGCAATCGGCGTGATATAAAATTACAATATTTTTCATATTATTTATTTAAAGCCGTTATACCCGACAGTTTTTTGCCCGCCAAATATTCCAACATTGCTCCACCGCCGGTGGAAATGAAAACATTAGAATTTAGAATATAGGATTTAGAATTTGGGGACTTTAACGAAACGACTGTTTCGCCGCCGCCAACCACTACAAATGCTTTTTTGTTAGCCATAATCACCTTAGCTATTTCTTTTGAACCATTTGCGAATTTAGGATCTTCAATATATCCCATTGGCCCGTTCCAAATGATTGTTTTGGCATCCTTAATGATTTTTGAATATTTTTCAATAGTTCTCAATCCGATATCTAAAATATCTCGTTGATGAACAACTAAATCTATCGGCAAAATCAATTTGTTAAAATTAAACTTCAATAAATTAGCAATAAAAGGAATTGAGTTTTTGTCATAAAGCGAACCGCCGACCGGCAAATCTTGAGCCGCAAAAAAAGTATTTGCCACTCCCCCGCCGAGCAAAAAACAATCGGCATTTTTTAGAAAATTTTTAATCACGCTGATTTTATCTGAAATTTTAGCGCCGCCCAAAATAACGACTAAAGGTTTTTGAGGATTTTTCATCGCCTTATTTAAATTTTTTATTTCTTTTTCCAAAAGCAAGCCGGCATAGCTTGGAAGAAACTTCGTAATGGCGACAACCGAAGCATTTTTTCGGTGGCTCACCGCAAAAGCGTCATTTATATAAATATCACCCAAAAAAGACAGCCGCTTTGCGAATTTTTTGTCATTTTTTTCTTCGACCGGGAAAAAACGAAGGTTCTCTACCAAAAAAACACTCCCAGGTTTCGCATTTTTTATTTTTTGCTTGGTCTTATTAATAAGACCAAGCTCGCTTAGAGTTATAAAATTAACAGGATTTTTTAATAAAGAAGATAAAATTTTTACGAACGGCTTAAGAGATAACGAAGTTGGCCTTCCCGCCTTTTGGGCGAGGTTTGCCCCTTTGGGGCGACCGCGATGGCTCAAAATCACCACCTTCGCTCCCCTGCTGGTTAAAAATTTAATCGTCGGCAAAACCGCTTCTATTCTAAACGGAGCTTTTTGCGAATATCTACGTAAATCAACATTTTGAATATTAAAATCAACCCGTAAAAGACAGGTTTTATCTCGTAAATTTTTCTGTTTTAAATCGCTTAAAAATTTCATTTTTTAAAAAAGCGAGATACCGGAATTGAACCGGCGACTCAACCTTGGGAAGGTTGCGTATTACCACTATACTAATCCCGCAAATTAGTTATTTAATTATAACTCCTTCTCCGTCCCAACCAAAACCGGAAATTAAAATTATTACTTTGGCTTTGGATTTTTCTTGTTTCAGCCATTCATCTATTTTTTTACCGTCAAGATACAACCGACCTTCAAGAATTTCCCTTTCCGCTTGAGGCGCTAAAATTCTTTGCTTAAAATCATCTAATGAAAGCCCATAAAGCGTCTGAACGCCTTTTTGAATATCGGGGCTTTCTTTAACGGCTTCTTTGATTTTTTGAGCAACCATATTTTTTAATTCATCGTTTTTAATCAATTTCTCCAAATTTTCGCGAATCAGTTTATTTTCAATCAATTTATCCAAAGTCGCCCGCCTGATTTCCTGTTTAGATTCTTGGGAATCAAGTTTTGCCGCATCTTCCTTGTAAACCTTAAAAACACTCTGATAATATCGCAGAGCGCTGGCATAGTCCTTTTCAAAATCTCTCGCCTCAATTATCTGCTCATTAACCAAAGCCACAGGATAAGAATCGGATAATATAAAATATAGTCCTCCGGCAATTAAAATAAGGGGGATAAGCCAAAATAGTATTTTTTTGTATTTCATTTTAATCACGGTACAATAATCATCATTTTTTCGTCCGGTTTCCGATAATTAAATTTCGTTTTCAATTCCTTTTCTAGATTTTCCGGATGAGAGAAATATTCAATTTCCGATTTAAGCTCGTCATTTTCTCCAACAAGCGTTTTAATTTGCGCGTTTAAATTGGAAAGATTTTCTTTCATCTGTCGCTGTTCCTGAAAACTGAAATAAACATAGGCCAACACCATAATAATAACAATAACGATAATGATAACAATGATAATCTTCATGCCGTTATTATTGTATCATTTTTTTGAATACGTCTGTAGATATTTTTACGCTTCCCATCTTCTCTAGCCGCTTCTTGCCTTTTTTCTGTTTTTTCCAGAGCTTCATTTTACGGGTGCGATCGCCTCCGTAAAGATAACCCGTAACGTCTTTCCTGAAAGCCGGGACCGTCTCGCGGGCAATAATCTTGCTCCCAACAACCGCCTGAATCGCCTGGCTAAACTGCTGACGAGGCAATACTTTTTTAAGTTTCTCAACCATTTTTCTCGCTTCATGCTCAATGGATTTTCTGGGAAAGACCCTTATTAAACCGGCGACTAAATCGCCAGCGACTAAAATTTCCAATTTTTGCAAATCTGACTTCTTGTAATCGACTAATTCATAACTGAAAGAAGCGAAACCGTTGGAAACGGATTTAAGTTTGTCGTCAAAATCGGAAATTAATTCAGCTAAAGGCATTTTCGCGGTGATTAACGTTCTGTCTCCTTGATTATGGGCATGAATATCATTTATCCTGAAAATCTCTTTTAGTTGAAAAATACCGCCCAGATAAATCGTTGGCGTAATAACTTCCAAATTAACTATAGGCTCTTGGATTTCGTCGAAATCGCCCGAAAGATCTTTGGGATTTTCAATAACCAACCATTCATTTTTCTTTTTTATCTTATAAGCTACGGACGGGAAACTATTGATGGTTTTCATATTGAATTCCCGCTCAAGACGCTCTGCCGTAATTTCAAAATGAAGTTTGCCTAAAAATCCCCCCTTAAATCCCCTTCCCAAAACATCATTAAAGTCAGGTTCAAATTTCAACGCTGAATCGTTTAATTTTAATTTCTGCAGCGCTCTTTTTAAATCATCGTAATTATCACTTTCTTCCGGATAAAAAGACACAAAAACCACCGGTTTTGGCTCCTGATAACCTTCCAATGCCAACGCTTTACGATTTGCGCTTTGCGATTCGCCAATTGTTATCGTATCGCCGATTTTTACATTCTCCGGATCTTTAATACCAGTAGCGACATAACCAATTTCTCCGGTATTTAATGATTTTGCCGGCATCAATTGCGGAGAAAAATAACCGATTTCTTTAATCTTAAAAGGAGTATCGGTGGCGATTAAACGCATATCATTGTCGCCTTTTATTTCGCCATCAAAAACTCTTACTGACGCGATAATTCCTTTATGGTCATCGTAAAAAGAATCAAACACCAAAGCTCGAGTGGATTCGGGCATTAAATTTTTCGGCGGTGGCGTATTTCTAATAACCGCTTTTAAAAGTTCCTCCACTCCTTCTCCAGTTTTTGCGGAAATCTTATAAATTTCTTCAATAGAACAACCTATCAAATCCGCTAACTCTTTCATTACTTGAAACAACTGCGGCGGATTCATATCTATTTTATTGACTGCGCCTGTTATTTTTAAACCCGCTCGTTTAGCAATATGAAAATTAGCTAAAGTTTGCGCCTGAATACCTTGAGTGGCATCAACCAATAAAATAGCTCCCTCAACAGCTATTAAGGCCCGAGAGACCTCGTAAGAGAAATCCGGATGGCCTGGCGTGTCAATAAGATTAAGAATGTAGGGTTGAGAATTTTCCGCCTGAGGCGAAAGAATATAGGACATCCGCACAGGAGCCATTTTTATAGTAATCCCACGTTCTCTTTCTAAATCCAATTGATCTAAGTACTGCTCTTTCATTTTGCGGGATTCAACAGTTCCGGTAATCTCCAGAAATCTATCAGCTAAAGTTGACTTGCCGTGGTCAATATGCGCGATAATAACGAAATTTCTTATATTATTCATCAAAAAATTAAGCTCCGTGGCATTTTTTATATTTTTTATTAGAACCGCAAAAACATAAATCATTTCGTCCTATTTTTTTCTGTCCGCTATTAATTTCATTAGACAAAACAACTTTTTTTACTCCTTGAGATTGATTGCCGGTGCCAGCTTGTGTTTTAAAAATATTGCCGAATACCAATCCCTCAAAATTAACGAATAAATCCTTAAACAAACGTCTGCCTTCATGCCGATATTCAACTAATGGGTCGTGCTGACCGTAAGCCCTTAACCGAACCGATTCCGACAATGCCTCCATATTTTCCAAATGACTCATCCAAAGCATATCTAAAATTCCCAAAATTTTCATTTTGGTTTGTTCTTGAAAATCTTTAAGAAGGCTTTCTATTTCCACGTCAATATTCAGAAGTCCGCCTTCCGATAATTCAATACCAGATTCATTTAAAATCTTTTTTAATTCTTCTTCGTTCGCAACTTGATTTTTAATCCGTTCAAAAGCGCTAAAAATAATTTTTTTAAGCTCTTCGCCGATAGCTTGAGATCCCAAAATTGCCTGACGCTTTGAATAAACCGCCGTTCTCTGTTTGTTTAAAACATCGTCAAAATCCAAAAGATGTTTTCGGGCGTCAAAATTTAATCCCTCAATTTTCTTTTGCGCCTCGTTAACGACTTTTGAGACCAATTTTGATTCAATCGGCTGGTCTTCCGGCAAATTAAATCTTTCCATAAACGACTTTATTTTTTCGCCGCTGAAAATCCGAAGCAAATCGTCTTCTAAAGACAAAAAGAATTGGGAAGAACCCTGGTCGCCTTGCCGACCGCCTCTTCCCCTCAATTGATTATCAATTCGCCGAGCTTCGTGCCGTTCAGTGCCGATAATATGAAGACCGCCGATTTCTTTTATTTTTTGAGCTTCCAATGGGTCTGCCGGATTGCCGCCTAAAACAATGTCAACTCCTCTGCCAGCCATATTAGTGGCAACTGTAACAGCTCCCAATTTTCCGGCTTGGGCGATAATCGCGCCTTCCCGCTCATGATTCTTAGCGTTTAAGACCTCGTAAGGGATGCCGACTTGTTTCAGTAAATCCGACAAAATTTCATTTTTTTCAATTGAAGCGGTGCCTATTAAAATCGGCTGGCCCATTGAATGCCGATTTTTAATTTCGTCAATAACAGCCCTATATTTTGCCTCAAGGTTTTTATAAATAAGGTCTGATAAATCTTGCCTGATTGTCGGTTTATTAGACGGGATACTAACTACTTCTAAATTATAAACTTTATGAAATTCTTCAGCTGATGTTTGAGCCGTTCCTGTCATCCCGGCGATTTTTTTGTATAAACGGAAATAATTCTGAATTGTAATCTGGGCGAATGTCTTTGACTCCTGCTTGATGGCTACGCCTTCTTTGGCTTCAATCGCCTGATGAAGTCCGCCGGAATATCGGCGGCCGTGCATCATCCTACCCGTAAACTCGTCAACAATAATAATTTCGCCATTCTTCACAACATAATTCTTATCTAAATGAAACAGCGCTTTAGCGCGTAAAGATTCTTCCAAATAATGGACTAAACGGAAATTTTCCGAACCATAAAAATTTTCAACGCTAAGAATTTTTTCAACTTTATCGATTCCAACGTCAGTAATATTAACTGATTTCATTTTTTCATCAACCGCGTAGTCCTCATCTTTCTGGAGCCGCTCGACGACTTTGGAAAAAATCCGATAATAATCGCTGGATTCGGCGTCCGGCGCCGCGATAATCAATGGCGTCCTAGCTTCGTCAATTAAAATACTGTCAACTTCGTCAATAATCGCATAATTGTATTTATTGCTTTGGGCCTGGTCTTCCAAACGATAAGCTAAATTATCCCGAAGAAAATCAAAGCCGAATTCATGATTGGTGCCGTAAAGAATATCGACTTGATACGCTTCGCGACGACTAATTGGTTTTAAAAAATCCTGAATCACCTTAAAGCCGCCCAAAATATCGCGTTCTTTATCTTTTTCATTGACATAACCCGGGTCGTATAAATAAGCGGATTCATGAGTCAAACACCCCACCGACATTCCTAACGCGTAATAAATCTGTCCCATCCAAACTGCGTCGCGCCGAGCCAAATAATCATTCACAGTAATAATATGAACGCCTTTTCCGGTTAAAGCGTTTAAATAAGCTGGCGCCGTGGCTGCCAAAGTTTTTCCTTCTCCAGTAAGCATCTCTGCGATTTTTCCTTGGTGGAGAACAATGCCACCGATTAATTGAACGTCAAAGTGACGCTGATTAAGTGTTCGTTTCGCGGCTTCCCGCGTTAAAGCGAACGCTTCAGGTAATAAATCGTCTAAATTAAAATTAGTATCCTCAGCAACAGATTTTTTAATTCCTTCGCTTCTCTTTTTTAATTCTTCATCCGTTAATTTTTCTAAAGCCGGCTCAAAATTATTAATCGCCTCGATTAGAGGCGCATAAGATTGTTTTTTTGAAATATTTTTAAAAAAATTAAACATATAATAATCCGCAAATTATTTTTTCCCGCGCAACTTAGCTCCAATTTTACGAGAAATTTCTTTCTTTGTTTTATATTTCTTTATTTCTTGTTGAAGTTTGTCCCTAACATTATCAATCGCCACCCTAATATCCCAATCGGAATGTTCGGCTCTTAAAATTTTTCCCGGTAAACAAATATTGGCTTCAGCGTAGAACACATCTCCCTTTTTGTGATGCTTGGTTGTCTTGGCAATTTCCGTGGAAATAATCACCTCATCGTCTTTTTCAAATTTATTAAGAAAACGCTTAAGAGAGCCGATTTTTAATTCTAAATAATCGTTAATAGCGGGGGTGATTTCCAAGTTGGTTGTTTTAATGTTGATTTTCATATTATATATTATAACTTATTTTATTAAAAATAAAAACCCCTCTTTCTTGTCGCTTTTATTAAGTGGGGAAAGAGGGGGAAAGAATTTATTTCTTCTTTTTTTTTCCTGCTTTTTTCTTTGCCATTGTGGCGTATTGTCGATATTTCACGTTAAGCTCAATATCGACTAATTAAGAATTTTTAAATTTAACACGATTGCCGACCATTCAACCGTATTAGATTATATAACTTTACTAAAAGATTGATAATTTAAAAAATAATTTTTCAATCTTTATATTAATTTTAGAACAATTAGATTAAATGTAAACTGTGGATAACTTTAATTTCATTAAAAATAAAAATTTTCCTCAAACAAAAACTATTTCCTCTTCTAAATCTACTTTAAATTTATTTTTTACTTCTTTCTTTGCTAATTTAATCAAATTTTTTACATCTTTTGCCGTAGCATTAGAAATATTAACAATAAAATTCGGATGTTTAGACGAAATCATCGCTCCGCCGCGAGAAATTCCCTTTAAATCGGCTTCTGCAATTAAATAAGCGGCTGGAATCTTACCATCGTTAATCGGTGCGAATTTTCCGCTAATTTTTACGAATCTTTTATTTAAATATTTACGATATTCGCGCTCATATTCGTGAAAATCAACGATATCCACATTTTTAAAAACACTTCCGGCGCTGGGATATCCCAGAGGGTGATTTTTCCGACGGTAACTGATGTTTCTATTTATAATTTCTTTTATTTTACTCTTTTCGCCTTTTTTTAATCGCAAAACAACTTCCGTAATAATCTCCTTCGTTTTTGAATTTTTTCCGCCAGAGACGGATCCGCCTTCGGCGGAGAATATACTCGAACGATAACCAAAACAACAATCTGATTTTTTTCTTTTTATAATTTTAAAACGCGCTTCTGAAATATCCAAACTCGAAACCTCCGTGATTATATCTTTCATTTCTCCGCCGAACGCGCCGGCATTGCCCCTAACCGCTCCACCAATCGTTCCGGGAATACCGGCCGACCACTCTAAGCCAGTTAAATTATTATTTATTGAATAATTAAGCAATTGAGATATTTGGACTCCAACGCCGACTCGCAAAAAATTTCCATTTCTTTTAATAAATTTAATATTAGGTTTTAAAACCAACCCGTTGAATCCTTTATCGCTAAATAAAATATTGGTTCCGCCGCCTAAAATAAAAAAAGGCGTTTTTAAACGCTTCGCTAATTTAACCGCTTTTATAATTTCTTCTACATTTTTTGCTTCAAAAAAATATTTCGCCGGTCCCCCGATTTTAAAATTACTGTATTTACTGAGTAAAACTCTTTTTTGAAACATAATCGGGAAAATACAAACTCGTGGAGCCGCGAGCGGTGACCTCCAATTCTGTTTGTAATAGATGAGTGCTCGTCCCGCGGCTCCAATTTAAGTATACAAAAAATCCAGTAAAAACAAAACCGAGCACATAAATATTATGTGCTCGGCCAAACAAATTGTGGGCAATCCTCAATCGATATCATCGTTAAGGATTACTGATACTCATCTATTATTGCTATTATAATATAATTCACTTATAAATGTCAAGACCTTGGGCTGTGGAAAACAATAAATTTATAGCCGATAAAATTCCAAGCCAAGCCAACCACGCTTCCTACTGCCGCTCCGATAATGCCCCATTGGTCAAAATTAAGCCCGCCAATAGGATGAATATATTTAAATACATAAGAAGCAATACCGACATTAATGGAAAAACCTAAAATACTAACCATAAAAAATTGCAGAAACTCCGCCTTTGTTTTTTTGGCAACACCGGTTGCGAATGTCCAGTATTTATTCCAGTAATAACTATTTATATTCGCGATTATAAACGAAATTGCTTTGTATAAAGAGTAGAACGCGATTCCAGCTATCAGTAAATCTTTTGAATCTATATTCAAATATTTCCTGAAAGAAAAAATTAATATCGCCAGAACTCCCCAGTCAACCAATGTATTCAAGACACCGATTACGCCGAATTTCCCAATCTGCCATATTATTGAAATTTTTCTGCCGATATAATTAGCAACTATCAGTCCAAGAGGCGTGCCGATTAAAAAAAATGGTATAACTAAAAATGCGAATTTTCCGTATATCTCCGGCTTTATAGCCCTTATTACAGGTAAAGCCAAAACCCCTATAAGTAGTCCGGATGAAATTCCAAGTATATAATCTTTTTTATTCATTTTTATTTTCTATGCTTAATTAACAAATTCATTTTATTTTATAAAATCAATAATTAAATTTATTAATTTCGGTTCGTTTTCTAAAATATCCGTGCCGTGGCCTGCGGTTTCATAAATCTTGATATTATTTATTATACCATCTGGCGTTAAATCGTAAAGCACCTGGTTTTGGTCGGCGTTGGACACATCATCACGACTGCTTACGAAAAAAACTTTTTGCCCATCTTTTAATTTTTCAACCATCTGCTCGGTTTTAATCCCTTTATAATTCAAACCAGGCGAAAGTAAAATCGCTGTCTTAAATTCCGAATGCTCACTTATATATTGTAACGATAAATTCGCTCCAATGGAAGCGCCGATAAAAGAAATTCTAACAACGCTCGCTCCCCTATTTTCAATCAAATAATCAACCGCTGCCTCTAAATCAAGAATACTTTTTTGATGCTCGCTGTCGGAAAACTTCATAAAACCATCGGGGCCTTTGTCCGACTCTCCGTGCCCTCTTAAATCAATAGCAAGACATTCATAACCGAGATTCTGAAATCTTTTGGCTAAGTCCTGATATGACTCTTTCGTCGCCGGCATCATATGCGTCAAAACCAACCAACCGCGAGTCGGCTTCACGGAATATAAATTAGCGGCGATTTTCACTCCATCTTTTGCTGTAAGAAAAATCTTCTCCATATTTATTGATTCACGTTGATTATCATCGAGATTATCCGATACTTTACGCGTTTCCGAAGGAATAATAAAACTTAATCCCGATAAACCGATAATCGTCGCCAAAGCCACTAAAATAATTATAGCGCTCACAGCTGATTTATTTAATTTCATAAGTCACGCTCACATTCACCGTTACTTCCTGCGAACCCGGTTGGATTGACGGCGCTGGAGACAACGCTTCCATCTGCCCGCCCTTGCCGAACGAATTGTAATAAGGAATCGGGCCTGATTGATAATCGCTGAAATTAATCACTTTCCCGAGCCGAACGCCATTTTTCGCCGCCATTTCCCCGGCTTTTATTTTTGCTTTATTGAACGCTTGATCTCTTGCCTCAACTAAATATTTTTCCGGCTCGTCAATTTCAAAAGAAATTTGACCGATTTGATTAATGCCTAATTCAGGCAAACCAGCCAAAATTTCCGCTGTCTTATCAAGATCGCGGACTTTTACCAAGACCGACTGAGTCAAAGAATAACCGCTGATAAATGTTTTCTTTGTCTTTTCATCGTATTCGTAACGCGGATTTAGATTGTACTCAACGGTTTTAATGTCTTTTTCATCAACGCCCTGCGACTTTATAAGATTGATGGCGGAATTCATTTTTTTATTGTTATCCTCGGCTAACGCTTTTGGATTGACGCCTTCGGAAACCACCGAAAAAGAAATTTTTGCGATATCTGGTGATACTGTTACTTTACCTTCGGCAGATACGGAAACGGTTTTTGCCGATATTAAAGAATCGCCGAATTTCTTCGCCGGCCCCCAAAAAAGAGAATAAAAAAGTATTAACGTCAGAAAAACCATAAAAACCGCGACCGCCGTATTTTTGACTTTTACGCCGTTGTTGTTTTCCATTATTTTTTTATTATTATTAAGCAGCAGCCGACTAAACCGCTGTTTTTTAAAATTATAACACCTTTTCTTTTTTTAATAAAGTTCTTTAAAAATTTTCCTGATTTCCCCCGTTTTCAAGCTCGCGTGGCCGATGAGCGCGCCGTCGATTTCGGGATGTTTTAAAAATTTAACGATGTTTTTGGAATCGACAGAGCCGCCGTATAATATTTTAGAATTGAGAATTGAGAATTGAGAATTGAGGGTTTCTTTAATGAATTTTATTATTTCCAAGGCGTCCTGCGGAGTATCAGAATGGCCGGTGCCGATGGACCAGATGGGTTCGTAAGCAATAATAAGACGAGAATTTAGAATAGAGTCCGCCAGCTGGCGGATAGAATTTAGGGATAAATTTTTTAAGTCTTTTCCTAATTGGTTTTTAATAAATTTTTCAACTGCTTTTTTGCCACGTTTGCGAATTGATAAATCCTCGCCAATACATAAAATCACTTTCAACCCCGCTTTTAGTGCCGCTAAAACCTTTTTATTAATTATTTCATCGGTTTCGTTTAAATATTTCCGGCGTTCGGAATGGCCAATAATCGCGTATTCCACTCCTAAATTTTTCAGCATTTTTGGCGAGATTTCACCGGTATAAACGCCTCCACCAACCAATGGGTTTTCCCAAAAAACGTTTTGCGCTCCTAATTTAATTTTGGTCTTATTAATAAGACCAACGAGTTCTGATAAATAAATAAACGGCGGGCAGACAACAATTTCAGAATTTAGAATATGAGATTTCCCGCCTTTGGCGGAAGAATTTAGGGCTAAATTAAAAAGTTGCTTCGCTTTTTTTAACGAGTCGGGCGCCATTTTCCAGTTAAAAACTATGAGCTTCTTCATATGTAATCTAATTAATAGTTTAATCCTTAAAAATCTTTCTGTAAATTGCCTTTCTGACTTCTTCAAATATTATAATAGAAAAAGCAATAGCGATAGCAATCAGCCAATCAGATAATTCCAAAGCGGCGGTATGTAAAATTCTCTGCATTATTGGATGATAAACTGCCAATAATTGAAAAGAAATTACGACAAACATTGCTCCAATCAACCATTTGTTTGAGAAAAAATTCATTCGAAAAATTGACTTGTTTTCCGAACGGCAATTAAAGGCATTAAACCATTGAAAAATCGCCAAAGTTGTCAGACACATCGTCATGGCTTTAGTTAAATCAAAATCTAAATATCTCTGAAAAACAAAGAATGCGCCGATTGACATTGGCAAAGCCATCACGAACATCCGCTGAATCATCAATGAATCAACTAAAAATCTGCCTGGTCTTTTAAATTTCGCCCGGAGTAATCCTTTTTCTTTCGGCTCCATTGCTAAAGCCACGGTTAAAAAACCGTCCGTGACGAAATTAAGCCAAATAATTTGGCTGGCTAAAAGCGGCAAAGGATAACCGAAAAAAAGCGCGATGCTAATAGTTAAAACCTCGCCTAAACTTGTGGAAAAAAGATACGTAATTACTTTTTTAATCGTCTTATAAATACTTCTTCCTTCTTCAATGGCTATAATGATAGTTTCAAAATTATCGTCCAAAAGAATAATATCAGACGCTTCTTTGGCAACTTCAGTGCCGATTTTGCCCATTGCTATTCCCAAATCAGCTGCCACCAAAGAAGGCGCGTCATTAACGCCATCGCCGGTCATCGCGATAATTTCTTTTCTTTTCCGAAAGGCCTCAATAATTCTTAATTTATGTTCAGGCGTCACTCGGGCGAAAACCGAAACCCTTGGCAGTTTTAAACTTAATTCTTCTTCAGAAATTTCTTCTAAATCTTTGCCGGTCAAAACCTCGTCGTTATCTTTAAAAATTCCCGCTTCTTTGGCGATTACCTGAGCGGTTATTTTATGGTCTCCGGTAATCATTATTATTCTAATACCCGCCTCCTGCGCTTGTTTAATCGCTTTCTTGGCTTCTTCTTTCAAGCCGTCCTTCATTCCGAAAAATCCGCCGAAAATAAATTCCGTTTTCTCGAGCTCAATTTTTCTTTTAAGACCGACTTCTTTATAGGCAAAAGCCAAAACCCGCAATCCTTCGGCTAACATCTTGTGAAAAATACTTTCTAAATCCTCTTTTTCTTTTTTGGTAAGTTCGCATAAAAAAAGCACCTCTTCTGGCGCGCCGATGACTGATAAAAATCCCCTTTCATCTTTCTGCCGCAAAGTCAGACGATATTTTATTTTATAATCAAAAGGGATTTCTTTAATAAGTGGGTGCTGTTTTTCAATAATTTCTTTTTGAAAACCCATTTTTTTACTGAAAACTAAAATCGCGGCTTCAGTCGGATCACCGCTGATTTTATAGGTCTCGTCTTCTTCTGAATAAAAAACATAAGCATTAGAACAAAAAGCCGCTATTTTACCTGCCAAAATCAATTCCGGAAAATCCGGCGGAGAAATTAATTGCTTGCCGTAATAAATTTCTCCTTTTGGCTCATAACCGACTCCGCCAATTTCAAAAAATTTTCCATTAATAAAAACTCTTTTAACCGCCAATTCATTCTTTGTGATAGTTCCGGTCTTATCGAGAGCGATGATTTTTGTCTGGCCTAAGGCCTCAACCGCTTGAAGCCGTTTAACTAAGGCATTGCGTTTTGCCATCCGCCAGACGCCGGTAGCCAAGACCAAAGTAATAACTATCGGCAAGCCCTCGGGGATAACAGAAACCGAAAGAGCAACCACAACCTTAAACATTTCTATTAAAGATTTTCCGAAAAAAACACCTGCGATAAATAAAACAACGCTGATTAAAGCGACCGTAAAAATAATAAATCGCGAAAGCTGACGAATATCTTTTTTAAGCGGTATTTCCGTGTCAATAAAGGCAATTTTTTGGCCGATTTTTCCAATTATCGTATTGACGCCGGTATTAACCGCCACTGCCTGACCATTTCCGGAAACAATATAAGTTCCTTTAAAAACCATATTTTTCTGGTCAGCGATTTGTAAATCCTTACGGGAAAGAATTTCTGCTATTTTAAAAACCGACTCTGATTCGCCGGTCAAGGCAGCTTGGTCAATTTTAAGATTATTAGAAACAATTACTCTGGCATCAGCCGGAATTTTCTCTCCTTCCTGAAGAATAATAATATCGCCCGGCGCAAGCTGTTCATCAGAAACAATAATTTCTTTTCCGTTGCGCAGAACCACGGCTTTGGTTTTAATAAATTTTTTTAAAGCCGATAAAGTGTTTTGCGCTTTACCTTCTTGAAGAGTACCGACAAAAGCGTTAAATAAAAGAACCGCTAAAATAATTAATCCATCAACTACCCCGCCTAAATAAAAAACAACCAAAGCCGCGCCAAATAAAATATAAATCAACGAACTTTGAAACTGCCGAAGAAAAATAATAAAAATATTGTCAAGTTTAACTTCCGACAACTCATTAAAACCATATTCTTTTAAACGTTTCTCCGCCTCATCCTGCGTTAATCCGCTTTCACTTGATTTTAAATTTTCTAAAATCTCAGAATGGGTTTGATTATAAAACATGCTTATTTTTATTATTTAACTTAAAATGTCGTTTCAGCCACAAGCCAAACACAAATAAAATTATTATCAAAATCAAATAATCGAATTTCCTGAAATAAATTTGTAAGACATGCCAATTTTCTCCAAAAATAAATCCGAGATAAGTAAGGAAAGTCGACCAAACAAACGAACCGCTAAAAGTTAAAATAGAAAAAGTTGAAATCCTCATTTTCGCCAATCCGGCCGGAAAAGAGATGAAGGTGCTGACAATCGGCATCATTCTGCCAAGAAAAATTGAGAACGGACCGTATTTTTGAAACCATTTCTCGGCGGATTGAAGATTGTGTTCGCTTATTAAAATTCTTAAAATTTTATATTTCTCCCGCCAGCCATTTTTAATCAACGCGGAAGCTAAATAATAAGAAATCAAAGCGCCGATTAAATTACCAAAAACGCCGATTAAAACAACCAACCAAAAATAGAATATCCCTTGATGGACCAAAAAACCAGAAAAAGGCATTGTTATCTCCGACGGAATTGGGATATTTAAACTCTGAAGCAACATCAGGAAAAAAATTCCAAGATAACCGATTTTTTGAATTATCAGCAAAATAAAATTAGAAATTGCCTGTAGAAACGCTGATATCATTTAAATTACAATTTAAGAATTTTAGCCGCTTCGTCCGGGTCAACGACCGTAATCTCAATTCCAGTTCCAAGTTCAAATCCGGCAGAAGTGCTTATTTTCGGCAAAATTTCAATGTGCCAATGATAATGACCATATTTTTGTTTGTCGCGAATCGGCGCCGTATGAATAAAAAAATTATAATCCGGGTCATTTAATTTCTTTTCTATTTTCAAAAGAATATTTTGTAACGCCTCGACAACGTCGCTTAATTCTTTTTTAGGAGCATCCTCAAAAAAAGGAGAATGAGATTTGGGGAAAATTCTCACTTCAAACGGCTCTCGCGAAACAAAAGGCGTGAAAGCGATGGCGCCTTTATTTTCAAAAACAACTCGCGAACGGTTTTTCTTTTCCCATTCAATCATCACGCAATGAACGCATTTACGATATTTTTTAAAATAATCAGATGAACCATTAAGCGAATGCTGGACATCCGGCGGAATCACCGGCAAAGCGATTATCTGGTAATGAGGGTGATAAATTGAAGCCCCGGATTTCGGTCCCCAATTGTGAAAAATCGAAGTATAAGCCAAACATGAATCATTTAAAAACATTTTATAACGGTTTTGAAAAATCTTTAAAACCGCCTCTGCTTGTTGTTCAGGAAGATGAGCAAAATTTTTGTGATGATTTTTAGTAATTACTAAATCATGATAACCTCTGCCGTCTATAACTAAATAAGGACCCTTCTGAAATACGCTGGCGCAAATATGAATACCATCTTTCGAATCTAACCCTGATACAAAAACCGGATATTTATTTTGAATAATCTGAACCCACCATTCGAACAAGTTTTTAGTTTTTAGTTTTTGGCTTTTAGTTGGATATATTAATATGGGTTCGCCGTTACCGGATTTCTGCGGGTCTTCAAAGGGACACCCTTTGAGCGGCGCTTTTTTTCTTTTTTCCGATTTTTTAATTAAATCAGCCGGACGTTTTGCTCTTTGAGGAGAAAGAACAATCCAGTCGCCGGAAACAAGGTCTTGTCGTAGTTCGCTATTCATTAGGTTTTGGGTTTTAGGTTTTGGGTTTTAGGATAAAAAACTTAAAAATATCTAACACCTAAAACCTATCACCTAACACCTATCTTTAGTCTATTGTAATAATACCAATTAAATACGTCTTTGGCTATTGGCACGGCGTTTAAACTGCCTTCTCGGGCGTTTTCAACAAGGACTAAAACTACTAATTGAGGATTGTCAGTAGGCGCGTAACCGACGAAAAAAGCGTTTATTTTCTCATTGCCTTCAATCTGAGCCGTGCCTGTCTTCGCCGCTACCATTACCGGTAAATCATTTAAAAGATAAGCGGTGCCGTAGGATTTTTCCACAACATCAACCATTCCTTTTTGGACTTCTTTAATATAATTATCAAATTCAGAATAATCTTTGAGAATTTTCGGCTGTCTTTCTTTAATTACATGTCCATCTTCAGAAATAATTTTTTTTACGATAAACGGCTGGAAAATCTTTCCGCCATTAGCAATAGCCGCGATGTAATTAATCAACTGAATTGGAGTGATTAAAAGGTCGCCTTGACCGATGCTTACGTTATAAGTGTCGCCCAGTCGCCACGGCTCGCCGGTTCGCTGTTCTTTTTCTTTCGGGTCGGGTAAAAATCCATTATTTTCTCCGGGCAAATCAATGCCCGTTGTTTCTCCTAAACCGAATTTTCCCCAATATTCTTTTAATTTCTCTATGCCTAATCCTTTTATATTATCAGAGCCGCCTCGCATTATACCGCTGACCGAAGACGGCAAACCGCCGCCAAGCGCGTAAAAATAAATATTGCAAGAACGCGCTAAAGCCGAATATAAATTCACCCAACCATTCGGTTTCCAATCAAGAAAACGACTCGGTTGTTCCGGATGATAAGGATTGGGAATTTCCAAATAGCCGCGGGAAAAAATTTCTTGAGTCGGAGTGATGATATTTTCTTTTAAAGCCGCCAAAGCAACTAGCGGTTTAATGGTTGAGCCTGGAGCGTAAGCCCCGCTGATGGCTCGATTAAAAAACGGTTTATTAGGGTCAGAAAAAAAATCGCTTAAATTTTGATTGGCGTCAAAACTTGGCAGACTAACCAGCGCTAAGACCTCTCCGTTTTGGAGATTAATGGCGATTCCAACGCCGGACTGACGTCCCAAACTATTTAACCCTTGTTTTAAACGCTGGTAAAAATAGGACTGAAACTCACTGTCAATAGTTAAATAAAGATTGTCTCCGGCCACCGGCTCGGTCAAAAGTTTTTCATCAATAATTTCTCCTTTGGCATTGCGAAAATTCGCTCTTTGGCCGTCTTGACCGCGCAATTCTTTGTCATAATAACTTTCCAAGCCGGATTTTCCGACGATATCGTTAAGTAAAAATTCGGAATTTCCCGATAAATCTTCTTTATTGGCAATTCCGGTATAACCAAGAATATGCGCGTTGGTTTTTGAATCGGAATATTGGCGCTCAAAATTTTCTTCGATTCTGAGGGCTTTAAAATTTAAACTTTTTAATTGAATAACCTGTTCAATTGTAAGATTTTTGGCTAAGATTAAAGAATTTTGTTTTTCCAAATCAATATCTTTAATAAGATTCTCCACATAAGACGGAGACAAACCGACGGTTTTGGCAATGGCTTCCAGCGTTTGCTCGCGTTCTTGCGGATTTTTTAACAATTCAGCGAGAATTAAATCTAATTGAAAACTCGGCAAGTTTTCAACCATTGGCTTATTAAATCGATCAAAAATTATTCCTCGTTCGGCTCGCAAAACAATGATTTGATTGGCGTTAATCTGAGCTATAGTTTTGTAAAAATTTCCCTGCCAAATTCCTAAATATAAAACTCTGACTATGACGATGACTATGACTATGATAACGGATAAACCTAGTAACTTAAAAGCGCGCTTGGAAAGCGGCAATTCCATAACATCGAAATCTTGCGCTAAATCGTCAAGCACGGCTTCTTCTAATAAAAATTCAGGTTTTTTTCTCATATATAGCGCTTAACGCAGAAAGAAAAAACAATAAATATAAAAATTCCAATCAATATATTATAAATTAGTTCCTGAATAAAAATACCGGAGATAATCGATGTCGGAAACGAAAAAACATAAAAAAGTAAAGTAGCGGAAATAATTAAAAAAATTAAATTAATCATTGAACGCCAAGGAAGATACTTTTTCGCGATAATCGCCGCGGCAACGATTAAAAAAAAGATTAAAATTTCTTTGCTAAACCCCGGACTGAATTTCAAAATTAAAGCCGCTATAACCGCCAATAATACGCCTTCCCAAATATCCGAAATAAAAAAAGCAGCGGCAATAACCGCTACTAAAGCCAAATTGGGTTTAACGCCGAAAATAGAAAAATCAACCGTCTGGAGAAAACTGAAACAAATAATAATAAAAAAAAGAATTAATTTTTTTTTAAACATTAGAAAATTAAAACATACGCCTCCTTTAGATCATTAATATTATAAGATGTTTTTAAACGGGCTTCCTTGAAAACATCTCCGCTGGATTGTTTAATTCCCGCGATTTCGCCGATTTTCAAACCGTAAGGAAGATCTGAACTCGCTGAATAAACAACGTCGCCGACTTGCAATGGTTTATCTTTTTCCAAAAGAGTGATTTTCGGTTCAATTCCGCCAATTAAAAGCCCGTCAATTTCGGATTGGCCGATTCTGACCGACAACTGCCACTTGGGGTCAAAAATTGTCCGTATAACGCTTTTATCTTCAAAAACATCTATGATTTGTCCGAGTAAAATATTTTCACCGAAAGTCGCCGTCATTCCTTTTTTAATCCCCTGTTTTGTTCCCACATTTAAAGTTAAAGTATTTTTAATATTAAAAGGATAAGCGGAAAAAATTTTGGTGATTAACTTTCCTCTTTCCTCTTCTCCATTTCCTCTTATATTTATTAATTGCATCTGCGCCCGTAAATCCTCGATCTCCTGTTTAAGAAATAAATTTTCTTTATAAACGTCGCTTTGAGAGAGAAAAGACCGAAGTAAATTAATCGGCTTGTCTAAAAAATTTTTTGGTATAAAAAAATCCGTGAAAAAAACAATGAAAGTCAAAACAATAATTAAACCGATTAAAATACCTTTTTTCATCTGGTTATTAAAAATTAAAAATTAGAAATTGAAAATTAAATGTTTATATCCATCGGCTTCAACGCGATGGCAAAAACATGCTGATATTCGGTAATATTTTCAGCGGCAATGCCGGTTCCTCTAACTACGCAGGTTAACGGGTCATCAACAATAATCGCAGAAACGGAAATTTCTTTCTCAATCAACTGGTCGATTCCTTTTAATAAGCTGCCTCCGCCACAGAGAAAAATGCCCCGTTTTAAAATATCACCTACTAATTCCGGAGGCGCGATTTCAATTGTCTCTTTAACGGCCTCAATAATTGAACGCAAAGAACGGCTGATTGACGCTCTTATTTGACCGCCTTTAACCACTACTTCACGAGGAAGACCTGTTGCCATATCGCGACCGCGAATTGCCAATTCCAACTTTTCATCAATTGGAACCGCTGAACCGATAGCGACTTTTAATTCTTCGGCAGTGGGCTCGCCAATTGCTAATTTAAACTCATCGCGAATAAATTTAATAATATCGTCATTAAATTTATCACCGGCAATTTTTAAACTCTTAGCTGTAACCGTTCCCCCCATTGAAATAATGGCGATATCAGTAGTGCCACCACCGATATCAATAATCATATTGGCTGTCGGCTCGTTAATCGGCAATCGCGCGCCAAGAGCCGCGGCAACCGGCTCTTCAATTAAATAGGCCTTAGCTGCTCCGGCCATTACCACCGCGTCTTCAACGGATTTTCTTTCCACTTCGGTTAAATTGGTCGGAATTCCAATAACTGCGCGGTGATAATTCAGAATCGGATTATTGTTGATTTTTTTGAAAAAATGCCTGAGCATCTCGTGGGTCATATCAAAATCTGAAATTACGCCGTTAATCAATGGTCTGATTACTGTAATGTGGCTGGGAGTCCGGCCCAACATTTTTTTAGCTTCCTCGCCGATTGCCAAAACCTGTCCGGTTTTATTATTAACCGCGGCGATTGACGGCTCATTAACGATTATCCCCTCGCCTTTAAGATAAACCAATGAATTGGCCGTACCTAAATCAATTCCTATGTCTTTTGTAAAATAATTAAAAATCTTCATATCAGAGATTTAATTAACTCTTTCTCGCTAACTAATTTAATTTCTTTACCGCTCCTCTTTTTTATTTCAATTTTATCCCCGGTTTTTTCGCTGATTACGGCTCTGTACGGAATACCGATTAAATCCGCGTCAGCGAATTTTTCGCCCGCGCTGGCATCATTTCTGTCATCATACAATACTTCAACTCCATTTTTCTGTAAAGTTTCGTAAATTTTCTTTCCTCTTTCCTCTTGCCCCTTTCCTCTTATATCTAACAAATGAACTTGAAACGGCGCGATTGATTCCGGCCAGATTATTCCTTTATCATCATGATTTACTTCTACGACAACTCCAATCAAACGTCCGAATCCTAACCCGTAGCATCCAGTTGAAACAAATTTTTCCGATCCGTCTTTGTCTCTGAATTTTAAATCAAAATCCTCCGCGAATTTATCTTTTAATTTAAAAATATTCCCCGTCTCAACGGATTTTTCTTTTTGAAATTTATTTTTTCCGCATTTCGGACAAGATTTTTGTTCTTTTATTATTTCGTCATTAATTGCAATCTTACAGGCCTCGCAGATATGGATTATGTCTTCGCCGGCTTCCGTAATCGTCTGAAATTCATGGGAATGTCTGGAAAAAGTCCCTCCCGGCGCGAGCGTAAAATATGTTTTTTCGCCTATGCCGACTTTGTCAAAAATTGTTTTATAGACCTCTATGATTTTATCGTAATACTTATCTCTGTCTTCTTCATTGGTATGAAACGAATAAAGGTCTTTCATTAAAAATTCTCTTCCGCGCAAAAGTCCGGATTTCGCTCTTAATTCCATTCTGAATTTATTCTGTATTTGATAAATATAAAGCGGCAGGTCTTTGTAAGAAAAAATATATTTTTTTAATAAAGGAAAAATAACTTCTTCGTGCGTAGGACCCAAAGCGAATTCTTTTTCGCTTTTATCTTTAACTTTGTATAAATCGTCCATCGTGTCCCAGCGTCCAGTTTTCTGCCAATTTTCTTTTGGCTGAAGCGTTGGCATCAGAATTTCCACTCCGTCCGCTTTGTTAATTTCCTCTCTTACAATATTCTCAATTTTTTTAAGCACTCGAAAACCCAAAGGCAAAAAAGTATAGACCCCTGCCATTAGTTTATCAACAAAACCAGCTCGAATAAGCAGTTTGGCGTTGACTGCTTCTTCGTCTTTCGGCGCTTCTCTACGAGTTTTAGTAAAAAGAGTTGATTGACGCATATCTTTATCTTAATCAAAAAACATTTTTAAGTCAAAACATAAAAAAACAAATAAAAAGAGAGGCAATGCGGAAAACTCGCGCAGGCCTCTCTGAAAATTTACTAAATTTACTTACTTTATTACTCCCCTTAATTTCAAAAAATTTGCCACTTTTAAAACAACATCACCGATAAGGTAACACACGGCGCCAGCAAACGCCGTCATGAAAACCCATAAAATTCCCACCAGAAAAAGATTACTGATAGAATTTTGGATAGGCATGCCAATAATCGACGACGTGTAATCCAACAACAGAATCCCTAAAAACATATTGACCAGTATCACCATTGCCAAAATAATTATTACGAGAATTCCAATTCCTATTTTTTCCATCATATTCTCCCTTCTTTTTTACTTCTATAAACGTTTAATCCCTCGCCAAAGGCAAGAATTTCCATTTTAATTTTTCAAAGAACTTTTTTCTCTTGTCCGAAGCCGCGAAATTTTGTTTCCCGATTTCGGGTAGGAGGACGAAATGAAAATTATATAAAATAAATTCTTTCGTCCTTATGGTGGGCCGAAAATGCGGTTAAAAATTTATCCTTGCATCTTAATTTTCTGCTAAAATAATAGCATACTTTGCTTTATTTGTCAATACATCAAAAAACGCCGTTATAATGACGTTTTTGATAATTAAAAAATAATTAAAATGTGAAATTCCCGAAAGTCGTTTATAGTCCAGAAAATCTTTCTTCGTTCGTGCGCTCCGCCGAAGGAAAATCTAACTTCGCTCATATACGAAAATTTGCCACCCTGCCTCCCTTCGTCGGGGGTGCCCGACAAATTTCCTATTCGCTCAGAGATTTTCTCTTCGGCTCCGCGATACTCACTCTAAAAAGATTTTCTGGCTGTCTTTATCTATTTTGCTCTGCCTGCCTGTTCTGAATAATGTATAAAAATCTCAAGTGTTGTTTGTATTCTACCGCGGGCAATTCATCAAGAAAACTGTCTCGCAGGCCGAACGGGCATGGTTCCGAGCACAGCGAGGAGAGTGAGGCCGAGAGCAAGCGCTCCGACCACGCTGGGGTCGGAGATAGCGTGTTTTCTTGATGAATTGCTCGCGAGGAATTCAGAAAAATCTTGAGATATCTTTTATTGTAATCAACAGCATTAAAAGCAACAGCAAAACCATTCCCGCGGCATTGGAGAATTTTTCAAATTTAGGATTAAGTGGCGAGCCCTTGATTTTCTCAATAAACAAAAATAGCAAACGACCGCCGTCCAAAGCCGGAAAAGGAATTATATTTATTACGGCTAAATTCAAAGAAATCAAAGCTAACAACTGAAGCAAATAAACAAATCCCAAACTGCCGGCTTGAGCGGTAATTTTTACGATTCCAACCGGGCCTGCCACTGATTCCAAACTCCCCTTGCCAACAAAAGCCGACTTAATCAAACCGAATAAAGCCAAGAAAATACTTTTAACGATTTCCGCCGAGGTTTTCAATCCCTCATAAAATCCCTCAAAAACGCCCATTTTCGGCGAACCGCCTTCAGCCAAAGAAATGCCTAAAGCGCCCTGCCCTTCGGGTGGATTTATTCTTGGCGTTGCTTGAACGCTAAACGACTTATCTAAACGTTCAATCTCTAAATTAATCACTTTACCTCTATTATCATTAACATATCCGATAAATTCATCCATTTTGGAAAAATTAGCTATTCTGTCGCCTGACATTAAACCGATTTCAGACGCCGGACTATTAGGAGCCACTTCGGTAATTAAAATCGTTTGAGGAATACCGATGAAAAAAACAACTGAAATCACCAGCCAACCGAGCAAAAAATTCATAAAGACGCCGGCTAAAAGAATGAGCGCCCTTTGCCAGATTTTTAAACTTGTGAAACTTCTTTCTATGCGACCCGAAATTCGGGTTTTTAGGGTCGCATCTTCTCCATCTTCGCCAAAAATTTTAACAAAGCCCCCGATAGGCAAAGCATTAACGCTATAAATTGTCTCCCCTATTTTCTTGCCCCAAATTCGCGGCGGCAAACCAAAACCGAATTCTTCAACCAATAAACCGAATTTCTTGGCAGCCAAAAAATGCCCAAGTTCATGGACTAAAATTAAAATTGATAAAAAAATTATAACCGCGATAATCCCTATGAACATATTACTCTTCTATCTCCTTTACTTTATTTCCTAATAACTTCTCAATTTCTTCATTACTTTTATCAACCAATTTTTGCGCTTCTTCTTTTAATTTAAATTTATCGTCTTCGGTAATTCCGCCTTGTTCCAACTGATGACTTATTTTTTTATTAGTTTCGTCGCGAAAAGAACGAATTTTTATTTTTGTTTCTTCGGATTCTTTTTTCGCCACTTTAATTAATTCCAATCGGCGCTCTTGAGACAAAGGCGGCAAATTTATTCTGATTAAATTGCCTTCAATGTTGGCGCTGATATTTAAATTAGACGACTCAATGGCTTTGGCGACATTAGCCACGCCTTGCTTGTCCCATACGGAAATCTGAATCTCTCTTGGCGGAACAATAATAATTGAACCCAATTGCCTAATTGATAATTTCTGCCCAAGATAATCAACCGAAATATTTTCCACTAATTTAGGCGTGGGCCTACCTCCGCGAATACTTGAAATCTGATTCTTAAAATACTGGATTGATTCGTCTATTTTAATTTGTAAATCTTTTATGATATCCATTTAATCTTTAGTTCCTACGATAATCCTACCATTATCTATTATAATTGTTGAAATTACTCTCTCCCCAATCTGCGGGTCTAAAATAAGCCAGTTTAAGCCAAAATCACGGCTTTTATAGATTTTTTCTCCAGAAGCCGCGTAAATTTCTCCTTTATCAATGTATAAAGCGCTAACCGCCGAGTCCTCCGAAGGAATTGATTTTAACATTTTCCAGCTATTTCCGAAATCATAAGAACGCGCTAAGCCGTAATTAGTGGCCGCGTAAATGGCAAAATTATTAGTTGGCTCAACAAAAAACATTTTGATTTTAACGCCCCGATATATATCTGAAAATTTACATCGGCTGAAACTTTTACCTCCATTTTCGCTAACTAAAAAATTCCCAGATTTTAAAAGCGCGTAAATAAAATTACCGTTATTTCTGATTTCCAAACCGACTATCGGCGAACCCAAATCCGTTAAAACGGAAACTTCTTTCTTGTTTATGGAATAAATTAAAATTCTTCCATCGGATAAACCAAAATACAAAGAATCTCCGGAAATCGCGAAATCGTAAACCGCTTCGTCGTTAATTTCAAATATCTTTTCCAAAGAAAAAAAATCATCAGTGGTCTTATAAACCACTCCTTTATTGTTCTTAAACGCGGAAATGAAAATTTCGTTATTTTGTTCCGCGCCTGTTAAAATTTTATAAATTTCGGAAGAGTCGATTTCTTTTTCTAAATCGGAAAAAACGTACCAATCCAAACCACCGTTGCGGCTGACGAATAAACCATTATCGGAACCCGCGAAAAACAAATCCGAACTCGCGACTGACGCCTTAATATCAAAAATATCCGCTTGATTTTCGGAATGAAAAGCAACGTTTTGAAAATTTTCTTTATCTTTGGAGATACTGATTATTTCTTTATAATAACGGCTTTCGGCCGGAGGGTTAAAAACCGAAAACGCCGAAGCTAAAGAATTATTCGGAAAATTAATACTTGGAAGAAAATTGAATAACATAGTCGCCAACCCTCCCCAAATTAACACTATTACTATGGCGTCGCCTGTCTTATTCCCTCCTGATTTATTTTCGCCTAATTTACCCATATTATAAACATTGAAGCTGTAATTTTTTATTTACGTTAAATTGCTTGATTAAAACTAATCTTTTAAAAACTTCTTGGAGTCCCTTATAATTTCGAACGCAATCATGACGAAGCTCAATAATCAAAAATTCAAAAAATTTATCAATTATATAATCGTCAAATTTATCCTCTTTATTCACGAAATTTTCTTTGATAAAACGCCTTTTCCCCGTCAAATTGTTAATCCGTAAAAACTCTTTCGCCATTTTTTTGGCATTTTCCAAATTTTTATTTTCCAATAAATCAATTGCCCGGCCAGGACGACCGAATGACTCGGCGGATATTTTCTTCGCTTTTTCACTACTAATTTTATATTTACTTGTTAAAAATTCCTCTATTTTAACAGACGAAACTCTTGGAAAATAGATTTTTTGGAGACGGGATAAAACCGGAGGGAAAAGATTTTCATAATTATCAGCCGTAAAAATAATCAACGATTGCGTCGGCGGTTCTTCCAAAATTTTTAAAACGGCGTTCTGGGCGTCTGCAGTTAAATTCTCGGCGTCTCTGATAATCGCCGTCCGCCGTTTCGAAACCACGGGTTTTTGATATAAAAAATGTTTTAACGAACGAACCGCGTCAATGCCGATAGAACCCTTATGATCGCCCTCATTATCGGAAGAAATAATAATTGTTTCGCTTAAAAAAGAAAGAGGCGGACTAAAAATCTTATTCTCCAAAAAATTAGCTAAATGTCGGGCAAAGAAGAATTTCCCGACTTGCGACTCGCCAAAAAATAAATAAGCGTGAGAAAGCTTACTATTGTCTGTTAATTTTTTGAAATCTTTAATTAAATCCTCGTGGCCAACCATAAATAATAAGGGGTTAGAATTTAGAATATAGAATTTGGGGAAGAATTAAATTCGATTTTTAAAAGTTCCCTAAATTCTAAATCCTATATTCTAAATTCTATTTAGCGTTTATTCAATAACGTCCTCTTATAAACCTCCAAATGGTCTAAAATCAATCCCGTTCCTTTGGCAACGCAAAAAAGCGAATCTTCGGCTATATAAGCGGGCACGCCCAATATCCTTTTGAAAAATTCGTCAATGTGGCGTAATTGGGCTCCGCCTCCGGAAATTATGATTCCCTTAGCCATTACGTCCGACACCAATTCCGGCGGCGTCACATTAAAGACATTCTGGACTGAAGCGGCGATATCCATCAAATGACGATTAAGCGCCTCGGCAATTTCATTAGAATTAATCACTATATCTTTCGGCAAACCGGAGACCGAATCTCTTCCTCGCACCTGAAAACTTAATTTTGCTCTTGTTGGTAAAGCGGAACCGATTTCTATTTTTATCAATTCCGCGGTTTGTTCGCCGATTGAAAGCGAATATTTCTTTTTAATATAATCAATAATCGCCTGGTCGAATTTATTGCCGGCGATTCTCAAACTCTCCCATGAAACAATCCCACCTAAAGAAATTACGGCTGTTTCAGATGTTCCTCCGCCGATATTTATAATCATATTTCCGGAATGGGAATTAATAGAAATGCCCGCGCCTAAAGCTGCTAAAATCGGTTCTCTGACAACATACGTTTTTCTGGCTCCGGCTTCCCGAGCCGCGTTATCCACAGCCCTACGCTCTGTTTGAGTAATGCCGGCCGGCACTGAAATCACCACCTCGGGCTTGAAAAAATTAAATTGACCGGTTGCTTTAGTTATAAAATATTTCAACATTGCCTTTGTTATGTAATAATCCGCGATCACCCCGTCTTTCAACGGCTGATAAGGAGCGATGTCCTCAGGTGTTCGGCCAATCATTTCCTTAGCTTCTTTGCCTACCGCCAAAACAGTGTTGTCCGGTACATTTAAAGCGACTATGGTCGGTTCATTAATAACAAAGCCGCGTCCCGGCACAAAAACAACCGTATTAGCAGTTCCAAGGTCAATGCCTATTTTGCGAGTAAACATTTTAGGATTTAGGATTTAGGATTTAGGATTTAGGATTTTCGTTCCCTAAATTCTATATTCTAAATTCTATATTCTCTTTATATCTGCTTCTAATTTCTTCAATCTTCCAACTAAATCTTCGTATCCTCTCTCAATCGCATAAGTGTTTCTAAGAATCGATTTTCCTTTTGCCGCCAGCATCGCCACTAAAATAATCGCCGAAGGCCGAAGCGCCGGCGGACACATAATTTCCGCTCCTTCCAGTTTTGTCGGTCCAGTTATAAAAATACGGTGCGGGTCGGCAAGCCGCACATTGGCTCCAAGCCGATTCAATTCAGCGTAATAAATCGCCCTATTCTCGTAAACCCAATCGTGAATCAGCGTTTCCCCTTTGGCTTGCGTGGAAATCGGAACAAAAAAAGGAAGATTGTCTATGTTTAATCCTGGAAACGGCCTTCCGTAAAGCTTCTCAACCGGGGCTGTTAAATTTGAAGGAAAAGTCCTAATATCCACTAATTTTCCATATCCGTTTCTTGCCTTATAACTTCTTAAGAGCTTATACCTAAATCCCATTTTTTTCAACTTCAAAAGCTCTATCTCTAAAAACTCAATGGGACATCTTTTTATAATAATTGACGATTTAGTAACAACTGCCGCCGCAAGAAAAAGCATTGATTCAATCGGGTCTTCGGTCAAATAATATTTAATGTCCTTGGATAATTTTCTTTTTCCTAAGATAGTTAAAGTTGTTGAACCAATTCCGTCAATGCGCGCTCCCAATTTACTTAAAAAATAACATAAATCTTGAACCTGATAATTTGACGAGGCGAATTTTATAACGGTCTTTCCTGGTATCAGCGAAGCGGCAAGAATGGCGTTTTCAGTCGCGGTGTCTCCGGATTCATACATTATAATTTCTCCCGCAGGACGAAGTTTTTTATGGCTTACGTTTAATTTATCGCAAAGCATCTTTATTTTAATTCCAAAATTTTCCAGAGCGTAAATATGGGGCATTATCGTTCTTACTCCAAGTTTGCATCCTCCAGACATTGGCAAACCAAAAGAACCAAATTTATGAACTAAAGCGCCTATAAATAAAATTATACTTCGTGTTCTAATGGCGGCTTTTATATTTATTTTATTAAGAGTAAATTTTGCGGAAGGGGTTATCTCAAGCGCTTTCCCTTTCCATTTTGTTTTAACGCCAATACTTTCCAAAACCTCAATTATTCTAAAAACCTCTTCTATTTTAGGAAGATTGGCAATAGTCGTTTTTTTCTTGTTTAACAACGAAGCAATCAAAATAGCGGTTGCCGAATTCTTTGACGGATTAATAATCACCTCTCCTTTTAATTTTCTCCCTCCGTTAATAATATAACTGTTCATACTCTTTTAAATATATCTTTATTGAATTATAATAAACTAAAAGCCAAAAACTAACAACTAAAAACTATTTAAAAATGACCTTAAAAACTCGTCGTTTCTTATTCTACGGCTTATTCTTTATTTTTATCTTGTCCGGCGCCGGAGCGATTTTATATTCCAACGGTTGGAGATTTAATCCCGCAAGTTTTCATTTCAAAAAAACTGGGGCGATTTATATTGAAACAAAACCAAAAGACGCCTTTATAAAAATAAACAATATCTACTTTAAAAACCGCTCGGGCATTATTCAGAAAGGCACTTTAGTTCCAAATCTTCTATCTAAATCTTATAAAATTGAACTTAAAAAAGACGGATATCTCCCCTACTTTAAAAATATTTCAGTTGAATCAGCGGTTGTAAGCGAATTAATCGACGTAATTTTAATTCCTCAAGAAATTAGAAAAGAGTCGCTGGGAAATTCTCAAAAAATAAAAGGCGATGAATTCATTGCTTTAAGCAAAGACGGCAATAAAATTATATTGAAAGAATCTGGGAGCCAAATGTATTATCTTTATGATTTAAATAATCTGTCAACGGCTTTTAATATTAACGTTGCTTTTGACAACGCTTCTGGTAAAGAAAAAACTGATATTATAAGTATTGCTTTTCATCCTTTTGAATCGGATAAACTTATTATTGAAACGAAAAAAGGATTGAAAATTTTAGACACCAACCGCTTAATTTTAAATACTATAATTAATGAACAACCGATAGCTTGGGCAATTGGGAATTCGAATATCTACTATGAAACAGGAACTAAAAGCCAAATCCGCCAGCTGGCGGATAAACCTAAAAGCTATACCCTCTACTCTTATAATTTAATCCTAAAAACAAAAACCGCGCTTAATCAAAAACCGTTGGCAATTGAAAAAGGTTCTGAAATTAAAAAAATCGGCGTTGACAACGCTGACAATAAAATCGCTTTTTTGGACAATTTTGACGATATTTATATATTCAATCCATCTAACCAGGAGCTACTCCAAATCGCCCATTCAGCCAAAGATTTTGTTTTTTCGCCGGACAATAAAAAAATCGCTTTTCTTGATAATGACGGATGGGTTAATATCCACTTTTTGGAGGACTTGCGTCAAAACATTAACAAAAAAACCGGCGATGTTATCCGGTTAAATTTAGAAAATAAGTCAAAAATTAGAAAAATTATCTGGCACGCGGATTCAGAGCATCTTTTTGTCGATTACGACAACCGGTTCGATTTTATTGAAATTGACGACCGCTTGCCTTTGAACCAATATGCTATCGTTAATCAATCTTTGCAATTTTTTTACGACCGAGAAAATAATTTAATTTATTTTATTCAAAACAACTCTTTGTGGAAAATAGCGCTATGAATTTATTTCCTGCCTAATTCTAATAATTATTGATGCGGTTAAACCGCCTAAAAGACCTAAAAATAAATCCCCTATCGTGTCGGCAACGCCCAATTGAGCAACTCCGGCATATCCCTTAGATGAGATGAAAACATCATAAAGAAACTCAAAAAATTCCCAGCAAACCGCCACTAAGGCCACGAAACCGAGAGACAAAACTATGATTGTTAAATTATTAATTATTGAATTACCGGATAACGAATTATTAGGGAGAAAATTAAATTTTGAATTTAAATTGAAAAATAATAAAGCCACCCAAAAACCGCCCAAAAAATGCATCGGAATGTCAAACCAAGCATAAGTCCAGTACCAAAAATTAATCATCGCCGCGACATGAAGAAACAAAATTAAAAACAGAAAAATAAAAATAAATTTATCAGAAGTCATATTATCGCTTCTTCCATTGTGGCGCTCGCCTTGCCTTTTTTAGGCCTGGTTTTTTGCGTTCCACCATTCTGGAATCACGGGTAAGATAATCTACTTTGCGCAATCTCTTCTTAAATTCCGGGTTGAACTTAACTAACGCCTGACTGATACCGTGGCGAACAGCGCCGGATTGGGCCGATAAACCTCCGCCTTTTACATTCACGGTTACGCCTAATTTATCGGAGATCTTCATTTTAACCAAAGGCATTATAGCTTCTTTTTGAAAACGCAAAACAGGAAAATACTTATCCAAATCTCTGCCGTTAATCGTAAAACCGAGCTTCTTAGTATAAAGCCTAACCCTGGCTATGGCTGTTTTTCTGCGTCCAACCGCCTCAAAATAACGCTCCTTTTTTTCTGGAACCGCTTCTTTTTCTTGTTTTTTTATTTTAGTAATTTTTGGTGATTGTTTAGGCATTTTCTATAATTAATCTTTTTATCCTTTTCGCCTGCAGTTTATTTTTTGGCAACATTCCAACCACGGCTCGGCGTAAAACTTCTGCCGGACCGAGTTTGTCCCAAACCTGCTGAAACGTCTGTTTTTTTAAATGGCCGATTTGAGTGGTGTGATGATAATAAACTTTGTCTTTAATTTTTCGCCCGCTTATTTCTATTTTGCCGATATTTTTTACAATCACGCGATTATCGCCTTCAAAACGCGACTCGTGTTTTGGGTCGTTTTTCCCTTGTAAAAAAGAAGCTATCTCGGAAGCCAATCTGCCTAATTTTTTATTTTTAGCGTCGATTGTAATATCCATATTTACACAAATTCAATTATCGCCATTTTTGCTCCGTCGTTTTTTCTTCTTTTCCCGGACTTAATAATTCTTAAATATCCTCCTTTGCGTTCTTTATAACGAAGAGCTGTTTCATAATAAAGTTTTTCAGCCATTTTTTTCGATAAACGGCTGATTAAAATTCTTAAAGCCGCCAAATTTTGTTTTTTCGCGACGGTTATCAATTTTTCCACTCTTGATTTGATCGTCTTGGCTTTTTCTTCCGTGGTCTCGATTTTTCCTTTTAAAATTAAATTATTAGCCAAATTTTTAAAAAGGGCTGTTCGTTGCCCTTTTTTTCGATGAAATTTTCTATTTTTTTTAAGATGCCTCATATTTACCTTTATTTCTTTTTCTTTTTAACCGCCTTTTTAACTATTTTTGTTTTTATTGTTTTGGCTTTTTTGGTTTCTTTTGTTGGAACAATTTCTTTAACTTCTTGCACCTCAATTGCCGACGCTTTATCAAAATGGTCTTTTAAAATATTACTGGCTTTATGCAAGGACTTTGAAGGAGATATCGTACCGTCTGTCTCTATAATAATTCTTAATCGATTATAATCGGTTCTGTCTCCAACCCGCATATTTTCAATAATGAAATTTACTTTGGTAATCGGCGTGAAAATAGCGTCAATCGCAATCGTTCCAATCGGTAATTTTTCGGATTTCCTGATTTCAACCGGCACATAACCCAATCCCTTCTCAACGGTAATCTCTATATCCAATTCGGCGTTTTTACTGGTCAAAGTGGCGATCGGCGCCTCTAAATCAACTACCTCAACTTGAGAATTGGTTTTTATGTCTGCGGCCGTTATTTTCTTTTCTCCTTTTTCTTTAATTGTAAGAATCTGCGGTTCATCGGCAAAAAATTTAAAACGAATCTTTTTAAGATTTAAAATGATTTCCACCACGTCTTCCATCACTCCGTTAATCGTAGAAAATTCATGGGGAACCCCTTTTATTTTCACTCTGGTGATAGCCGCGCCCGGCAATGAAGAAAGAAGGACGCGACGCAAAGCATTGCCTAAAGTCAGGCCATATCCTGTAAAAAGTCCTTCAATTTCAAAAATACCAATTTTATCGGTTTCGGAAATTTTTTTAATTTTTACCGTTTCACTTAAACGAGCGTATTCCATAATTATCTTGAATAATAATCAACCACTAAATTAATATCAAAAGGCATTTCTATGTCTTTTGGCAACGACACGACTAAACCTTCAATTTTTTCCTTGTCAATCGCCAGCCAATCCGGCGCTTCGTATTTTTTAATTATATCGGATAAATTCTTAAAAATCAAGAGGTTCGCCGAAGAAGGCCTAATTGAAATAATATCATTCGGCTTAACTTGAAATGAAGGTATTGTTATTTTTCTGCCATTCACCGAAAAATGTCCGTGATTTATCAATTGTCTGGCAACAACTCTTGAAGAAGCGAATCCTAAACGAAAAATCGCGTTATCAAGACGCCGTTCCAATGATTTAATTATAATTTCACCCACCGTCGCGCCGGTTTTACTTAACGCTTTTTTAAAAATATTGCGCATTTGCGTTTCTTTTAACCCGTAGCTCGCTTTGATTCTCTGTTTTTCAAGCAATTGCTGTCCATATTCGGAAAGCGCCCGATGCCGTCCCTTGCCGTGAATTCCGGGTTTATAAGGACGCCTAATCATTACGCATTTTGGAGAATTACAACGATCCCCTTTTAAGAAAAGTTTCATCCCCAATGAACGTTCTTTTTTTTCTGACGATCTTTTCATAATTTTATAATTTATACGCGTCTCGTTTTTGTCGGTCTTGGCCCGTTATGCGGAATCGGCGTAACATCTTTAATTGATAAAATATTAAACCCTTGATTGGCTAAAGACCTCACCGCTGAATCTCGACCGCTTCCAACGCCCTTAACGATTACTTCCAAATTCTCCGGTTTTGATTTCTTTAATTTCTCAACAACAGCAGCCACTACTTTTGAAGCGGCGAAAGGTGTTGCTTTTTTAGGACCGGAAAACCCCAAAGAGCCGGCTGAAGACCAAGCTATTACGCTACCGTCTTTATCGGTAATCGTTAAAATAGTATTATTATAAGTCGCGTTAATATAAGCCCTGCCGATTTCTATTCTTTTCGGTTCTTTTTGGTTTTTAGAAGCGGCTTTTGTCATCGCCGTCTCAAGTTTCTCCTTTTCCTTCAAAACCTCTTCTTCGGTTTTTTGAGTTATTTTTTTCTTACCCATATTTTTTATTTAAGGTCTGTTTTTCTTTTACCGCTGGAAACCGTTCTTCTGACATTGCCTCTGATTGTCCGAGAATTTGTCTTGGTTCGCTGACCCCTTACCGGCAATCTCTTCAAATGCCTGGTTCCGCGATAACATTTAATTTCCTTAAGGCGACCGATGTTTTGTTTGATAATTTGGCGCAATTCACCTTCAATTTTATAATTCTTTTCAATAAATTCCTTAAGGCGGCTGACTTCTTCTTGTGTTAAATCCTTGGCTTGCTTACCAATATCAATCTTAACTGATTGTAAAATTTGAGTCGCTAAAGAACGGCCAATGCCGTAGATATACGTTAAGGCGATCTCCATCCTTTTATTATCTGGAATGTTTATGCCGATTAATCTCATATTATCCTTGCCTCTGCTTATGTTTCTTTATCTTACAAATCACATAAATCCGTCCTTGACGCCGGACGGTTTTACAATTTTTACAAATTTTTTTTACTGATGAACGCACTTTCATAATTGTTTATAATCTTCTAACTATTCTCCCCCTATTCCCATCAGGACTAAGTTCCAAAAGAACTTTATCGCCAGGCAAAACCTTAATATGATACATCCTCATTTTTCCGGCAAGATAAGCCAAAATATCTTTATCTCCCATTATCTTAACTTTAAAACTGGCTCCGGGCAACGCTTCAATAACCATCCCTTCAATCTGGTTTTCTGATGGTTTTTTATTTAAAAATTTCTTCCTGCCAAATGCCACGTAAGAATAATATATTAAGCAAATTTAAAAGTCAAATAACCTTTATTCTATTACCACTTTTATCCTATCAGTATTATCTGGCACCTGATTAACCCAAAAAGGCCAGAAAGAAACCTCTACTTTTTCCACCTTAGGCAAAGAAAAAACCGCGCCTCTCAACTCCGATTCGCTTTTATTCTTTATTGATTCTCTGAATGTTCCAATATCTATTGCTTGCCAAAAAACTCCTTGAAAATCAACTGGGAATGAAATCGAACCGTTATTAATATCTGCCCTGCTGATTCCGTAATTCAATTGATATTCCTTTGGCTCAAATTCCTTGCCTAATTCTCCTTTCGCTAAACTAACTATTAAATTCTTCGCGTCTTCTTCTTTAAAAGCGGTTATTGAAAGTTCGGCTTCGCCGAAGACCGCAAAATTTCCGACCGCGTCGGTTTCTTTATTAACGGTTTCTTTTATAATATTAAATTGTTCGGCTCCCTCAATAATCTTAAAACCCTCCGGTATTTGCGAATATATAAAAGAATTCAACGCTTGTTGCAGAATTTGCCTGTTTTTTTCTTTTGCCTGCTTAATGTTCTCATCGGTCGGCACGGCCATCTTTCCTATAAAACCGCCAGTCATTGAATTTTTTGATTCAGCGTAAAATCCTTTGTATTTCGCCGAATCCTTAAAACCGGGAATAGAAAAATATTCAACGGGTTTAATATTGTATTCTTCACCAGCCGCGTCAGCCATCACTCCCGCCTCAATACTTGAAGAAATAATTTTTCCTTCAACGATTTTAGCTCCCGGAACGATAATTTTGTTGGTTAGACGGAAAATTTTCCCATCAGGAGCCAGAAAACGAGTATTGGCGATTAGCAACTGCGACTCTGAACTGTAAGCGTTATAAATTATGATTTTGCCGATTGCTTTTTGCTTAACATCTTTAGTCCCGGTCGCCGGAAACAAAAGATTGTTGTTTTTTTTCTGAGAAAAAACTTCCGCGGGAATTTTTTTTCCGGCTAAATCAACTCCGCTAATTTTCTTACTCGCGATTACTGAATCGTTATATTCCCAATTGGATTTTTCTGTAATAATTTTAATTTCCGCCCGCGGAAGAAATGTAACAGCGCAATAAGCTCCGCCTCCGATTAAAATTAATATCAAAATCAACAAAATAAAAGTTTTCCATTTTGGTTTTCTTAAGGAAAAAAATCTTTTTTTGCGATGAGCGTCTTCTTTGTTAAATACGTCAACCTCTTCTTTTTCAAAATACTCGACTTTTTTGCTTAATTCATTTAAAATTTTATCTTCGTGTTTTTTATTTTTTGATTCTTGAACGTGTTTGTTTTCCACCAAGAAACTGGCTTTGCGCTCTGGATCAACCGAATGAGTCGGCCGCGTCGTCCTTACAATATCCGCCATTTTTACTCTTTTTTTATTCATAATTAATAGTTAATTTAATGATACTTATATTTTCTCAAATTTTCTAACAAATTTCAACTCTTACCCATGTCTTACTACTATTACATCTCCGTCTTGGACGACATATTCTTTCCCTTCTAATCGGAGAAATCCTTTTTGTCTGGCGCTGTTCCACGAGCCGCTTTCCAAAAGTTTTTCATAACCGACCGTTTCCGCTTTAATAAATTTCTTTTCAAAATCCGTATGAATCGCGCCAGCCGCCTGCGGAGCTATTTCGCCTTTTCTAATAGTCCAAGCGCGCGTTTCGTCTTCGCCAGTTGTGAAAAAACTAAGCAAACCCAAAATTTCATACGCTTTCTTTATTAACTCGTCAATATTTTCAGCGATTGCCAAATCAACAATTAAATAATCCGAGTTTAACTCCTTAATCGCTCCACTTAATTCATCGCTTACATCTTTTGGTTCTCCATTTAATAAATAAATGACTTTTTTAGCTGTCAATAAATTTAATTCTTTTATAACCTGTTCGACTGCGATTTCCCCCGAATTAATCGCTAAAATATTTTTATTTAAATTTTCTTTAATTGTTTTTAAAATTTCCAAATCTTTGGTTCTTTGCTTCTCGCCTGTTCTCGCTTCTTTTTCCAAACTATTCAATCTTTTTTCAACGGTTTCCAAGTCCTTTAAAATCAATTCGGTATTGATAATTTCCAAATCCCTTAATGGATTAATTTCGGTTTCAACGTGAATAATTTCCGCTGATTGAAAACAACGAACAATATGGACAATAGCATTCGTTTCGCGGATATGGCTTAAAAATTGGTTGCCCAAGCCCTCGCCTTTGTTGGCGCCCTTAACAAGGCCGGCGATATCATAAAATTCCACGAACGCCGGAACAATCTTTTTGGAAGCGCTCAATTTCGCCAATTTTTCCAGCCGTTCGTCCGGAACCGCAACAACCCCGACATTAGGGTCTATGGTCGCGAAAGGATAATTAGCGATATTCACCTCTTGTTTGGTTAAAATTTTAAAAAGCGTTGACTTGCCGACATTAGGCAAACCAACAATGCCGATGGAAAGTTTCATAACTACAATTTAACACTTTTTCATAAAAATTAAAAAGCCCAGAAGTTGAATATTCAACTTCTGGGCTTAGCTCTGTGTATCTGGGTTTCTCTCCTCATATGGCTCGCTTTATTTCTTTGGTTTTCTCTATATGCCCGGCTCGCTTCTATACTTTGGTTTTCATCTCATTTTTTGGCTCGCTCGCTTATGCTGGTTTTCTCAACTACTCTGGCTCGCTCCCACGGACTGGTTTTCTCAACTACTCTGGCTCGCTCTTCTCCTCTGGTTTACTTGATTGCGATGACTCGCTCCTTATCATTGGGCTACTTGATAAACCCGACTCGCTCTATCTCTTGGTTTGCTCTTTAGTTGTGGCTCGCTCACATGCATTGGTTTTCTTAATTATCACGGCTCGCTCTAGCCCCTTGGTTTCCTCGAGTGGTATGGCTTATCTGTCCACCATCTCCTCAGGGCTTATCATTGTTGTGTGCCCTTGATACTCATGAGAATATGGAGATCTTGTAGATAATCCTTCTGCCTTTCTCCATTCCAACCATAAACAGGCGAGAAAGAGTTTAATCATTTTCCGAAGAGCCATATTATGAATATGCCCTTCAGAAATTTTTCCTTCTGTCTCCTGTTTTTTACCGTTATTTCTCGACAACTGGCTCGCCGGAACAATCTTCATCCCCTGAGATATAAATCTGCTCTGATACTTTCCTTTTTCTACGAGGTAATACTTATAAAACTTGCCCTGTCCTTTGAGTAAGGAACTGGCAAGTCTCCAGCACATTGAACGAAGTTGGCTGTTGTATCCCAGTTTACCGCCGCCTTTCACGCGTTTTGGAGCTTTGCCGTTATCAACATGGTAACCAGCAAACTTCCAGAGCGCGCTGATAGTGTTAGCTTTTTCAATATCAACAAGGCCAATAACCTTGCCAATATTTTCTTTACCAACGCCCTTGACGCGGCTAAACCACGGATATGCAGGATGGCTTTTTATTAAAGATGCTATCCTCTCGTCAGCATACTTCTCGAGGTCATCTATTCTTTCGAGAAGTTTATCCGTCTCTAAATCAACCCTCGCCTGCAACTTCAAATGAGTTTGTCTTACTTGCGTTGCAACTCTTAATTTTTCAACCTGCAACATTGATCTTACCAAAAACACAAACGGGTTTTCTTCTTTTACTTCTACAACTATTTTTTCCGCCATTTTACTCTCTCCTTTCGTACCTTATTTTAAATTATTTTAATAGAGTTAGACCCTATACTGTCTAACAAAATAACATACTTAATAATTTTTGTCAACAAATTTAAAAGCCCAAGGGAGAATTTTATTCAATATCATCTATTTCTCTTAAAATTCCATCTGGCAACGGTTCGCCAGCCCTGGTTATCCCCGGATAACGCCAAGTGGAAATGATTTTACGCTTGCTTGCCTTGTCTTGAATCATTACCCAGATTTCGTACGGATGCTTTTTACTGCCGGCCGACTGAAGCATAGCAACGGTGTTAGGCGCGATCCCGCTCTCTACTCTTTTCGGCGAATGAATCACCCTTTTTACTCTTTGCTCTGATAATTTATAAAAACGCATCTTCGCCTGGCTGTGATTAGTCCAAAAAAGAGTTTTCGGTTTTTTAATAATTCTCATTTTCGTACCGCTTTCCTATTTCTAAAATATCCGCTTCGCGAAAATAATTGCCAATCAACTGAAACCCAACTGGTAATTTAGGTTTTAGGTTAACTGGTATTGAAATTGCCGGAAGACCCGCCAGATTAACCGGAATTGTGAAAATATCCGACAAATACATTGAAAGCGGATCTTTTGTTTTTTCATTGATTTTGAAAGCCGGAGTCGGCGCGACCGGAGTCAAAATCACGTCAACTTCTTTAAATGCTTTATCAAAATCCTGTTTTATCAAATTACGGACTTTTTGCGCCTTGGTATAATAAGCGTCGTAATATCCTGACGACAAAACAAATGTTCCTAAAATAATTCTTCGTTTTACTTCTTCGCCAAATCCCTCGCCCCGGGTTTTTAAATAAACATCCAATAAGGTTTTGGGTTTTAGATTGTAGGTTTTAGGTTGTGGATATCTAATGCCGTCAAAACGGGCGAGGTTGGCGCTTACTTCCGCCGGCATAATAATGTAATAACAAGAAAGCGCGTATTTAGTATGGGGTAAACTTATTTCTTTGAATTTAATCCCCATGCCTTTCAAATTTTTAATCGCTTCGTCAACGGCGATAGCAACATCTTTATCTAATCCGCCAGCAAAATATTCTTTCGGCAGTCCGATGGTATAATTTGAGGTTTTAGGTTTTAGGTTTTGGGTTTTAGGTTTAATAGAAGTTGAATCTAATTTATCTTTTCCTTTAATAACATCAAATAAAATCTCCGCATCCCCAACGGTTTTAGTAATAGGCCCAATTTGGTCCAAACTTGAAGCCATTGCTATTAATCCGTACCGAGAAACAGCGCCATAAGTCGGCTTCAAACCGACCACTCCGCAGAAACTTGCCGGTTGCCTGATTGAACCGCCAGTATCAGAACCGAGAGCCGCTAATGCCATATCAACTGCCACTGCCGCGGCTGAACCGCCAGATGAACCGCCTGGAACCCGCTCCAAATCAAAAGGATTTTTTGTCGGCCCAAAAGCGGAATTTTCCGTTGAAGAGCCCATCGCGAATTCATCTAAATTGGTCTTGCCGAGAAAAACCGCGCCCTTATCTTTAAGTTTTTTAATTACAGTTGCGTCATAGCTCGCGCGATAATTTTCCAAAATTTTGGAAGCTGCCGTTGTTAACTCGCCTTCAATCAAAATATTATCCTTAATCGCCAATGGCGCGCCGGCCAAAATATCCAAATTCTTGCCAGTAGCCAAATCCGTGTCAACCGCTTTGGCCTGCGACATAGCCAAATCCTTTGTTAAACGCAAATAAGCGTTAATATTAGAATCTTTTCCGTCAATATAATCAAAAAACTCTTTTGTAATTTCCGAAGCGGAAAATTCTTTATTTATCAGTCCTTGATGGAATTTTTTAATTGTCAGATTCTGTAAATCCATTTTTTTTATCATTCCTTACCACTGGTGCAGTCAACTGCACCGCTATATTTTTTATTTTTTTTATCTCTTACCTTTCGTCTCTATTATACTACTTCTGCTAAATAGCACTTTTCACAGTATACAATCTCCGGTCTATCGGGCGCGTACGGAGTGTTAATTTGATTTGGACAAGAATCGTCTCCATGAAAATGCTTGATTGTATTTTTATATACGCTTTGCGATTCGCGCTTTACGCTTTGCCCTCCTTCACATTGGCATTGCCGTTTAAATAATTTCCTCGGTAATAATTGGCTAATTCTGTCTTTGTGCCGTTGGAGCGGCGCACGGCGCGGAATCGGCAATCCCATTCGTCTGTAAAACTCAAGTTCCATCGGAATAATTTTATACGCTTTGCTCGAGACCTCGCATTTTAAAATTTTGTCCAAAATATCGTCTTTAACACTGCCAATATCATCGGGAATTTCGTAATCGGAAAATTCATATTTCATATCTGATTCATAATCGTTCCAAGAATAACCGTTTTCTAAAACTTGTTCGCGAGTCAAAGGATAATAATCTTGCCCTGCGGTTTCATTATAACCGAATGGTGAAAATTCAATCGGGAAAAATTCACCGTATTTATAAATTCTACCCCTTTTGTCAATATACGGCATTTCTTCCATATGTTTTTTGATTTTGGGGATAAGCGCTTCGTATTCTTCTTTAGTATACTGTTTATTTAAAATACAATATTCTTTATTTCTTAAATTGGCGCAACCGAAACAATTATGGCTGTCCATAACCGCATAACAATATTCTAAAAATGATGATTGTCTGTTTCCCGCTTTACCTCCTCCAACGCTATAAAGAAAAAATTTTGAGTTGTACAAACCAACCGAATGAGCGCCTTCGTAACATAACTCTCCCCAGCCGTAAGATGTCGCATCATAAGTGTCTTTTAACGACGCGGCTACGTATAAATTTTTACAATCTTCCACTTTTTCAGCATTCCAACAATTTTGGCATTTTTTTGATTCATTGATAAAATTTCCCCAAGAATTAACTGATTTCACTATAAATTTATCACGATAAAGCGCTGACAACCAAATTTGTTTGACTTTTTCTTTGAATGATAAAAGATTTTTGCGCGAAGCCAGCGGATTGTCCTTTAAAAATTTTTGATATTCTTCTTTAGAAACTGGCTTGTTAAAAATATGATATTGCTTATTTCTTAAGCCGGCGCAACCAAAGATATTTTGACAATTTCGGCAATCAAAAGATAAAACAGTATCTACGCAATCAAAACAATCCCTGGAAAATAAAGTTTTATAACACCGCTCGCAATTTATATTTTCATAACAAAGTTCGCTTTTGAAAATCCAGAAATTATCAAAACAATCTTTGCCGTAAAGTTCGTAAGTGTTATAAGCCGAATCCTCGTTGTAATGTCCGCCTATATTTAAATAACAATTTTTATCATCGGTTTCCTGATTAACCCATTCGCTATTGACCGTATTACTGCTCAAAAGCGAAATATGAGGTGCTGAAAACAATAAGTCCTTAAACTGTTCAAAAAAGGTCTTGTTAAAATCATATTCTCTTCCATAACTCAACGCGTCCCATTTGTCTGACCACCAACATTTTTTACAATACATCGGATAGAGTTTGTCCGACGAAATCCGAGAAACCACGATTTCTCCGCATAAATCGCATTTTCTTTTGTATAAACTGCGTTCATTGCGAAAAGCAATTCTTCGCTGTTCCCGGCATTCCTCGCAAAAAGTCGGCGCTGGGACTTTTATTTTTTCGTAAAACAAAAAATCGTCGGGTTCAATTGTAAAATCCTTTTTACAATTCTGGCAAATTTTTGTTTCTGGGTTCATAGTCTAATTCAATTTTGATAATTATATAGAAGTGGTGCAGTCAACTGCACCAGCCAAATTATATCAAGCGCTCTAACCGGTTAGAGCGCTCTAATGCGTTAGAGCGCCTCAATATCAATATTTTCAATGTTACGAAATCAGGTTACGTAATTGAAATTAATTATTCAAAAACAGGCGGCACTTTCAAAAATCCGTCTTTTTCTTCCGGGAACACCTCAATTAGCTTTGAGTTTTTAGCTTTTAGCTTTAAGTTTTGAATATCTTCGCGAAAAACATTTTCCGAAAAAATATTACCGCCAGTCATCGATTCAACATTCTCCGTATTAACTTCTTTAAGTTCCTCAAAATAATCGAAGATTTTTTGTAAATCCCTTAATAACTTATCCTCGCCCTTTTTATCTAATTCAATCCTCGCTAATCCAGCCAAATATTCTAAAGTTTTTTTACTAAGTTTTTCCATAAAAATATTTTAACATAAAACAAAAAAGATTATTAACCAAGTAATTCCAACAACTCTTTTTCATTAATCACTTTCACTCCTAATTTATTCGCTTTTTCGTATTTTGAGCCAGGTTCAAAACCAGTCACTAAATAATCGGTTTTCTTGCTAACTGATTCTGAAATATCGCCGCCCAGCGAACGGATTTTTTCTTTTGCCTGTTCACGACTCATTGATTCCAAACTGCCGGTTAATACGAAGGTTTTTCCGCCGAAGGCGGATCCGCCTCTGGCGGAAGTTTTTAGTTTGGGAATTTCTATTTGAATTCCAACTTTTTCCAATTTCTTTAAAAACTCAACACTTCGCTTATTATGAAACCAATCATAAATACTCTGCGCCACTTTAGGCCCGATATCGGGAATTTCTTGAAGTTTTTCTAATGAAAAGTTTTTTAAAATTTCCGATATTTGAACAGGCCTTAATACTTGCTTGCCCACCGAAGCAGCCACGAAGGCGGAATACTTAATACTTGACACTGCTTTCGCAAGAAGCAAAGCCGTCTCTTCACCGATATGTAAAATCCCCAAACCATAAATAAACCTCGCTAAATTTATAATTTTACGGGACCGAATCTCAGAAATTATGTTTTGACTGGATTTTTCGCCGAATCTTTCAAGACCGGCGATGTCCCCTTCTTCAAGAGTAAAAATATCAGCCGCGTCGCTGATCAAACCCTCGTCAAGAAATCGGTCTATAATTTTACCTCCCAATCCCCTAATATCAAAAGCCGCCCTAGAAACAAAATGACGCAACGATTCCCTATTTCTAGCGCCGCAATCTTTATTAGAACAACGATAAATCTCCCCCTGCTTTATTACTTTTGAATCGTCAACTGGACAATTAGCGGGTATTTTAAATTCTTTTTCTTTCCCGTTTCGCAAATCCTTTAATACTTTACTTACTTGGGGAATTACGTCTCCTGCCCTTGAAATAATAACAGTATCGCCGATTTTCAATTCCAGCCGTTTAATCTGGCCAAAATTATGCAAAGTAGCGTGCGAAATTCTTATCCCGCCCAATTCTATGGGCCTTAAAATAGCTACGGGCGTTAACGCGCCGGTCCGACCAACTTGGATTTTAATATCTTCAACAATCGTCGTTGCCTCCTTAGCCGAAAATTTATAAGCAATCGCGCCCCTCGGCGCTTTGCCGATAACTCCGGCTTCCTCAAAAATTTTATTATCATTAACAATTATCACAATGCCATCAATTTCGTAAGGTAATTTATCTCTATGCTTCTCCCAATAGTCGCGAAATTTAAAAACCTCTTCTAACGACCCAACCGCTTTATTATGAGAATTAATTTTAAAACCAAACGACTCAAGAAAATTATGTTTTTCTTCATGAACAGCAATGCCTAAATCCGTTGCTATATCATAAATATACGAATCTAATTTGCGACTGGCGGTAATTTTCGGGTCAAGCTGGCGAATTGAACCTGCCACGAGATTACGCGGATTAGCAAAAACTTTTTCTCCTTTTTTAATCTGCTCTTTATTAATCCTTTCAAATTCTTTTTTTTTAATAAAGACCTCGCCTCTTACAACAAGTTTTTTAGTTTTTAAGTTTTTGGTTTTTAGTTTTAACGGTATCGCTTCAATAGTTTTTAAATTCTGCGTCACATCTTCGCCAACAATTCCATCTCCTCGAGTTGACCCCTGCGTTAAAATGCCGTTTTCGTAAACCAGCTCAATCGCTAGACCGTCTATTTTTAATTCGCAATAAAAGAGGTTTTGGGTTTTGGGTTTTGGGTTTTGGGTTATTTTAGAACCAAGATAATTTTCAACGCGCTTCAACCAATCCCTCATATCCTGCTCGGAAAAAGCGTCGTTAAAAGAAAGCATCTGCGCTTCATGACGAACTTTTTTGAATTGTTTTAACGGTTGGCCTCCAATTCTTTGAGTCGGAGAATCCGAAGTGATAAATTCCGGAAATTCTTGTTCTAAATCAAAAAGTTCTTTTTTTAAAGAATCCAAAGCCGCGTCAGATATTTCTTGACGGTCTAAAACATGATAAAGATAGCGATGATGATTTACTGTTTTTTTGAGATGTTCTATTCGTTCTTTGGCGGCTTTTTTATCCATCTTATTAAATTTTTATTAAGCAAAAATTTAGGGTCCGGTTGCGCCTTGGAGCATCATTAGAAAGGCCCTAGCAGTGTTTCCGGCTTTGCCGATTGATTTTATAAAATCCGGTTTTCCATCAGTGTCAATATCGGTGATGATAGCGGTAAAATTGGAACTATTTGTCATTGGAGGCGGATTGTCGTAAGGAGACGCGCAAGAAAAATCGCAAATTTCAACTGATTTGCATTTAAAACACCTGTAAAGCTCCCATTCAATTCCACTGTCAGCGGCAAAAATCGCCTTAGCGGAATTAACAATATCCGTTGACTGCCTTATTTTATGAAGCATTAAAAACCCAACAACTCCTGAAACTGTCATAAGCGTTCCGCTTAAAACCACTATTGTCAGAAGCATCACCTGCCCAGATTGTTTTTTAAATTTATTAGATTTCCACATTACTTTAATTATAAATTATGATATAATAATATTCAATGACTAAGACACTTTCCTGGATTCAATGGGGCTTGGTAGCGCTGATGGTTCTGTCCTGTTTTGGTTTGATGCTCAACGCCTCTCTTAAAGAATCAGCCACTATGGATGAATTGGCGCATATTCCATCTGGCTACGGCTATGCCCGCTATCTTGATTATCGACTTAATCCCGAACATCCGCCCTTAGTTAAAGCCCTGTCCGCTTTACCCTTATTATTTCAAAACCTAAATTTCCCAACTGATAAATCGTCTTGGCGAACCGATGTTAACGGCCAATGGGTAGCCGGCGCCCAATTCCTTTATGAATCCGGAAATGACGCTGATAAAATAGTTGGTTGGGCGCGACTTGGCCCAATGCTTTTAACTCTGCTCTTGGTTATTTTTATTTATATCTGGGCGCGGGAATTAATCGGCCGCTGGTGGGCATTATTGCCGACTTTTCTCTTTTCATTTTCCCCCGCTGTTTTAGCGCACGGCCATTATGTGACCACAGATATCGGCGCGGCTTTGGGAATATTTCTGGCTATTTATTATTTCGTTAAATTTCTTTTTTCTCCGTCGCGAAAACATCTAATTTGGGCTGGTTTGGCTTTCGGTATCGCCCAATTGATAAAATTTTCCGCCGTTCTTTTAATCCCGTTCTTTATTTTTCTAATAATCATTTTCTTAATTTGGAAAATCAATCTTGAATGGAGAAAAATTTTGCTCCACTTTCTTAAATGCGCAGGTCAATTAATTTCTATTTTTATAATCGGTTACGCTTTGGTCTACGCGGTTTATTTTCTATTCACTTTTAACTATCCAGTTGAAAAACAGGTTTCCGACACTAAAACAATCCTAACTTCTTTTGCCGACGGTCCGGCTCCAAGCAATAAAATATGCGACTTGAATCACAACAAACTGCGATGTTTAGCTGATATTAATATTATTATGTCTGAAAACCGACTTACTCGGCCGTTAGCCGAATATATGCTCGGCGTTTTAATGGTTATGCAACGTTCGTCCGGAGGCAACACCGCTTATTTCTTGGGTGAGGTCTCGGCCAGTGGCTGGTGGTATTATTTCCCGATGGTTTTTATTTTAAAAGAACCGATTCCTTCAATGATTTTAATCGGATTAGCATTTTTGTTGGGTCTTTGGAGTATTATTAAAAACCTAAAACCTAAAACCTATAAACTAAAAACTTTCAGCGACTACATTGGCACCCATTTCGCCGAATTTTCAATGATTTCTTTTGTGATTTTCTACTGGCTCTACAGCATTAAAAGCCCGTTAAATATCGGCATTCGCCATATTCTGCCTACTATGCCTTTTATTTATATTCTGACCGCCAGCGCCCTAAAAAAATGGACAATCAGAAAAATGATTAATGATGAAAGATTATGGAAACGAATCGCCAAAACCATCTTTAATCTTATAAAAACTTCTTTTAAAGGTGTTGTTATCGCTGTTTTAATAATCTGGTACTTAACGGAAGTTTTATTTGCAACTCCTCATTATCTTTCTTACTTTAATCAATTCGGCGGCGGAGTTGAGAGCGGCTATAAATATGTAGTTGATTCAAATTATGACTGGGGACAGGACTTGAAACGACTGAAAATATTCGTTGAAAAAAATCTTTCTAATAACGACAAAATCGCGATCGATTATTTCGGCGGCGGAAATTCAAAGTATTACTTAGGAGAAAATAAGGTTGAATATTGGCAATCGTCAAAAGGCAACCCTAAAGAAGAAGGAATCAACTGGATAGCGATTTCTATTAATAATTTACAAGGCGCCATAGGTAAACTTCATCAAGGACAATTACGAAATCCCGAAGACGAATATCGATGGCTGAAAGCGCTGAAAGACCCGTATAAACCGGACGCAAAAGCTGGAACGTCTATATTTATTTATCATTTATAATAAACCCTATTCTCCACTCTAAAATCAATATAATCCATCTTTTCCAAACCGATTTCTTTGATGGACTTAATGCCGGCTAAGCTGAATCGCGGGTCAAATCTTAAGCTAAAATATATTTTAAAGCCAAGAGGAGAATTAAAAATAATTTCTTGCAAACTCAAATTTTCCAAATTCAAAAAACCTTTTCCTAAATTCGTTTCTTCCAAAACCGCGAAAATTTTCAATAAATTATCCAAAAATCTCTGTTCAATAATCGTGTCGCCGATTTTTAAATCGCGACCCGTGGAATCATTCACTTTATTTATCAAAGCGCCTTCAACCATTGGCGCTTCGGCGAAAATAATACCGCTTTTATCAAACCACCAACAATAGTTGATTGCTGATTTACACCAAACGCCGTATTTCTCCCTCCCTTTTACTTCTATTTTAATTTTACGCTCAATGTAATCTTTACTAATAACCAAATAGGCAATTAATGGATTATTTTTTTTGAATTGCTCAATATCGTCTCCGCTTTCCCAAATTAAAATATTATCCGGTCCAAGAAATGAAGATATTTTTGACTGATTGGTAAAGAGAATTTTTAAGTCCTCAATTATTTGCGTTTCAAACCCGCGTAAATCCGCGTTAATATCAACATCAATCCGCGTTATTTGAAAAACCGAAGAATAAACAACTAAATACCCGGCGCCTATTATTAAAAGAAAAAAAATCGTTAACCCGCCGTAAATTTTGATTTTTAACATCCGCTTTCTCCTCCGCTCCAATTTTTCGTCAAAATATATGCCGTCTTTTATCATACTATTTGCCTTTTCTATAATTAATATCTAAAATTATAGCATAAACAAAAGCCGAAATCACGATTTCGCATAATAATTAGTTGTGTAAAATCGATCGCTCCGTTTAATTTTTATGGAGGCAAAGAATTTTCAAAAATTAGTTAAACCAAATGGCTATCAGGTTTTTTTATTTATTTGTCCAGCATCGATACCGTGTAATTTTGCAATACATTCTTGGTTTGTTTGTGTTAGAAATGGCGAGATTTCAAGGTGGGAAGTTCGTTTTGAAAAAAATAATCGTAATCCTAATATAGGTAAACATCTGCACGTAAACTCTTTACCCTCATTTTCGGGCATTGAAATAATTCCTTATATATCAAAATTTTTGTGGAACGCAAAATTACTAAACTATATTGAAGGTAATGAAAATTCAGCAGCAAAAAATATTTTCAATTTTATAGAAAAATCTAAAAACAGTTATCCTTATCGCGACAAATATCTACTTTGGGGTCCCAATAGCAACACCTACGTTCAATGGATATTAAATCATTTTCCCGATTTTAACATAAAATTGCCTTGGAATTGTTTTGGAAAAAATTATATAAACAAAAACGCTACTACTTATGATAACGCCACAGAGTTTTAAATATTATAAATCTTCCCTGTCCAGTCAACTGGACAGCCCAATTTTCTCAAATCCCAAATATTTTTGTAAAACTTCCGGCACTAAAATTGTGCCGTCTTTTTGCTGAAAGTTTTCAATAATAGCGATGAGTGTTCTGCCGATAGCGAAAGCGGTGCCGTTCAAAGTATGAACATAATCGGTTTTAGGTTTTAGGTTTTGGGTTTTAGGTTTATATTTTATATTCAACCGGCGCGCCTGAAAGTCGGTGCAATTGGAAGTGGAATGGGTTTCGCGGTAGCGATTTTCACCCGGCAACCAAACTTCAATGTCGTATTTTGCCGCTGCCGGTCCCCCTAAATCGCCCGTACAAATACTTAAAACCCGATATGGCAATCCAAGCGCCTGCATTAATTTTTCTTCTATTCCCAATAACAACCCGTGCTCTTCTTTTGATTTTTCCGGCTCACAAAAACTAAACATCTCGATTTTATCAAATTGATGAACTCTTAAAATACCTTTTGTATCTTTTCCGTAAGAACCGGCTTCTCGCCGAAAGCACGTTGAAAATCCGACATATCTTTTTGGTAATTCTTTTTCGTTAAAAATTTCATCGCTATGCATCGGGCCGATTGACTGTTCGGATGTCCCGACTAAATATAAATCGTCTTCTTTTAAAAAATATGTTTCGTCTTGATCTTCACGGCGGTCAATATATCCCATTGCTTTCATCATTTTGCTTTTGACCATTACCGGCGGAACAATCGGCGTAAATCCTTCGGCAACCGCCGTATCCATCGCCAATTTTATCAAAGCGAATTCAAAAAGCGCGGCTTGATTTTTTAGATAACCGAACCGACTGCCGGAAACTTTAGATGCTCGCTCTATATCAATCAAGCCCAGCTTCTCGGCGAGTTCTAAATAGTTTTTTGGCTGAAAATCAAAATCGGGTTTTTTATTAACCTCGCGAATTACTACATTACCACTTTCGTCTTTGCCAACTGGCACATCATCAAACGGCAAATTCGGCAAACTCATTAAAATTTCCTCGCGCCGTTTTTCTGTTTCATTTAATTTATCTTCTATCCCTTTAATTTTTATTTTATTTTCTTTTGCCTCGTCAATTTTTCTTTCACTGCTTAGTTTATTCTGCTCTGCCCGCAAATTATCCAATTTGGCGGTCAATTCCCTCCATTCTTTGTCTAAGACCAAAAACTCGTCCACTAATTGAGGGTTTATATTTTTGGCGGAAACGCCTTTTTTGACTAATTCTGGATTGCTACGGATTAAATTGATGTCTAACATGTTATTTAGGACGCAATGTCGGAAATATAATCACTTCTTTAATATTATGACTTTTTGTTATAAGCGCTACAAGCCGGTCTATACCGATTCCCAAACCAGCTGCCGGCGGCATTCCATATTCTATTGCCTCCAAAAAGTCCTCGTCAAAACGAGTCGACTCTTCGTCCCCTTTACGATATTTCTTTTCTTGCTCCTCCATTCGCTCGCGCTGATCTATAGGGTCGTTTAATTCGGAAAAACCGTTAACGATTTCCATTCCGTCAACTATCAATTGAAATCTTTCGGTCATATTCGGATTATCCTCGCAAGATTTTGCCAACGGCGAAATTGATTTCGGATAATGAGTAATAAAAGTCGGCTTTATGATTTTAGGCCGCGCTTCTTTTTTAAAAATTTCGTCAATTTCTTCTGGTTTTAATTTCTTTAAATCGCGATTGGCGTATTTTTTTATGGCCTGTTCATAAGTAATTTTCTCCCATTTATTTGGAATAAATTTTTTAAGCAATTTTTCGGTGAATTTCATCAAACCCTCCCAGTTCTGATAAGCCCAATAAAGTTCCAACATCGTAAACTCCGGATTATGGTCGCGATCAATTCCTTCGTTTCTAAAAACTCTTCCAATTTCAAAAATCTTTTCAAAACCTGCAACCAGTAATCTTTTTAAATAAAGTTCCGGAGCAATTCTTAAATAAAAATCCGCGTCTAAGGCGTTATGATGAGTGATAAACGGCCGAGCCAAAGCGCCGCCTGGCAATTCCTGAAGTATTGGCGTTTCTATTTCCAAAAAACCGACTTTTGATAAATCAGCCCTTATATCTTGGATAATTTTTGAACGTTTTTGGATATTTTCCTTTATTTCCGAATTTAAAATGATATCTAAATATCGCTTGCGATACCGCTCTTCAACGTCCTTTAAGCCATACCACTGATTCGGTAATGGCCTTAAACTTTTAGCGAGAATCTCCGCTTTTTTCACTTCAACGCTTTTTTCTCCCTTTTTTGTCTTAAAAAGCGGTCCGCCGATTTCCAGAAAATCGCCTATGTCTAAATTTTGTTTTAAGATTTTAAAATTCTTAACGTTTTCCTTTTTGAAAACCGCTTGAATTTTCCCCGATTCGTCTTTTACGTCAATAAAAATCAGATTCCCCTGGTCACGCAAAGCCATTATCCTGCCGACAATAAAAACCGATTTTCGAGCGGCCGATAATTTATTAAATTCCTTCAATTCCTCGACAATTGAAATCGTCCTCCTAATTTTTGACGGATAAGGATTAACGCCGTTTTCAATAAGATTTTTGAGTTTTCGGCGTCTTTCTTTAATGATATCCTCTATCATACTTATTCCACCTTTATTATTTTATATTTTGCCGCGCCGCGCGGTATTTGAACTTCAACAACATCTCCGACTTTTTTGTTCAAAAACGCTTTGCCAAGCGGCGATTCGTTGGAAAGCAGATTAGCTTCAGGTTTGGCTTCTTGAGAACCAACAATCGTATATATGAAACGCTTGCCGTCTTTTTCAACCTCGATTGTTGAACCGATATGAACAACCTCACTGCCGATTCCCTTTTTAATTATTGACGCGTTCCTTAATATATTATCCAATTCAAAAATCCGGCCCTCAAGCTTGGCTTGAGCGTCTTTAGCGTCGGAATATTCCGAATTCTCAGAAAGGTCGCCGAGTTCTTTGGCGCGCTTCAACCGTTCGGCGATTTCCTGACGGCCTTCTTTTTTTAAACGTTCCAATTCGCTCTTCAATTCACTAAGACGTTCTTTGGTAAGATGATATTGCATATTTAAATTTTATATTTCCCTGTTATTATCCACCACTTTATCTTCACAACTTCCAAAAGCACTTGAATATAAGTAGTGATTTTAACTCGGGAAATCGGATTATTAACCCAAGTAACCGGAATTTCTTTAATTTTATAGCCGAATTTTTTTGCAAGCGCCAGCGCTTCTGGGTCAAAACCCCAACGGTCAATTTTAGTTAAAGAAAAAATTTTCTCTGCCGCTTCTTTTGTGAATGCCTTAAAACCGCATTGAGTATCCCAAATTCCAGGTAAAAGTAAAATCTGAATAAAAAGATTGCCGATATTGCCAAGCTGTCTTTTATACCAAGGTTGAGGCGGAATTAATTTCGCGCCTTCAATATCGCGCGAGCCGATAACCACTTGATAACCCTCTTTTAGATGCGGAATCATCTTGCTGAATTGGTCAACGGAAGTGGCATTGTCAGCGTCCATTAATAAACGAATGTCGCCTTTTGATTCAAGCATTCCCTGACGCACCACCCAACCCTTGCCGTGATTTTCTTGATTATCAATCAATCGTAGATTTTTTATTAAATGAGAAAATCTTTTTACAATTTCTGGCGTCGCGTCTTTTGAACCATCGTTAACAACCACTATTTCATATGAATAACCGGCTCCGGAAAGATGCTTATCAATATCAATCAGAGTTAAGGGCAAACTTTTTGCCTCGTTGTATGCCGGAATAATTACGGAAAGATATGGTTTCATATTAATTTAATATTTGAACTTTATTATAGCACAGTTAAAATTCTATTTCCAAGCTCGGTAATCACCACCGTATGTTCAAAATGCGCTGACAAAGAACCATCAGCGGTGGCATAACTATTATCCTTTCTTTTTATTATTTTCCCGTTGCCAACACAAACCATAGGTTCAATTGCCAAGACCATTCCTGATTTTAATTCTATACCGCTTGCCTTTTTACCAAAATTATAAATAGTCGGCTCTTCGTGAAGTTCAAAACCAATGCCGTGGCCGGTAAGTCCTTCTGCAACGTTAAACCCTGCTTTTTTAACGCACCTGCTGATTGTCCATCCTATATCACCGAGATGATTGCCTGATATAGCTTGTTTTATCGCTTCTTCAAGGGCTTTTTCGGTTGTCCTAACTAATTGTTTTGCTGTCTTAGAAACATCCCCGATTATTATTGTCTTAGCCGAATCAGAATACATTCCTTTATATTTAACTCCAAAATCAAGCTTTAGAACATCTCCTGATTTTAATATGTAGTTTAAAGGAAGGCCGTGGACAACAGTGTCATTAACCGAAGCGCAAATCGTTGCAGGATAAGGAACGCTTGCTCCGTCCGGCTGATAGCCCAAAAACGCCGGCTGACCACCATATTCCTCAATAAGCCGTCTAGCCAATCTATCCAAGTCCTCCAATCTCGCTCCGATTTTAACTTGTTTCAAAACTCCATTAAAAACTTTCGCCAAAATTCTGCCGGAAGCGGCGACTACTTCAATCTCCTTGATGGATTTTATAATAACCATTTCAGAATCGATTGCGTTACTTTCCCTGGTAATGGTTCGCCGTTGATACGAATAACCCGATATCCTTGTTTTTTTAATTCTTTTGGGATAGGTAAAGTTCTTTCTTGATATTCTTTTAGGCGAATTTTGATAATTTCCGATTTATCTAAAGTGCGACGATACAATTTAGAACCGCAAAACGGACATATTTTAAGTTCTGCTATTTTCTTGAAAGTGGCGAGAAGTTGAGTCCCGCAAACCGAACACATCAAACGACTACTGTTTCTTTTTATTGACTCTTTTTTAGCAATGTCAATATTAAAAATAAAAATATTTTTCTTACCATAATATTTTTCTAAAATTTTTATTAAACCGATATTTTTTTTGTCTCCAAATGCCTCGAATAAAGTGCGAGGCGAACCGCTGAAAACAACGCCCGAACCAATTAAGGCCAATTGCTCGACTCTTTCCTTTATGATTTTCAACACCCAAGCGGGTTCACACAAGAGACCAGAATCAAACATTTTCCGTTGTTTTTGAATTTCCTTATTTTTTTTATTTGCTGGATTATGAACAACGCTTTCTATATATTTTCCGGTATCAAAATGAATTAAACCGAGTTTATCGGCTATTAATCTGGCTTGAGTTCCCTTCCCTGAACCAGGAGGACCGTAAAAGATAATTGCAATCAATGTAGGATTTAAGATTTAGGATTTAGGATTTAGGATTTTAAGCCCCTAAATTCTATATTCTAAATTCTATATTCTTAATTTATATTTCTTCGTATTCACGCATTATCAACTGAGAATTTATTTGCTTCATTGATTCTAAAGCAACCGAAACCACAATTAAAAGCGCGGTTCCGCCGATAGTAAGCACGGCGATTCCGGTAACCATTCTAGTTAGGTTAGGCAAAATAGCCACGAGCCCCAAAAAGATGGCGCCGAATAAAGTTATCCGACTGATGATTTTCGATAAAAATACCGAAGTTGATTCACCCGGCCGAATACCGGCGATAAATCCGCCTGCCCGCTGGAGATTCTTGGAAATCTCTTTCGGGTCAAAAGTGACTGCCGTGTAAAAATAAGTAAAAACCATCACCAACACGAAATAAATAACGGTATAAAAATATTGATTATTAAAAACACTGTTGACTAATTCGTTGAATTTTAAAGCGAAATCCTGCGAAATCACAGCGCTGATTTGCGCGGCAAACTGTGGAAAAAGCAAAATCGAAATGGCGAAAATAATCGGAATAACGCCGGCCTGATTGACTTTTAATGGAAGATAACTGGAAACGCCTCCGTACATTTTCATTCCTCTTACACGTTTAGCGTAAGCAACGGGTATTTTCCTTTCTCCCTCATTAATGAAAATCACGCCGGCAATTACAAAAACCGCCACTATCGCGAAAGTAATGTAAGTCGGCAAAATTGAAGGCTCATAAGATAAAAACGCTTGCCTTATTGTTGTCGGTAAGGCGCTTACAATACCGGCAAAAATTATAAGCGAAATTCCGTTGCCGATTTTCTGCTCGCTAATTAATTCTCCAAGCCATACCAAAATCATTGAACCGGCGGAAATAATCACAACATTTCTTAAAGTGTCAAAAATCCCCAAATGAGGAATTACATTTTGAGATATTAATAAATTCAAAAACCCGTACGCCTGAAGTCCGGCCAAAGGAACCGTTAAATAACGGGAATAACGATTGAATTTCGCCCGACCGGCCGCTCCTTCCTCGTAATACATTTCCTTAAATTTCGGAAAAATCATCGTCAAAAGCTGCATTATAATGGTAGCTGTGATGTAAGGAGCGACTCCCAACATCACAATCGATAAATTTCCTAAAGCGCCTCCGGAAAAAATATTAAGAAAACCGAAAAGCTGATTTGAAGAAAAAAATTCCTGCAGTCGAGAAACGTCAATTCCCGGTATAGGAACAACCGATAAAGCCCTAAAACACAGCAACAAAAAAGCGACAATTAAAATTTTATTGCGAAGGTCTTTGATTTTGAAGATTTGGAGGATTTTGGACATAACACGATAAAACGCTTTTAAGCTGCTATTTTTTCTTTAAGTTGATTAGAAATTTCTACGCCTTCAATCTGAAATTTTTTTGTAATTTTACCGCTTTTTGGACCCAAGATTTTTATCAATTTATCCGATTTCCTGATTAATCCCGCTTTTAATAAAATCTCTCTATTAATTATATTGCCTTCAATCTTTTTCTCTAAATCGCTAAAATTAACCACTACCGGCTTTGATTTAAGCGGTTTATTTTTAAAACCTCGAAGTTTAGGCAAACGTTGAATTAAATCGCGTTCCGCTGGTCTAATTTTATGGCCGGCTCTGGATTTTTGACCTTTTTGCCCACGACCGGAATAAGTGCCTCTTTTCCCGCCTCTGCCGATTCGTTTTTTATTCCTTGATTTAATTTTTGATTGAAGTTGATGAAGTTGCATTGTTTTATGGTTTTTAGTTTTTTCCGCCTTTGGCGGATCCGCCTTCGGCGGAAGTTTTTAGTTTTTTTAACGCTTCTATCGTCGCCAAAGCATTAGTTAATTTGTTTTTTGTTCCGCCCAAACATTTTGCCGTCGCGTCTCTAACACCGGCCAAAAGTAAAACCGCCCTTACTGCTCCGCCGGCCTTTAAACCATGACCGACTTTAGCCGGTTTAATTATTACTTTAGCCGCGCTGTATTTCGCCCCAACTTCATGAGGAATAGTTCTATTTTTAAGATCTATTACGATTATTTTTTTCTTTGCATCTGTTTTGGCTTTATCAACCGATTGAGCCACGTCTAATCCTTTGGCAACGCCTACTCCGACTTTCCCCTTCTCATTGCCGATTATCACGGTTGCTCTAAAACGAAAACGCTTGCCGCCAGCGACAACTCGCGTTACACGACGCAAATCTAAAACCTTGTCTTTAAATTCGGTTGGTTGTTTAAATTCTCTCATATTTGTAATCCGGCTTTTCGCGCTTCTTCAACGACTTTTTTTATTCGACCGTGATATTTATATCCGCCCCTGTCAAAAACCGCTTTTTTAATCCCTTTTTCAGACGCCTTCTTGCCAATTAATTCTCCTAAATTCTTAGCTTCTTTTGTCGAAGCGGCTATTAATGTTTTCCCAACTTTGTCGTCAATCAATTGGACTTGGATGCTCCGATTGCTTCGAAAAATCGAAAGGCGCGGCTTGTCAGAAGTGCCGTTTATTTTAGCTCGCGTCCTCTTTTTTCTGCGAGATCTTATTTGATTTAATGTTTTTCTCTTGGTCATAATTCAATTTACTTAGTGGTTCCCGCGACCTTCTTGCCTTCTTTTCTTTGTATAATCTCTCCTTGGTATTTAATTCCCTTACCTTTATACGGTTCCGGCTTCTTAAAAGCCCTGATTTTGGCCGCTGTTTCTCCTACGGCGATTTTATCAACTCCAAAAACTTTAATGATGTTTTTTTCAGCGGAAATTTTAATACCTTTAGGCGGGCTTAATTTTATAGGATGGCTCAAACCGACATTAAGAACTAAATCGCTACCTTGTATTTCCGCGCGAAAACCAACTCCGTTAATTTCTAAAATTTTAGTAAATCCTTCGCATAATCCCAAAACGGCGTTCTGAACCAATGACCGCATTGTCCCCCAATTAGTCCGCGCTTGTTTAGAATTATTTTTAATGTCAAAGATAATCTGATTATCTTTAATGTCTATTTTAACATAAGGCAAAATATTAACAGACATCTCTCCATTTTTTCCTTTCAATTCAAAATTAGCGTCATTAATTTTGACTTCTATCCCTTCTGGAATTGTTATTGGTTTTTTTCCTATTTTAGACATAAAAATAATTTTTACCAAATTTCAAACAACGCCTCGCCTCCGACTTTCAATTTTCTCGCTTCCTTGCCAGCCATAACGCCTTGAGACGTTGATACCACCAATAATCCATAACCGTGTTTCACCGGCCTTAATTCACGATAACCGACTTGGACTCGACGAGACGGCTTGCTGATAAATTTAACATCTTGAATCGCGCTTTTTTTGCCGTTTCCGCCGAAGGCGGATCCGCCTCTGGCGGAAAAATATTTTAATTTAATATCAAGGACTTTTTTTATTCCTCTTCCCTTTTTCGCGTAGGCCTCTATAAAATTATTTTTCTTTAAAACATCGAGAACGCGCTCATCCATTTTTGAATAAGTTGTCTTAATCGCATCCTTTCCAACAGCTTGAGCATTTTTAAGTTGTATCAATAAATTTATATACATAATTTATATTACCATGACGCCTTCTTCACTCCTGGTATTTCTCCTTTTGACGCCATTTCCCTGAAACAAATACGGCAAATGCCAAAATCGCGCATATAACCTCGTTTTTTGCCACAACGAAAGCACCTGTTTGTTATCCTGGTGGAAAATTTCGGTTTTTTCTTGGATCTTGCTATTACTGAAGCTTTTGCCATGATAATTTTAAAGAATTTAGTATTTAGGATTTAGAATTTAGGGGCGGTTTTAATCCCTAAATCCTATATTCTATATTCTAATCCCTCTTAAGCGGTATTCCTAATAATCTATATAATCCTATCGCTTCTTCTCTTTTCTTGGTATTACTAACGATAGTTATTTCCAAGCCAAAGTCAACTTTTGATAGCTCCTGATTAATTTCCGAAAATGCCGATTGGTCTTTCAAGCCGATGGTTAAATTCCCTCCATTATCAACATTTTTAAGATTAATTCCTCTAAAATCCTTTACTCGCGGCAAAGTGATTTTAATTAATCTCTCTAAAAAATCGTACATTTTTCGGCGTCTTAATGTTGTTTTAAGGCCGATAATCTGACCGATTCTAGTTTTAAACCCGGCGATTGATTTTTTAGCAACCGATGCTGACGGTTTTTGACCGGTAATTAACGACAATTCCTTGATAATTTCCGGTAAAATCTTTTCTTCAAAATTTGGCTGTTGGCTTAGCCGGCCGACGCCAGTATTGACAACAATTTTATTGAGCCGAGGCGCGGCTAAATCATTTTTGTAACCAAATTCTTGTTTTATTTTTTTAATTATTTCTTTTTCCATTGTTTTATCCCGCACCTTTTAATTAAGCATTAAACTCCGTCAAAAGGTGCGGGATTTATTTTTTAAATTTTAGCGGAACATTTTCTACAATACCTAACTTTATTTTTATTTTCTAATTTATAGCCGACTTTTGTATTTTTATGACAAGCCGAACAAACAATCATTATATTTGAAACATTAATCGGCCTCGGAACCAAAACTATCTGACCTTTTTCTCCTTGTTTTTTTGGTTTGGCATGTTTTTTATAAATATTCAATCCATCAATTAAAATTGATCCCCTTTTAGGAAAAACTTTTAAAACTTTTCCGGTCTTGCCGCTATCTTTACCGGTAATTATTTGGACTGTGTCGTTTTTATGAATTTTCATATTTTTATACTATTTCCTCCGCCATTGTAACTATTTTTTCAAAACCCCTTTCTTTTAATTCTCTCGGCACTGGACCGAAAATTCTTGTTGCTTTCGGCTCTTTTTTATCAACCAAAACAACTGCGTTCTCGTCAAATTTAATATATGAACCGTCCGAGCGACGAAATGACTTACATTGTCTTACAATTACAACTCTAACTATGTCTTTTTTCTTAACGGCTTTTCTCGGCTCGGCGACAATTACCGAAGCGACAATAATATCACCTATTCCGGCGTATCTCCGCCTGGTTGCGCCTAAAATTCTAAAACAACGGACAATTTTAGCTCCGCTGTTGTCAGCCACTTTTAATATTGAACGTTCTTGTATCATAATTTAGGATTTAGGATTTAGGATTTAGGATTTAGGATTTTTAGTCCCTAAATTCTATATTCTATCCCCTAAATTCTTCCAATTATTCTCCACCTTTTCTCTTTGCTTAACGGCCTTGTTTCTTCAATAACAACCTTATCTCCGGTTTTGTATTCATTATTCTCGTCGTGCGCCTTAAATCTCCGAGTTATTTTATAATACTTTAAGTATCTCGGATGTTTTTTAAGCCGTTCGACTGCAACGACTCTCGTCTTATTCATTTTATCGGAAACTATAATTCCTTGTAATTTGTGTTTCATATATTTATTGTAGTTAAAATCCTCGCAATCGCCTTTTTAATCGCCTTAATTTCTCTGATATTCTTTACTTTGCCGGCCGCCAAATCAAATTTCATCTTTCTTAATTTCTCTTGAAAATCGGCTAAATTTTTCTGAAGTTCTGGCAGGGGTTTGTTTTTCAATTGTTTGATTTCGTTTTTCTTCATATTATATTTTAGATATTACCCTGGTTTTAACTGGTAATTTATGCCCCGCTCTTCGCAACGCTTCTTTTGCCGTTTCATCGCTTACCCCGTCAATTTCAAACAACACTCTCCCTGACTTAACTGGAAACACATAATGGTCTACCGCTCCTTTGCCGCCGCCTAAAGTTACTTCCGGCGGCTTTTTAGTTATCGGCTTATCTGGGAAAATCCTTATCCAAATCTTTCCTCCTCTTTTGGTAAAATGGCTCATCGTTTTTCTGGCGGCCTCAATCTGCCTTGAATTAACCCAAGCATTTTCTAAGGATTGAAGCCCAAAAGTCCCGAAACTCAACGAAATACCGCGGGTCTCAACTTGACGATTCTTAGAACGCCCTTTTTGCCATTTGCGATGTTTAACTTTTTTTGGAATAAGCATGATTAAACTTTTAAGCTTTATTAAATATTTCTCCTTTATACACCCATATTTTTACTCCGACCGTTCCATAGGTGGTAAAAGCCGTGGCTTCGCCATAATCAATATTAGCCCGAAGATTTTGAAGCGGCATTGCTCCATGCTCTAAATGTTCTCTTCTGGCGATTTCAGATCCGTCCAATCTTCCGGAGACCTCTATTTTCGCTCCTTTTGCTTCTCTATTCTGGAGAATATTGCCTAAATATTTTTTAATAGTTCTCCGAAAAGGCAATCTTTTTTCAAAATCCCAAGCAATACTCTGAGCAATCACTTGAGCGGAAATTTCCGAACGCTTCAATTCTTCTATATTTAAACTTAAAAAAACGGACTCGGAAATTTTATTTTCTTTCCTTATTTTTTTTAATTTACTTTCTAATAATTTAGTCAATTCTTCAACCCCTTTTCCTCCTCGTCCGATAATCAATCCTGGTCTGGAAGCCTTAATGAAAATTTTACAGTTATTGCCGGTTCTTTCTATGACAATTTTATCAATTCCAGCAATTCCGATTTTTTTTAAAATTACTTTTCTTAATAAAACATCCTCTTGTAAATAAGATTTATAATTGGTCTTTTTGGGGAACCAACGAGAATTCCAGTCCTTACTTATCCCCAATCTAAATGAATTTGGTTTAATTTTCTGCGCCATAAATATAAATAATCAAATAGATTTTCTCCTGAACATTCTCTTCATAAATCCCGGACCTTTTGACGATTTTGTCTCAATTCTAAGCGCTTCTTTCGATTTTTCCCTTTCCGCTTCTTTTTGTTCCTTTATTTTTTTAAATTCGGACTTCTTGATTCTTTCCGGCTTAACAATGTTAAATCTTGGCGCCTTTAATTTATCTGATTCCTCCAAAATTAAAGTGATGTGACTGCCTTTTTTCTGAATCGCGCCTGCTTGACCTCTGGCCCTCGGCATCAATCTTTTTAACATCGCCCCCTTATCAACCTTGATTTCTTTAACAAAAAGACGACTGATTTCCATTTGCTTGTTGTTTTTAGCGTTGGCAATCGCCGAACGCAAAAGTTTTAAAATCGGTTCCGCGGCTTTTCTGGGACTGGCTAAAAGTAAGGCCTCGGCTTCGTTAATTGATAATTTCTTAATCGTATTAGCGACTAAACGAGCTTTTCTCGGCGCCATCCGCAGATAATTTAATTTTGCGATTTGAGTTTTCATATTACTTATTTCTTTTCCGTTGTTTTTTGTTCCAATTCTCTCTGCATTTTCCCTCCGTGCCTTGTGAATTTTCTTGTTTGCGAAAATTCTCCCAAACGATGTCCAACCATTTCTTCTGCAATCTTTACGGAAATAAAATCTTTGCCGTTATGAACGCCGAAAGTGAAACCGACCATTTGTGGCGCTATTTCGGAATCTCGCGCCCATGTTTTGATAATCATTTTGTCGTCCGGCTTTAAACCGGCTATTTTCTTTAATAGTTTCTCATAAACATACGGGCCTTTTTTTGAACTTCTACTCATAATTATTTTTTAATTTTTCTCCTTTGAATAATCATTTTATTTGACCATTTCTTTCTATTTCTTGTTTTTCTTCCGCCGGTGACCTTGCCCCATTTCGTCTTTGGCCTTTTAGTGCCCCTTAAAGCTTTTCCTTCTCCGCCGCCGTAAGGATGATCGCACGGATTCATCGCCGAACCTCGCACCGTCGGCCTGATACCAAGCCAACGCGAACGACCGGCTTTGCCAATAACTACCAAATTATGGTCAGAGTTGGAAACTTGCCCCAAAGAAGCAAAATTTTCCCCGCGCACTTTCCTGACTTCGCCTGACGATAATTTCAAATGAGTTAGGTCGCCGTCTTGAGCCAAAATCTCGGCATAAGAACCGGCCGATCTTGCCAATTGTCCTCCTTGGCCTTTATTTAATTCAATATTGTAAACTAAATAACCAACAGGAATATTTTTTAATTCTAAACGATTCCCTTCTTTAAAAGGCGCTTTGCGAGAAACGATAATCTCGTCTCCAACCTTCATTACTTTTGAGGCTAAAATATAACTCCGCTCTCCGTCTTGATGCAAAATTCTGGCAATAAAAGCGGTTCTATACGGATCGTATTCCAACGATTCGATTTTAGCGGGAACATCCAGCTTATTTTGACAGAAATCAATGATTCTGTAAAGCTTTTTATTTCCGCCTCCTTGATGACGCGTAGTTATTCTCCCTTGATTGTTGCGCCCGGAATTTTTAGGCAACTTCTTTAATAATTTCTTGAACGGTTTAACCGCGCTTAAGACCCCGTAATCAACGGATGTCGTATGTCTTCTTGATGGAGTTGTCGGTTTGTAATGTTTCATTGTAATTTATGTAGGCATCACGTCTATCTTCTGGCCTTCTTTTAACGTAACAATCGCTTTTTTATACGATGAAGTCCGACCAAGAGTTCTCCCCATTCGCCTGGACTTGCCTTTAATATTCACGACATTAACCGAAACTACTTTCACACCATAAATCGATTCAATCGCTTTTTTTATTTCCAATTTATTAGCTTTTTTATCAACGATAAAATTATATTTTCTCAAATGCGACATATCGCCGGCTTTCTCGGTAATCCAGACCTGTTTTACCATAAATACGGATTTTGGAGTATTAAACAAACGTGACGCTGGCGCGATATTTTTTTCATCGCCGGCTTTTTCCGTTTTTTTATATTCTTTATCTTTTTTCTGTTTTTTCGTAAAAATACTCATAATAAATTTAAAAATTAAATTTTACCGTAGTGTTTCTCCATCTCATTTATCGCTTCTTTTTCCACGATAATATTTTTATGCTTCAATAAATCATAAACATTCAATGACCGCGAACTGATAGCGTCCGCTTTTCCAATATTGGAAATCACCTGATTAATATTTTTATTTGCCGAGGATGGAATTAAAAGAACGTTTGGTCGCAAACCTAAAATACTCTTTAATATTTTGGATAATTCTTTTGTTTTAAAATCAGCTAATTTAAAAGAATCAACGATTCTCAATTCTCCGTCTTTCAATTTTTTTGAGAGCGCGCTGAAAACCGCCGACTGCTTCATTTTTTTATTAATTTTCTTTCCAAAATTTCTTTCTTTTAACGGACCGTGGGTGGCTCCGCCACCGACCCAAATCGGCGAACGAGTTGAACCGTGCCTTGCCCGGCCAGTGCCTTTTTGACGCCAAGGTTTGCGTCCGCCGCCACGAACTTCAGCCCGCGTCTTGGCGTGCGCTAAATTCTGCCGCGAATTAGCTAATTGCGCCTGTAAAACCTGCTGAACCAAATCGGGGTTCCATTTAACATTAAAAATGCCATCTGGTAAATCTATCCTGTCTACCTTTTTGTTTTGTTGATTAAAAATATCGACTATCATATTAATTAGAAATTAGAAATTAGAAATTTCCAACAGTGTACCTTTCATCCCCGGTACCGCGCCTTTAATCATTAAAATATTATTATCTTTATCAATTCCGGCGATTTTTAAATTTTTAACGGAAATCCGTTCCTGCCCCATTCTTCCGGCCATTCTTTTCCCCGGCATTACCCGTTGAGGAGCGGTCGCGCCGATTGAACCGGGCGCCCGCAAACGGTCTTTTTGACCATGACTCTTAGGTCCGCCGTGAAAACCATGCCGTTTAACAACTCCTTGAAATCCCCTACCTTTATTTAAGCCGCTCACCTTCACTTTATCGCCTTCTTGAAACTGACTCACATCTAAAACATCTCCAACTTTATAACTAATTACTGATTGCTGATTGCTAATTGCTGATTTAATTTTAAATTCCTTAAGACACCTGAAATTCCCCAAATCTTTTAAATGCCCTTTTGCCGGTTTATTTAATGTTTTTTTTGTAGCGTCAAACCCGACTTGAACCGCCTCATAGCCGTCTTTTTCTTTTGTTCTAATTTGGGTAATAGTTATCGGTCCGGCCTGAACAACCGTAATCGGAATTATTTTGTCGTCTTTCCAAATTTGAGACATTTTTAATTTCTTACCCAATATAAACGCCATAATTGTTGAAATTTTCGAGCTCATTTTGTAGCGAAGAAAATTTCACTACAATTATGAGCACCCAGCACATAAAACTTTATGTGCTGGGTTGAGGTTTTATAGATAAAATTTCTTCGCCCAAATAAATCGGGCTTGAAATTTTATATAAAGACCTCAACAAAAATGAGGGATTCAGCCCTCATCTTTTTTAAAATGTATTCAGCTAAATCTCTAAAAATTTTATGCTATTTTGAACTAAAAATCAATTTAACCATTGATTTAATCTCATATTAAAGTTAGCAAATCTCAAATTATTTGTCAATAATAAACGACCCCGACGTTGCGTCGGGGCCGTTTATTAACAATATTAACTTTATTTTGTCATCTTTATTTCGATATCCACTCCAGCCGGCAAATTTAGGCCTGAAAGCGATTCTATGATTTTTTGATTGGGATTCAAAATATCAATAAGACGCTTATGAACTCTCAATTCAAATTGTTCTCGCGCGTCTTTAAAAATAAAAGTTGAACGATTTACGGTGTAGCGCTTAAATTCAGTTGGCAAAGGAATCGGCCCGATTATTTCGGCGCCATTGCGAACAGCCGTATCAATAATCTGTTTAACAGAATTATCAATCAGTTTATGATCGTAAGAACGAATTCTTATTCTTAGATTTGTTTGTTGCTCTATTTCTTTTTCTTTCTTTGCCATTGTAAGGAACTGTTTTCTTTTTTAATATCTCATTACTTATTTATCTTAGTTACAACTCCGGCGCCAACTGTCTTACCGCCCTCTCGAATGGCAAACCTCTGTTTTTCTTCCAAAGCAACCGGCACTATCAACTTAACCGCTAAATTTACCGTATCGCCTGGCATTACCATTTCCATTCCTTCCGGCAAAAACACTTCTCCGGTCACATCGGTAGTTCTAATATAAAACTGCGGTTTATAGCCCTTAAAGAAAGGAGTGTGCCGTCCGCCTTCTTCTTTTGTTAACACGTAAATTTCAGCGTCAAATTCAGTATGAGGCGTAACGCTGCCTGGCTTAACAATAACTTGACCGCGTTCAACGTCTTCTTTTTTAACGCCCCTAAGAAGAATACCCACATTGTCTCCGGCTCTGCCTTCATCAAGCAGTTTATTAAACATTTCAATGCCGGTAACAATAGTTTTTTGTGTTGGCTTAATACCGACAATTTCAATTTCTTCATTAACCTTAACAATACCCCGCTCGGCTCTTCCGGTTACCACCGTTCCTCTGCCTTCAATTGAGAAAATATCTTCAACCGGCATCAAAAACGGCTTATCAATTTCTCTTATTGGCTCGGGGATATATTCGTCAAGCGCTTTAATTAATTCCAAAATCGGTTTAATCGCCTCATCATCAAGGGATTTTGCTTCCAATGCCTTAAGGGCCGAGCCCCTGATAATCGGGGTCTCGTCTCCGGGGAAATTGTATTTTTTCAAAAGTTCTCTGATTTCGGCCTCAACCAAATCAATCAATTCCGGGTCGTCAACCATATCAACTTTATTAAGGAAAACAATAATCGCCGGCACGCCGACTTGGCGAGCCAAAAGAATGTGTTCTCTGGTTTGAGGCATCGGGCCGTCAGTCGCCGAAACCACCAAAACCGCGCCGTCCATTTGAGCGGCGCCTGTAATCATATTTTTTATGTAGTCAGCATGCCCTGGCGCGTCAATATGGGCGTAATGCCGTTTTTCCGACTGATACTCGGAATGATGAAGAGCGATTGTAATGCCTCTGGCTTTTTCTTCCGGAGCGTTATCAATTTGGTCAATGCTTTCCGCTTTATCAATCAGACCTTTTAATTTAAGAACATTCATGATCGCCGCGGTCAAAGTTGTTTTGCCGTGGTCAACATGACCGATTGTGCCGACATTAACGTGCGGCTTGGACCTGTCAAATTTTGCTTTTTCTGCCATTTTTTTCTTGAAACTTGAAACATGGAACTTGAAACATTATTTATGTTTCACGTTTTATGCTTCATGCTTCATATTTTTATAATTTATTAATTTTATACGGGAATACTATTTATGTCAATATCTTTAATATCCTCTATTTTGTCTCGACCATTTTTTTCATTTTTAGGATTCTCAATTATATTAGCAAATTTTTCATACTCTTGCCAAGCCATCACCACGCAATAAGGAATGTCTTTGCGAAGAACCACGCAAGACCCGCTACCTCCGTTTATTGTATTTTTTATTTTTGTATAAGTGTCTGACATAATTTATTTTTTCCCTTCTATTATCGCCTGAGCGATATTATTCGGCACTGCTTCGTAATGGTCAAATTCCATCGTAAAACTTCCTCTACCTTGAGTCATTGAACGCAATTTTGTGGCATAACCGAACATCTCGGACAACGGAACTTTTGTGTCAATAACTTTTACGTTTCCTCTGTCTCCCATTGCTTCAATTCTGGCTCGTTTAGAATTAAGGTCTCCTGTAATGTCGCCAAGAAATTCAGCCGGTATAATTACTTGAATTTTCATTATTGGTTCTAAAATAACCGGCTGAGCTCTTTTGGCCGCTTCCTGAAAAGCCATTGAACCGGCAATCTTAAAAGCCGCTTCCGAAGAATCAACGTCATGAAAAGAACCGTCATAAAGAGTCGCTTCAACGTCAGTCACCGGATAACCGGCTAAAATTCCTTTGTCCAGCGCTTCTTTCACGCCTTTTTCAACAGCAGGAATAAATTCTTGGGGAATAACTCCGCCTTTTATTTTATTGACAAAAACAAAACCTTTGCCCATTTCCAAACTATTCACTTTAATCCAAACATGGCCGTATTGACCGCGTCCGCCGGACTGGCGAATATATTTCCCTTCTGCCTCAGCGCTACCCTTAATTGTTTCTCGATAAGCGACTTGGGGCCTGCCGACATTGGCTTCAACGCCGAATTCCCGTTTCATTCTGTCAACAAGAATTTCCAAATGAAGCTCTCCCATTCCGGAGATAATCGTTTCGCCCGTATCCGAATCGCCGCTGATTTTAAAAGTCGGGTCTTCTTCGGATAAACGTCTCATCGCCATTCCCATCTTCTCTTGGTCAACTTTTGTTTTCGGTTCAATCCTTAGAGAAATAACCGGCTCTGGGAAAACAATTCTTTCCAAAACAATCGGATTGCCCGGGTCGCAAAGAGTGTCGCCCGTGGTTGTTCCTTTTAACCCGACAATAGCTCCTAAGTCGCCTGTATACATTTCTTCAACTTCTTCTCTTTTGTCCGCGTGCATCCTGACAATTCTGCCGATTCTTTCCTGATTATTTTTCGTTGAATTTAAAATATAACTTCCCCGCTTGAGTGAACCGCTATAAACCCTAAAATAAGTTAAACTTCCGACAAATGGGTCAGTGGCGATTTTAAAAGCCAGAGCTGTGAACGGTTCGCTGTCGCTGGGCTGACGAATAATTTCTCCGCCGCTTTTCAAATCAACTCCTTTAATAAATTTCATTTCCGCCAAATCCAAAGGCGACGGCAGATAATCCAAAACCGCGTCAAGCATCAACTGGGCTCCTTTATTTTTTAAAGCCGAACCGCAAAGCACGGGAATTAATTTGTTGTCTATAGTGGCTTTTCTCAATGTCTGACGGAGTTCCTCGCGGGAAATTTCCTGACCGTCCAGATATTTCGCCATCAAATCCTCGTTATACTCAACTATTTTTTCAATTAAAATATGCCTATGTTTTTTCGCTTCCGCTTTAAGATTCTCTGGAATTTCCTTTTTAATAATTTTTTCTCCATGTTCGCCTTCAAAATTAAACGCTTTGAATTCAATCAAATCAATTACGCCTTCAAAATTCGCTTCCAAACCAATCGGCAATTGAATGGCAACAGCGTCCTGGCTAAGACGTTCTTGAATGGAACGAAAAGAATTTTCAAAACTCGCTCCCGTCCTGTCGAGTTTATTAATAAAACAAATTCTTGGCACTTTGTATTTGTCAGCTTGACGCCAAACGGTTTCCGATTGAGGTTCCACTCCGGCAACTCCGTCAAAAACAACGACTCCTCCGTCCAAAACCCGCAACGAACGCTCCACTTCAACCGTGAAATCAACGTGGCCGGGCGTGTCAATAATATTAATCCGATGCTCGTTTACTTCTCTGATTTTCTGTTTTTCTTTTTCATCGTCAACGCCATTCATTAATCTTGAAGATGTCCAGAAACAAGTTGTTGCCGCCGCTGTGATAGTGATGCCTCTTTCCTGCTCTTGCTCCATCCAGTCCATAATCGCCTGCCCTTCATGGACCTCGCCGATTTTATGAGAAATTCCAGTATAAAAAAGAACCCGTTCTGAAACGGTTGTCTTGCCGGCATCTATGTGGGCAATAATGCCGATGTCTCTGTATTTTTCTAATGGATACTGACGCATAAAAACGAGAATTTAGGATATAGGATATAGAATTTAGGGGGTTAAATCCCTAAATCCTAACTTCTAAATTCTAAATTCATAATTCAAAATTATCTGGCAAAATGAGCGAACGCCCTGTTCGCTTCCGCCATTCTTCTAACGGTTTCTTTCTTCTTAACAGCCGCGCCGTCATTTTTAGAAGCCATAATCAATTCTTCCGCCAATTTTTTAGCCATTGGTTTTCCTTTTCGCGAACGAGCGGCTTCGAGAATCCAATGGCAAGCCAAAAAGAATTTCCTTTCCGGTCTTACTTCTCTCGGCACCTGATAATTAGCGCCTCCGATTCGCTTTGATGTAACTTCCAGCAACGGCGAAGCGTTCTCAATAGCTTTTTCAAAAACCTGAAGGGGTTCTTGTTTGGTTTCGTTTTTTATGATTTCAAAAGCGCCGTAAAAAACTTTTTCCGCCGTCGATTTCTTACCACCCGTCATTAAATAATTAATAAACCGGCCAGCCGCAATACTGTCGTATTGAATATCGGATTTATATTGTTTTTTGTATTTTCTTTTTTTGCGCATAATTATTTCTTGGATTTTTTAACTCCGTATTTGCTTCTTTCCTGTTTTCTTCCTTCAACGCCTGTGGTGTCCAAACGCCCTCTGACAATATGATATCTTACGCCAGGCAAATCCTTAACTCTACCGCCTCTAAGTATCACCACTGAATGCTCTTGGAGTTGATGTCCTTCGCCTGGAATATAAGCCGTTACTTCCATTCCGTTAGTCAATCGCACCCTGGCGACTTTCCGCAAAGCCGAGTTCGGTTTTTTCGGGGTTGTCGTAAAAACTTTTAAACAAACGCCACGCTTAAATGGCGAATTGGAATAAACTGGTTTGTTTTTTATGGTATTAAAATAAAAACCCATTGCCGGCGATTTGGATTTTTTACGGATACTTTTCCTTTTATTTTTTATCAGTTGATTTAATGTGGGCATATTCCTTCGCTCCGCTCAGTCAAAATTAAAATATCTCCGCCAAAGGCGGATCCGCCTCCCGCCGAAGGCGAGGCTCGCCTCTGGCGGCAGGCGGAAAAAATAAAAAATGACCAAGCAGGTAGCATACAAAATAATAACAAAACAAACCAATAATTGTCAATATTAAAAAATAGGGCTGGTGAAAACCAGCCCCCATTAACTTAAAGCGATATTATTCTTTCTGACAACACAATAACTTCTGCTTCGCCATTTTCACGCGAGATTGCTGCCCCGGCTTTCAGTTTTTCAATAACTTCATTGTCACTACTCGGCGTTCCGTATAATAAAAACTCGCCATTCTTTTTTAAGAAAACCGCTTTTTCACCGGAACAAAGTGTTTTTCTCGCTTCATTTTCGCTGTAAAAAATTGTCCCGTGCTGTCTTTTTTCTTTCTTTCCTTTTTTCATGACGTTTCCCCTTTCTTTATCTATTAAATTGTTTATGTTCTAAAACCATAAAACCTCCAAGCTGTGAGGTTTTGTCTTAATTTCTAATTGTTAATTTCTAATTACTCACATAAAACCTCCCAACCATTGAGTCGCCGATTAAAAGAATAAGTAATAACAATTGAGAAATTTTATTGGTGTTCATTTTTAAAATTATACAAAATCCTGTTTTATTGTCAATGTCACGACTGTGAATAAAAAAAATAAGGGGTGTTTGCTATTATGATTAGCAAACGACCCCTTAACCTATAAATACGAAAGAACTTTCTTTCCCATGGCTTGTGTCCCTAAAATTTTTATGGGATCATCGAGGATTAAAGCAATGTCAGATGTACGATAGCCATCTTTTAATACTTTATTGACCGCTTTCTCAATCGCGCAAGCGCCCTTTTCTGCTCCGATATGTTTTAGCATCATCGCCGCCGTAAGAATACGACCAAGCGGATTTGCCCTGTTCTGCCCGGCAAGCGTAGGAGCTGTTCCTGCTCCACTTTCAAACATCGCCGCGCCAGTATCAGGATTGATTGCCGAACTGCACATCATGCCCATACTGCCGAGAGCCGCGGCCGCTCCATCTGACAAAATGTCACCATGCTCATTTCCGCAAGCAATCACGCCGTGCAATTTCGCGGGCGTAAATAACAACGCGTTTGCCGAATCCACATACTGGTGAGTAAGCGGAACATCAGGAAATTCTTCTTTGCCGATCCGCGTTGCGATTTTTCTCCATAGGACGTATCTTGCCATCACATTCGACTTGTCAACTGAAATTAAAGGCAAGCTGGCGTTTCGCGCGTAAGTGAAAGCGGCACGGAAATATTTTTTTATAAGACGACTGGAGTAATATGCGAATTCTGTCACCATATCTTCTTCAGCCGTTACATCGTTTTTCATTTTCATGCCGTACGGTTCTCTTATCGCCAATGGCATATGTCGAAGTAAATCATCCGTGCCGAAATAACTATCCTGCAGCAGAAAACGAATCCAAATCTGTTTAATGCCTTCATCCGGAATCATTTCCGGTTTTACATTGGCAAGATGCGCGAGTTCCTTATAGTAAATCATCGGCCGAAAATTAAGTAGTAAGCCCATTCTTTTCCTGAGAGCCAAGAGACACCTTGCCTCTGGCTTCATATCCGGTTTTTCCTTGCCGATTCTGGAATCGTGATAGAAATCGCCCACTCCGCCGAAAAATATCGTTCCCAATTCAATCGCTCTCTCAAGCGACTCTTTTGGAAGAGTATCTCCGAATTCGTGATAAGCATTCCAGCCCATCGGCGTTTCAATAAACTCGATTTCAATATCGTCTTTTTTTGCCGCTTCAACGGCAATTTTACAAGCTACCGCCATCATTTCCGGCGCTGAACCATCGCCTTTAACTAAAGCAATTTGGACTTTTTTCATTTCTACCGCCTCCTTTTTAAAAATCTGGGCGTTCCCGATTACGAGAACGCCCTTTGGTTTTGATTGGTTAAATCTTTCCTTCTGCCTGTAATTCTGCCGCGAGTTTGAGCATCACGCCGACGCTTCCGCCGTTTTTAATAAGATCTTTTTGGTAATCACTCAAAACGAACTGTCTAGATCCTTTCAGTAGAGTCAGCGATGTAAAATTATCCTGCCAGGAAACTTCATTATTTTCTAAATTCACCTCAATCCTGTTTGGTTTTATTTTACAAAGATGTTGTATGACATCTTTCGGCAATTCAATGCATAACAACCCGTTTGCGAACATATTTTCATAAAATATGCGCGCGAAACTCGGAGCGATAACGCATTTAATGCCAACGGATTCTAATGCCCAAGGCGCGTGCTCGCGACTTGAACCGCAACCGAAATTCTCGCCAGCCACCAGTATTTGCGACCGGTAAAGATTAGGTCTATTTTCGGCTGATATCGGAGCGTCTTCGAAGCAGTGTTTCCCGAACTCTTCCTTATTCGTCTCAGTGAGATACTTAGCTGGAATGATCTGGTCGGTATCTACATTATCAACGGGCAAATAAAATACATTGCCCGAAAAATCTTTACTGCCTTCTCCGCCGATGCCAACAAGAAGTTTTGCGTAATCGGGTTTTGTGAATTTTTTTTCTGACCATCCAGTTAACTCAACGGCAAACGGAGAAGAAAACCCGTCATAAGTGTCAATCTTAGTTTTAAAAAGATTAACACTTGGTTCCGTGATAGCCCCTTTGATAGCGGTAATAGCCGCCGTAGCCGGAGAGACCAAATGAACCATACCGTCCTTGCCCATGCGTCCCGGAAAATTGCGGTTTGTTGTGGAAACACAAACCTCTCCAGGAGCCAAAACTCCACAGCTCATACCGAGGCATGCGCCGCAAGTCGGACCGGAAACAAAACATCCTGCTTCTATGAATGTTTTGATTAATCCCTCCTTAAGAGCTTGTTCATAGATATACTGAGTGGCTGGCACAATAATACAACGGACGCCGTCTTTTATCCTGACACCTGATTGGCTGAAAATACTAGCCACTATCCGTAAATCTTCAATCCTCCCGTTTGTGCATGAGCCGATGTAAACTTGATCCACTTTTTTCCCTGCAAGTTTTTCTACAGGAATTACATCAGCCGGTGAATAGTTATCTGTGATAACCGGAATCATATCAGTCACGTTAATCTCAATAACCTGATCGTATGGCGCATCTAAATCGCTGTTCCAGCTTACAAAATGGTCAGATGCTTTTTCATAATTGTTGTTATAGCGTTCTTTAAGAACGGGCCAGAGATAATTTATGGTTTCATCATCAACCATCATCATCCCCGAAGTCGCGCCGGCTTCAACCGCCATATTGGTGATTGTCATTCTGCTCTCCATGCTCATTTCGGTAATAACGTTTCCGCCGAATTCAAGCACCGCGTTGGTCGCGCCTTTGACGCCGATTTTATTTATGAGCGTCAAGATAAGATCTTTTGCGAATACATTCGCCGATAATGTTCCGTTGAAGTTGACGCGAATGACTTTTTGCGGAGGACAAATCCAGAGGCCGGTAATAATTCCATTCTCTAATTCTGTCGTGCCAACGCCTGCCGTGAAAGCGCAGAACGCGCCGTGCGTACAAGTGTGGCTGTCGCCCATAACCCCAATTTGACCCGGCATAATCCAACCGCTTTCCGGAATAAGCGCATGACAAACACCATTATTGCCAATATCGCGAAATTCGATGTTGTGTTTTTTGCTCCATTCGCGGACAATTTTTCCTTGAATCGCAGACGCTGTGTCTTTTGCCGGATTAACATGGTCAATCATCGTCTTGATTTTGTTCGGATTGAAAACCACATCGCACCCTCGCGCCTGCATATCAAGGATTGCGTTAGGGGTTGTTATTTCATGCCCCCATACCCAGTCCAACTTCAAGACCATTCTTCCGTCTGATAATATTTTTACCAGATGACTTTCCACTATTTTCTGAAACGCTGTCTTTCCCATCTTTCCCCTCCTTTGGTTTATATTGTTATTGTTTTTATTATCTATACTTTCTATGTTCCCCTATTTTTAGTTTTCAATGAACTCTAATATAAAAAATCCTGATAATTCAGGTATTTTTAGTAAAACATATAAATTTTTAGAAGTCAAATCTTAAAACCCTAACCCGCTTCCGGTAATCAAACGGAAAATGAATTGAGCAATCGGCGAGAGAATATAAAAAGAAATAAGTAAGGCCAAAAATAGCCCGATAAATCCTATTCGCGAAAATGATTGCCATTGACGGGGAAATAAATCCATAAAAACCTTTGAGCCGTCCAACGGCGGAAACGGCAGAAGATTAAACAAAGCCAGAAAAATATTAATATAAACAATCATTCCCAAAAATTCCAAAAAAATCGGCAATATAAAACCGGCAGTCAAAAAATAACCCGCGAAAAATCTTAAAGACAATCCCAAAACCAAGGCAATCAACAGATTCGCCGAAGGTCCGGCAATTCCCACTTTCAAAGAGCCGTATTTCTGGTCTCTTAAATTATTCGGATTATACGGCACCGGCTTTGCCCAACCGATAAAAATTCCGGAAGTAAATAAAAGCAAAAGCGGCATAATTACCGTGCCGAATAAATCCAAATGAACTAACGGATTCAAAGTCAGCCGTCCCGCGTCTTTGGCGGTCGTGTCGCCTAATCGATAAGCCACCCAGCTATGCGCGTATTCATGAAAAACCGCGGAAAGCACGATGATGAGATATAAAAATAATTTTAGATAAATGGCATCCATATTTTTCAACTCTCCAATTCTTTTGCCGCGTTTCTATAAGAGCAGAAATCGCATTCTAACGACGATTCAGGCAAATTTTCTCGCGCCAAACAATTATGAATATCCAATATGGCTTGCTCAACCCATTTATCATTTCCTTCGTAGGGCAATATTTTTACGTTGAATTCCAATTTCCCATCAAACGCTTTTTTGTCAGTATCGCCGTTGGCATAGACAAAATATCCAACATCGCTTACCTTAAATCCATTTTTTCTGAAAAGCCATTGGTAAATTTCCATCTGACGCTTGTAACCAATCTGCCAATCCGCATCCAAATCAACTTCTCCGTTTTTTGAGGTTGCTTTGTAATCAACAATGCTTAAGACACCGCTTGGACTTGCCCAAACATCGTCAATTCCGCCGGTAATAAGAAAATTAGTTTTCGGATGCAGATATTGAATCCCTCCGCCCAAAGCATCGCGCCATTCATCCATCTTTTCGTGCTGAAACGGAACCATATCCAAACCGTACGCTTTCATTAAAGGGTGCGGCGATTTTTTCAGCCGGTGAATGTCAAATTCTTTTTTTAATAATTTATCCACCGCTGAATTCAAACTAAACGGAAAACCGGGCGGCCGAGCAACGCCGAGACGCCTGTCCAAATAAAAACACCTCCGGCAATTTAAAAACAAATCTATTTTACTTCTGCTTAATCTGTAAGGGATATTTGATTCCGGTTCGAAAAGATTTCGTTTTCTTTTTGAATTATAAAATTCAGACATTTTTATTTTTGCTTTAACTCTCTTATCGCGTCATTGGCTGTCCAGCGCGCCGTCGGAGAGTTAATTTTTTTAATTTCTTCCGCGATTTTAATCGCCTTGTTTTTTAAATTGGAATTTCTTTTTCCTATCTGCCGCAAAGCCCAGTTTATCGCTTTTTTAACAAAATTTCTACTATCAATGGAATGCTTTTTGATGAGCGGAAAAAATTTCGCAAAATCGCTATCTTTGGCTTTTTTATCATACCACGCCAAGCACGCCATCAAAGCGAACCCCGCTCTTTTTTCAAATTCTTTTTTCCGCTCTGCCCATTCTTTCGCCTTTTCCCACGCTACCGGCATTTTATTAAAAAGATTCATACAGCACTGGTCGCACAAATCCCATGAATTAAAATCTTTAATCCATTTATCCATTTGTTTTTCCGAAACTTTTTCCGGCTCGTCAATCATAGTGGCTAAAATTCTGGCTTCGTGGATTTTTGTTTTCCAAAGACCTTGAGCTAATTTATGATTCTTGCCGATTTTTTTCGCCAAACTCCTCAACACCGGAACGCGAACCCCCAAAGCGAATTTATGATTAATTCCAAATCTCGTCATTCCCTCACGGTCTTTAAGATTGGAATGTTTTTTTAAATGGACGATTATTTCTTTGGCTGTCATTTACTGAATTATATTAAATCGCGTTAAAATAAACAATCAAAAATAAAAACGGGAGCAGAATAATCTGCTCCCTTGGTACTGCACCCGTCAGAACAGTGCGCCACTCGCGGAACAATAAATCTTTTCATTCTCATCTCTCCTTTCTAAAATTTCTAATTATAGTATAGCAAAAAAACGAATAAAAATCAATCCTATTCTTTTTTATTTTCCCAATACAAATCTCCTTCTTTTTCCATTTTATAAAGGCGGGTGTAATAATCCGGAAATTCGTTAAGATGCGCGAGCGCGATTTTTCCGGTTAAAATAGGGTCGTCATTAGTTACGTTAGTAGCTGGACTTATCGTCCCATGCTCCAACTCAATATCCAAACCCATCCTGAATTGCTCAACGTCATACTTGCTCCAATTAATTCCCAATTTCTCCCCGATTTTTTTCGCCTCATTGTAATTAAATTTTTTCTCCATATTTATAATATTTCTACTTCGACTTTTTCAATTATCACCGGACTCAATGGTTTATCATTTGAACCCGTTTTCACGTCTCCTATTTTATCAACAACATCCTGGCCTTTCACGACTTTGCCAAAAATCGTGTAATTATTGAGCAAAGGATAATTTTCAAGCATTATGAAAAACTGGCTACCGTTTGTATTTGGACCGGCGTTAGCCATCGCCACTACTCCTTTCACATAACCGGCCTTATATGATTCGGTCTGCGGATTTAATTCGTCTTCAAATTGGTATCCTGGACCTCCAGCGCCGGTTCCATTCGGGTCTCCACCTTGGATCATAAATCCTTTGATGACGCGATGAAAAATTAAATTATTGTAAAATCCTTTATTAGTCAAAGTAATAAAATTATCAACTGTTTTAGGCGCGTCCGCGTCATAAGTTCCAAATTGAATTTCGCCGAAATTTGTTTTAAGAGTTATTAAATGTTTCATATTTTGGACACCCGGCTGGGTTTTAGTTTGTATTTGATTTTGAACTTCGACAGCTGAATTTTTATTTTGATTATTAACAACATAAATAACAATTGCGGCGGCGATTAAAATTATTAATATAATATAAATAATAATTTTCCTGTCCATAAACGCATTATAACATAATTTCAAAAATTTTTTGTCTTGATGTAGCACCTGATTTTAAAACAAATTGCGAAGGCGTGATTCCTAAAAATTCCGCCAAAGCTTTTATCACTGCCTTATTCGCTTTCCCTTTTATCGGCGGTTCTTTCACCGCGACCATAAAATTCGTCTCGCTGATTTTTTCCACTTTTTCTTCTTTGGCGTTAGATTTTACTTTAACGAATATTTTCATTTTATTCCTATTGCTAAAACTCGTTAACAATGTTATTATTTAAACATCTTTTGGCCGGATAGGTCTATTGAACAGACCTATTTTTTATATATATTTTATGGAAATCAGAAACATCGCCATTATCGCCCATGTTGACCATGGAAAAACAACCCTAACCGACGCCTTACTCCGCCAAACTGGAGCTGCCAAAGAAGGCGTTTCCATGGATTCCAACGCGCTTGAACTCGAGCGCGGTATTACGATTTATTCTAAAAACGCCTCGGTAATGTATCGCGGAACTAAAATTAATATTGTGGACACACCCGGCCACGCTGATTTCGGTTCTGAAGTTGAACGCGTCCTGCGTTCCATTGATTCAGTGCTTTTGGTTGTGGACAGCCAAGAAGGTCCAATGCCGCAAACTCGTTTCGTGTTAAAAAAATCTCTTGAGCTCGGTCTTAAACCAATCGTGGTAATAAATAAAATTGACAAATCGGCTGCTGACCCAAACCGCGCGGTAGAACAAACACTTGACCTTTTTCTTGAACTCGGCGCGAGCGACGAACAGGCGAATTTCCCAATTGTTTATTCAATTGGCCGCGCTGGCATCGCGAAACTCAACCTTTGCGATGAATCAAAAGACCTTACTCCTCTTCTTGATACGATTCTTTCGCATATACCGTCGTCATCGTCAAAAACGCTTGAACAAAAACCTTTGCGATTCCAACCATTTAATCTCGGATATGATAATTTTATGGGACGCTTAGCAATTGGAAGAATATATGAAGGCGTCGCGAAACAAAGCGCAAACGTATTTATTAAAAAACCCGGCGGAGAAACTCGTTCCGGTAAAATCACAAAAATTTTTACTTTCAACGGATTGGAAAGGACTGAAACGAACGAAGCCGTGGCAGGCGACATCGTGCTAATGGCCGGCTTGCCTAATATTGATATCGGCGAAACAGTGACTACTGATTCCGACTCAAAACCTTTACCCGCGATCGCGATAGACGAAGCAACTATCACTCTAACATTTTTAGTTAATAATTCCCCTTTTGCCGGACGCGAAGGAAAATATGTCACTTCTCGCCAGTTGCGCGAATATCTTGAACGCGAAATTGAAGTAAATGTCGGACTAAGAGTTGATTTTACGCCATCAGATAGTTTTCAAGTTTTCGGACGCGGCGAACTTCATATCGCGATTCTGCTTGAAAATATGAGACGCGCCGGATACGAAGTCCAAATCTCTCAACCGCAAGTAATCATCCGTGAAATAAACGGAACAAAACACGAACCATTCGAAGAAGCAATCGTGGACATTCCAAAAGAATATCAAGGAGCCGTGATTGAACGTTTAAGCGCTCGCGGTTTTGTTCTTAAAGATGTGTCCACTTATGATGAGGTAGTCCGCCTTTCTTTTGAAGGTCCCACTCGCGGACTTCTCGGCTATAGAAATTTATTTATTATAGACACAAAAGGAGAAGGAATTATCGCGTCTCGATTTATCGGCTTCCGGCCATACGCGGGAAAAATATATAAACGCGCGGTTGGTTCAATGATTTCCATGGCATCTGGAAAAGCGTCCGGCTATTCGCTTTGGAATTTACAAAAACGCGGCGTAATTTATATCGGTCCGAATACCGAAGTATATGAAAAAATGGTTATCGGTAATACATCAAAAGGAGAGGAGATGGAAGTTAACCCGACTAAAGGAAAACAGCTTACTAACACCCGTTCTTCCCGCAATGACGAAGCCCTGGAACTTACTCCGCCTTTTACGCTCACAATTGAACGCGGTCTTGAAATTATGGCAAACGATGAATATCTTGAAATCACTCCAGAAAGCGTACGTTTAAGAAAACAGCCAATAATTAAAAAATAACCGCGCCAAGTCCTGAATTATAATTAAAACGCCCGTCGAACCTGCCTGCCGTCAGGCAGGATTTCGATGGGCGTTTTGAAAATTACTTTGCCGATTCATTCGCTGAATCCTCGGATGGCTTTCGAACGGATTCATCCGCTACTTCCTCCTTCTTCTCTTCCATTGGGATATTACAAGTCGGGCAATCACCGGCCTGGTCGGCAGTGTGATCGCATTTTGAACATTTGCAACACATAGTTTTGAAAATCAAATAAATTGATTATTTATAATTTCTAGACAGTTTACGACTATAACCGCTTCTGAAACTTTTTCTTTCGTTAAATATTTTCGGCTTTTCGCCAATTGATCGACTTCCATAATGATGACTTTTTCCTCCGATGAATGTAATGGCTATTCCTTTTTTATGCGCCCTGCCGGTTCTGCCGATTCTATGAATATAATCATCGTATGTGTTCGGAATATCGTAATTGATTACATGAGTAACTTCAGGAATATCCAAGCCCCTTGCCGCGACATCGGTAGCCACGAGAATTTCAACACGATTTTCTTTAAACGATTTGAGAGACCTTTGTCTGCTTGACTGACTTTTATCTCCATGGATTGAGTCCACTTTAAACCCCTTATCTCGAAGATCATCCGCAAGATTTTCAACTCCTGTTTTTGTTTTCGCGAAAATCAAGACCTTTTTAAAATCTTCTTTAACTAATAAATTTTCGAGTATTCCAATTTTACTTTCCGACGGACTTATCTTTATTATATCTTGTTCAACATTGGAAGAAGTGTTTCTGATTTTTGTCTCAATTTTTATGGGATTATTCGAAAAGTCCTTTGTTAAATTTTCAATTTCTTTCGATAAGGTGGCTGCGAAAAAAATGGTCTGTCTTTCTTTCGGCAATTGCTTTAATAAAAACTTTATATCAACGATAAAACCCATATCCAACATTCTATCGGCTTCATCCAAAACAACATTTTGAAACATATTTAAGTTGATTATTTTCCTATTCGCTAAGTCCTTGAGTCGGCCCGGAGTTCCGATTAAAGCGTTCAACCCTCTTCTAATTTGATATATTTGCTCGCTTATCCCGGCTCCTCCGACAACCGCAACCGAATAAATATTCAATCCCCTCGCGAAATCCATAAATTCCGAGTTAATTTGAAGGGCTAATTCTCTGGTCGGCGCCACGATTAAAACCTTTTGATTTTTATCTTTTGAAATTTTATCAATAAACGGAATTAAAAATGCCGCGGTTTTACCTGTTCCGGTATCCGCCAAACCAATTAAGTCCTTTCCACGCAAAATCTCAGGAATGGTCTGGTCTTGAATTGCCATTGGCTTATTAAATTTCTTTTTTAAAATATTTTGTTTTAATAACTCGCCAATTTTAAAATCGGAAAACTTATGCTTTGAAACGTAATCAAGAATGTGATTCTTCTCGCTTGCCTTATTAATAAACATTAATTCGTCAATTCTCGAACTTTTTGAAATACCGAAGCCACCTCTTCGGGGTCCACCTCCACCTCCACCTCTACCGCGACCAAAATTCCGCCTTAAACGGTTGCTTTTAAATTGAGAGGAACCAAAAGATTCCCCAATAGGTTTTCTAAAATTTTGTCCCATAATAATAGTATGGTCCCAGCCAAGAACCTTTTACTATTATTTATTAAGAAATAAGAAGGATCCTCACTAAGATATTTCAAGTTTACAATAGATAAATTATTTTGTCAATATAAAACTTTATTTATGGCTGAAAAAGTTCCTCGGGTAAAAAACGAACTTGTTTGACTTCGGAAAATTGTTTGGCAGTCGCCTCTATTTGAAACCATAAAATACCCGCCCGACAGGAACCACCGCTTGTTTTATTATTTAAATCGTCAAATTCAAGCGTTAAAATCTCATCTTTTAACAACGCTCCCTTTAACGAAAATCCCTCTAATGGATATTCTGTATTAATTCCCATACTCCGCTCTTTATTAGTTATATCGCCGGAAAGCAAAAGTTTAATAGTATCTTGAATCGGTGTTTTGGTTAACGGAATTTTTCTTTCTATCGACACCAATCCATTCCTGCTGCAAGCGGTATTTCCAAATTCGTCTTTATCCAAATCAGAATTATAATAATATAGTTTTACCGACTTTTCGGCTTGAGATTTTTCACCGCACAACTCTATCGGCATGGGCGCGCTTGGGACTCCGTGTTTCACCCACTCATTGTCAACGCAAATCCAAGTATCTTCAGACCCGCCGATTATAAATCTTAAACCTATCCAAACTCCGGCCAAAACAATAAAAATAATGAAAATAATTAACGCTTTATTCATATCCTCTTATATTTCAATTATCGCCTGTTTTACAAATTTTTACAAAACACGACTTGTTATAATAACTGACGATCGTAAATTATTATAACAAGTTAAAAAATAAAAAACCGGTTAGGCATATATCTAACCGGTTTGTAATATTTACAAACTACAAATTTTCTTCAGCTTCTTTCACCAACTGACTCATTAAGTCCTTCACTGAAACAATTTCATTGCATTTGTAAGCGTTCGAACCGGCAAACACAAACCCCTCATCAAGATTCCCTTCTGCCGCGTTTGCCAATGCTTTGGCGATACAGAACGGAGCGGTTTTCGGATCGCAGGACTTTAAACAATGGAATTTGCATACAAAAGGAGTTTTTTCTCCTTTCGCAACTTCGTCAACAAACTTGCTTCTAATTACTCTCCCGGGCATGCCAACAGGGCTTTTTATTATGACTATATCTTCCTTTCTCACGTTCAGGTACGCCTGTTTGAATTTCTCGTGGACATCGCATTCGTTTGTGCAAACGAATCGAGTCCCCATCTGAACTCCTGAAGCTCCAAGTTTGAGAACGCGCGCTATGTCTTTACCATCAAAAATACCTCCGGCAGCTATTACGGGAATCTGCTTATCAAAGGACTTTGCCACCTCAATAACTTCCAAAAGTATTTTATCAAGCGTAGGAGCAGTTTCGTTTAAAATATCTTCGTAGGAAAACCCTATGTGTCCGCCTGCCATTAAGCCCTCTACAACAACCGCGTCAGGCAGTTTGTTGTGATGTCTTTTCCATTTTTTACATATTATTGAAAAAGCTCTTGCCGAAGACACAATAGGAGCAAGTTTTATGTCTTTGCCTTTGATAAGTTCCGGAAGATCAAGCGGAAGACCCGCCCCAGAAATAATTAAATCAACTTCTTCTTCAACGGCAACTCTGGTCAAACTTTGATAATTTGAAAGAACGACCATTAAGTTTACGCCGAGTATACCATTGGTCATTTTTCTTGCTTTTCTTATCTCCTCCCTGAAAGCATCGTCGTTTACTTTTATAAATTCTTTTCCCGGCCAGTCCTCATATTTTCCAAGACCAACTCCAGCGATTATTCCTATTCCTCCTTCATTAGCTACGGCAGATGCCAGTCCCGAACGCGAAACCCTTATCCCCATTCCCCCCTGTATTATAGGAGGGTAAGCTTCCAAATCGCCTATTTTTAGAGTCGGCATTCTTTTGCTCATATTCCCTCCTTTTTTAAAAGAACGTTTTTTTCTTAAATTAACCTTAATACCCTTATTCTTATAATTTTATATTATCATTAATTCCCCAAATCCAAAAACGCCCGACGCGAACCGACATTGGATGTCTGTTGTCATAAATTTTAATGCGGAAAGAGGGATTCTCCAAATAAAAATTAATTAATCATTGATAAATAAGCTATGAAGCAAGATAAATAGGACGGTACATACGCCTACGAATATAGATATATTAACTAAAACAGAGCGCTCCTTGTCTTTTCCTACAGCTATTATCCCGATGATTAAAGCAATAATGCTTGACGGGAATGCAACGGCTACTGTCACATCCCACCAGTGGTCGTTAAAATTCAGGACTTTCAGGACCAAAGCCAGCACGCAAGAAATGCCCACTGCGATCAAGAAAAATGCGTTCAGTCCCACTGACCACTTGCCTAATGTAGTTTTTGGGAGGAAATGTGATTGTTGCAGTTCGTTCATGGAATTATTTTAGCATTTTTTAACCCGTAGCGAACGAAGTTCTGCTACTGGGGCGTGCTAACTTCGTTGGCGCGCCGCTTATTTATTTAAATAAGTAATGGTTAGTTGTAAAACTGTCGCAAATGACACCCAGAGCAAATACGGAATTTGGATGTATGTAATCCAGCGGGCGTGGGGATAAATGGCCGCCATTGCCCATATAAGCGTGCCAAGAACGAGCAAAATATCTATCGCCGCCAAAAGATTATTTTTAAGCCCGAATTGCAGAGGCGTAAACGCAAAGTTGAAAATCAGGTTTAGGATGAAAGGCAATGCAATAATCAAAGCAATCTCTTTTTTGGCAGCCATCCAAAATACCTTGCCAAAGGAAAGTGCGATTAAAACATAAAGAAAAGTCCATACCGGACCAAAAAGCCAAGAAGGCGGAGACCAAGAGGGCTTAATAAGTTGCGAATACCAGTTGTAAGTGGTCATAAATCTATTTTATCATTTTAATCGTTGATAAATAAACTGTGAAGCAAGATAAATAGGACGGTACATACACCTACGAAGATAGATATATTAACTAAAACAGAGCGCTCCTTGTCTTTTCCTACAGCTATTATCCCGATGATTAAAGCAATAATGCTTGACGGGAATGCAACGGCTACTGTCACATCCCACCAGTGGTCGTTAAAATTCAGGACTTTCAGGACCAAAGCCAGCACGCAAGAAATGCCCACTGCGATCAAGAAAAATGCGTTCAGTCCCACTGACCACTTGCCTAATGTAGTTGTCGGTATCAAATTTGTTTTCATAGTTTAGACTACCAGTTGTATGTGCCTGCCCGTCCGAAGCCCAAAGGCGAAGGAGGATTCATAAGTTTATTTTAGCATATTAACAAACAAAAATCCGCTAAAAGCGGATTTTTGTTGTAAGCCCCTAAATTAGTACTGCTCTTTTGTTATTATCAAACTGAAAATTTATTCGTACAATTCATATACTAAATAACCAAGAACTCAGATGATTTTTAGGATTTTTAAGCTCATCTGTTAATGGACTTTGTCTTTCGGCGGATTAGGGTCGTTACCTGGCACAACCGTATCGCTATCTCTTATTTTACCGTCCAATCCATGAATTCTTACCTCTCCGCCACCGGAATTCGCGGAAAATTCTTTTGCCGCTTTCTCGGCTTCATGTTGAGTGCTAAAAATTCCGCCCGCCTTATTCACGCCTTCTTTTTTGGCCTGCCATCCGCCATCGGGTCTCTTTGAAACATGATAATTTGCCATATTTTAGTTATTTTTTATTTCACTAACCGTTTTGTTAATATTTACGAATCGTCGTTAGCACGATACGCGACTTTTTTAAATAAAAAACGGGGGTCTTCGACCTCCGTTTTTTATGTTTTAGCTATTATATTGCCTTATTGTAAAATACGCAGATCGAAGATAAATAGTGATCGAATATAAAAAAATAAATGTTTAGTTAAATTTCTTCGATAGTCCCGTCAATTAAATTTTTTATGAACTTATTCAAATCCTATCAGAAAAAATCAAATTGTCAATACCTAAAACCTTTTGCCTAATTTTTTTATTGGCTAGGTATTTTATAAAAAAACTTCTCGTGGCACTCTTTACATTCACAAATAATTTCGCTCATCGGATTAAATGTATATGAGCCACCTCCTTTATCTGACCCAATACCACTACGAGTTTCTAAAACATCTTTACTATGACATTTTGGACATTCTTTTCTGTCAGTTACTTCCATAGATTTAGATTTTATTTATTCTCAATCATTTTTTATTACTTTCCACAAAATTGATAAACAAAAGTAATAACCCCTGCAATTCCTGATAGTATTACAATAATAGTTTTTAATTTCTTTAATTTTGTTTTATTTTTAAATTCAGAAACAAATTCATCCCAGACATCTTTTACGTTATTACCAGCTTTTTTTGTAATTTCAAAAACGGGAAGAATAAAATAGATAATAAACAAAGTTAAGCCAAAAAATATCACAAATAAACGAACTAATGCCGGCCAGTTAAACCAAATGCCTTGGATAGTTATAATTGCAAAAATTAATGTAAAAGAAACTGAAAAGAATAAAGCAGAAAGAAATTCTAAAATATTTAATCTAGTTTCAAAATTTCTACTATATTGATCTTTATCAGTAATAGTTGTATTTTTATTATTCGTAATAAGTAAATCACTAAATTCGTCTTCCGTTATAGAATCCAACTTACCCGATATATAATCTAAATCTCTTATAGCAAGAGCAATCGCTTTAAATATTTCTTGTCGATTATAGTCCATAAAAGCAACAACATACGCATTCTCAGATTTGGTAAATTTTATTATATACTTTTCAAGTTTTCCGTATGTTTGATTTAGTTGAGATTGCTGAATAGTAATTAGCTGTGCTTGTGTATCATTCGAAAGCTTATAATCAGAGTTAAGAATTATTTTTTCATAATTACCAACAGCAGACCGAAAACTAATTATTTGGTTTTTACACTCATTTTTTGTCATATTTTTATAATTTTATTTTTCAATCACTCCTTCTATTTTTTGCTGATAATATTCCGAATCAATCCTGAAATCATAATTTTCTTTTACCGTTTTATAATTTACAACTGAATATTGCATAGTTATTTTAATATTTTTTTTGAATCAATAAAATGAATTTATCTAGATTCTTAATTAATTCATCAATTGGCGCCCGAACTACTTTATTGCTCATATGAGAAGCATAAACACTATTTAAACTTTTTGGATGAATAGTATTCCTAAGATGATTAATATCATCAAGATAATTTTTCCAAGTTTGATTTTTAAAAAACCCCGCCTTATTAAATACATCTAACAAATATCCTAAACCAGTACTTTTATTGCTAAGTTTCTCGGCTGCAATTACGCTAGTCAAATTATCTTTTTGCTTTGCGTTCGTCTTATATTCAAAAAAGTCAAAAAGCAAACCCTCATAAATAGCTGCTGCCAGCTGACATAAGACAAGTTTATGCTGCCAACCAAAAGTAAGACTTGGTTTTAAAAATTCATAAATACTTCTATGGTAATCGAGGCACATTCTCAACTCGGCAAGATTGTTTCTTAACTCTAAATCAATGACAAAAGAAAATATTGGGCGATAATCCGATTGTAAAGTTTTTGATATTCTTCTGCCGTCAGAAGATTCTTTTCTCCAATAACAAAATTTATCAGGTAATAATTGTAGATTATTATGTACTAAATAAAATGCATTTTCTAAATCTTCAAAATTTTTTTCTGTAATTTTCTGGATAGGCATGCTTATATATTATCTCCAAAAACTAAATTTTTGTTTTATTTTCCGACCTTTAAACTAAAACAAGCCAAGGAATTGCCCCGGCTTGTTAAAATTCGTAAGAAATTTTTTAAAGTCGGGATTTCCTCCCGTTCTTTATTTAATTGCTATAAGTATAACATACTTTTACGCAAAAATCAAACCCCAAAAACACCTTCGTCATAATTAAATTTGTTCTTTAATAAATTTCTTCAATAATAAAGAACTTAAAGCAACTCCTTTTAAAGATTTGGCTGCTTTATGCATATAGGCGTTGCTTTTAAACCATACTATTCCGTCTAACACGGCGACTCCAAAAACATTGTCATTTTTTATTTTGGCCACACTGATAGCGTCGCGAAATTGATTATTTTGAGTACCGCCATAATCGGTTAAAAATTTTGCTTCGCCAATAATATATCTATCTTTTATTTTTAATACAAAATCTAATCCCTTTTTTAATCCTTTTACTTTTAATTCCTTAACGGCGAAATCTTTCAGGGCTTTATCTCCTCCAGTTAAAAAAGCTGTGCCTTTATATATTTTAAATCTATTTTCATCTAAAAACTTAAATTTCTCTTTTTTAAGCCAATCATGAAAAACATGTCCCAATTGCCTAGATGGCTTTTGAGGTACGGTGGATAATTTTAAAATAATATCCAAATCCATCGCCAAAATTCTTTTCCCTATTCTATCTATCGTTTTTGGATTTTTACCGAAAAGAAACGAGTGCCTTCTTAACGAAGCGATATATGGATCGTCTATCGGGAATTTGGGGAACTTCAATAAATCTTCAATAAATTCTTTCTTATTTTTTTTATTAAAATCTTTTTTGAATTTATCAAATAAATCATCCGATAAAACCCTATTTACTCCCAAATCAGTTGGATATACCTTAAAAAGATTATCTAAATATCCTTTCGAATTTGCTAATTTTATACTTTTTTCAACCCATTTATTCATTTTATTGATTAACAAATAAATTATTCTCTCTGGACCGATTTAATTTATTAAAATATAGATAATTAATAAATTTATAAACAAAATCGAAAGACACCCTCTTTCGGTCCTTATCCCGATAGTTAGTTAAAAATAACGAAAGATGAGTTTCTCTTAACTTATTAATCTCATTGTTAAATAATTCTATAATTTTATTCTGCTCATTCGTCTTTAAGGGTTCATCAAAAATTAAATAAATCATATGCCGTGAAGATTCCTTACTGATTAAACATTCAACTCCATAATCTTTTATGTTTTCTAGGGCCAGTTTCCCATTTTCGGAACCACTATCAATTGCTTTAAGTAAAATTATATTAGAATGTAATAAATCATACATTTCCTTGGAAATGTTAATTTCCAATAAATCTTTTATATGATTATAAGCCGCTCTTATCTTTATCGGACCCCTCTCGTTCTCTAGGTCTTTCTCGGTTAATCTACGGATGCCTAAAACGTTTTGTTGGTGCCAAATTTTACTTAACAATTCTCCGCCTATAGTCCAATAAAATTTCCTGTTAAGTTCAATATCTGTTAATTTATTATCGGGATATATATGTGTTTTAATACTAAATTTATCTTCAAGCGAATCTTCCTTTTTTTTATAATAAAATGCTATTACGTTATAAGTTGTGTCTGAAAATACTTGTTGTTTAAAATAATTCATTTCGATTATCTTAAATTTATAAAAAAACAGATTCCTTATTTTTCTGGAGTTTTCCGCCGATAAAAAATTTATTGGAACTATAACGATACCCTCCTCGCTGTTCATCAAAGAAAAAAGAGAAATTTGATAAAAATCTTCAAATTCACTCATTCTGAAATATTTTTTCTTTATAGAGTCGTCCGCTTTGTTAACGTTAAGATAAGGAGGATTTGTTAAAACAAATTTATATCTTTTAGGGTTTAAAATGCCATCGTTATGAAATATAATTTTGCCGTCAACTAATTTTTTATCCACATCAAATCCTTTTATTTTTCTGGCTCCATTTTTCTTCGCCCATCCTATCAAATCGCCGTTTCCGGCAAAAGGGTCAATAACTTCTTTACCTTTAATATATTTCTCCAAATTCTGTAAAATATAATCAGAATTTGTCGTAAAAAATTGTCCGAGTTGTTTTTTGGTCATATTCCAATTATATCACAATTTAATCCCTATTTTTCAGCTTCTGATTTTTCATTATTTTTCGCCATAGTTATTTTCTATACCCTTACTTTACCACTTTTTTGCCTAAAATTAAACAAAAAAAACTTGTAAAATTAGTGGCTTTTTATTCCGTAATTAAATTTTTGATGATTTTTATCATTACTTCTTTTTCTTTAGGATTACTTTCAGCAATTAAAAGCGCTAAAGCGACTAAGGCGTTATCGTTAATTTTACGCTCTCCGCTTCCGCGATAAAGATAATTCGTCTTATCTAAAAAATAAACAAACAAAAAAGAGCCGGTTCGCTTGTTGCCGTCAGTAAATGGATGGTCTTTTATGGTTAAATACAAAAGATGCGACGCCTTATCTTCAATTGTCGGATAAAGATTTTTCCCGCCAAATGTCTGATATAACCCTTTAATAATCCCCTCAAAACTTCCGCCCCTTGCTTGTCCGAATAAATCACTGGCTTCTTTTTTAGCGATTAAATTTTTTTTCAGTTCAACAATTACCCGCAAACAATTTTCATAAGTCAGAATGAATTTTGATTTTACGCCTTTTGTCTCTTTAATTTTTCCTTTGTCATATTCGTCAAGAATTGTAAGCGTTTTGGAATAACTTACAAGTAAATTTAAAATTTCTCCTTCTTGTCCGGCCAGCAATTCTTTCTTTGATTTTTCTTGAAGAAAACTAATGGCGATTTGAAGTTCTCTAAATTTCTCTTGTGTTTCTAGCAAACGTTTTTGATTAAGCGCGTAACCTTTTAATAAATAGGTCTTTAAAATATTCGTCGCCCATTTCCTAAAATGAATCGCTCTTGATGAATTTGCACGATAACCAACCGCCAAAATTACATCTAAACTATAAAAAGCGACTAGCTTATCGGAATTTGGAATGTGTAAAAATTGCACGTTGCTTTCTTTATCAACTTCTTTATCGGTAAATATTTTACTGATATGTTTTGTTATTACTGACCGTTCCTTATTATACAATTTAGCTATTTCATCTTGTCGAAGCCAAACTTTTTCTCCTTTAAAACGCACTCTCAATTCAACCTCATTTTTTGATGTTTTATAAATAACGATTTCTCCTCTTTTTGTTTCGTCTATTTTGTTAATTTTTGGCATAAATTTATTTCATCATTTCTTTAATGCAACGTGCTATTAAGCATAATCCCGTTTGCAAAATAAAATCCGGTATCGTCGGACGGCAAAATGTCATAGGTGTATCCTTCGCCATAAGAAACCCGCTCGGAAGTTTTAACCTGCGAGCCATTGTATTCATTTCCCACAGCAAGATCTCCCACGGTGCGCCCGTCTATGGTTGGATGCCCAGGAGAAACGAGAAGTGTTCGCCCGTCTTTTAACACAAGCTGTACCATTTTGTGGTCCGGCGGAACAGCTGTCTTGCTAATCAAAGTAACGAATCCTACTACACGCTCGCCAGATGTATTGACCGTCCAGACGGGCGCGCCGATTTCCAGATCTTGCACGGCAACAGCGCCCTGTGGCGTATTTATCAAAGTATTTTTTGATAGACAAATCGGGCAATTGCGAACATATCCTTTAAGCTGACAGTAATATTTTGGAGGAGTGTCGTCGGGGTACCTTACAACTGGTGGACCGCACGCTTCGATACATTCAAAATCTGTCGGGCAACTCGTATCGCTTGTGTCTGCGCATTGTCTTACTATTGGAGACGCAGTGACTCCGGCAAGCACAACAGGAATCTCTATGGCATCATCGTGTTCAGGCAGACCCGAGGGATTGTCTTTTTTTAAAATCAAAAAACCGCGATTGCTATATGCATTTTTATCTACCGTAAATGTGAGCGTTGCCTCGAACGGGACAAAATCCGTCGTCATCCAATCGCTCTTTGCTTGCGCGATACCTTGAGTAATAATCAATCCGTCCCAGTTGGTGAGGACTACCGGAAAGCTCGCTTCAAAAAACCAGTTTCCACGCGCTTCTCCCGTAATGGTGAGTGGACTCGAAATTGTCTGATTGGGGCGCGGAGTATTGATGCGGATGAGGTCGGTCTTTTCGAGTTCGTTGCCAATATTTTCGGTAAATGATTGCTCGCCGGCGCGACACTGTCGCGGGTATGACTCCATCACCGGATTGCCTGTTGCTACGCATTCTTCAAAATTGGTCACAATAGGTTTTTGCGCTTCATTTTTTGAAAGCCACCAGACAGCGCCAAAAACCGCGATAAGTAAAACAATTGAAAGAATAGGCAACGTTTTTTTCATATTTTTATCCCTTTACTCTACCACTTTTTTGCCTGAAATTAAAGAAAAAAGCCCTTTGGGCATTTTTATTTTACCACCTGTGGTAGCAAGATTAGAAACAAAAAAATCGGCTCTTAACCGATTTTTTAGAAAAATATAATTTTTTTCGGGCTGCGCAGAATCGAACTGCGGCTTCATGCACCCCATGCATGTATACTGCCACTATACTACAGCCCGCAATAACTAAATCCTATTTTGACTTAGTCATTTTCTTGATGCACTTTGTGCAGGCTGAAATTCGCTCTCCGCTCGCTGAGCGGGTTTTTTGAAGATTGGGATATTTTCTTTTTTTGCCGGTCGGGTTGTAGTTACCGCGAAGCTTTTTTCGCGCGTCGCGCATAATAGAACCCTTGCCGCAGATTTCACAACTTCTCATATCAGTTAAGTATACGGATAAATAAAAAAATATCAATCCTTAGAAACGAAAAAGCAGTTTTTCAACCGCCTTTTCATGAGTTCCAGTCAATGGATTCTCCCGGCTATGAACCAAGTGGGTGGACTCAATCTTAGCCCAAGAGCCAAGATACTGTTGTCCTCCCTGAAAATCCAATTTGATCCGAGAAATCTTAACTGGAACTCAATATAATTATATCATCAAAATAAAAAAGTCAACAGCTGTTTACTCTAAAATCTCGTCTAAATTAACATCGTATAAAATCCTTTCCTGGATAAGACGATAATTGATGATTTCTTCTGGCTTAAACCATAAAGCGATTTCCTTGTTAGCTTCTTCTATTGAGCCGGAAGCATGCACCAAGTTTCTGATGGCTCTGCCGTCAATATCGGACAATTGGTACGAGTCCAAAACAAAATCGCCTCGAATCGTGCCGACGTCCGAACTGAACGGCTCTGTCCCGCCAACCAATTTCCTGACCAGTTTTACCGCGTGAAGACCCTGCCAAACCATTGCTATAACCGGACCAGATGTCATAAATTTTTTAAGACCAACAAGAACTTTTTCAGTTACTTTATACGGGTCGTCATAAGGCGGTTCAAGCCCTTTATCGCGATAACTTTTAATTGTTTTTTCTCCCGTGACCCTTTTCCATTCGGGGTCAAGAGTATAATGTTTTTCAATAAAATCTCCTTTCGGAACGAGCATTTTTACGGCAACAAGTTTCAGCCCGGCCCTCTCAAGCCGCTTAATAATTTCTCCAACTAGAGTCCTTTGAACTCCGTCTGGTTTTATTATTACGAATGTTTTTTCGTTTCTCATAATTTTTTATTGATTTTTATATTTAATTCTTTTAATTGTTTTTCGTCAACCTCGCTGGGCGCTTGCATCATTAAGTCCCGTCCGTCTCCAGTTTTCGGGAAAGCGATTGTTTCGCGGATATTCGGCTCGTCTAATAAAATCGCCAAAAGCCGGTCAATCCCTAAAGCGATTCCTCCGTGCGGCGGCGTTCCGTATCCAAACGCTTCCAGCAAATGGCCGAATTGTTTTTCATAATCCTCTTTTTTTAATCCCAATATTTTAAAAATTTTCTCCTGTAAATTTCTCTGATGTATTCTAATCGAACCGCCGCCGATTTCAAATCCATTTAACACAATATCGTATGCCTGGGCTTTTATTTTTTCCGGTTCGCTGTCTAATAATTTTTCGTCATTTTTTTGCGGAGCGGTAAAAAGATGATGCGTTGAGACCAACTTTTTTTCCGTTTCAGAATATTCAAACAACGGAAAGTCAACTACCCACAAAAACGCTAATTCGTTATCGTTGTTTATATCGTTTCTGATATCCGGCTTGTCGCTGTTGTGTTTTTCCAACAGATGCCCGTAAGCTTCTTGATGAAACGGTTTTTTACAGAATTTCTTATTAGGGAAAAATTTTTCAACCAAAGCGGTTAATAATTCTTCGGTCAAATTAATTATTTCTTTTTCATCAACAAAACTCATTTCTAAATCCAATTGTGTAAATTCCGGCTGGCGGTCACCTCTCGTATCCTCATCGCGAAAACACTTAGCAATCTGAAAATACCTCTCTAATCCGGCAACCATCAAAAGCTGTTTATATTGCTGGGGCGATTGGGGCAAAGCGTAAAAATTGCCCGGCTGAAGCCGCGAAGGCACCAAATAATCGCGCGCGCCTTCTGGCGTTGATTTCCCCAAAATCGGCGTTTCCACTTCCACAAAATCCCTTTCCGTTAAAAAATCGCGGATGAATTTAATAATCTTTGCCCGCATTTTTAAATTTTTCTGGAGCCGTGGTCTGCGCAAATCCAAATAACGATATTTTAACCGAACCTCTTCACCGATTTCATAACCGTCGGTATCAACGGCCAGAGGCGGTGTTTCCGCTTGATTCAAAATCTCCAAATTCTCAACTTGAATTTCAAAATCGCCGGTTTCTATTTCCGGGTTTTTCATTTTTTCCGGCCTACGGCTCGCTTGACCGATAATTTTAATAACCCATTCTGTTCTAAGCTGTTCGGCCAATTCATAAATTTCTTTATTGGCTGGAGTGAAAACCGCCTGAACTATACCGCTTCTGTCTCTTAAATCAATAAAAATAATCTTGCCGTGATTTCGTCGCGTTGCCACCCATCCCATCAATTCAACCTGTTCTCCTTCTTTATTTATGATGTTTTTAACTAAAATGCGCATTGTTTCAATAATAACATACTTTATTTCTTTTTAAAAACGCTTATGTTTTGATTATTTATCGTTAATTTTATTGTTCCGTCATTGTCGGTTCTGAAAATTTGAGAAGCGATCGAAGCCAGCCCGCTTAAAACCTGTTTGGTCGGATGGCCGTAAGAATTTTTTCCAACTTCAATAATTGATATTTTCGGTGTTGCTTCCTCTAAAAATTTTTCGCCAGTTGAAAATCTTGAACCGTGATGCGAGACCTTCAAAACGTCAATATCTAAATCATATTGAGCAACTAAATAATCCTCGATTTTTTTATCAATATCTCCTGTAAATAAAATTTTTGCTCCTCCGGTGGCTAATTCCATCACCAAAGTCGTGTCATTCAAATCATAGCTGTTTGAAAATTCTTTTGATGGAGACAAAATATTAAAATTGCTCTCTTGATGCTTAATTTTATCGCCTTTACCAAGAACAACAACCGGAATTTTATTATCTTTTATTATTTTCTCCAAATCCTGAAAAGCCGACATGGTTCCTTGACGACCGTTAAAAACAAAAGCTCCGACTTGGTATCTTTTTAAAACGTCTATTAATCCTCCAAAATGGTCGGTTTGCGGATGAGAAAGCGCGACTAAATCAATATAGCGGTCCGTAAGTCCCAAAATAGACGACAATTCATTAAGAATTTTATTGTTCGGTCCTCCGTCAATCAAAATTTTCACTCCGCCGGGCAGAACCGCCAATTCGCTGTCCCCTTGCCCAACATCCAAAAAGTAAACTTCTAAATTTTTGTTCGGCTCGCCAAAAACAACTTGCCTCCAAACAAAAACATCAAAAATAATCAAAAACAATACCAATAAAATAACCCATCCTTTCATACTTTTTTATTATAATTAATTACAAACCCTATTAAAATAATATAATAAACAACCGCCAAAGAAATGCCGAAGGAATTGATTTGTAAAATATTAAGGCCTCCCAAGAATTTAATGATAAAAGTTTCATAAGACAAAAATAAATTAACAAACCAACCGAATATTAAAGAAATTTCATAAGAAATAAAGCTTAAAAATCCCAGAATAAAACCCAATGACATGGTTAAAGGAATAACGCAAATAATCAGAATATTTGATAGTAAAGATATTAAAGAAAATTTTCCGAAATATAAAATAAGCAAAGGGAAAACCGCCAGTTGAGCTGATAAAGTCGTAAGCAGATTTTCGCGCCACGAAAGAAATCCGGATTCTTCGCTGAACCGGAAAAATTTCTGAAGCGCCGGCTGTAAATAAACAATCCCCAATAAAGCCATAAAAGACAATTGGAAACCTATGTCAAAACTTAAAACTTTAGGATTTTCTAAGACCATTAAAAAAGCCGCTACCGCGATAGCGTTACGAAAACTGTAAAGACGATTGGTTCGCTTTGCCAGTAAAATAATTCCGCCCATTATAGCGGCTCTAACCACCGACGCCTCTGCTCCGGTCATTGCCACAAAACCCAGAATTATAAAAACCGTCAGCCAAAAAACCAAGCGCCGCGGCGCGAAAGAACTTAAGATATAAGAAACAGCCATTACTAAAACAGCGATATTATATCCGGAAAGCGCCACTAAATGCGTAGTGCCGCTTTTACTCATCGCATCTTTAAAGTCCTTGGAAAATTCCGCTCGTTCGCCTAAAGTAATCCCAGCTAAAAAAGCGGCGTTTTCCGCCGGCAAAACCTTTTGAAAACCGCTTATTGTTTTTTCTTTTAAAGAAAAAAGCGATGATTTGATTTTCGAACCGTTGCCGGAGCTGATAAATTCGGCTTTTGGATAATCACTAACGCCGAAAATTCTGTCTTTGGCTAAATAATTCACGTAAGAGCCGTCTTCGGGTTTTTTAACAGTCCCTTCAAATTTTATTAAATCACCGTAATTAAAACTCGGATAACTTTTGAGTTTTACCAAAACCCTGCCAGAATATGGTTTTTGAAATTTAATGGTTAATTTTTGCTGATTGCCTTGTTCCGGATTTTTTATTACTAAGCCCTCAAAATTTATTTTCTTGTCAAAAACGATATTAATATTCTTGGAACGCTCATCGTCCATAGAATAATAAAGCGCGCCTACTATTATAAATAAAGATAAACTCGTAAGCCAAAATAATTTAACATCTGATTTATTTCCTTGTTTTGTGATGATGTTAAAATATCCGAAAAATAAAAATACAGCCGCTGTCAAAACAACTGCCAATATAATAATTAAAAAGTTTATTTTAAAACTCGCCGATAAAATTCCGATAAGAAAAAACACAATTGCGTAAAAGGCGATGTCATAAATTCTCATATTAAAATTCAACTCCCTTGCTGGCGGATTTCCCTTTATTAAACGGGTGCTTGATTTCTTTCATTTCGGTAACTAAATCAGCGATTTTTATGAAACTTTTCGGTACTCCCCTGCCAGTCAAAATAATATCAATTTTATTCGGCAAGTTTTTCAAAATTTTTAAAACATCGTCGGCTTTAATAAGTTTTAAATTTATTGCCACATTAATCTCATCTAAAATAATTAAGTCCCATTTTTTACTTTCAATGACTTTTTTTACTAAAACCAACGCTTTTTCAGCGGCTTTTTTATGAACACTGAACGCTAATTTATCGCCTAAAATCCCAACAAAACCTTTGCCGGCGCGAATTATTTGGAATTTTGTCCGCCAGCTGGCGGATTGCATCTGGAATTTTTGAAAAAATTTATGTTCGCCAGATTTTATGGCTTTAATAAACTGAATTATCAAAACCCGCTTGCCCTGTCCAATCGCCCGAATCGCCTGCCCGAGAGCGGCGGTTGTCTTGCCTTTTCCGTTGCCTGTGAAAATAATGATCATAGTATTATTTTATCACACCCCCCCCCAACATTTCACCTTTTTTATTGTAAAGCACAGCTGACTGGCCGGAAGCAACAAATTTGACGGGCGCGTCAAATTCAATTTTTCCGCCTTTGGCGGATCCGCCTCTGGCGGACAATTTTGAATTTTCAATTTTCAATGTTGCCGATATTAATGGCTGACGATAACGGACGCGAACCAAAACATCTATTCTCCTATTCGCGCGAATTAGAGCAGACATATTCGCGTTGACAAAATTGACATCGGTTAATGCGATTTCTTTTTTGTAAAGCGCTTCGTTTTTGGCTTCAGCGACTTTAATTATGTTTTTTTTAACGTCTTTTTCCGTAATATAATACGGCCCGCCGCTGATTCCCAATCCGTGCCGCTGTCCGATAGTGTAAAAATGCGCGCCTTTGTGCTCGCCGATTTTTTTGCCGGTGGAAGCGAGTAAAATATCCCCTTTCTTTTCGGGAATATATTTACCCAAAAATTCATCAAGAGTCACTTTGCCCAAAAAACAAATCCCCTGCGAGTCCTTTTTCTCGGCTGTTAACAAATTGGCCTTTTTGGCAATTTTCCTAACCTCGGATTTCAAATAATCGCCAATCGGAAAAAGACAATATTTTAATTGGTCTTGCGTTAAAGTCCAGAGAAAATACGACTGGTCTTTGTTTAAATCGCGAGCAGAATATAGAATATAAAATTTAGGATTTAGGGACGGTAATTTTTTGTTCCGTTCCCTATATTCTAAATTCTTAATTCTAAGTCCTAATTTTACATAGTGCCCTGTTGCCACATAATCCGCTCCCATTTTCAGCGCCTTTTCCAAAAACAAACCAAATTTAATTTCTTTATTGCACATCACATCGGGATTCGGAGTGATTCCCTTTCTATAGCCATCAACCATATAATCAACCACTCGCTTTTTGTACTCTTTTTCAAAATCCCAAACATAAAAAGGAATCTCCAATTGTTCAGCTACTTTTCTGGCGTCTTCAGCGTCTTTTTCCATACAACTCTTTCCAGCTGACGTCGCAATGTCATCTCTCCAACAGCGCATAAAAACACCAACTACGTAATAGCCTTGTTTTTTTAACAGCAACGCCGCAACGCTTGAATCCACGCCGCCTGATAATGCGACAAATACGGTTTTTTTATCCTTTTTCCACTCTTTCAGCATATTCTCCAGTTTGAGTGTTAATGCGAATAATATCGCCTTCGTTTATAAAAAGCGGGACATTAATTTTCGAGCCGGTTTCTATTGTCGCGACTTTGACGCCTCCTTGCGCGGTGTCCCCGCGAATCGCCGGCGGCGCTTCAATGATTTTGTAATCGGCTTTAATGGGCAATTCAACGCTGATTATTTTATCTTGGAATTTTATTGCCAAAATTTCCATATTCGGCTTCAAAAATTTCGCCGACTCGCCGATTTCTTCCGGTTTAAGTGAAAACCTGCTTTTTGGATTACCGATTTCATGAAACCAATATTCGCCTCGACTTTCATAAATAAACGTTGCTTTCATTTTTTCCAGTTCGGCTTCTTCAATCTCGTCGCTTTGCTGAAAAGCTCGCTCTGCTGTTTTGCCGCTTATTAAATTCTTAAGTTTTGTTTTCATTACGGGCTTTCTCTGCTGCATTCTCAAAAACGCGGATTCCATAACCAAATAGGGCTGTCCGTCAGCCACAATAAAAACGCCTGGTTTTAAGTCGGTGTAAGATAACATATGATTGGTTTATTTTAAACCAAGTTTATGATATAGTCAAAGAAATGGACAAAATAACTTTATTCGCCAAAACGAATTTTAGAAACCAAGAAAGGTCTTTTGGTATCAAACCAGCCGACCGCCGACAACATATGTATGTCATCGGAAAAACCGGAACCGGCAAAAGCGTTCTGCTGGCCAATTTGGCGATTCAAGATATTATGAACGGTAAAGGTATCTGTATTGTTGACCCTCACGGAGAATTTGTTGAAGGCGTTATTGATAAAATACCGAAAGAGCGGATTAAAGACGTTGTTTATTATAATGCGGCTGACACTGAATATCCGATCGGTTTTAACGTCTTGGAAGTTCCGGACCCGAAATACAAACATTTGGTCGCTTCGGACTTGATGGGGATTTTCACTAAAATTTGGGCGAATGTATGGTCGCCAAGAATGGAGTACATTTTAAACAACTGCGTTCTGGCTCTTATTGACACTCCTGGCACTACTCTTTTGGGAATTCCAAAAATTTTAGTTGATAAAGATTACCGCCAAAAAATCATAGCCAATATTAAAGACCCTGTAGTTAAATCGTTTTGGATTCACGAATACGAAAGTTGGCGGGAACAATTCAGAAATGAGGCGATTGTGCCTATCCAAAATAAAGTGGGACAATTTTTATCCACTTCTTTAATCAGAAACGTGGTTGGTCAATCGAAAAGCACAATCAACATCCAAAACTTAATGAATGAAGAAAAAATATTACTTATTAATGTTTCAAAAGGGAGAATTGGAGAAGATAACTCCGCGCTTCTTGGAGCGATGTTCATCACTAAAATCCAGATGGCGGCGATGGAAAGGGTAAGAATTCCGGAAGCCGAAAGAAAAGATTTTTATCTTTACGTTGACGAATTCCAAAACTTTGTTACTGAATCGTTTGCCAATATCCTCTCGGAAGCGAGAAAATACCGGCTTGACCTTATTATCGCTCATCAATACATCGGCCAATTATTAGCCAAAGAATCAACAAAAGTAAGAGACGCCATTTTCGGCAATGTCGGAACAATGCTCTCTTTTAGGGTCGGAGCGACTGACGCGGAATTTTTGGAAAAAGAATTTGAACCGGAATTCAACATCCAAGATATAGTTAATCTGCCAAACTACAATATTTATCTTAAATTAATGGTTGATGGAGTAACTAGTCGGCCTTTTTCAGCAGTTACTTTGCCGCCGTTCGCGGTTGCTTCGCACAAAAACAATAAAGAAGAAGTGATTAGTATGTCAAGACAGCTTTATTCCCGTCCCCGCGAGCAAGTAGAAGAAGAAATTGACCGCTGGAGCGGATTCGCGAGCACAAGAACATCGTCATTTAAAGACAAAGATCGAGGTCTAGAGCAAGAAAAAAGAGGATTTGTCAGGAAAGAATCCGGACCAAAATTTAAATACGCGGAGAGCTTGGGGGACTTAGGCATAGAATTTGAGCCACAGAAAAAAACACCCTCTCTGATGAAAACTATGGAATCTAAGGATACTATTCAATCCGCTTCCGTTGAAACTTCGGTGAGTAATCAAACTCAAGAAAAACCGGAAAAATTTATTTCATTAAAAGAACTGCCTAAAAAAGAAGATATTATCCGACAAAACCAAGATGAATCTGCCAAACAAAAATCCCCGGACATTATTGAGGGATTGAAAGAAAGCATTAAGAAAGCGTTGGGAGGAAATTAACTTTTAGTTTTTATAATCAACTGGTTTTTGAGACGATTGTTGCTTATTAAAAAGAATATTTATAAATTGCAAAATGAGCAACGCTAACACAAAATATCCTATCATTGCCGAAATTGCCACGATGTCGATGAACCCCTGCTTTATGTAAATATTTGAAAATATAAAATTAAAAGGCGAAATGATTACATCAGTCGCCTGATAAAGCCAATCCACAACCATCGCTCTTTCACTGGCTCCTAAAAATTTTAAAACCAATCGAATCCCCAATAAAAACTCAAGCAAAGCAATTATATATTTAATTAAAGAATAGAAAAAGTGGCGCATTTTTTATAATTATAATATTCTATCAAAATTATTCAATATACTGCGCCAGCCATTCCTTATAAGGTCTGTTTATCCGATGAATGTCTATGGAGGCAATACAAGGAACGCTGTAACTATGATTGCTTTGTATTAAATCCTCAATCTCTTGAAGTTTTGCTTCACTGGTTTTTATCAAAAGCACGGCCTCATCGTCTTCTTTAATTTCGCCTTTCCAAGGATAAATTGAATCAATAGGCCAGACATTAACGCAACCGGCTAATTTCTTTTCAATAATCAGCTTGCCGATTTTTTTGGCTTCTTCCTGATTTTGACAAGTAGTATATATAAAAATCATACAATTGGTCCCCCCTCTTTTACGACCTTTGGCTCCGGCTGTGTCTGCTCCGCTGGTTCAACTTCTTTAGTTTTTACGGTTAATTCCTCTAATTTGGCGATTTCATTTTTCGCTTCTTCCAAAGGCACGCAATATGTTTGATGATTGTATTTAATAATTTCGTCTTTATGAGAAGAATGAGTGGGGGGTAAAATTTTCAAGGTCTCGGCTGAAAACGGATCATGGGTTTCGCCGTCAATCGTCATTTTAATGTAAAATTCTTGCATCCCAAGATTAATCATATCTTTATCTTTGAAAATCGGCGTCATTTCTTTTTCAAAAAACTTCGCGTCGTCGCCGCCCAACCGGAAAATCACGATATTGGCGACGTTACCCAAAATAGTCGCCATAATTTGCAAGGGCAGTTGAGCCCGATATTGATGAGCAACCGTCAAACAAATGCCGTATTTTCTCGCTTCGGTCATAATATTTATAAAGGTGTCTGTCACTACATTATGAAACTCGTCAACGTAAAAATAGAAATCCTTGCGTTCTTCTTCGGGCATATCCGCCCTTGCCATACCGGCTTGATGGATTTTTGTCACGAACATTGAACCAAAAAAACTGGAATTTTCTTCTCCTAATTTGCCTTTTGATAAATTGATTAAAAGAATCTTTTGCTCATTCATTACCTTTTCAATATCAATTCTATTTTCTTTCTGTCCGAAAATATGACGCAATAAAGGATTGGAAAGAAATTGGCCCAGTTTATTGACTAACGGGATAATGGCGTCAGTGTCAAATTTTTCCGACCAATCCGCGAATTCAATCGCCCAGAAACGCTTAACCATTTCATCTTCAATATATTCCGTGACTTTCTGACGATAATTCCTGTCAGTTAATATGGATATCATTCCTCGCATAGTGGCATTAGGATAATCAAGCAACGCCAAACAAGTAAATCTAAAAACATGCTCCAAACGAGGAGTCCAGTTGGCCCCGAATTGTTTTTCCATAACCTCTATCAAGCCCTGTGTAACTTGATGTTTCAATTCAGGCGCGATATTCATCAAAGGATTAAAAGAAACCGGCCATTGAGTATCAGACGGGTCAATTAAAATAACGTCTTTTATTCTGTTTTCCGGTATAAAATCAAGAATATTAGCGATAACATCGCCGTGAGGGTCCATTAAGCAAACTCCGTGCCCAAAAGCGATATCCTGTCGCACCATAAGTTCCAAGGATTTTGATTTACCGACACCCGACTTGCCGATAATATAAAGATGACGGCGCCGGTCTTTTCTTTTAATGCCGAAAATGAATCTTTTTGATTCCATCCCGGCTTCGTAATTGGTTCTACCAAAAAAAGAAATATCAACCGGGTTTATTTGGCCGTAAATCGGCAAATCAGGCGGAGGCGGAGCGTATTTAATTATCTGAATTTTACCTTCTTTGGACATAAATTCTTTTTATACTAATTCCAATTCCTTTGATAATAAATCTTGCAATGTTTTGTGATAAATTTTTATTATTCTCTGGGCTTCGCCGGAATTAATATGAAAATTCGTCTCATGGGCGATTCTATTCCTCATTTTGTGCGCTTCCCATAAATCGTTATAATTGCCGATTTCATTAGGATGAATGGATTTCAAACGTTCTCCCATATCTTTGCCAGGATGGTCATGTATAATTAAAATTTCATCAACTAAATTATCGGCCTCAATAATCGCCAAACGCAAATCTCGTTCATCGCTAGATTTTATTTTTTCCAACAATTCCTCCCATTTTTTACGAACTGCTTCCCGATGACGCATAATTTGGCTATACCGACCGTCAACGGACTGAATTTTCTTGGAAAAATTAAACGCCTGATGAATTTTAATCTTTTGTCTTAAAGAAAACGATTTAATCAATAAAACAAAAATTCCCGTCAATAGTCCGGCTAACGCGATAATAATGACGATTTTAAAAATAGAAATAATGACCATGAATACCTTTCTTTGTCTTTATTATAAAACATAAATATCTGGATGTCATTATTCTCTTTCTTTAAACCACCTCCGCCAAATAACACTTCTCGCAGTAAACGATTTCGGGGCGTTCGGGAGCGTAAGTGGTCTCAAACTCATTCGGGCAAGGACTTTGTCCGTGCTGATGGGTTATGCTATTTTTGTAGACGCTGTTTTCAGATTTTTCTCCATTACATTGGCATTTTCTTTTCCATAATTTCAAGGGATTTCTCT